>Ga0073934_10002037_pt1 | contig 44500 bp, 35 predicted proteins | sample LarsenN4metaG_FD_76834 | JGI IMG/M metagenome (GOLD analysis project Ga0073934, IMG submission 76834) | Hot spring sediment bacterial and archeal communities from British Columbia, Canada, to study Microbial Dark Matter (Phase II) - Larsen... ...
GTGCCAGAAGGTGCCCATGTAGCTGCCCGGTGGCGCCATCGCGTCCAGCACCAGGCGCGCATGCTCCCAGTGCGCGAAGCCGACATCGCGCGCCACGCGGCCGAGGCAGTCGCGCAGCCGCAGGTCCGGCTCGGCCTGGCGCCGCGCGTTGAGGAGCAGGCGGGCGCGGATCTTGAGCTCGGTGAGCGGCTCGGTCATGGCGCCGGGCTCGCGCTGCCCGCGAGCTCCTCCGTCCACATCGTGAGCAGCGCAGCGAGCTCCGCGCGGGGGTCGAAGCCCGGCTCGTCGCGCCTCTTCAGCCGGTCGACCACCTCGAAGTCGAAGCTCTCGGGGCCGTCGCGCAGCCACTCGGCCAGCAGCACGGGGTCGCGGTGCCTCTTCAGGTGCAGCTCGAAGCGGTCCCGCTGCATCGAGCCTTCGAGATTCAGGCTGGCGCGCACGACGACCCGGCCGCTGGCGCGGTTGCGGATCGCGTACACGCCCATCGCCGGGCCGGCCTCGCGGTACTGGCGCTTCGCCAGTCGCTTGTCGATCGGGGGCAAGGGGCTCATTGCGGGGCTCCGAAGTCACTGAAGGGCGCGAGGCCTCGTTCGATGGCACGGTGGCGTCCGGCGATCCAGCCGCCGGTGCCCGGGTGGGTCTGCCAGTAGAAGGGGGCGCCGGCGTCGAGGTCGCGCAGCACGCGCTCGGCGAAGGCCGGCGCAGGCTCGCCGGCGGCCATCGCCGCCGCGACGTGCGCGGCGAAGGGACTGGGCGGCGTGCCCGGCGGCGGTCGCAGTGCGGCCGCTTCCGGGTAGCGGTCGAGCTGGAGGATGTCGGACCGCACGGTGCCCGGGCACAACGCATGCACGCCGACGCCGCTGCCGCGCGCCTGGTAGTGCAGGCCCTCGAGCGCGGCGAGCAGCGCGGCCTTGCTGGCGCGGTACGGCCCGGCGCCTGGAAAGCTCATCATCGCCGCCGGCGACAGCGTCGCCACCGCCCGGCCGCTGCCGGCCCGCAGGTGCGGCCACCACAGCCGCAGCGTGCGCAGCGCGCCGAGCACGTTCACCTCGAACGCCCAGCGCCATGCTTCGTCGGCGAGGTCGAGCACGTCGCCCGGCATGCCGCCGATGCCGGCGTTGGCGAACACGTGGCTTGCCGGCCGGCCGGCGTGGCGGGTGGCCAGCGCCGCCATGCCCTCGGCATCGCGCACGTCGAGCGCGACACGCTCGGCCCGCGGATCCACCGCGGAGACATCGCGGTCGATCGCGATCACTTCGTGGCCCCGCGCGAGCAAGGCCCCGGCGAGCGCGAGGCCGATGCCGGCGCCCGCGCCGGTGACGACGGCGATCGGCGCCGCGTTGGCGGCGGGAGGGGAGGTGGAGGGGGGAACCATGACAGGGGTCCTTTGCTTCGTCAGTGGCCGCCCGCGCATGGCCAACGAAAGCAACAGGTCTGTCCGGTCGGAACGAGACGGTGGCGAGGGTGAGAGCCTCTTTTGCGGGAAGGCGCCCCTCAGCGCCTCGGCGCGCAATGTACCAAAGGCGGCCGGGGTGCGCCCGGCCTGCCGCGTTGCAGCTGAAACCCGCGCCGCCGGGCGCGCTGCCGATGCACAATGGCCCGCATGAATGCCAGCCGCTGCATCACCATCGGTGTGCACCTCGCGCGCAGCGTTCGCGGCCGGCCCGGCGCGCCCCCGGCGGGCGAATGACTTCGCCGCGGTCTCCCAGTCCGGGAGGCCGCCTTCGTCATTCCCACACACTGCCGCAAGGAGGCCGCCATGGCCCAGACCACTGACCTCTTCGACAACCCCATGGGGCTGGCCGGGTTCGAGTTCGTCGAATTCGCCTCGCCCGTGCCCAACGTGCTGGAGCCGCTCTTCGAGAAGATGGGCTTCAGCCTCGTCGCCCGCCACCGCAGCAAGGACGTGCTGCTCTACCGCCAGGGCGGCATCAACTTCATCGTCAATCGCGAGCCGCGCAGCCTGGCCGGCTACTTCGCGGCCGAGCACGGACCGAGTGCCTGCGCGCTGGCGTTCCGCGTGCGCGACTCGCACAAGGCCTATGCGCGCGCGCTCGACCTCGGCGCGCAGCCGATCGACGTGCCCACCGGGCCGATGGAACTGCGGCTGCCGGCCATCAAGGGCATCGGCGGCGCGCCGCTGTACCTGATCGACCGCTACGAGGACGGCAAGAGCATCTACGACATCGACTTCGAGTTCCTGCCCGAGTACGCCGAGCCCGCCAGCCGCCATCCGCGCGGCCACGGGCTGAAGGTCATCGACCACCTCACGCACAACGTCTACCGCGGCCGCATGGCCTTCTGGGGCGGGTTCTACGAGAAGCTCTTCAACTTCCGCGAGATCCGCTACTTCGACATCAAGGGCGAGTACACCGGCCTGACGAGCCGGGCGATGACGGCGCCCGACGGCCTCATCCGCATCCCGCTGAACGAGGAGAAGGGGCAGGGCGGCACCGGCCAGATCGAGGAGTTCCTGATGCAGTTCAACGGCGAGGGCATCCAGCACATCGCGCTGCTGACCGACGACCTCATCGCCACCGTCGACGCGCTGCAGATGGCCGGCGTGCCGCTGATGACGGCGCCCAACGACATCTACTACGAGATGCTCGAGGAGCGCCTGCCCGGCCACGGCGAGCCGGTGAAGGAGCTGGCGACGCGCGGCATCCTGCTCGACGGCTCCACCGCCGGCGGGCAGAAGAAGCTGCTGCTGCAGATCTTCAGCGAGACGCTGCTGGGCCCGGTGTTCTTCGAGTTCATCCAGCGCAAGGCCGACGAGGGCTTCGGCGAGGGCAACTTCAAGGCCCTCTTCGAGAGCCTGGAGCGCGACCAGATCCGCCGCGGCACGCTGAAGGTCTGAATCCGGGGCCCGGCGGGGCCGGCCGCGCGCCTGCCGCGGCCTACGCCGGCGGCGGCCGCGCGTGGCCGTCCAACACCTCGAGCATGCGCGCCAGGTCGAGCGGCTTGGTCAGGTAGTCGGCGAAGCCCGCCGCGCGGCCGCGCGCGCGGTCCGAGGGCATCGCGTGCGCGCTCACCGCCACCACCGGGATGTCGCGGGTCTCGGGGTCCTCGCGCAGCACCTTCATCACCGACCAGCCATCCATCTCCGGCAGGTGGATGTCCAGCAGCACCAGGCGCGGCTGCCGGCTGCGTGCGAGCTCGATGCCCGCCGCCGGCGACGTGGCCGGCAGCAGCCGCCACTGCGGCCGCAGCGAGACGATGTGCTCGACGAGCAGCATGTTCGTCGGGTTGTCCTCGATGCACAGCAGCTCCAGCGCCGCGGGGGCGGCCGGCGGCGCGGTGGCCGGCAGGGGGGGCATCGTGGCCCGCGGCGGCGCGGACGCGCTGTCGTCGACCTTCGCGAGCTGCACCCAGAACGTGCTGCCGCGGCCGGGCTCGCTTTCCACGCCGATCGTGCCGTGCATCAGCTCGACCAGCCGGCGCGACAGTGCCAGGCCGATGCCGGTGCCCTCGATGCCGCCGTTCGAGGCATCCAGGCGTTCGAACGGAACGAAAAGGCGCGCGCGCTGCGCCTCGTCGAGGCCGCGGCCGGTGTCGTCGATGGCGATGCGCCAAGCGTCGCCATGGTCCTCGATGCGCACGACGACGCTTCCGCCTTGGCGGTTGTACTTGATGGCGTTGCTCAGCAGGTTGAGCAGCACCTGCTTCAGGCGCGTGCGGTCGGCGCGCACCTTGCGCAGGTCGTCCACCGGCGGCGCGGCGAGGGCGATGCCGCGCGCCTGCGCCTGCGTGCGCAGCATCGTCAGGCAGTCCGCCAGCAGCGGCTGCAGGGCGACCGGCTCGTTGCTGACGTTCAGGTGCCCGGCCTCGATGCGGGCGAGGTCGAGCACGTCGTTGATGAGCGTCAGCAGGTGCTGGCCGGCGGCCAGGATCTGCCGCACCTTGGCCGCCGTCGACTCGCCGCCGTTCTGCTCCAGCGCCAGCAACTGCCCGAAGCCGAGGATCGCGTTCAGCGGCGTGCGCAGCTCGTGGCTCATGCGCGAGAGGAACTCGCTCTTCGCGCGGTTGGCGCGCTCGGCCTCGTCGCGCGCGGCGGCGAACTCCGCCGTGCGCTCCTGGACGCGCCGCTCCAGGTCCTCGGCCAGCTGGCGCAGGGCGCGCTCGGCGCGCAGGCGGTCGCCGATGTCGCGCACGATGACGTGCATCCCCAGGCCCTCGGCGTCGACGAAGGGCGCCGCCGTCACCTCGACGTCGATGGCCGTGCCATCGAGGCGCAGGTAGCGCTCCATCAGCGCCGGCACGGCCTTGCCCGTGGTCCGCATGTGCTCGCGCCGCTGGCGCACCGCCTCGTGGAACGCGGGGTCGATGCGTTCCTCCGTGCGCTGGCCGAGCAGCTGCGACGCGTCCGTGGCCCCGAAGAGGCGCAGCGCCGCCGGGTTGAGGTAGCGGAAGCGGCCCCCGCGCGCGACGATGATGGCGTCCGGCGCCGCGTCCAGCAGCGTGCGGTAGCGCTGCTCGCTGCGTTCCACCTCGAGCTGGCGGCGCCCCGCCTGCCACAGCAGCACGGCGACCGCCGCGCCGGCCAGCAGCGCCACGACCAGCAGCGAGGCCGCCACCAGCCTCTCGCGCTCCTGCCCCACGGCCAGCGGCGCCAGCACCGCATCCTCGGCGAGGCCGACGACGACCACCAGCCCCAGCTCGGGCAACCGCTTCCAGGAGAAGAGGCGTTGCACCTTGTCGATGTCGCCGCGCTCGGAGTAGGAGCCTTGCTGGGCGCCCGGGTCGGTGACGAACGGCCGGTCGGCGGGCACGCTGCGGCCCATCGTCCTGTCGAGGTCGCGGCTGCGCGCGAGGAACGAGCCGTCGGCCCGCACGACCGAGACGACGTCGCGCTCGTCGAGCGCCAGCGTGGCCAGGCGGTCGGCCAGGTAGGCCGCGGGCACCGAGACGTTCACGGTGCCGTCGAAGCGACCGTCCGGGGTGAGCAGCGGACGGTTGACGATGAACGTCCACTTTCCGGCCAGGCGCGACATCACCGCGAAACCCACGTGCAGCCGGTCGCCGCCGCCCTGGTGCACGAGGAAGTGCGGCCGGTCCGCGAAGCTCACCTCCGGGGCGCCCAGGCTGTTGTAGCGGGCCGTGCCGTCGGCGCCAACCACGGTGACGTGGCTCGCCGATCCGGGCGGCAGCGAGGCGAGCAGCGCCTTGGCCAGGGGGTCGAACGCCTTCGCGTCACCGTGCCAGTTGGCGCGCAGCTGCAGCAGCGCGAGGTCGACACCGCCGATCAGCGCCTGCACGTACGCGGCCATCGCGTCGGCCAGCTGTGCGCCGCGCAGGGCGGTCCGCAGCTCCGCCTGGCGCCGCAGGTCCTCGCGGGCCCGGTCGCTCTGCGCCCAGAACAGACCCGCACCAGAGGCGACGAAGACGAGCAGCAGCGCGGCGAGCCAGAGGGCGTAGCGCCTGGAAGGCGCCGAGGAAGACGGCGAGGGGTGGGCTGGCGGCGTGGGCAAGGACGGCGGCGATTCTTCTTCTTGCGGCAAGCGTAGCAGAGGCACCTTGCGGCAAGGCGCGGTCCGGCCTCCGGCCGCACGCGCGGCCGGCGCTGCGGGGGGCACCTGCGCGATGGCTCGGCCGACCCCCGGGCGTTCGCGCAACCGGCCGGCGCGCCCTACGATTGCCCCATGCCTGCCGCTGTCCTCACCGAGTCGCTGGGCGTCTCGCCGCTGCGTGCCGCCATCACCGCGCTGAGCCGGGCGCCGGAGCCCGACGTGCTGCCGGGCCTGCTGCGCGAAGCCGAGCTCGAGCCCGCACTGGCCGGGGCCGCCGGCGCCCTGGCGCTGCAGATCGCCCGCGGCGTGCGCGATCGCACCCGCGAAGGCGGGCGCGCCGGCCTCGTGCAGGGGCTCCTGCAGGAGTTCGCGCTCAGCTCGACCGAGGGCGTGGCGCTGATGTGCCTGGCCGAGGCGCTGCTGCGCATTCCCGACGACGCCACGCGCGACGCGCTGATCCGCGACAAGATCGCCGCCGGCAACTGGCAGACCCACCTCGGGCACAGCCCGTCGCTGTTCGTGAACGCCGCCGCCTGGGGCCTGCTGCTCACGGGCAAGCTCGTCGCCACGCACAGCGACGCCGGCCTCACCGCGACGCTGCGCCGCGCCGTGGCGCGCGGCGGCGAGCCGCTGATCCGCAGGGGCGTGGACATGGCGATGCGGCTGATGGGCGAGCAGTTCGTCACCGGCGAGACCATCGAGCAGGCCCTCGCCAACGCGCGCGAGCGCGAGGCGCAGGGTTTCCGCTACAGCTACGACATGCTTGGCGAGGCGGCGATGACTGCCGCCGACGCCGCGCGCTACCTCGCCGCCTACGAGGCGGCCATCCACGCCATCGGCGCGGCGGCCGGCGGCCGCGGCGTCATCGAGGGGCCCGGCATCTCGATCAAGCTCTCGGCGCTGCACCCGCGCTACGCCCGCGCCAAGGTGCAGCGCGTGATGACGGAGCTCTATCCGCGGCTCGCCGGGCTGGCGCTGCTGGCGCGCCGCTACGACATCGGCCTCAACATCGATGCCGAGGAGAGCGACCGCCTCGAGCTCTCGCTCGACCTGCTGGAGCGGCTGTGCTTCGATCCGGCGCTGGCGGGCTGGCACGGCATCGGCTTCGTCGTGCAGGCCTACCAGAAGCGCTGCCCGGCGGTGGTGGACTGGCTCGTCGACCTCGGCCGGCGCAGCGGCCACCGCCTGATGGTGCGCCTCGTCAAGGGCGCCTACTGGGACAGCGAGATCAAGCGCGCCCAGGTGGATGGCCAGGCCGGCTACCCCGTCTACACGCGCAAGCCCCACACCGACGTGGCCTACGTCGCCTGCGCGCGCAGGCTGCTCGCCGCGCCCGACGCCGTCTACCCGCAGTTCGCGACGCACAACGCGATGAGCCTGGCGACCCTGCACGCGCTGGCCGGGCCGGAGCGCTGGCAACCCGGCCAGTACGAGTTCCAGTGCCTGCACGGCATGGGCGAGCCGCTGTACGAGCAGGTGGTGGGTACGGCCGGGAAGGCCGGCCTGGGCCGGCCGTGCCGCATCTACGCCCCGGTGGGCACGCACGACACGCTGCTCGCCTACCTCGTGCGGCGCCTGCTGGAGAACGGCGCGAACACGTCGTTCGTCAATCGCATCGCGGACGAGAACATCGCCCTCGAAGACCTCGTGCGGGACCCCGTGCACGTCGTGCGCGCGGCGGCCGCGCGCGAGGGGGTCGCCGGTGCACCGCACCCGGCGATCCCGCTGCCGCGCGAGCTGTATGCCGGGCATCGCGCCAATTCACGCGGGCTCGATCTCGCCGACGAGCGCACGCTGGCGGCGCTGGCCGAGGCCTTTGCCGCCGATGCGGCGCGCGGCCCGGCGGGCTGGCAGGCCGAGCCGTTGCTGGCGCGCGCGCCCGGGGCGGGGACGGCTCGCACCGACGGCTGGCAGCCGGTGCGCAACCCGGCTGCGCAGGACGACGTCGTCGGCCAGGTGCGCGAGGCGGAAGCCGAGGAGGTGCGCCTGGCGCTCGAGGCCGCCGAAGCGGAGGCCGCGTCGTGGGCCGCCACGCCGCCCGCCCTGCGCGCCGAGCGCCTGCGCGGCGCGGCCGACCGCCTCGAGGCGCAGATGCTCGCCCTCGTGCCGCTGCTCGTGCGCGAAGCCGGCAAGACCTGCGCCAATGCCGTGGCCGAGGTGCGCGAAGCGGCGGACTTCCTGCGCTACTACGCGGCCGAGGTGGAGCGCGACTTCGACAACGCCACGCACAAGCCTCTCGGGCCCGTGGTCTGCATCAGCCCGTGGAACTTCCCGCTCGCCATCTTCACCGGCCAGGTGGCGGCGGCCCTGGCCGCCGGCAACGTCGTGCTCGCCAAGCCGGCCGAGCAGACGCCGCTCGTCGCCGCCGCCGCCGTGCGTGCGCTGCACGAGGCCGGCGTGCCGCGCGGCGCGCTGCAGTTGCTGCCCGGCCGCGGCGAGACGGTGGGCGCGCCGCTGGTCGCCGACCGCCGCGTGCAAGGCGTGCTCTTCACCGGCAGCACCGAGGTCGCGCGCCTGCTGCAGGGCGCGTTGGCCGGGCGCCTGACGCGCGACGGGCGGCCCGTGCCGCTCGTCGCGGAGACGGGCGGCCAGAACGCGATGGTCGTCGACAGCTCGGCGCTCGCCGAGCAGGCCGTGGCCGACATCGTGGCCTCGGCCTTCGACAGCGCGGGCCAGCGCTGCTCGGCGCTGCGCCTGCTGTGCGTGCAGGACGACGTCGCCGACCGGCTGCTGGCGATGCTGCGTGGCGCCACCGCCGAGTTGCGCCTGGGCGACCCGCGCGAGCTCGCCACGGACGTGGGCCCCGTCATCGACGCCGAGGCACGCGCCGGCATCGAACGGCACGTCGAACGGATGGCCGCGCGCGGTCGGCGCGCCTGGCGGCTGCCGCTGGACGCGGCGGCCGAGGCCGCCTGCGTCGCCGGCCACTTCGTGCCGCCGACGATCATCGAGATCGAGCGTGTCGCCGACCTCGAGCGCGAGGTCTTCGGCCCGGTGCTGCACGTGCTGCGCTACGCGCGCGAGACGCTTGCGCAGGTGCTGGAGGCGGTCAACGGCACCGGCTACGGCCTGACGCAGGGCGTGCACACGCGCATCGACGAGACCGTGGCGCAGGTGCTCGGCGCCACGCGCGCCGGCAACGTCTACGTCAACCGCAACGTCGTCGGCGCCGTGGTCGGCGTGCAGCCGTTCGGCGGCGAGGGCTTGAGCGGCACCGGCCCCAAGGCCGGCGGGCCGCTCTACCTGTTGCGCCTGCTGGCCGAGCGGCCGGTGCAGGCGGCGCGCCTCGCCGTCGCCCAGGCGGGGCCGGCGAGCCTGCCGCCGGTGCGTGGCCTCGAGGCGCAGCCGGGCGGCGATGGTGCCGCGGCCGAGGCGCTGGACGCGCTGCGGCGCTGGGCCCTGGCGCAAGGCCGCGCGCTGCTGGCGGCGCAATGCGACCAGGCGGCGGCCGAGTCGCCGGTGGGCATCTGGCACGCGCTGCCGGGGCCCACCGGCGAGGCCAACCTCTACGCCGTGCTGCCACGCGAGTCGGTGCTGTGCCTGGCTGCCGAGGGCTCGGCCGGCGAGGCCGACCGCCTTGCCCAGCTGGCCGCCGTGCTGGCCGTGGGCAGCCGGGCCGTCTGGCCGGCCTCGGCACAGGCGCTGCGCGAGCGCCTGCCCGCCGACGTGCGCGAGCGCATCGTGCTGGCGCAGGACTGGGCGGCGCCGAACGTGCAGTTCGAGGCGGTGCTCGAGCACGGGCCCGCCGAGGCCTTGCTGGGCACGGCGCGGGCGCTGGCGGCGCGCCCCGGCCCGATCGTCGGGCTGACGGGGCTCGCCCCGGGCGAAGCGCGCGTGCCGCTGGAGCGCCTCGTCGTCGAGCGCTCGCTGAGCATCAACACGGCCGCCGCCGGCGGCAACGCCAGCCTGATGACACTCGGCTGAGGCGAGGGCGGCGGGCCATACTCTGCGCATGGTCCGCCCCAACTTCGTCTTCATCGTCGCCGACGACCTCGGCCACGCCGACCTCGGCTGCTACGGCGGTCGCCCGGCGAGGTTCGGCGCCGTGTCGCCGAACCTCGACGCGCTGGCCGCTGGCGGGCTGCGCTTCACGCAGGGCTATGCCAACTCCCCGGTGTGCTCGCCGACGCGCTTCGCGCTGATGACGGCGCGCTGGCAGTACCGCCTGCGCGGCGCCGCCGAGGAGCCCATCGCCAGCCGCCACCGCGGGCACAAGCACCTCGGGCTGCCGCCCTCGCACCCGACACTGCCCTCGCTGCTGCGCGCGGCGGGCTACCGCACGGCGCTGGCCGGCAAGTGGCACCTCGGCTATCCGCCCGACTTCGGGCCGCTGCAATCGGGCTACGAGGAGTCGTTCGGGCCGATGTCCGGCGGCGTCGACTACTTCACCCACGCGGCCAGCAACGGCATGCACGACCTGTGGGAGGGCGAGGAGGAGCGCGTCGCGGACGGCTACCTCACCGACCTCATCAGCGACCGCGCCGTCGACTTCGTGCGCCGCCGTGCCGGCGGGCCGGAGCCGTTCCTGCTCAGCGTGCACTACACGGCGCCGCACTGGCCGTGGGAGACGCGCGACGACCGCGAACTGGCGATGTCGCCCGAGGTCAGCCGCAACATCTTCCACCTGAGCGGCGGCAACATCGAGACCTACCGCCGCATGATCCACCACATGGACGAGGGCATCGGCCGCATCCTCGCCGCGCTGCGCGAGCGCGGCGCGCTCGACAACACGCTCGTCGTCTTCACCAGCGACAACGGCGGCGAGCGCTTCAGCGACAACTGGCCGCTGATGGGCGGCAAGATGGACCTCACCGAGGGCGGCATCCGCGTGCCGTGGATCGCGCACTGGCCGGCCGTCATCGCGCCGGGCCGCGTCACCGGCCAGCACTGCCTGACGATGGACTGGAGCGCGACGATGATCGCCGCGGGCGGCGCGAACCCCGACCCGGCCTACCCGCTGGACGGCGTGGACCTGATGCCGGTGCTGCGCAGCGAGGGCGCCGCGTTCCGGCGCCCGATGTACTGGCGAATGAACCACCGCAGCCAGCGTGCCCATCGCGACGGGCGCTGGAAGTACCTGCGCGTGGACGGGCACGAGTACCTCTTCGACATCGACGCCGACGAGCGCGAGCGCGCCAACCGCGCGTCGCTGGAGCCCGGGCGGCTGGCCGCGATGCGCGCCGCCTACGAGACATGGGAGGCGACGATGCCGCCGATCCCGGCCGACGCGACGATCAGCCTCGGCTACGGGGCCAAGGACATGCCGCAGCGCTGAGGCACCGATCAACGCCGGGGCCGGCACCACAACGTGCGCGGGTCGGCCCGATGGACTGGCGACACTGGCGCACGACGAGGAGACATTCCGATGACCCATCGCGATCCCGACAGCCGCTCCACGATCGATCCCGCGCGTCGCCGCCTCGCCCTGGCCGGCGCGGGCCTGGCCGCCGCCCCCGTGCTGGGCGGCTGGTCGCCCTCCGCCTCGGCGCAGGGCGCGGCCGAGAAGTTCGACCTGCTGGTCCGCAATGCCAACGTGCTCGACCCGAGCCAGAACCTCTCGGGCAAGCGCGACATCGGCATCCGCAACGGCCTCATCGTGGCGGTCGAGGCGAGCATTGCCGCCGAGCGCGGCAACCGCGTGCTCGATGCCGGTGGCAAGCTCGTGACGCCCGGGCTCATCGACCTTCATGCGCACACGTACCCGTTCGGCTCGGCCATCGGCATCCCGGCCGACGAGCTGGTGGCGCACCAGTGCACGACGACGGTCGTCTCCGCCGGCGACGGCGGCGCCAACAACATCGCCGCCTGGCGGCGCTACGTGGTGCCGGGCGCGCGCACGCGGCAGTTCGCGTTCGTGCACATCGCGCTGGCGGGGCTCGCGGGCTTTCCGGTGCCCGAGCTCTTCAACATCGACTACGCGCAGGTCGACGCGACGGCGCGCGCGCTGGCCGAGAACGCCGACATCGTGCTCGGCGTGAAGGTGCGCATGAGCGAGAACGTCGTCGCCGCGCACGGGCTGGAGCCGCTGAAGCGCGCCATCCTCGCGTGCGAGCGCAGCGGCGCGCCGGGCGCGAAGATCATGTGCCACATCGGCGGCGTGGCGAACCGCGCGTTGATGAGTCAGATCCTCGACCTGCTGCGCCCGGGCGACGTGCTGACGCACTGCTACTCGGGCGCCCCGAACAACGCCGGCGACTTCACCAACATCGTGCAGGACGGCAAGCTGCTGCCCGCGGCGCTGGCGGCGAAGAAGCGCGGCGTGGCCTTCGACGTCGGGCACGGCGGGGGCAGCTTCGACTACACCGTGGCCGAGGCGGCCATCGCGCAGGGTTGCCCGCCGGACACGATCTCGTCGGACATCCACGTCTTCTCGGCCAACACGCCCGGCATGCCGTACCTGCCCTGGGTGATGAGCAAGTTCCTCGGCCTCGGCTTCCCGCTCGACCGGGTGATCGCGATGGCCACGCAGGCGCCGGCGCGCGTGATCGGCAAGGTGCCCAAGCTCGGCACGCTGCAGGTGGGCGCGCCGGCCGACCTGTCGTTGATGGAGCTGGTCGAGGGGCCGGTGTCCTTCGTCGACACGCGCAACAACAGGCGCGACGGCAAGGCCCATCTGCGGCCGGCCGGCACGGTGACCGCGGGCGTGGCCTTCGGGCGGCCGTACCAGGCGCCGTTCTCGGTGCGCTGAGCGTCCGACGAGCCTCTCCGGCAGCGGATGGCCCGGCCGGCGCGTCGGGGTCGGGCGCGGGCCGGTCGCCGGCGTGCCGGTCGTGCCGATCGTGTGGGCTCCTGGCCGCGTCCTTGCTGTCTCCTTGCCGGCTACGTGCCGGCTACGTGCCGGCTACGTGCCGGCCGCGACCTCAGGCCGCGTGGTGAACGTAGTGCTGCAGGACGCGGTACTGCCCGTCGGGCGCCGATTGCACGAGGACGTGGCCGTCGATCCGCCAGCGCAGCGGTGCGCCCGGGGGCGAGGGCGGCAGCGGTGCCGGGCAATCACGCGCCAGCGTGACGTGCGGCCTGTACGTGCGCCGCTCGACGGCCAGCCCGAGGCCGAGCAGCACCTCGCCGAGCGCCGCATGCAGGCGGCCGAGCTCGGGCGGTGGCGTGCTCGGCTGCAGCACGACGAGGCCGCCGCGCCAGTTCCGCACCGCGTCGAGCTGCAGGTCGAAGGGCGACACCGGCTCGACGGCGAGCGCGGCGCGCAGCGCGGGCAGCCGTCCGGCCGCGACGCCGCCGAGGAAGTGCAGCGTCAGGTGCAGCTTGTCGGTGGCCGTCGGCCGCGCGGCGCCGGGCCAGGGAACGGCGTCGCGCCGGGCGGCGAGGGCGCGGCGCACCGCGGCCCCGGGCCACAGGGCCACGAACAGGCGCAGCGTCGCGTCGCGGGGCGTCGGCATGCCGGCAGTATGGGACCGGTGCCGTGGCACGCCCTTAACATGCGCCCGCCCCCGGTCCGCTCCCCTTTCGGGTGCTGCGTGCCGGCCCGCCGCACCGCGCCCCTCCCACGCCGCCCCATGGCCCGTCCATTGACGCCCGATCCGGTCGCGCTCGACCTGGCGGCAGCGGACTCTGCCGCGTGCCGACCGGCCTCGGCTGATGCGGCGCACGCAAGGTGTCTGCAGCGCCCGCATGCGGGCGAACGGCGGCTGGAAGGCGGCCGGGGAGCGGCCGGAATGCGGCTGGAAGGCGGCTGATGGCTTCGGGCGCGGCGCTCGTCTCCTTCTCGCTCGCGCAGCCGCTCGTCGAGGCGGCGGCCACCGTGGCCTTCGCGCTCTCCGGCCTCATCGAGGCGGCGCGCAAGCGGCTCGACGCGGTGGGCGTCGTCGTCGTCGCGGGCCTGGCGGCCTTCGGCGGCGGCACGCTGCGCGACATCCTGCTCGACCGGCGGCCGTTCTTCTGGGTGCAGCACGCCGCGTGGCTGTGGGCGCTGCTGGCGCTGTGCGTGGCGGCGATGCTGTTCATGCGCGCACGCCACTTCGCCATCACCGAGCGCGCGATGCAGTGGCCCGACGCGGTGGGCCTCGGGCTCTTCTGTGCCGGCGGCACGCAGATCGCGCTCGCTGCCGAGATGCCGGCCGTGGTGGCGGTGCTGATGGGTGTGGTCACCGCCACCTTCGGCGGCGTGCTGCGCGACATCGTCTGCAACGAGGTGCCGCGCGCCTTCAGCGACCACCGGCCCTATGCCTTGTGCGCGTTCGCCGGGGCCTGGCTGACCGTGGGGCTGGCGACGGCCGGGCTGGGCGGCGAGGTGGCGCTCCTCGGCGGCGCCGCGCTCGCCTTCGTACTGCGCGTCGTGGCGCTGTGGACCGACTACCGGCTGCCCGCCTGGCAGCACGGGCCGGAGGACTGAGCTCAGGCCGGCTCGTCGGCCTCTTCACCCTCCTGCTCGACATGCTCGTCGTCCAGGCGCTTCATCTGCTCGGGCATCTTGAGCAGGTCGTGCACGGTGCGTGACGTCGTTGATCGAGAAGTCGCGCAGCACCTCCTCGCAGTAGGTGTGGATCTTCGGCAGCGGCAGCGCCAGCGCCTGCCAGACATGCCGGCCCGATTTCATCATCGTGAGGATGCGCGAGCGGCGGTCGCGCCTGCGGAAGCCGCGGCCACGTGCCCCTGACATACTTCGCGGCAGGGCGACGGGTTGCGCACGCGCAGGCATTGGAGGCGAGCAGGCGATGGCCAGATTCGATGGGCGGACCGTGGTGGTCACGGGCGGTGGCGGCGGCATCGGCGGTGCCACCTGCCGGCGCTTCGGCGCCGAGGGCGCGAAGGTCGCCGTCTTCGACCTCAACCTGGCGTCGGCCGGGAAGGTGGCCGAGGAGGTGCGCGCCGCCGGCGGGCAGGCCGAGGCCTTCCACTGCGACATCACCGACCGAGCGAGCGTCGATGCGGCGGTCGCTGCCACCCAGGCGAAGCTCGGGCCGATCGACGTGCTCGTCAACAACGCCGGCTGGGACGTCTTCAAGCCCTTCACGAAGACCGAGCCGGCACAGTGGGAGCGGCTCATCGCCATCAACCTCGTCGGCGCGCTGCACATGCACCACGCGGTGCTGCCGGGCATGGTGGAGCGGCGGCGCGGGCGCATCGTCAACATCGCCTCCGACGCGGCGCGCGTGGGCTCCTCGGGCGAGGCCGTCTACGCCGCCTGCAAGGGCGGCCTGGTGTCGTTCTCGAAGACGCTGGCGCGCGAGCACGCGCGGCACGGCATCAACGTCAACGTCGTCTGCCCGGGCCCGACGCAGACGGCGCTCTTCGAGGACTACAAGCAGGGCGCCGGCAATCCCGAGAAGCTGGTGGAGGCGTTCACGCGCTCGATCCCGCTCGGCCGCATCGGCCAGCCCGACGACCTGCCGGGCGCGGTGCTCTTCTTCGCCAGCGACGACGCGGCCTACGTCACCGGCCAGGTGCTGAGCGTCTCGGGCGGCCTGACGATGAACGGCTGACCGGCCCGCTTCGCCTTCCGCCCTTCTTCAACACCGCACCGGGAACCGCCATGGACTACCAGGACATCCTCTTCGAAGTGCGTGGCGCCGCCGCGTGGATCACGATCAACCGCCCGGACAAGATGAACGCGTTCCGTGGCCGCACGTGCGAGGAGCTGCTGCACGCCCTTGCGCGCGCCGGCTACGACAAGTCCATCGCCTGCATCGTGCTCGCCGGCGCGGGCGAGCGCGCCTTCTGCACCGGCGGCGACCAGAGCGCGCACGAGGGCCAGTACGACGGCCGCGGCACCATCGGCCTGCCGATCGAGGAGCTGCACGCCGCCATCCGCGACGTGCCCAAGCCCGTGATCGCGCGCGTGCAGGGCTACGCCATCGGCGGCGGCAACGTGCTGTGCACGCTGTGCGACCTCACCATCGCCAGCGAGAAGGCTCAGTTCGGGCAGGTGGGTCCCAAGGTCGGCTCGGTCGACCCCGGCTACGGCACGGCGCTGCTGGCGCGCGTGGTGGGCGAGAAGAAGGCGCGCGAGATGTGGTACCTGTGCCGCCGCTACACGGCGCAGCAGGCGCTGGCGATGGGCCTCGTCAACGAGGTCGTGCCGCACGACCAGCTCGACACCGTGGTGCAGCAGTGGTGCGACGAGATCGCCGAGAAGAGTCCGACGGCGCTGGCCATCGCCAAGCGCAGCTTCAACATGGACACGGCGCACCAGGCCGGCATCGCCGGCATGGGCCTCTATGCGCTGAAGCTCTACTACGACACCGACGAGTCGAAGGAGGGCGTGCGCGCGTTCAACGAGAAGCGCAAGCCCGACTTCCGCAAGCACGCGAAGTGAGCGGGGCCGCGATGCAGGCCGTCTACCTCACCGGCCACGGCGGCAACGAGGTGGTGGCCTTCGGGGAGCGCCCGCGGCCGGTGCGCGGCCCCGGCGAGGTGCTGTTGCGCATCGGCGCGGCCACGGTCAACCGCGTCGACCTCTACATGCGCGACAGCGGCGCCGGCATCACGCACACGCTGCCGCAGGTGATGGGCGTCGACGGCGCCGGTGTCGTCGAGGAGGCCGATGCCGGCGAGCGAACGCTGAAGCCAGGCCAGCGCGTCGTGCTCTACCCGGGCATCACCTGCGGGCGCTGCGAGTTCTGCCGGCGCGGCGACGAGGTGCTTTGCACGTCGATGCGACTGCTCGGCGAGCACCGCGACGGCACCTTCGCCGAGTTCGTGGCGCTGCCGGCGCGCAACGCGCTGCCGGTGCCCGAAGGCTGGAGCGACGCCGAGGCCGCCGCGCTGGGCGTGAACCACCTCACCGCGTGGCGCATGCTCTTCACGCAGGCGCAGGTGCGCGCGCACGAGACGGTGCTCGTCTTCGGCATCGGCGGCGGCGTGTCGCTGGCCGCGCTGCAGCTGGCCAAGGCGGCAGGCGCGCGTGTCATCGTGACCTCGCGCGAGGCGGCCAAGCTCGAGCGCGCATTGCAGCTCGGTGCCGACGCGGCGGTGAACGGCAGCACGCAGGACATCGCGCGCACCGTGCTCGAGCTCACCGGCGGGCGCGGTGTCGACGTCGCCATCGAGAACGTCGGCGCGGCCGTGTGGCCGGCGGCGCTGAAGAGCCTCGTGCGCGGCGGGCGCATCGTCACCTGCGGCGCGACCACCGGCGACCAGCCCGGTGCGGACCTGCGCCGGCTCTTCATCCGGCAGCTGAAGGTGTTCGGCTCGACGCTCGGCAACCTGTCGGAGTTCGCCGACGTGATCGGCTTCTGCGCCCGCCGGGGCGTGCGGCCGGTGATAGACCAGACGCTGCCGCTGGCGCAGGCGCGCGAGGCCTTCGCCCGGCTGGAGGCCGGGCTGCAGTTCGGGAAGATCGCGCTGGTGGTCCGGCCTTAGCGGCCGGAGGCCGGGCCCAGGCGCCAGCCCCAGGCGCGGGCCCGTCTAGGCGCGCTCGAGCACCACCGCGATGCCCTGGCCGACGCCGATGCACATCGTGGCGAGCGCGTAGCGGCCCTGGATGCGGTGCAGCTGGTTGACCGCCGTGGTGGCCAGCCGCGCACCGCTGGCGCCCAGCGGGTGCCCAAGCGCGATGGCGCCGCCGTTCGGGTTGACGCGCGGGTCGTCGTCCTTCAGGCCGAGGTCGCGCAGCACCGCCAGGCCCTGCGCCGCGAAGGCCTCGTTCAGCTCGATGACGTCCATCTGCGCAAGCGTCAGGCCGGTGAGCTCCAGCACCTTGCGCGTCGCCGGTGCCGGGCCCATGCCCATGATGCGCGGCGCCAGGCCCGCGGTGGCCATGCCGACGATGCGGGCGCGCGGCGTCAGGCCGTGGCGCTTCGCTGCGGCTTCGCTGGCGACGAGCAGCGCGCAGGCGCCATCGTTCACGCCGCTGGCGTTGCCGGCCGTCACGGTGCCATCGGGCCTGACCACGCCCTTGAGCTTGGCGAGTGCCTCGAGGCTCGTCTCGCGCGGGTGCTCGTCCTTGCTCACGACGACCGGGTCGCCCTTCTTCTGCGGGATCGTCACCGGTGTGATCTCGGCGTCGAAGAAGCCGGCCTTCTGCGCCGCCACGGCCTTCAGCTGGCTCGCGAGCGCCATGCGGTCCTGGGCCTCGCGCTCGATCCTGTAATCGGTGGCCACGTTCTCGGCCGTCTCGGGCATCGAGTCGATGCCGTGCATTTCCTTCATCAGCTTGTTGACGAAGCGCCAGCCGATGGTGGTGTCGTAGACGGCGTTGGCGCGGCTGAAGGCGCTGTCGGCCTTCGGCATCACGAAGGGCGCGCGGCTCATGCTCTCGACGCCGCCGGCGATCATCAGCTGCGCCTCGCCGGCCTTGATGGCACGGGCCGCGGTGCCCACCGCGTCGAGGCCGCTGCCGCACAGGCGGTTGATCGTGGCGCCGGGCACCTCCTTCGGCAGGCCGGCCAGCAGGAGGGCCATGCGCGCGACGTTGCGGTTGTCCTCGCCGGCCTGGTTGGCGCAGCCGAAGAGCACGTCGGTGACGGCGGCCCAGTCGACCTTCGGGTTGCGCGCCATCAGCGCCTTCAGCGGGATGGCGCCGAGGTCGTCGGTGCGCACGCCGGAGAGCGCGCCGCCGTAGCGGCCGATGGGCGTGCGGATGGCGTCGCAGATGAAGGCTTGGGTCGTCATGGTGGGGTCTCCTGGAACGGGCTGCAGGTGCCTCGGGGCACCGCTGGCGAAGTTGGGGCGGACGCGGCGAGTCGGTCGTGCTGGCCGGGTGGCGAGGCCCGCGCGCTCAGCCGCGGGGCAGCGGCGGCAGGTCGAACAGGCTGGTCACCTCGAGGTCCAGCACCTCGCTGCCATGCTGGTTGTAGAGCTGCCAGCGCCAGCGCAGCAGGCCGAGCGTGGCCTGCGTGCGCGAGCGGCGCGTCTCGATGACGGTGGCCTTCAGCGACAGGCGATCGCCGGGTCGCACCGGGTTCAGCCACTTCACGTAGCTGGCGCCGGGCGAGGCGAAGCTCTCGCTGCCGGTGAGCGCGGCCTGCGCCGCCAGCCGCATCGCGATGCCGCAGGTGTGCCAGCCGCTCGCGATGAGGCCCTGGAAGCGGCCCTTCTCGGCGGCGGCCTTGTCCGTGTGGAACCACTGCGGGTCGAAGCTCTCGGCGAAGCGCAGCACCTCTTCTTCGGTCACGTGGTAGGGGCCTGCGTCGATGACCTGGCCGGCGTGGAAATCGGCGAACTTCATGCGCCCGATTGTGGCGGCGCAGAGGCCGCGGCGATGTCGGGGGTGGCCCTCGGCGGGGCGGCACGCGTGCCGCGTGGCCTGGGCAGCGGGCGCCGCGCCGGCATGGCAGTGGCGCACGGCCGTGGCGCCATCAGGCTCGCCGGCGCAGCCATGGGCTCACGCGGTAGCGCTCGCCGCGGTAGTGCGCGTCGAGCGCCTCCAGCACGCCGATGACGCCGCCGGCGCTCCAGCGCGCCAGCCACTCGAATGGCCCGGCGGGGTAGTTGACGCCGAGCTTCATCGCCGCGTCGGCGCCCTCGGGCGTGCAGACGCCTTGCAGCACGGCGTCGGCGGCTTCGTTGACGAGCATCGCCACCGTGCGAGCGACGACGAGGCCGGGGGCGTCGGCCAGCGGCAGCGGCGCGAAGCCGAGCGCCGCAAGCCAGGCCGCGGCCTGCGTGCGCCACGCGTCGCTCGCCCGCGGCGCCACTGCGAACGCCAGCGCCATGCCGGCGAAGGTGGCCGCCGCACCGGCGGACGAGGACGCCGTGGCCGGCGGGGCCGGCAATTGCACGGGCCGGTCGAACACGGCCACGTCGGCCACGCCCATCGCGGTGGCGAGCTGCTGCGCGGTGCGGCCGTCGGTGAGCACGAGGCGGGCGCCGTCGACGCGCAGGCCGGTCCACGCGCTCTCGCGGTCGCGGGCCGGGCCCCAGCCCTGGCCGGCCAGCGCCTTCGTCGCGGCGGCTTCCAGCGCGTCGGCGATGGGGCCGTCGCCGTGCACCGTCACCTCGTGCGCGGTGGCGGGCGCTGCGTGCACCGCGACCGGCAGCGCGGGCATCGTGGTGCCTTCGCCATGGCGGTAGAAGCCGCGCCCGCTCTTGCGCCCGAAGAGGCCGCCATCGACCATCTCGCGCTGCACGAGCGAGGGCACGTAGCGCTTGTCGAAGAAGTTGGCCTCGTAGACCGACTGCGTGACGGCGAAGTTGGTGTCGTGGCCGATGAGGTCCATCAGCTCGCACGGCCCCATGCGGAAGCCGGCGGCCTTGAGGCACGCGTCGAGCACCTGCGGCTCGGCAGCCTGCTCCAGCAGCAGCGCCAGCGTCTCGGCGTAGTAGGGGCGGGCGATGCGGTTGACGATGAAGCCGGGCGTGCTCTTCGCATGCACCGGTGTCTTGCCCCAGGCGCGCGAGAGCTCGAAGATGGCGTCCGCCACGGCGGCTTCGGTCTGCAGGCCCGAGACCACCTCCACCAGCTTCATCAGCGGCACCGGGTTGAAGAAGTGCATGCCGACGAGGCGCCCGGGGTGCGCCAGGCCGTTGGCGATGGCGGTGACGGAGATCGACGAGGTGTTGGTGGCGAGCACGCAGCGATCGCCGACGAGGCTCTCGAGCTGGCGGAAGAGGCCGCGCTTGACGTCGAGCCGCTCGACCACGGCCTCGACGACGAGGGCGACGTCGCGTGCTTCGTCGAGCGTGCCGATCGGCTGGATGCGGCCGACCGCGGCCGTGGCCGCCTCGGCGGCGAGCTTGCCCTTGGCGACGAGGCCTTCCAGCGTGGCGGCGAGCTTCGCCTTCGCCTCGGACGCGGCGCCTTCGCGCGTGTCGAAGAGCTTCACCGCGTGGCCGGCCTGGGCCGCAACCTGGGCGATGCCGGCGCCCATGATGCCGGCACCGACGACGAGAACGGGGGCGTGGCGGAGGTCGATCGGGTTCATCGGGGGATCGGTGTCGTGGGGATCGTGGAGGACGAAGAAGCCGCCGGTGGCGTGGCGGCTGCGGAGGTCGGGAGTGTCGAGGAGGCGACCGGTATCGAGGGCTTCGGCCGCGCCACCGTGACCCTCAGCCCCGAGGCGGCACCCACGCGGCGGGGCGCTTGGCCAGGAACGCGGCGAAGCCCTCGCGTGCCTCGTCGGTGCCGCGCACGCGGGCGATGGTCTGCGCGGTGAGCTCGCGCACCTCGGCCGTCACGGGGCCCTGGTGCAGCTGCGCGAAGAGCAGCTTGATCTCGCGCTGCGCGTTCGGACTGCCGGCGAGCAGGTGGGCCACCGCCTCGTCGACGGCGGCGTCCAGCTGCTCGGCCGCCACGACGCGCGCCACGAGGCCCATCTCCAGCGCCTCGGTGGCGCCGATGCGCTCGGTGGTGAGGGCCAGCCGGCGCGCCTGGCGCTTGCCGATCGCGTTGGTGACGTAGGGACCGATGACCGAGGGGATGATGCCGAACTTCGCCTCGCTGACGGCGAAGCTGGCGTTGTCGGCCGCGATCGCGATGTCGCACGCCGCCGTCAGCCCCACGCCGCCGCCGAGCGCGGCGCCCTGCACGCGCGCCACCGTGGGCTTGGGGCAGGCCTCGATGCGGCCGAGCATCCCGGCGAAGCGGCGCGCGTCGGCGACGTTCCAATCCAGCGTGGCCTGGCTGGCGCGCTGCATCCACTGCAGGTCGGCGCCGGCGCTGAAGTGCTTGCCTTCGCCGGCGAGCACGATGACGCGCACCGCCGCGTCGGCCTCGAGCGCCGCGAAGGCGGCATCGAGCTCGCCGATCATCGCCTCGTCGAAGGCGTTGAAGACGGCGGGCCGCGCCATCGTGACGCAGGCGACGCCGGGGCCGCGCGGCTCGATGCGCAGCGTCGAAAAGGTACCTGGGGCGGCAGAGGGCAGGGCACTCATCGGCGTCTCCTCTCGTCGTGATTCTCAAGGGGCACGATGGGCGATCTTCGCGCACCGGCGCACTTTGCGCATCCCGTGCACACCCCGGCGCCACCGGCGGCCCCGGGGAAGCCTGCGACGCCACCGGCGCGAGCAGGCGCGTCGCCCTCCGGGCCGGGCTCAGTAGGTTTCGAGGTGCAGCCGGCCTTCGCGCTTGAGCGAGGCGCCGATGGTGTCCCAGTCGAGGCCGGCCTCGGCGGCCACGTCGCGCAGCGCGAGCACCACGCCTTCCTCCATCGCCTTCAAGCCGCAGACGTAGAAGAACGCGTTCGGGTCCTTCAGCATCGGCGCCAGGTCGGCGGCGCGCTTGCGCATCAGGTCCTGCACGTAAGTCTTCGGCTGGCCCGGCGTGCGACTGAACGCGAAATTGATGTCGATGAAGTCCTTCGGCAGGCTCTGCAGCGGGCCGAAGTAGGGCAGTTCCTCCTTCGTGCGCGCGCCGAAGAAGAGCATCAGCTTGCCACCTTCGAACTTGCCGCTGGCGCGCAGGCGCCGCCGCCACTCGGTCATCGCGCGCATCGGCGCGCTGCCGGTGCCGGTGCAGATCATCACGATGTGGCTCTTCGGGTGGTTGGGCATCAGGAAGCTGGCGCCGAACGGGCCGATCACCTGCACCTTGTCGCCGACCTTCAGGTCGCACATGTAGTTGCTGGCCACGCCGCGCACCGGGTTGCCCTGGTGGTCCTCGAGCACGCGCTTGATGGTGAGCGAGAGGTTGTTGTAGCCGGGCCGCTCGCCGTTGCGGGGGCTCGCAATGCTGTACTGGCGAGCGTGGTGCGGCCGGCCGCTCGCATCGGTGCCCGGCGGCACGATGCCGATGCTCTGGCCTTCGAGCACCGGGAAGGGCATGGTGCCGAAGTCGAGCACGATGTGGTGCGTGTCGTACTCCTTGCCCACCTCGGTGACGCGCACGTTGCCGGTGACGGTGGCCGTCACGGTCTTCTCGGCGGCCTTCGGGCCGTAGAGGTTGGTGTAGGCATGCGCGGCCGACCAGGGCGGCAGCGTCGCGCCGTACTGCGCGCTCTGGAAAGCGGTGACGCTGGCCTCGAGCGTCGGCGCGCTGGCCGGGGCGGGTGGCTGCACCGCGGGCACGTCGGCCTGGCCCACGCCGGCCTCGGCCAGCTGCTCGGGGCTCAGCTCGGCGGGCAGGCTGTCCCAGCCGAGCTGCTCCTCCACCGTGTAGGCACGCAGCCGCGGCACCGTGCGCCAGTTGTCGATGCTGCCGGTGGGGCAGGGCGACACGCAGTCCATGCACGAGTTGCACTTGCCCGCGTCGACGACGTAGTTGCGCGAGTCGTGCGTGATCGCCTGCACCGGGCAGATCGACTCGCAGGTGTTGCACCGGATGCAGATCTCGGGGTCGATCAGGTGCTGCTTGATCACGGCGCTTTCGGCCATGTCCATCGTTTTGTCTCCTGGGCGGGCTCGGTGCGGGCGGCCGAATGACTGAAGGGCCGGAGGCCCGGTGGCCTCTCTGGGCTTCAGGCGAAGCGCACGTACTCGAAGTCCACCGGCTGGCGGTTGATGCCCAGTGCCGGCGGTGCGATCCAGTGCGCGAACTTGCCCGGCTCGACGACGCGGCCCATCAGGCCCTGCACGAACGCGCGGTCGCTGGCGCTGGGCAGCCACTGGTCGACCTTGGCGGCCCACTCGGCCTCGCTCACGACGTTGCCTTCCGGGCTGACCTTCACGCCGGAGAGACCACCGATGTTGCGGTGGAACGCCTTGTGCGGCGCCTTCAGGCGGAACGGGATGCCTGCCTTCTCGATGACCTTGTTCCAGCGCTCGACCCCGGCGATGCTGTCCTTGATGTAGTCGTCGCGCAGCACCTCGTTCAGCGCGTTGAGCATCGGCACTTCCTTCTCGACGAGGGCGCCGTCCTTGGCCTGCAGCACCTTGTAGGTCAGGCCGCGCAGCTGATGGTCGTCGGTGCGCTTGCCTTCCTCGAAGCGGCCCTTGAGCCCCGTGCTGTAGAAGGTGGCGGCGTTGCTGCTCTCGTCGGCGCCGAAGAGGTCGATCGTGACGCTGAAGTGGAAGTTGAGGTAGCGCTGGATCGTCGGCAGGTCGATGACGCCGGCCTCGCGCAGCTTCTTCGGGTCGTCGGTCTTCAGCTCGTTCATCACCTGGCAGGTGCGCTGGATGACACGCGAGACGCCGCTTTCGCCCACGAACATGTGGTGGGCTTCCTCGGTCAGCATGAACTTCGTCGTGCGCGCGAGCGGGTCGAAGCTGCTCTCGGCCAGCGCGCACAGCTGGAACTTGCCGTCGCGGTCGGTGAAGTAGGTGAACATGAAGAAGCTCAGCCAGTCCGGCGTCTTCTCGTTGAAGGCCTGCAGGATGCGCGGGTTGTCGGCCTGGCCGCTGCGGCGCTCGAGCAGCGCCTCGCCTTCCTCGCGGCCGTCGCGGCCGAAGTACTTGTGCAGCAGGTAGACCATTGCCCAAAGGTGCCGGCCTTCCTCGACGTTCACCTGGAAGAGGTTGCGCAGGTCGTACTGGCTCGGCGCGGTGAGGCCGAGGTGGCGCTGCTGCTCGACGCTCGCCGGCTCCGTGTCGCCCTGCGTCACGATGATGCGGCGCAGGTTGGCGCGGTACTCGCCGGGCACATCCTGCCAGGCGGCTTCGCCCTTGTGGTCGCCGAAGTGGATCTTGCGGTCCTTCTCGCCCGGGTTCAGGAAGATGCCCCAGCGGTACTCGGGCATCTTGACGTAGCCGAACTGCGCCCAGCCCTGCGGGTCGACGCTGATGGCCGTGCGCAGGTAGACGTCGTAGTTCGTCGAGCCCTCGGGGCCCATGTCGTCCCACCAGCTCAGGTAGTTGGGCTGCCACTGCTCGAGCGCGCGCTGCAGCGTGCGGTCTTCGCTGAGGTTGACGTTGTTGGGGATCTTCTCGCTGTAGTTGATCGTGGACATCACGGTCTCCGTGGGTTCTCGAATTGCGGGGAAGACTTTCGGTTGCAGCGCGCCCCGTGCACGCGCCGCACAACGAGAAATGGAGTCTGCGGCGTCAGACGCGATTCCAATCGAACGCGGCCTTGTCGCCCTTGCCGTAGACCTTCAGCGCACCCTTCTCGCCGACGGCGTTCGGGCGCTGGAAGATCCAGTTCTGCCACGCGGTCAGGCGGCCGAAGATGCGCGTGACCATGTTCTCCTGGCCGTTGAAGCGCAGGTTGGCCTCCATGCCGGTGAGCGCGTCGGGGCTCATCGCCACGCGCTCCTCGATGGCGATGCGCGTCTCGTCGGCCCAGTCGATGTCGTCCGGCGCGCTCGTCACGAGGCCGAGCTTCAGCGCCGCGTCGGCGTCCAGCGCCTGGCCCGCGGCGGCCCGCACGGCTTCCATCGCCGGCTGCTCGTTGTAGAAGCGGCGGCCGAGGCGGCTCTCGCCGGTGGCCATCGGGAAGAGGCCGAAGTTGACCTCGCCCACCGTGATCTTCGGTGCCTTGGCCGCGTCGTCGGGCAGCGCGAGCTGGTAGCTGCGGTCGCAGGCCAGTGCCAGCTCGAGGAAGGTGCCGGCGAAGCACGAGCCGGGCTCGATCAGCGCAAAGAGGCTGCGGCTGCTCACGTCCAGGCGGCTCAGCGTGCGGCGCAGGTGGCCGATGGTCTCGCGCACGAGCCAGTGGCCCTGGTGCTTCACCAGGGTGGCGTCCATCGCCAGCACGGCAGCGGAGTCACCTTCGGTTTTCAGCAGCCAGGTGCCGATGTCGAGCTCGTTCGTGCGCATCGAGAGGATGGCGTCGTCGAGCTCGCGCGCCAGCGCGAGCGGGTACCACGCGGCACCGGCGGCCTCGATGCCGGCGATGTCGGACGGCTGGGCACCCGTGGGCGCCTTCACCGTGAAGGTGGCGACACGGCGGGCGCGGTCGATCTCGACGGTGACGTGCGGGTAGCGCAACGCGTCGGCCTCGATCGTGCGGTTGATGGGCGTCAGCGCCACGCCCTTGGCGCCGGAGCCGGCGGCCGGGCGGTCGCTCCCTTCGGCGAGCTGCAGCGCGCGCTCCTGCACCTTGGCGGCGAAGGCGGCGGGCTTGGCGATGTCGTCGACGAGGCGCCAGTCCTTGGCCTTCTGGCCGCGCACGCCCTCGCTGGTGGTGCAGAAGATGTCGGCCAGGTCGTGGCGCACGTGCCGCTTGTCGGTGACGCGCGTCAGGCCGCCGGTGCCCGGCAGCACGCCGAGCAGCGGTACCTCGGGCAGGCTGACCGAGCTGTTGCGGTCGTCGACGAGCAGGATCTCGTCGCAGGCCAGCGCCAGCTCGTAGCCGCCACCGGCGCACGAGCCGTTGACCGCAGCCAGAAACTTCAGGCCCGAATGCTTGCTGGTGTCCTCGATGCCGTTGCGCGTTTCATTGGTGAACTTGCAGAAGTTCACCTTCCACGCGTGGCTCGACAGGCCCAGCATGAAGATGTTGGCACCCGAGCAGAAGACCTTGTCCTTCAGGCTCGTGACGACGACGGTGCGCACCTCGGGGTGCTCGAAGCGGATGCGGTTGAGCGCGTCGTTGAGCTCGATGTCGACGCCGAGGTCGTAGCTGTTGAGCTTGAGCTTGTAGCCGGGGCGCAGGCCGCCGTTCTCGTCGAAGTCGGCGGCGAGCGTGGCCACCGGGCCTTCGAACTTCAGCTTCCAGTGCTTGTAGCGGCTGGGTTCGGTCTGGTAGTCGACACGCGGGGCGGCGGTGGCAAGGTCTTGGCTCACGGGAGTCTCCGGATCGAAGGATGCAGAAAAGTGCGGCTCAGGGCAGGGGCAGTGAGATGCATGATAGTGCCTGCGCTGCGCCTGTCAAGCACTTTGCTGCATGTTTGGGCGGGCGAGGCCCGTGCGCCGGGGCGCCCGCCGCAGCCGGGGCCTGCACCCACGGGCTCAGGCCGCGAGGCCGAGGGCCTGGCGCACGATGCCTACCAGCTTGCGGTGCGTCTCCTCCAGGGGCTGGGCGCTGGTGTCGAGCTTGAACTCAGCCTTCGAATAAAAGGCCGCGCGGCCGGCGAGGATGCTCTTCAGGTCGTCCATCGCCTCCTTGCCGACCGCGGCGCCACGCTGCGCGCCCATCGGCCGCATGTCGCCCTGGGCGATGACGCGCTTCATGTGGTCTTCGGGGTCGGCCTGCAGCCACACGGTGGTGCAGTGGGCGAGCAGCAGGTTGAACGTGGCCGGGTCGGAGACCAGGCCGCCGGGCGTGGCGATGACGGCCTCGGGGTAGATCTGGATCGCCTCCTCGAGTGCGCGGCGCTCGTAGCGGCGGTAGGCGTTCTGGCCGTAGAGCGCCTGGATCTCGCTGATCGTGCAGCCGGCGAACTGCTCGATCTGCCGCGACAGCTCGACGAACGGGAAGCCGATCTCGTCGGCCAGCCGCTGCCCGAGCGTGGACTTGCCGGCGCCGCGCAGGCCGATGAGCGCCACGCGCGAGCTGCGCGCCACCCCGCGCTCGTTGGCGCCGCCGGTGCCGAAGAGTTCGCCGACGGCCACGCGGACGCGCCGCAGCGCGGCCTCGTCGCGGCCCTCGAGCAGCTCGCGCAGCAGCAGCCACTCGGGCGACGAGGTGGTGACGTCGCCGATGAGCTCGGCCAGCGAGCACTGCAGCGCCTGCGACACCTGCAGCAGGATCAGGATGGAGGCGTTGCCGAGCCCGTACTCGAGGTTCGCGAGGTGACGCTCGGAGACGTCGGCACTGGCCGCCAGCGCCTTGCGCGTGATGCCGCGCCGCGCCCTGAGCGCCCGCACGCGCTCGCCCAGGGCGACGAGGAAGGGGTGCTTGGCCTCGCCGTCGCCTTCGACAGGCTCCTCGGCGCGCGGCGCCGGCACGGGTGCGACGCGTGCGGCGGCCTGGGCCACGGCGCGCGGCTTGGGCGTGTTGCGCCCGTGCTTGCCCGCCCCCTTGGCCAAGGATGCCCGGGTGCGTGCATGCAATATAGTGCTTGACATCGAGGTCGGCGAATCGCTAGAGTTCGTGCAAGCACAATACTGCATCGTCCTGCGAGTGGCAAGCTTTCGAGTGCACCCTGTGCCTGTCGCGCCGCAGCTCACAGCGGCCCCGCTTTCCTCGATGCCGACCATAGACGGAGGTGCCCATGGCCGAGACGAACCCCAGTGACGCGACCGCGCGGATCACGCCGGCGGTCTTCCGGGCCCAGGTGGCCGAGCTGGCCGCGCAACTGCGCGGGCGCGCCCTCGACGACGCGCTCGACGCCTGGCTCAACGCGAACCACGGCCCCGGCACGCCGACCTTCGAAGCGCTGCAGCGCTCGTGCCGTGCCGGCGTGCGTGAGGGCTGGCTCTGCGACCGCGAAGGCGGCGGCATCCGTTACGGCCGCATCTTCAAGCCGGCCGACGACCTGCATGGCTTTTCGGTCGACGTGGTCGACATGAAGGACATCGCCGGGCCGCACCACACGCACCCGCTCGGCGAGATCGACCTCATCATGCCCGCCGAGGGCGAGGCCGCCCGCTTCGACGGCCGCCCGGCCGGCTGGTGCGTCTACGGCCCGGGCACGGCGCACCGGCCCACCGTAAGCCAGGGGCGCGCGCTGGTGCTCTACCTGCTGCCGCAGGGGCAGATCCAGTTCACGCGCTGAAGCGCCGGACGCCGCGAGCGCCACAGACACCGACACCCAAGGAGACAACGATGGCCACCCTCCAGCCCAGCGACATCGCGCCGGCGCCGCCCGAGCGGTTCAACATCGCCCAGCACCTGCTGACCGTCAACGCAGCGCGCGCCGCGAAGCCCGCGTTCATCGACGACCAAGGCAGCGTCACCTACGGCCAGCTCGACGAGCGGGTGCGCCGCTTCGCGGCCGGCCTGCGCGGCCTCGGCCTCAAGCGCGAGGAGCGCGTGCTGCTCCTGATGCTGGACACCACCGACTGGCCGGTGGCCTTCCTCGGTGCGATGTACGCGGGCCTCGTGCCGGTGGCCGTGAACACGCTGCTCACCGCCGACGACTACGCCTACATGCTGGAGCACTCGCGCGCGCAGGCCGTGCTCGTCTCGGGCGCGCTGCTGCCCGCGGTGACGGCGGCAATGACGAAGTCCGACCACGAGGTGCACAAGGTCGTCGTCTCGCGCCCGGTGGCGCCGCTGCACCCGGCCGAGGTCGAGTTCGAGGCCTTCACCTCGGCGCAGTCGCCGCTGGCGCGGCCGGCGGCCACCGGCGCCGACGACCCCGCGTTCTGGCTCTACTCGTCCGGTTCCACCGGCCGGCCGAAGGGCACCGTGCACTCGCACGCCAACCCGTACTGGACGGCCGAGCTCTACGGCAAGGGCGTGCTGAAGCTGCGCGAGGACGACGTCTGCTTCAGCGCCGCCAAGCTCTTCTTCGCCTACGGCCTGGGCAACGCGCTCACCTTCCCGATGAGCGTGGGCGCGACGACGCTCTTGATGCCGGAGCGCCCGACGCCCGACGCGACCTTCAAGCGCTGGACGGGCGGCGTCGGCGGCGTCAAGCCCACCGTGTTCTACGGCGCGCCCACGGGTTACGCCGGCATGCTCGCGCACCCGGCGCTGCCGAAGAAGGGCGACGTCGCGCTGCGCCTGGCCTCCAGCGCGGGCGAGGCGCTGCCCGCCGACATCGGCGAGCGCTTCACCGCGCACTTCGGCGTGCAGATCATCGACGGCATCGGCTCCACCGAGATGCTGCACATCTTCCTCTCGAACGCGCCTGGGCGCGTGCGCTACGGCACCACCGGCTGGCCGGTGCCCGGCTACGAGATCGAGCTGCGCGGCGAGGGCGGGGCGGCCGTACCCGACGGCGAGCCCGGCGACCTCTACATCCACGGCCCGAGCGCGGCGATGATGTACTGGGGCAACCGCCAGAAGACGCGCGACACCTTCCAGGGCGGCTGGACGAAGAGCGGCGACAAGTACGTGCGCAACGCCGACGGCACCTACACCTACAGCGGCCGCAGCGACGACATGCTGAAGGTGAGTGGCATCTATGTCAGCCCCTTCGAGGTGGAGGCGACGCTCGTGCAGCACCCGGCGGTGCTGGAGGCGGCGGTGATCGGCGTGCCCGACGCCGAGGGCCTGACGAAGACGAAGGCCTTCGTCGTGCTCAAGCCGGGCGGCTCGACCACGGCCGACGAGCTGAAGGCCTTCGTGAAGGACAAGCTCGCACCGTACAAGTACCCGCGCCAGATCGAGTTCGTGGCGGACCTGCCGAAGACGGCGACGGGCAAGATCCAGCGCTTCAAGCTGCGCGACAAGGAAAATGGGACCACCCCGTAGCGGCCTGCGGCCGCCTCCCCTCAAGGGGCAACGCCAGCGGACCGGCGGAGCCGGCTCCGCGGCGTCCGCTGGGCGGCCATGAAGGGCCAGCCCGCCGAAGGCTTGCGCGAAGGGTTCGTCGAGTTCGACTGGGCGGGCCGCCGTGTGCGCATCGAGCACGCGTGGGTGGGCGAGCGAGCCAGCTCTGAAGCGCCGCTCATCGTGTTCCTGCACGAGGGTCTCGGCTCGGTGGCGATGTGGCGCGACTTTCCCGAGCGGCTGTGCCACGCGGTCGGCGCGCGAGGGCTCGTCTACTCGCGGCCGGGCTACGGCCGCAGCACGCCGCGGGCGCCTGGCGAGCGCTGGGCGCCCGACTTCATGCACCGCCAGGCGCACGAGGTGCTGCCGGCGCTGCTGGCGGCGCTCGGCATCGGCGGCGGAGCCGGCGGCAGCAGCGGCGGGCCGTGGCCGGCGCCGCTCTGGCTCTTCGGGCACAGCGACGGCGGCTCGATCGCGCTCTTGCACGCGGCGCGGCCCGAGGCGCAGGTCGCACCCCTGGCCGGCATCGTCGTGATGGCGCCGCACATCTTCGTCGAGGACGTCTCCGTGCAGAGCATCGCCAAGGCGCGCGAGGCCTATGCCGCCACCGACCTGCGCGCGCGCCTGGCGAAGTACCACGACGACCCCGACTCGGCCTTCCGCGGCTGGAACGACGCCTGGCTCGACCCCGCCTTCCGAAGCTGGAACATCGAGGCCGAGCTCGAAGGCATCCGCTGCCCGGTGCTGGCGATGCAGGGGCTGGCCGACGAGTACGGCACGCTCGAGCAGATCCGCGGCATCGCGCGTCGCGTGCCGGGCACGCGCCTGCTCGAAATCCCCGAGTGCGGCCACTCGCCGCACCGCGACCAGCCGGCTACAGTGATCGACGCGGTGCGGGCCTTCATGCAGGAGCAGGCTCGGCGCGTGCCCGGGTCTGCCGAGGCACGTCGCGCGAGCTGACCGACGCACGAGGCTGCAGGCCCGGCCGCGCTCCTTCACGCGAGCCGAGGTCCCATGCTGAGCTACCAGGTCGAAACGTTCGGGCGCCCCCTGGCGCGCGTGCTGCGCGAGACACCGCAGCCCCAGGGCACCGAGGTGCTCGTGCAGGTGGGCCACTGCGGCGTGTGCCACAGCGACCTCCACCTGCAGGACGGCTACTTCGACCTGGGCGGCGGCAACAGGATCGACATGACGCGGCCCATGGGCTTGCCGCGCACGCTGGGGCACGAGATCGCCGGCACCGTCGTGGCGCTGGGGCCCGGCGTGACGGCGACCGACGGCGTGCAGGTCGGCGACCGCCGCGTCGTCTTCCCGTGGATCGGCTGCGGCGAGTGCTCGACCTGCGCGCGTGGCGACGAGCACCTGTGCGGCGCGCCGCGCGCGCTGGGCGCCAACCGCGACGGCGGCTACGCGACGCACGTGATGGTGCCGCATCCGCGCGTGCTGCTCGAATACGACCCGGTGCCCGAGGCGCAGGCCTGCACGCTGGCGTGCTCGGGCCTCACGGCCTACAGCGCGCTGCGCAAGATCGGCCCGCTGGCCGCGGGCGACGCGCTGCTCGTCATCGGCGCCGGCGGCGTGGGCCTCTCGGGCATCCGGCTCGCGAAGCAGCTGCTCGGCGTGGCACCCGTCGTCGCCGAACTTGACCGGGCCAAGTGGGACGTGGCCCGCGAGGCCGGCGCCGCCGAGGTCTTCGACCCCACGGCCGAGGGCGCGGCCAGGGCGCTGATGAAGAGCTCCGGGGGCGGCGTGGCCGCTGCCGTCGATTTCGTCGGCGCGGGGGCGACCTTCGGCTTCGGGCTCGCGGCGCTGCGCAAGGGCGGCCGGCTCGTCTGCGTGGGCCTCTTCGGTGGCAACGCCCCGGTGATGCCGGCGATCCTGTCGATGAAGGCGGTGTCGATCGTCGGCTCGTACGTCGGAAGCCTCGTCGAGCTGCGCGAGCTGCTCGCCATCGCCCGCGCCGGGCGCCTGCCGGCGATGCCCGTCGCGGCGCGGCCGCTGGACGAGGCGTCGCAGGCGCTGGACGACCTGCGTGCCGGCCGCATCAAGGGGCGGGCCGTCCTCCGGCCCTGAGGCTGCCGCGACCCGGCGCCGGGGCGCCGCCAACGTCGTCAAGCGGGGAGGTCGGTAGCGCTGTCATTGCCGCTACCATCCGGCCGATGAACGATCAGGCAGCCCGGGCTGGCCCGGCGAGGCGGCGGCGCAGCAGCGGCGCGATCACGCTGCATGACGTGGCGCGCATCGCCGGCGTCGCGCCGATCACGGCCTCGCGGGCGGTGAACACCCCCGACCGAGTCTCCGAGGAGGTCCGGGCCCGCGTGCAGGAGGCCATCGCGCGCACCGGGTACGTGCCCAATCGCCTGGCCGGCGGGCTCGCGTCGACGCGCAGCCGGCTCGTCGCGGCCGTGGTGCCGACGATCTCCGGGCCGGTGTTCCTGCAGACGGTGCAGTCGTTGACCGAAGCGCTGGCCGACCACGGCTACCAGCTGATGCTGGGGCAGGCCGGGTACACCGGCGAGCGCGAGGACGCGCTGCTCGACGCGATCATCGGCCGGCGTCCCGACGGGATCGTGCTCACCGGCATCATGCACTCTGCGCAGGGGCGGCGGCGGCTGCTGGCCAGCGGCATCCCGGTGGTCGAAACGTGGGACCTGACGACCACGCCGATCGACATGCTGGTCGGCTTCTCCCACACCGAAGTCGGCGAGGCCGTCGCTCAACGGCTCCACGCCAGGGGGCGGCGGTGTCTCGCTGCCGTGGCCGGCGACGACGAGCGGGCGCAGCGTCGCGTGGCGGCCTTCGGCGCGGCGGCGCGCAGGCTGGGCCTGCCGGAGGTGCAGGTGGCCACCGTGCCCGCGCCGACGACGCTGAAATCGGGCCGGCGGGCCCTGGGCACGCTGCTGCAGGCCGAGCCGGGCATCGACGCCGTGTTCTGCAGTTCCGACCTGCTGGCGCTCGGCGTGCTCACCGAGGCCCGCACGCGCGGCCTCGCGGTGCCCGGGCAACTGGCGGTGGTGGGCTTCGGCGATCAGGATTTCGCGGCCGACGTGGAGCCGGCCCTGACCACGGTTCACATCGATGGCGCCGCCATCGGACGGCAGGCGGCGCGCTTCATCGTCGAGCGCGCAGAGGGCCGGCCGGTCGGGCCGCGCGTCGTCGACATCGGCTTCTCGCTCGTCGAGCGGGCCAGCACCTAGCAGGGGTTAACCCGCATTCTCGATCGCTTGTCGTGGTGAAGAGGTAGCGCTACCATCGCGTCCAGTGAACTTTGGTAGCGCTACCGTTCCCTCGCCACTCACCCGCCGGACCCATGGCCACGCCGCTCGAACTCAAGGCCGCGATCTCTGCCGGCCCAGGGCGAAGGCTGCGCCGTGAGCATCCAGGCCGGGCCCGCAGTGAGCCGGCCGCCTGCCGATACCCGCCCACCCCACCTCGCACCCCCACTGAGGAGACATCGACCGTGCTGAACAAGCTCACCTCCACGCTCGCCGGACTGGCCGCGGGCCTCGCCGTGGCCGCCGGCGCGCACGCACAGGCCTGGCCGTCCAAGCCGGTCACGCTGCTCGTGCCGTTCCCGCCCGGTGGTTCCACCGACCTGATCGCCCGCAGCCTCGCGCCCAAGCTGCAGGAGAAGCTCGGGGGCACCTTCATCATCGAGAACAAGGGCGGTGCCGGCGGCACGGTGGGCGCGGCGCAGGCCAAGCGCTCGGCGCCCGACGGCCACACGGTCTTCGTCTCGTCGCTGGGCCCGTTCGTGATCGGCCCGCACCTGATCAAGGGCATCCAGTACGACCCGCTCAAGGACTTCGACTACATCACGGTCGCCGTGCAGGCACCGAACGTGCTCGTGGTGCCGGCGAATTCGCCGCACAAGTCGGTGGCCGACGTGCTCGCGTTCCACAAGACCCATCCGGGCCGGATGAGCTTCGCCTCCTCGGGCAACGGCTCGAGCGACCACCTGACCGCCGAGCTCTTCTGGTCGCAGACGGGCACGAGCGGCCTGCACATCCCGTACAAGGGCGGCGGCCCGGCCATGTCCGACATCCTCGGCGGCCAGGTCGACGGCTCGTTCCAGAACATCAACGCCGTGATCCCGCACGTCAAGAGCGGCAAGCTGCGCGCGCTGGCCATCACGAGCGCCAAGCGCTCGCCGCTGCTGCCCGAGGTGCCCACGCTCGACGAATCGGGCATCAAGGGCGTCACCGTCTACTCGTGGCAGGCGTTCGCAGCGCCCAAGGGTCTGCCGGCGGACATCAGGCAGAAGCTGCACGAAGCCATCGTCGCCGGCCTCAACGCCCCCGACGTCAAGCCCAAGCTGCTCGAGCTCGGCTTCGAGATCGTCGGCAACAGCCCCGAGCAGTTCACCGCCTTCCAGGCCGCGGAGTTCGCGCGCTGGAAGCAGCTGATCGAATCGCGCAAGATCACGGCCGATTGAACACCCGCCCGCGGCCCGGTGAGCCGGTGCCACGGCGGTCGTCGAACCCGGAGCATCGATGAGCACTGAGCCGACCACGACGCCACGCGTCACCGAACTGCGCGTCATCCCCGTCGCCGGGCGCGACAGCATGCTGCTCAACCTGAGCGGTGCGCACGGCCCGTTCTTCACGCGCAACCTGCTCGTCCTCACCGACAGCGCGGGCCGCACCGGCGTGGGCGAGGTGCCCGGTGGCGAGAAGATCCGCCAGACGCTCGAGGACGCGCGCGCGCTCGTCGTCGGGCAGCCGGTCGGCGCGTACCTCGGCGTGCTGCAGCGGGTGCGCGAGCGCTTCGCCGACCGCGACGCGGGCGGCCGCGGCCAGCAGACCTTCGACCTGCGCACGACGATCCACGCCGTCACGGCCATCGAGTCGGCGATGCTCGACCTGCTCGGCCAGCACCTCGGCGTGCCGGTGGCGGCGCTGCTCGGCGAGGGGCAGCAGCGCGAGTCGGTGGAGATGCTCGGCTACCTCTTCTTCGTCGGCGACCGCGCGAAGACCGACCTGCCGTACCTCGCGCCCGAGACCGACCCGCACGCCGCCGCGCACGCGTGGTACCGCACGCGCCACGAGGCGGCGGTGACTCCGGAGGCCATCGTGCGCCAGGCCGAGGCGGCCTATGCGCGCTACGGCTTCAACGACTTCAAGCTCAAGGGCGGTGTTCTGCGCGGCGAAGAGGAGGTGGAAGCGATCCGCGCGCTGCACGAGCGCTTTCCGCAGGCGCGCATCACGCTCGACCCCAACGGCGGCTGGCTCCTGAAGGATGCGGTGCGCCTGATGCGCGACCTGCGCGGCGTCGTCGCCTATGCCGAGGACCCCTGCGGGGCGGAGGAGGGCTTCTCGGGCCGCGAGGTCATGGCCGAGTTCCGCCGCGCCACCGGGCTGCCGACGGCCACCAACATGATCGCCACCGACTGGCGGCAGATGGCGCACGCGCTGGCGCTGCAGAGCGTGGACATCCCGCTCGCCGACCCGCACTTCTGGACGATGGCCGGCAGCGTGCGCGTGGCGCAGACCTGCCGCGACTGGGGCCTCACCTGGGGCTCGCACAGCAACAACCACTTCGACGTGTCGCTGGCGATGTTCACGCACGTCGGCGCGGCGGCCCCGGGGCGCGTGACCGCCATCGACACGCACTGGATCTGGCAGGACGGCCAGCGCCTGACGAAGGAGCCGCTGCAGATCGTCGGCGGCCACGTGCAGGTGCCGAAGAAGCCCGGCCTCGGCATCGAGCTCGACATGGCCGAGGTGGAGAAGGCGCACCGCCTGTACCGGCAGTACGGCCTGGGTTCGCGCGACGACGCGGTGGCCATGCAGTACCTGATCCCCGGCTGGACCTTCAACCCCAAGCGGCCGGCGCTGGACCGGTGAGGCGCGCGACGTGGCCGCAGGAGATGGGATGAGCGCCGCCCCCTCCGCGCCGTCCCGGGCCGAATCTGCTTCCGCGGGCGCGGCCGCTGTGCCGGTGACCATCCGCATGCACGAGCGCGACAACGTCGCCATCGTCGCCAACGACGGTGGGCTGCCGCCCGGTACCGCGCTGCCCGGTGGCCCCGTGCTGCGCGAGCGCGTGCCGCAGGGGCACAAGGTGGCGCTGGTGGACATCGCGGCGGGTGCGCCGGTCCTGCGCTACGGCATCCCCATCGGCCATGCCGTGGCGCCGATCGCCGCGGGCAGCTGGGTGCACGAGCGGCTGCTGCAGATGCCGGAGGCGCGCGGCCTCGAGGGCCTGCCGATCGCCACGGTGAAGCCGCCCGAGCGTGCGCCGATCCCGGGGTTGGCGGCCTACACGTTCGAGGGCTACCGCAACGCTGACGGCTCGGTGGGCACGCGCAACATCCTCGCCATCACGCAGACGGTGCAGTGCGTGGCCGGCGTCACCGAGTTTGCGGTGCAGCGCATCAAGGCCGAGCTGCTGCCGCGCTACCCCAACGTCGACGACGTCGTGGCGCTGGAACACGCCTACGGCTGCGGCGTGGCCATCGACGCACCGGACGCGGTGGTGCCCATCCGCACGCTGCGCCACATCAGCCTGAACCCGAACTTCGGTGGCGAGGTGATGGTGGTGAGCCTCGGCTGCGAGAAGCTGCAGCCCGAGCGGCTGCTGCCGCCGGGCTCGTTCCCGATCGCTGATGCGCGCGGGGCGCCGGGCCACGCAGCGGGCGCCGGGCCCGGCACCGCAGGGCAGGGGCTCGAGGCACGCGCCGACGCAGCCGGTGCGCTCGACGTGGTCTGCCTGCAGGACGACGCGCACGTCGGCTTCATGTCGATGATCGATTCGATCCTGCGCCAGGCCGAGGTGCATCTGCAGCGCCTGAACGCACGCCGGCGCGAGACCGTGCCGGTGAGCGAGCTGGTGGTGGGCGTGCAGTGCGGCGGCAGCGACGCGTTCTCGGGCGCCACGGCCAACCCGGCCGTGGGCTTCTGCACCGACCTGCTGGTGCGCGCCGGTGCCACGGTGATGTTCTCGGAGACGACCGAGGTGCGCGACGGCATCGACCAGCTCACCGCGCGCGCAAGTTCGCCCGAGGTGGCCGAGGCGATGATCCGCGAGATGGCGTGGTACGACGCGTATCTCAAGCGCGGCAGCGTCGATCGCAGCGCGAACACGACGCCCGGCAACAAGAAGGGCGGGCTGGCCAACATCGTCGAGAAGGCGATGGGCTCGATCGTCAAGTCGGGCTCGATGCCGATCTCCGGTGTGTTGGCGCCGGGCGAGAAGCTGGCGCCGACGCAGAAAGGCTTGGTCTACGCCGCCACGCCGGCCAGCGACTTCATCTGCGGCACGCTGCAGCTGGCTGCCGGGATGAACCTGCACGTCTTCACCACCGGGCGCGGTACGCCCTACGGCCTCGCCGCGGTGCCGGTGATCAAGGTGGCCACGCGCAGCGACCTGGCGCGGCGCTGGCACGATCTGATGGACGTGAACGCGGGCAAGATCGCCGACGGCACGGCCACGATCGAGGATGTGGGCTGGGAGCTCTTCCACCTGATGCTGGACGTGGCCAGCGGCCGCCGGAAGACCTGGGCCGAGCAGTGGAAGCTGCACAACGCGCTGGCGTTGTTCAATCCGGCGCCGGTGACTTAGGTCGGGTTGCGAGTCGCTGGGCTGGGTTGGGCTCGGTCCGGATCGCTTAGCCCCGCGGCGCCCGCCCCGCGTTCGACGGCCGCGGCGGGATCGGGCCGACGGGGTGCCCCGCTCCGCGAATGTCCTCCTTCGAGCGCCCGGCTTCGCCGGGCGCTCGAATTCCCCCTTGATTTCGCTGCGCAGGGCACCCCGTCGGCCCGATCCTGCACTCATGGTGGCAGTCCACAAGGAGGAATGCCACCGCTGGTTCACGCCAAGGACGCCGGGTGGTCGGCGCAGCGAAATCAAGGGGGCATCGGGGGGACACGCGAAGCGGGTCCGCCCGAAGAGGCCATTCGCGGAGCCGACCACCCGGTGGCCTTGGCGCGCGCCGCGCTTCCGTGCGCTGCCCGGTGCAAGCGGGACTTCTGCGTGCGCCGCGCGAGGGCGCCGTCGCCAGCAGCCGGCGAGGCGAGGTCGAGCTTCAGACCCCGACGTACTGGTGCAGCACCTCAGGCGCTGCACGCAGCGCCTCGGAGTCACCCTGCCACACCACGCGACCCTTCTCCAGGATCACGTGCCGGTCCGCCAGCCGCAGCAGCGGCGCGATGTTCTTGTCGATGACGATCATCGCCAGGCCCTCTTCGCGCAGGCGCTGCAGGCCCTTCCAGATCTCCAGCCGCACGAGCGGCGCGAGGCCCTCGGTGGCTTCGTCGAGGATCAGTAGGCGCGGGTTCGTCATCAGCGCGCGGCCGATGGCCAGCATCTGCTGCTCGCCGCCGGAGAGGTTGCTGCCGAGGTTGCGCTCGCGCTCCTTGAGGCGCGGGAACATGCCGTACACGCGTTCCAGCGTCCAGGGCTTCGCCGCGTTGTGGCGGTTGCCTGCGGTGGCCACGAGGTTCTCGCGCACCGTCAGGTTGGGGAACACCTGACGCCCCTCGGGCACGAGGCCGAGGCCAGCGCGCGCGGCCACGTAGCTCGGGCGGCCTTGAAGCTCCACGCCGTCCATGCGCACGCGCCCGGCCTTCGGCGAGAGCATGCCCATGATCGTCTTCACGGTGGTCGTCTTGCCCATGCCGTTGCGGCCGATGAGCGTCATCACCTCGCCAGCGCGCACCGTCAGCGAGACGCCGAACAGCACCTGGCTCGTGCCGTAGGCCGTTTCGATGGCGTCGACGCTGAGAAGCTCGTTGGCCATGATCAACAGGCACGCCAGCCAAGCGGACACCGCGGATCCGGCTTGGCCGGGCCGCTGGTGTCGCCCCCCCGGGGTGGAGGCGCCGAAGGCGCTTCGGGGGGGATCATCAGTACGCCTCCGTCTGGTCGCCGAGATACGCCTCGCGCACCTCGGCGCTGGCGCGGATCTCGTCGGGCGTGCCGCAGGCGATGGGGCGGCCGTACACGAGCACCGTGATGCGGTCGGCCAGCGAGAAGACGGCGTCCATGTCGTGCTCGACCAGCAGCACCGTGTAGCGGCCCTTGAGGCCGCGCAGCAGCGCCACGACGCCTTCGCTCTCGACATGGCTCATGCCGGCCATCGGCTCGTCCAGCAGCAGCAGCTTGGCGCCGGTGGCCAGCGTCATCGCGATCTCGAGCTGCCGGCGCTGGCCGTGCGAGAGCGCGGCCACGGGGCGCGCCGCCAGTGCACTCATGCCCACCTGCTCGAGTGCGGCGCGTGCCGGCTGCACGAGCGCCGGCTCGTCCATCACCGAGCGCCAGAAGCGGAAGCTGTGGCCGGCGTGACTCTGCACCGCCAGCACCACGTTCTGCAGCACGCTGAACTCGGGGAAGACCGAGGTGATCTGGTAGCTGCGGCCGATGCCCGCGAGCGCGCGGCGCCACGGCGGCTCGCGCGTCACGTCGCGGCCGTCGAAGACGATGCGGCCCTCGTCGGCAAGCAGGTCGCCGGAGAGCTGGTTGATGAGCGTCGTCTTGCCGGCGCCGTTGGGGCCGATCACGGCGTGGATCTCGCCCGGCGCCAGCGCGAGGTCGACGTGATCGGTGGCCAGCAGGCCGCCGAAGCGCTTGACGAGGCCCTGCACCTCCAGGCCGGCAAGGCGGTTCACTTCGCGCCCTCCGCCTTGCCGGCGCCACCTTGGCCAGGTTTCGCCTCGTGCGCGGCGCGCTCGTCGCGCGCGACCAGCCGGCCGTAGAGCCCCTGCTTGAGCACCAGCACCACCGCGACCACGAAGAGGCCGATCAACGCCAGCCAGTGCTGGTTGACGAGCTTGTCGACCGCGTCGATGCCGAACTTCAGCGACGAAAGAACCTCTTCCAGCACCAGCAGGGCCGTGGCGCCGACGACCGGGCCGACGAGCGTGCCCATGCCGCCGAGCACGATCATCACGATCAGCTCGCCCGACACCGACCAGGCCATGTATGAGGGCGCCACGAACTTCGTCAGGTTCGCCATCAGCACGCCGGCCAGCACGCACACCAGCGCCGAGATCACGTAGGCGGCGAGCTTGTAGCGCAGCGTCGGGAACCCGAGCGCCGCCATGCGCCGCTCGTTGACCTTGCAGCCGCGCAGCACCATGCCGAAGCGGGCGTGGATGAGCCGCCAGAAGAGGAACAGCACCGCAAGCAGCACCGCGTAGGCGGCGTAGTAGAGCGCCACGTTGTCGGCCAGTGAGAAGAGGCCGAAGTCGCTGCGGCTGGCCACCGGCAGGCCGTCGTCGCCGCCGTACTCCTTCAGGCTCACGGCCAGGAAGAAGAGCATCTGCGCGAAGGCCAGCGTGATCATGATGAAGGCCATGCCGCTGGTGCGCAGGCAGATCGCGCCCACGGCCAGTGCGACGACCGTGCCCGCCACGAGCGCGGCGCCCACGTGCGCCCAGCCGCTGGTGATGCCGTGGTGGCCGAGCAGGCCGACGGCGTAGGCGCCGAGGCCGATGTACATCGCGTGCCCGAAGCTCACGAGCGCGCCGTAGCCGAGGATCAGGTTGAGGCCGGTGGCAGCGATGGCGAAGACGAGGATGCGCGTGAACAGCGTGACGTAGAAGGGCTGGTTCAGCAGTGACGCCAGCACGGGCACGAGGCCGAGACCGATGAGCACGGCGGCGGCGACGGCGTGCCGGGCGGTGATTCGCCGTGCCGGCCCGGAGGTGGCCGCGGAGGCGCCCGTGGGCGCACCTGTCGCCGCGGGGTTGCTCGTGGCCTCAGCCATGCTTCACCGGAAAGAGGCCGGCCGGCTTCAGCGCGAGGACCGCCGCCATCAGCAGGTAGATCAGCATGCTGGCGATGGCCGGACCCGCGGCCTGGGCCACCGAGCGCTCGAGGAACTCGCGCAGCAGCGCCGGCAGGAACACGCGGCCCACGGTGTCGACGATGCCGACGATGAGCGCGCCGTAGAACGCGCCGCGGATCGAGCCGATGCCGCCGGTGACGATGACCACCAGCGTGAGGATCAGGATCGGCTCGCCCATGCCCGACTGCACGCTGACGATGGGCCCGGCCATCAGGCCCGCGAGGCCCGCGAGGCCGGCGCCGAGCGCGAAGACGATGCTGTTCAGACCCTTGATGTTGACGCCCAGCGCCGAGACCATCTCGGCGTTGGCCGCGCCGGCGCGGATGAGCATGCCCACGCGCGTGCGGTGGATGACGAGGTAGAGGCCCGCGCCCACCGCCAGCCCCACGGCGATGATCGCGAAGCGGTACGAGGGGTACGCGAGCCCGAACAGGTCCACCGTGCCCGACAGCGCCTGCGGCACGTTCATGTACACCGACGCCGGCCCCCAGATGGCGCGCACCACCTCGTTGAAGAAGAGGATGAGGCCGAAGGTGGCGAGCACCTGGTCGAGGTGGTCGCGGCGGTAGAGCGACGTGAGCAGCAGCCGCTCGATCAAGAGGCCCAGCAGCAGCGCGCCGGGAATCGCCACCAGCGCCGCGGCGAGGAAGCTGTTGTCGAACGCGTTGAACGCCGCGGCGGCGAAGTACGCGCCCATCATGTACAGCGACCCGTGCGCCAGGTTCACGAAGCTCATGATCCCGAACACCAGCGTCAGCCCGCTGGCGAGCAAGAACAGCAGCACGCCGAGCTGGATGCCGTTGAGCAGCTGCGTGAGAAGCAGGCCGAGGGTCATGGAACGTGGCCGTGGGCCGCAAGTGAAAGAAGGCCGGCTCGCAGCCGGCCCGTGCAGACGTCAGCCCAGCGGCCGCCGCGGAACCGGCTCTGCCGGGCCGCCGGCGGCGCCCCCCCGGAGGGGCGGCGCGCGGAGCGCGCTTCGGGGGGGAGCCATGACTACATCTTGCACTGAGAAGCGTACGCGTCGACGTGGTCCTTCAGCGGCGTGGCGATCGTCTTCAGGCTCACGCGGCCCTTGGCGTCCTTGGCCACCTCGAAGACGTGCTGGTCCTGGATCGGGAAGTGGTTGTTGCCGAACTTGAAGCTGCCGCGCACGCTCTTGAAGTCGGCGGCCTTCAGCGCGGCGCGGAAGGCGGCCTTGTCGGCGATGTTGCCCTTGACCTTGGCGATGGCGCTGTCCAGCAGCAGCGCGGCGTCGTAGCTCTGCGCGGCGTACTGGCTGGGGATGCGGCCGAACTTCTTCTCGAACTCCTCGACGAACTGCTTGTTGGCCGGGTTGTTGAAGTCCGGGCCCCAGAACGTGCCGCTGATGACGCCCAGCGCCGTCTCCTTCTGTGCCGGCAGCGTCGAGCCGTCGGTCGTGGAGCTGGACAGCAGCGGGATCTTGCCCAGCAGGCCGGCCTGCTGGTACTGGCGTACGAAGTTCACGCCCAGGCCGCCGGGGTAGAAGACGTAGACCGCGTCGGGCTTCTTGGCCGCCACCTGGGCCAGCTCGGCGCTGAAGTCGGGCTGGTTCAGCGGCGTGTAGATCTCGTCGATGACCTCGCCCTTGTACATGCGCTTGAAGCCGGCGACGAAATCCTTGCCCGCCTGGTAGTTGGGGGCCATGCCGATGACGCGCTTGTAGCCCTTGTCGGTGGCGTACTTGCCGACGACCTCGGCCTGGTTGTCGTTCTGCCAGGAGACGATGAACTGGAACGGCGAGCACTGCGCGCCGGCGATCGGCGCCGGGCCGGCGTTGCTGCCGATCAGGAACACGCCCTTCTCGGTGATGGGCTTGTGCACGGCCATCATCACGTTGGAGAAGGTGATGCCGGTGATGATCGAGACCTGGTCCTTCTCGATGAGCTTCTGCACCAGCTGCGTCGCCACGTCGGGCTTGAGCTGGCTGTCCTCGCGGATGATCGTCACGGGCACGCCGCCCAGCTTGCCGCCGTTGCGCTCGACGACCATCATGAACGCGTCGTACTGGTCCTGGCCGAGCGCGCCCTGCGGGCCCGACAGCTCGGCCATGAAGCCGATCTTGATGGGGGCCTGGGCGTGCGCGGGCGCGAACGCGGCGGCCGCGCACAGGGCGAGGCACGCCGGCAGGGCGGTAAGGCGCTTGAGCATCAGTCTTCTCCTGGTCAGGGGTCCTGAAATTAGTTTAGGACTAAAGCAATTGCGGCTGGCCCGGGCGAACCCCTAGGCGAACGCTAGGCTGCGATAGCGAAAAATGCGCATGCATTATCGTGCATGATCCGGGCCTTCTCGGCGGCCGTCAACCCGGGAAATCCATGCACGAGACTGCCGATCTGCTGTTCGCCGAGCGGGAACGGCGTGTCCGAGCCGAGCATCACGCGGTCGGTGCCCATCACGTCGACGAGCAGGCGCAGTGCGCCCTCGTCGAAGACGGCGCTGTCGACGTGGAAACGGCGGGCGTAGCTCGAAGGCAGCTTCGGGCAGTCCTGCCGGATGATGTCGCGGTGCCGCCAGGCGTTGTCGACGCGGCCGAGCAGCCACGCGAAGCTGCCGCCGCCGTGTGCGAAGCAGATCCTCAGGCTCGCGGGGATGCGCTCCAGCGCGCCGGAGAGGATGAGCGAGACCATGCCGAGCTGCGTCTCGGCGGGCATGGCCACGAGCCACGGCAGCATCCACTTCTTCATGCGGCCGCCGCCCATCATGTCCCACGGGTGCACGAGCACCGGGATGCCTTCGTTGGCGCAGTGCACGAGGAACTGCACGAGCGACTCGTCGTCGAGGTCGCGGTCGCCGACGTGGTTGCCGATCTGCACGCCGATGCAGCCGTGGCGCATCGCGTGGCTCGCTTCGGCGCACGCGAGGTCGAGGTCCTGCAGCGGCACCTGCGCCAGGGCCTTCAGCCGCTTCGGCGAATGCGCGCAGTAGGCCACCACGTGCTCGTTCATGCGCCGCGCCCAGTCGGCCGCGCGCTCGGCGGGCCAGCCGTAGCCGAACATCACCGGCGTCGCGCACACCACCTGCAGCGCCACGCCCTGCGCGTCGAGCATCTCGACGCGGCGCGCCGGCTCCCACAGCTGCGCCTGCACGGGGCGGAAGCGCTTGTCGCCGAGCATGATGTGGCCGCTCTCGCCGCCCGCGGCCACTTCCAGCCACGGCGCGCGTTCGGCGTCCACCGCGCGCGCCTCGGCCTGCGAGATGCACGGGAAGCAGTGGGCGTGCATGTCGATCATCGGGCCCTTCGGCACGCTGGCGCCGATGCCGGCCGTGACCGCAGGCCCGGTGTCTGCCCTCGTCGCGGCGCTCATGCCCGCGCCCCGTCGAGCAGGCCCGAGCCGGCGAGCATCGCGTGCCACGCCTTGTGGTCGCGGCCGGGGTGCACGGTGCCGCATTGCCGGCAGGTGCGCTCGGGGTCGCTGCTGGCGTAGAAGCGCTGGTAGGCCGCGGGCAGGTCGGCCACGATGTCGGCCAGCTGCAGCTCGGCGCGCGTCACCTGCGCGCCGCAGCGCGCGCAGTGCCACTGGAAGGCATCGACCAGCCCCTTGGGCCGCTGGCGCTCGATGACGAGGCAGCGGCTGTCGGGCTCGGGGCGCTGCGGCGAGTGCAGCATGTGCGGCGGCATCAGGAAGATGTCGCCTTCGCGCAGCTCCACGCGCTCGTAGCGGCCGCGGTCCCACACCAGCAGGAAGGCGTTGCCCTTGAACTGCCAGAAGAACTCCTCCAGCGGATCGTCGTGGAAATCGCTGCGCTCGTTGGGGCCGCCGACCACGGTGACCATGAAGTCGGCGTCGGCCCAGATCTGCCGGTTGCCTACCGGCGGCTTGAGCAGGTGCGCGTGCTCGTCGAGCCAGCGCTGGAAATTGAAGGGGCGGCCGTAGCGGAAGTCGGGCATCGCGTCACTCGGGTTCGGGTGGGGTCTCGTGGGCGGCGCGGTCCGCGCGCCGATGGAAGGGGTGGGGCGCGGGGCCCCGGCCGGCGAGCCAGCTCAGGGCTTGTAGGCCACGGCCTTGATCTCGATGCGCAGGTGCGGGTGCGGCAGCTGGTGCACCGCCACGGTCGTGCGTGCCGGGCCGGTCTCGGCGCTGAAGAACTCGGCGTAGGCGGCGTTCATCGGCTGGAAATCTTCGAGATCGGCGAGGAAGACCGTGGTTTTCACGA
>Ga0073934_10002039_pt1 | contig 44489 bp, 41 predicted proteins | sample LarsenN4metaG_FD_76834 | JGI IMG/M metagenome (GOLD analysis project Ga0073934, IMG submission 76834) | Hot spring sediment bacterial and archeal communities from British Columbia, Canada, to study Microbial Dark Matter (Phase II) - Larsen... ...
CTTGCCGAGATTGCGTCCCTTGTCGCCGTCCCTCAGCTCCAGCGCTTCGCGCTCGCCTGTTGATGCCCCGGATGGTACCGCCGCACGGCCCATTACCCCAGCCTCGGTGAATACTTCTACCTCCAGTGTAGGGTTACCGCGGGAATCCAGTATCTCACGTGCGTACACATCGGTAATCTGACTCATTTTCTGCCCCCTTCATCGTATTTGAGTTGCTGTCCGTCGTAGACATGGACAGCCTGAATGACATCAAACTCTTATAGCACACTCATGGGAAATTGGAAGCAGATTCCCCACAACTGGGCACGCAGTGGTTGACATGGCGGAGCGCTCAGGGGTATATTAAAAAGTCGCGCAGTTTATTCCAAGCGGTTTTCAGAGCAAAGTGGCCGATGCCCCCAGCAGGCGATAAACAAGATACGTCAGGCATGGGCGCACTCCCGCAGCTGTGGTGCAGGCTGCAGGATGCCCTTGCCCGCAGGTTTTCCTCGACCCATTCGGAGAAGCGCGACCGTCTGATCCTCCTCCTGGTTACCACGGTCATCCTGACCATTCTCATTATTCCCGATCAGCATATCATCAAGACCCGATACAAGGCCGGTGAAATTGCCACTGCCGATGTGCGTGCCAATCACGACTATTTGGTGGAGGACCGCAAGCTTACCGAGGAAAAACAGGCCGAAGCGGCCGCAACCGTTTCCGCGATGTACGATCTGGACAAGGGTGCTGTTGACTCGATTCTGCTGCGGCTTCGCAAGGGGATGGCCTTTCTTGCCGCCGCGAGAAGCGGCAATGCGAATCGCGATCAGTTGCGCAAGGGGATGGCTGAAATCATCGGCATGGAGGTGACCCGGCAGGAGCTTGGGGCGCTGCTCAGAATCAGTAATGAAGACCAGTTCATTGCCGATGTCAACCGTGTCCTGCAGCAGATTTACCGGCAACAGGTGATCGTTGATCAGAGTTCCTTCAAGGCTGACCGGTTCAACGGCATTTCCCTGCACGGCGTCAATGGCGAGTCCCTGCCGGAAAGCGCTCTTCCTGAGGAGCCGCTTGACCTGGAGCAGGCGAGAAAAATCGTGCGCGGCATGAAAAGCGGCACCCTTGCCGCGCCAGACATGGAGAGCGCACGAGGGCTTGTCGGGCGGATGCTGCGGCCGAGTCTCGTTTTCAACCATGACCGGACCGAGGAAAAGCGGGGGGTGGCACGGCATGCGGTCAACCCGGTTCTCATCCAGATAAAGCGGGGGGAGATGATCGCCCGTGACGGCGACCGGATAACCGCCGAACAGGAGATGAAGCTCTCCTGGATTGCCGCCGAAAGATCCCTTGCCGGGAGAATCAGCATGGGCGTCGGGGTCATGGGGATCGTGCTGGTGCTCCTCTACTTCCCGTATCGGTTCGCCCGGAAGAATATCCGCAAGTTCAGCCCGTCCTACAAGGACATCTTCCTCCTCTCCGCCCTGACCATCATCCACTTCATCCTGCTGAAGATGCTCTACTCCATCACAACGCCCCTGGGCGGTGCATTCCCCTTTATCGACACCTCCAGCTACATCTATCTTTTCCCCTTTGCGACCAGCGCCATACTGGTGCGCATCTTCATCAATTCGGAAGTCTCCCTGGTTCATGCCGCCATCTGCGCACCACTCGCCGGCCTGCTCTACAACAGCCTGCCTGTGGTCCTGTATTCGCTCCTCGGGAGCATCATCGGTGCCCATGGCGTGCGCCACTGTGACCGGCGTGGGACCATCTTCAATGCCGGCATGAAGGTGAGCGTGGTGAACCTGGCCATGGTGCTGGCGTTCCAGCTTTTCCAGGAATCCATCTTTTCCATGCAGACTGTCTACTGCATCGCCTTCTCTCTTGCCAGCGGCCTGATAACGGCGGTTCTCGCATCGGGCGGGATCCCCTTTCTGGAGAGCCTGTTCCAGTATACGACCGATATCAAGTTGCTGGAGCTGACCAATCTGAATTCACCAGTTCTGCGCGAACTGATGGTTCGCGCTCCCGGGACCTATCATCACAGCGTGGTGGTGGGGAACCTGGTGGAGGCCGCGGCCGAGGCGATCAATGCCAATCCGCTGCTTGCCAGGGTCGCGGCCTATTACCACGATATCGGCAAGATCAGCAAGGCGCAGTACTTCATCGAGAACCAGGCCGGCGGCGAGAATCGGCATGACAAGCTGTCGCCGACCATGAGCGCCCTGATCCTCACTTCCCACGTCAAGGAGGGTGCAGAGCTCGCCCGGCAGCAGCGTCTGGGGCAGCCGATTGCGGAGATCATTCGCCAGTCCCACGGCACCGCTCTGATAAAATTCTTCTACCAGAAGGCGCTGGAGCAGGCCGCGCCGGACCAGGTCATCGACGAGCACGAATTCCGCTACCACGGTCCAAAGCCCCAGACCCGGGAGGCCGGCCTGGTGCTGCTGGCGGATGCGGTCGAGGCCGCGTCCCGGACGCTCAACGATCCGACCCCCGCCAGGATCCAGGGGATGGTGCAGAAGATCATCAACAACATCTTCATCGATGGCCAGCTTGACGAGTGCGAGCTGACGCTGAAAAACCTGCACGAGATCGCCTGGAGCTTCAACCAGATACTGACCGGCATCTATCACCAGCGGATCGATTATCCGCAGCCGGCGTACAAGGAAAAAATTACAGGAGGCAGGAAGCAGAGTGAACATATCGATAGTGAACCGGCAAAGACGGCTGAAAGTCGGGATGAAACCCCTAAGGACGGTGGCAGCGAGGATCTTAAGCGCCTTGGGATGTCCCACTAGCGAACTCTCCGTCGCCATTGTCGGTGACCGTTCCATGCGCATCCTGAACCGCGAGTACCTGGGTAAGGACCGTCCGACCAATGTAATCTCCTTCTCCATGCAGGAGGGGGAGTTTGGCGCGGTCACCCCCGAACTGCTGGGGGATGTGGTGATCTCCGCAGACACTGCCGCACGCGAGGCCGAGGAGTCCGGAGTAACTTTCCGGGAGCGGCTTGTGTTTCTGCTCATGCATGGCATTCTTCACCTGACAGGCTATGACCATGAACGGAGTGGTGAGGAAGAAGCGAGGCGGATGGAAGCCAAGGAGCTGGAAATTTTTGCCTTGTTAAAAAAAGAAGGGCTGGTGTAGGGGCGGGGTTTCCCCGCCCGAATCGCCCTGGGCGGTGAAACCCTGCCCCTACAGGACGTAAATGTGAAACCGACCCGATTCATCGATTCTCTCAACTGTGCTATCGACGGTGTTCTCTATGCCGCACGCACCCAGAAGCATATGAGAAATCACTTCATCGTTGCCGTCGTGGTGCTGTTTCTGACCCTTCTGCTCAAGGTTTCCGCGGTTGAATTCATCCTCCTGGCCATCTCCATCTCCTTTGTTCTCTTCGCAGAGATGATGAATACAGCAGTGGAGGTGGTGGTAGACATGGTGACCACCGAATTCCATCCCGTTGCCAGGATCGCCAAGGATGTGGCTGCCGGCAGTGTGCTTCTCTCGGTTGTCGGCGCTGTGGTGACCGGTTATTTCATCCTCTCCGGCTACATATTCCCGCTTTACAAGGAGCTACTCGCCATGATAGGAACTCCGGCTGAGATGGCCGCCATAGTCTCGCTACTCATGGTTATAATCGCCGTCGTCATGCTGAAGGCCCGGTCCGGGAAGGGGACCCCTCTCCATGGTGGCATTCTCAGCGGTCATGCGGCGATCGCATTTTCCATCGCCACGGTAGTGACGCTCACGACCCAGGATCCAATCACATCGCTCCTGACACTGGTGCTGGCGGTCATGGTCAGCCATTCGCGGCTGCTGATGAACATTCATACCCTGCGCGAGGTGGTGCTCGGGGCGTTCACCGGCATGGCTGTTACGGTGGTGGTTACCCTGGCATTCAGGTGGATAAACTAGACTACGTTATATTGATTACGTTTTACGGAGGATAGGGAAGGGTGGACGAGGGCTCAACACGGAAATATCCGGGGCTGTTTTACAATATCGCCAGGTTTTTCTCCGGGCGCAGAAGGGTAACTACCGAGGAGGAGTTGCACGAGCTGATGGAGGCCAGCCAGGAGGAGGGTCTCATCAACGGCGAGGAGAGCGAGATGATTCGCGCCATCTTTGCCCTCGGCGAGAGCGTGGTGCGGGAGGTCATGGTGCCTCGCACCGACATGGCCTGCGTCACCGTGGACGCAACCGCGGAGGAGCTTCTTGCAACCATCATCAATTGCGGCCACTCCAGAATTCCGGTATATGAAGGGACCATCGACAACGTCATCGGCGTCCTCTATGCGAAGGATCTCCTTAAATGCTGGGGAGCGACCGGCTCATCCCTCGATCTGCGCAGCATATCCCGCCCGCCGTTCTATATCCCCGAGACCAAGAACCTGGAGGAGCTGCTGCAGGAGTTCCGACGGCGGCGTGTTCACCTCGCCATCGTTATCGATGAGTATGGCGGCACCTCCGGCCTGATCACCATCGAAGACCTGCTGGAGCAGATCGTCGGCGACATCCAGGACGAGTACGATACGGAAGAAGAGCTGCTCCAGCTGCAGGAAGACGGTTCGGTGATCGTGGACGCCATGCTCCCCATCGAGGAGTTCGAGGCGTATTTCGATGTGCAGGTGGAGCGGGAGAAGTTCGACACGGTCGGCGGCCTGGTCTTTTACCTCCTCGGCAGGATTCCCGGCCCCGGCGAAGCGGTTGTCTGCAGCGGCATTCGCCTGACGGTTCTTTCCACCGCCGAGCGGCGGATCGGCAAGCTGCGGGCGGTACGGGTGGTTGAAGGCAGCGAAACGGTGCAGGAGTAGTGTTGTCCTTTCTCGAAAAATACCGGGAGAAACGCGCCCCGTTACTGGCAATTTTCTCCGGGCTGCTCCTGGCGCTCTCCTTTCCCAGTCCGGGGCTGTCAATCCTTGCCTGGGGGGCGATCGTTCCCCTCCTTGCCGCGGTGAGGGACCAATCCCCGAAAATCACCTTCAAGCTCGGCCTCCTTGCCGGTTTCATCGCCTATGCCGGCATCTTCTACTGGCTCAACATCGTCATGACCACTTATGGCAAGCTCCCCCTGGTGGTCAGTATTTTTCTCACCCTGGTGATGGCCGCCTACCTGGCCCTTTACGTCGCAGCGGCGGTTGCGCTGGCCCGTTTCGGCGAGGACCGCGGCATACCGCTCCCCCTCGGCCTGCCGGTGTCATGGGTGGCGCTGGAATTCTTACGCGCATTCTTCCTCACCGGGTTTCCCTGGGCAACCTTCGGCTATACCCAGTACCGAACCCTGCCGCTGATCCAGATCGCCGACATGACCGGCGTCTATGGTCTCAGCTTTCTCCTGGTTCTGACCAATGTGGTTCTCTTCCGCATGGCCCTGGGGATTACCGGACGGAGCGGGATTCGCTACCCCCTGGCCCTCTGCGCGCTGCTCGTCGCCATCATCGGTGGGTGCATCGGTTACGGCTTTGTCGGCCTGAATGCCCCGGAGAGTGGCCCGAAGGTGCGGGTGGCCCTTGCCCAGGGGAACATACCCCAGGACATCAAGTGGAACCCGGCATTCCAGGAAGAGACGGTCGCCATTTACGAACGGCTCTCCCGCAAGAGCGCCGGCGGCGGCTTTGACCTGGTCGTCTGGCCGGAGAGTTCCCTGCCGTTTTTCTTCGAACGCGAAAAGCTCTATTCGGCCCGGGTCAGCAACCTTGCGAAGGAGCTGGGCTCATCGCTGATCGTCAGCAGCCCGGCGCTGGAGAAAGGGGTCATGAAGGACCGCCTCTATAATAGCGCCTTCCTCATCGACGCCGACGGCACGACCCTCGGAAGGGCAGACAAGGTGCACCTGGTCCCGTTCGGCGAGTATGTCCCCATGGCAAGGCTGCTCCCCTTTGTCTCCAAGATGGTGGAGGGGATCGGCGACTTCTCCCCGGGGGAGAAGATCACACCGCTATCGGCAAGATTCGGCAAGCTGGGTATGCTGGTCTGCTTCGAGGGAATCTTCCCGGAGATCTCCCGGGAGTATGTACGCAAAGGGGCTACCATGCTGGTGAACATCACCAACGACGCCTGGTTCGGCCGCTCCTCCGCCCCCTACCAGCATCTCTCCATGACCGTCTTCCGCGCCGTGGAGAACCGGGTGCCGCTGGTCCGCTCCGCCAATACCGGCATCAGTGCCATCATCGACAGCCGCGGCCACATCATCAGGATGTCCGGCCTCTTTCACGAGGCGCTTATCACCGGCGAGGTCCGCGCCGGCAACCAGCTGACCTTCTACACCCGCTACGGTGATCTCTTTGCCTGGGGGTGCGTGTTTCTGGTACTGGCGGGGGGAATGGTGATGATATTACCCGTCGGCAAGAGACTCCGGGAGGCATCACTGGAGGAGTAACTGTCATGTTGCCAGCACTCTTTTGAAGACCCACGGTGAGTTTTCCCGTGGGTCTTTTGTCTGATTCTGTATTCATTTTGCGGGCTGTTTTCTGTTGCCCTTCGAGGTGAGAGGTGATATTTAATTCAGTTGGTTATGCAGCATTCAACGGCTTGAAGAGAAGGAGTTTCACATGTTCAGGGAAGAAGTAGCAAAGGTAGAAGAACTCGCGGAGCGGATTGCCAAACTTCGGGGGTCTCTTTGACATAGATCGCAAGCGGGAGGATATCCAGGAGATCGAATCGCGCATTGCCGCTCCCGGTTTCTGGGACGACAACGAGACGGCCCAGGCGGTGCTGCGGGAGCGGACCGCCATGGAGAAGACCCTCGACGGTTGGGACCGGCTCGTCCGCCAGGTCGACGATATTCGCACCCTCATCGAACTGGGGAGCGAGGTGGAGGACGAAGAGGTCCTGAGCGAAGTTCACGGCCTGAATGAGGAGCTGGAGAAGGGGGTTGTGGCCGCCGAATTTCAGCGGATGCTCTCCGGCCCGCACGATCGCAGCGCCTGCTACTTCTCCATCAACTCCGGCGCCGGCGGCACCGAGTCCCAGGACTGGGCCGAGATGCTGCTGCGCATGTACCTGCGCTACTGTGAGCGCAAGGGGTGGAAAACCGAGATCACGGAATACCAGCCCGGGGACGAGGCGGGCCTGAAGAGCTGCACCTTTTCCGTAACTGGCGAATACGCCTACGGCTACCTGAAGGCCGAGGCCGGCATCCATCGACTGGTACGCATATCTCCCTTTGACAGCAATGCCCGCCGCCACACCTCCTTTGCCTCTGTTTTTGCCTTCCCCGAGATCGCCGACGATATCGAAGTGAAGATCGTCGAGTCCGACCTGAGGATCGACACCTACCGTTCCAGCGGTGCCGGCGGCCAGCACGTCAATACAACCGACTCGGCAATCAGGATTACCCATATCCCCACCGGCATTGTCGTTGCCTGTCAGAGCGAGCGGAGCCAGCACATGAACAAGGCTGCCGCCCTGAAGGTCCTCCGCTCGAAGCTCTATGAGAAGGAGCTGCAGGAGCGGGAGGCCAAGGCGGCCGAATTTTCGGCTGACAAGAAGGAGATCGGCTGGGGAAGCCAGATCCGTTCCTACGTGCTTCACCCCTACAAGATGGTCAAGGATCTGCGCACCGGCGTGGAGACCGGCAACCCCGATGCGGTTCTGGACGGCGACCTTGAGGATTTCATCGTCGCGTTTCTCATGGGGGTGAGGAGGAATGTGACCGATGACGCTTGAAAAGAGTGCCGCGCAGATCCTGATCAGCCTGCTGTGTCTCTTTTTCCTGGTAACCCCCGGATGTGCCACGCCGATGAAAACGGCAGGGGAGAGCGGCATCAGCCGCCTCGGCTTCTCCATCCAGGTCGGTGCGTTTGCCGAGGTGAAAAACGCCGAGCGGTTGACGGCCAGGCTCCAGTCCAGGGGAATCGAAGCGTTCTATTTCCGCAAGGATAACGGTGTCTACGTGGTCCGTTTCGGCGACTACCGCAGCCGTGATATGGCCCGGAAAGGCGCTGAAAAACTGGTTGCGGAAAAGCTGGTTGATAGCTATTTTATTGCCTCTCCGGACGCCGTATTCAAGAAAAGCCAGAGGGTCACGCAGCCGGTTGATCCGCTGAAGAATGCGACAGCGCCGAAGCGGTCGACCACCGGTGACATGGGATCAATTGCCGCCCGCACCGCCGAGCGCTTCGTCGGCATCCCTTACCGCTGGGGTGGCGACAACGTGGTCGAGGGGATGGACTGCAGCGGGTTTGTCCGGGCGGTCTACAACCTGTGCGGCATCAACATACCCCGGACATCGGGAGAGCAGTTCCGGGTCGGCGACAAGGTCGACAAAAGCGCCCTCCTTGATGGCGACCTGGTCTTTTTCGGCAGTTCAGACGAGAAGATAAACCATGTGGGGATCTATGTCGGGGGCGGACGTTTCGTTCATGCTCCCCGGCGAGGTGACGAGATAAAGATCTCCTCCATTGACGAGAACTATTTTGCAGAACGTTTCATCGGCGCCAAGAGATATTTTTGAAGGCAGTGAGAAGTAAATAGTGAATAGTGAATAGATTGAATCGCCCGGATGATTCATGGGCGAGTTATGAGGTAACATATGGCAATAATCAAACCGTTCAGGGCGCTGCGCCCCCCCGTGCACCTTGCCGAGAAGGTGGCTGCACTCCCCTATGATGTCATGAACACGGAAGAGGCGAGGGGAATGGCAGACGGCAACCCCCACAGCTTCCTCCATGTTTCACGTCCGGAGATAGACCTTCCCCCCGAGGTGGATATTCATTCCGAACCGGTGTACGTCAGGGGTCATGAAAATCTTGCCGCATTCATCGCCAACGGCACCCTGGTACAGGATGATGACGAGTGTTACTACGTCTACCGTCAGGTCATGGGGAGCGTGGTGCAGACAGGTCTGGTTGTCTGTTCCGGTGTCGATGATTATCAGAACGGTATCGTCAAGAAGCACGAATTGACCAGGGCCGACAAGGAAGAGGACCGGGTCAGGCATATCGATTACCTGGATGCCAACGACGAACCGGTTTTCTATACCTTTCGCCACAACGCGGAGATTGCCGCCCTGGTGTCCGCGGCCACATCCGTCACGCCGGAGTACGATTTCACCTCCGGGGACGGTGTCTCCCACACCCTATGGGCCATACGCGACCGGAAAAGCATCGACGCCCTGACCGAGGCGTTCAGCGCCATACCCTACCTCTACGTTGCCGACGGACATCACCGCAGTGCCGCAGCCAGCCGTGTCAGGGATATGCGCAAGGGGAGCAACCCCGGGCACACTGGCAGGGAGGAGTACAACTACTTCCTGACGGTCATTTTCCCCGACAACGAGCTGAACATCATGTCCTACAACCGTGCGGTCAAGGACCTGAACGGCTACTCCCTGGCCGAACTGATGGCCCTCGTCAGCCGCAATTTCGAGATAACGCCACTCTCCTCGCGCTTTGAGCCGTGCCAGCGCCACAGCTTCGGCATGTATCTGGACGGCAAGTGGTACGAACTGACCGCGCGGGAAGAGTCTTTCGACGCGGAGGATCCGGTCGGCTGTCTCGATGTCTCCATCCTGCAGAACAACCTGCTCAGTCCGGTTCTCGGCATCCGCAATCCGCGTACCGATCAACGGATACACTTCGTCGGCGGAATTCGCGGCATCGGCGAGCTTGAGCGGCTGGTGGACGGTGGGGAATACGCCATCGCCTTCTCCCTGTATCACACGACCATCGACGAACTGATTGCCCTGGCCGATGCGGACAAGATCATGCCGCCCAAGTCAACCTGGTTCGAACCGAAGCTCCGATCCGGACTGTTCGTGCATCTGCTTACGTAAATCATAGCCAGATTGAATGGTTAACATACAACCTTTTAAGGAGTAATTTAGTATGCGCAGCGTTGAAAAATATCTGATCCTCTTCCTCCTGACCGCCTTTGCCCTGATACCTGCCTGCACCCAGAACGAGCAGAAGGCAACCCCGCCAGCCGCCCAGGCGCCCGAGCAGAAGGGGGGCGAGAAGATGGTGAAAACGCCGTCCGGTCTGCAATACGAGGATCTCGTCCCCGGCAGCGGTGATTCTCCGAAGCAGGGGAAGAAGGTGACGGTGCACTACACCGGCTGGCTGACCAACGGCACCAAATTCGACAGTTCCGTGGACAGGAACGAGCCGTTCACGTTCGTCATCGGCGCTGGCCAGGTTATCCCCGGCTGGGATGAGGGGGTCATGAGCATGAAGACCGGCGGCAAGAGAAAGCTGGTCATCCCCCCTGAACTCGGCTACGGTGCCGCCGGGGCAGGTGGTGTTATCCCGCCCAATGCGACTCTCGTTTTCGAAGTGATACTGCTGGACATTAACTGACCCGGATGGCACTGCGACCGCTGCGCATACTCGCTCCGGCGCTGTTGGTGATGCTCTGGAGCATTCCTGCCAGTGCGGGGAGGAGTGTCTCGCTCTACCTTGACGGTGCCGTTATCGAACAGGACGGGACAGCCAAAAACGGTTACCTGGAATTCTCCCTTCCTGCGACCGTCCGTCCCGAATCCCTGCGCATCAGGCCAGCCGGTTCCAGCCGGATCACCCGCGTGCAGGTGACGGAGCGGGAACCTGACCGGAAGGTGGCGAAGGAACTGGCATCCATTGCCGAGCGACAGGAGCTCCTCCAGGATCGGCTCAAGGCGCTCTCCGTAAGGGAAGAGATCTTCAGGTCTGCGGCAAAGTCCCAGAGTGCCAAGGCGCCGCGGCGCACCAAGACGAACCCGGAGCCACTTGCGACAATCCGCCAGGGTACCGATTATGCGATTACCCAGCTGGAGAGTGTGTACCAGGCCCAGCGCAAGGTTAACCGGGAGCTGAAGCTTCTTGAGGAGAAAAAGGCAAAAGTTCTCCGGGATGACCATGCAGGCGGCAGGGTGGCCCGGGTATGGCTGACCCCCTCTTCAGGTGGGGCAACCGCCACCTATATCCAGTCCGACCGCACCTGGCAGCCCCGCTACGAAATAAGGGCGTCCGGCGCCGGCAAGGCGCTGCTTGCCGTCTTTCCCGGGGAGATCGCACGCCATCGCGGAGAGAGCGTCAGGGTCAACCTTGCCGCGCTGGAAAACAGCAGCAGGGTCGCGTCATGGAATTATCCGGAAAGCAGTCGGCCGGTTGCTGAAATGGAACTGCCGGCAACCAGAAAGCCGGAAGCTGCCGGAGCCGTGCCGGTTGTGAAACTCGCCCTGAGTAACACGTCAGCAGTGGCGCTCCCTCCGGGGGAGTTCAGCTGCTACTGTGACGGTGTCTATCATGGGGTCGGGAAGCTCGCGCTCCTTGAGCCGGGGGGCACGGTGGAACTTCATTGCGGCGACAACTGAATTTTACTATTAAGGTAGTGCTGGAGAAAATCATGAATAATTTTATGAAAAAACTGACAAAATCATGTTTTGCCATCTGTGTAATGACTTCGCTTGCGGCATGCGGTAACGATTCGACATCCGGGCCGACCACCGTGCCTAATTCGGCGACCGTTTTTTATGTCCATAACCATGTATTCCGGAACAGCACGACCTTCTCAACAGGTTACAACGGCTTCGGCCAGTTAGGGGTCGGAGACCTCTCCAACAGGACCACGCCGGTGGCAGTGTCAGGGGGGATTGGCTTCAGTGGGTTCGCCACCGGCGGAAACCACTCGGTAGCCTTCTTCAACAGCAGCACCGTCCGCAGCTGGGGGTACAACGGTTTCGGCCAGTTGGGGAACAGATCAACTACCTACAGCAGCACTCCGGTCAGTGTCTTTCGGACGTTCAGCACGAGCACGGACAAAAGGAACGTTAACCTCAGCGGTGTAACCGCCGTTGCGGCCGGCTCTACCCATACCCTGGCTCGAAAAAACGACGGAACGGTCTGGGCCTGGGGAGAGAACACAACCGGCCAACTGGGTGTCTCTCTTACATCCACCCCCCTGGGTTACAGCACTGAAGCGGTGCAGGTGGGCGGTGGGGTTCCATTGACGAACATTATCGCAATTGCCGCAAACGGCGACCATTCCCTGGCCCTCGACTCTATTGGCGACGTCTGGGCATGGGGCTATAACGGCACCGGTCAGCTGGGTCTGAATCCGGTCAATACCGGGGCCTCTGCAGGTCCTACGAAAGTAACCGGTTTTCCGGCAAAAATCATCGCCATCGCGGCCGGCGGGGCATTCAGTTACGCCCTGACCGAAACGGGAACTGTCTGGGCATGGGGAAACAACGCCAATGGCCAGCTCGGCAACGGGACAACGACCAACAGCTTCATCCCTGTCCAGATGCTGAAAACGGGTGGAACCCCCCTGACCAATGTGACGCGGATTTCAGCGGGGATTCAGCATGGCCTTGCCATGGATAGCAACGGCAACATCTGGGCACTCGGATACAACATCTACGGCCAGCTCGGCAACAACGGTAAACTCGACAGTTCTGTGGCTGTGCTGGTTCTTGACAGCACTGGCTCGTTACCTTTTGCCGGTGCCGTCGACATCCGTGCATTCGGCTCATCGTCCATGGCTCGGAACGCTTCAGGATGGTACGTCTGGGGGGACAATGGTTTTGGGCAGCTTGGGACCGGCGGCGGGGCTTCGCTTCTGCCGGTCAAACTGTCCGGCTTCTAGTCTGCCCGTCCGGCATCAACTCAGATGGGGAGTCACACAAAAAAACGGCCCCCATAACTCTTGACTGCGCTGACGGCGTGGTCTATCCTGCCTGATTGTCGTCGGCCGCTGCCATCTGCCCTGACGGCCATACCGGCATGCAGCGAATCCCGGCGAACCGTATGTGAATATGGAAGGGAGCTTTAGTGGAAGAACTCAGTGAACTGTTGCTACAGAGACGGCGCAAGGTTGACGCGCTCTGGGAAGCCGGCATCAACCCCTATCCGAATGATTTCAGTCAGCTTCATACCTCCGCCGATTTTCATGAAGCCTTTGGCGACCGGCAGGATATTCCGGAAAAAGCGGCTGATTTTGCCGTGGCAGGCCGTATCCTCGCCCGGCGCTCCTTTGGCAAGGCGGCCTTTGTCCAGCTGCAGGACCGCAAGGGGCGGATGCAGCTCTATGTTCGCAAGGATGCCGTTGGCGATGAGGCGTTCGCCGCCTTCGAGTCGTTCGATATAGGCGATATTGTCGGGGCGACCGGTTGGCCGTTCAGGACAAAGACCGGCGAGCTGTCACTCCATGTGACGGAGATCCGTCTCCTGACCAAGTCCCTCCTGCCGCTTCCGGAGAAGTTCCACGGCCTTACCGACGTGGAGACCAGATATCGCCAACGCTACGTGGACCTGATCGTCAATCCGGAAGTCCGTGATGTCTTCATCAAGCGCTCACGGGTGGTAAGCCTGATTCGCGAGTTCATGGTCAGCCGCGATTTCCTCGAAGTCGAGACCCCCATGATGCAGCCGATCCCCGGAGGGGCGACGGCGAGACCGTTCATAACCCATCACAATGCCCTCGACATGGAGCTTTACCTGCGGATCGCCCCGGAGCTCTACCTGAAGCGGCTCGTTGTCGGCGGATTCGAGCGGGTGTTCGAGATCAACCGCAACTTCCGGAACGAGGGGATCTCCATCCGACACAACCCCGAGTTCACCATGATGGAGTTCTACCAGGCGTACGCAACCTTTGCCGACCTGATGGATTTCACCGAGGAGCTTCTCTGCCATGTGGCCCGGGAACTTCTCGGGACCCTCGATTTCACCTACCAGGGGGAGGCGATCAGCTTCCAGCGCCCATGGAAGCGGCTCACGGTCAAGGAGGCCATTCAGGAGTACGGCGGGGTCGATGCCAGAACCGTTGAAGACCGGGATCTTGCCTACGGTTACGCCCTGAGTATCGGGCTGGAACTGCCGGAGAACATAACCTACGGCAAGCTGATAACCGAGATTTTCGAGGAGGTGGCCGAACCGAAACTGATTCAGCCGACCTTCATTACCGCCTACCCCACAGAGGTGTCTCCGCTCTCTCGCAAGAGCGACCACGACCCTGAGATCGTCGACCGGTTCGAGTTCTTCTGCGCCGGCAGGGAGATGGCCAATGCCTTCTCGGAGCTCAACGACCCGGTTGACCAGAAGGAACGGTTCCTCGCCCAGGTGGAGGCAAAGGAGGGTGGGGACGAAGAGGCCCACTACATGGACGAGGATTACATCCGTGCCCTGGAATACGGCCTCCCTCCAACCGCCGGCGAGGGTATCGGTATCGACCGGCTGGTGATGCTCCTGACCGATTCTCCCTCGATACGCGACGTCATTCTCTTCCCGCAGCTCAGGAAGGGGAAATAAGCAGTGAACAGTGAATAGTAAGTAGTGAAACCAAGGCAGGGAAAACCGTCTGTTTTGCATTCACTTTTCACTTTTCACTTTTCACTTTTCACAGGATTTTATGCCCTACGAGCTACTGATAAGTCTCCGTTACCTGAAGGCGAAACGGAAATCCGCGTTCATCTCCATCATAACCCTCATCTCAACCGCCGGGGTGGCGCTCGGCGTGATGGCACTCATCATCGTGCTTGCCGTGATGACCGGTTTCGAACAGGACCTGAAGGAGAAGATTCTCGGCACCAATGCCCACGTGGTGGTGCTCAAGAATGGCGGAGCCATCGAGGACTACGAAGGGCTCATGGCGCGTCTTGCGAAGTTCGACGGGGTGGTTGCCGCAACTCCGTTCATCTACAATCAGGTCATGCTCACCTCGGGCAAGCATGTCTCCGGCGTTGTCCTGAGGGGGATCGACCCGCAGACCGACATCAAGGTGACCAATCTGCACAAGGCCATGGTCCAGGGCAATCTCTCCGACCTCTCCCCGGAGCATGGCATGATCTCCGTCGCCCGGGACGCGAAACCGGTAACGCCCGGCCTGATCATCGGCAAGGAGCTTGCCAGAAATCTCAATCTTTTCGTCGGTGACCGGGTGAACGTGGTCTCCCCCATGGGAAATATCACCCCGCTCGGCATGGTGCCGAAGATGAAGGGTTTCCGTGTCGCCGGCATGTTTCACACCGGGATGTTCGAATACGATTCGACCCTTGCCTATGTCGACCTGAAGGAGGCACAAGACTTTCTCGGGCTTGGCGATGCGGTGACCGGTATCCAGCTGAAGGTGGCGGATGTCTATGCAACCGGCGAACTGGCCAGGAAGATAAACCGGGAGCTCGGCCTCTCGTATTTTGCCAGGGACTGGATGCAGATGAACAAGAACATACTGTTTGCCCTTAAGACCGAGAAGGTCGTCATGTTCATCATTCTCACCCTGATCGTCCTCGTGGCGGCTTTCGGCATCGCTTCGACCCTGTTCATGCTGGTCATGGAGAAGAACAGGGATATTGCCATTCTAAAATCCATGGGGGCCACCGGCTCCAGCATCATGAAAATATTCATCATGGAGGGGCTGATCATCGGCATCTCCGGAACCATGATCGGGGTTGCGTCCGGACTGCTGATCGCGAAAAATCTGCAGATGATCGTCGATTTTGTCCAGAGGCTCACCGGATTCGAACTCTTCAGCAGGGATGTGTATTATCTGGACCGGTTCCCGTCCCAGGTGGTGCCGATGGATGTCTGTGTCATCTCCGTGACCGCCATCCTGATATCATTCATCGCGACGCTCTATCCCTCCTGGCAGGCATCCCGCCTGCTTCCGTCCGAGGCGCTCCGCTATGAGTGATGCACTTCTGGAGGTCGTGGACCTGTGCAAGAGCTACCAGTCCGGTGACCGGGTGGTTGACGTACTGAGCGGCATATCCCTGCAGATCCGGAGCGGCGAGATCATTGCCCTGGTCGGTGCTTCAGGGGCGGGCAAGAGTACCCTCATGCATATCATGGGCGCGCTGGATCGTCCTTCTTCCGGAACTGTCCGCTACATGGGGGAAGATCTGTTCCGCAAGAGCGAACGTCAGCTGGCAACTTTTCGCAACAGCTCCATCGGGTTCGTCTTCCAGTTCCATCACCTGCTCCCGGAGTTTACCGCCCTGGAAAACGTCATGATGCCTGCCCTGATCAACGGCCTGGCGAGAGGTGAAGCCATGTCCCGCGCCGCGTCACTGCTCGATGAGGTCGGCCTGAAGCAGCGGGTATCCCATAAGCCCGGGGAACTGTCCGGCGGTGAGCAGCAGCGTGTTGCCGTTGCCAGGGCACTTGTCATGGGGCCGAAACTTCTGCTGGCGGATGAGCCGACCGGCAATCTGGACATGAAAACCAGCGAGAGCATCCATCAGCTCTTTACCGACCTGCACGCAAGCAGGGGGCTGACGGTGCTGGTCGTTACCCATAACGAAAAGCTCGCCGCACGGACCGACCGGCAGATAAGGCTGCTGGACGGAAAAATACAGAATTAAAGGATAGCGACTTGCGCTGCATATACAGGCTTACTGTTCCATTGATACTGCTTCTGTCACTTGTCGCACCGGTGATGGGCGCCGAAGAAAAGATCACCGAGGTCGTGGTTGACGGGAACCGGCGAATCGAAAACACGGCTGTTTTCAATGTGATCAAGGTCAAGGCCGGAGACAATCTGTACGAGGACAAGATAGACGAGGATGTCAAGGCTATCTTCAATCTCGGATACTTCACCGATGTCAAGGTGAGCAAGACGGTCAAGGACAAGGAGGTTATCCTGACCTACACCGTGACGGAGAAACCCGTTGTGCGGGAAGTGATCTTCGAGGGTAACAAGGCACTTGGCGTCGAAAAACTCAAAGAGGCAACGGAGATAAAAAACAACTCCATCTTTTCGACCAAGGAGCTTGCAAAAAGCATCAAGAAGATAAAGAAGCTCTACATGGACGAAGGGTATTCCCAGGCAGAGATAGAGCCGGTGAAGGAAATGACGTCACCATACGAGATGAAGCTGACCCTCAAGATTACGGAGGGGAACAAGATCCTCATCAAGGAGATCCGCTTCGACGGCAACCGTGCGTTCCCTTCCTCCAAGTTGCGGGGGATGATGGAAACCACCCAGGACTGGTGGCTGGCCTGGCTGACCGGTGCCGGTGTTTACAAGGATGACATCCTGAAAAACGATATCGTGCTCCTGACCGAATTTTACATGAATAACGGGTACATCAATGTAAAGTTCGGCGAGCCGAAAGTCAGTCTGACCCCCGACGGCAAAGGGCTTTTGGTCGACATCGCCCTGAGTGAGGGGGACCAGTACCGTGTCGGCCAGATAAGTTTCAGGGGTGATCTGCTCGATAAAAAGGATGTGCTCCCAAAACTGCTCAAGACCAAAAGCGGCGATGTCTTCAATCGCGGCATGCTCCGCCAGGACATCTTCACGCTGACCGATCATTATGCCGACATGGGGTATGCATTTGCCAACGTCAACCCGCTGACCCAGTTGAACGGTGAACTGAAGCTCCTCGACATCGTCTTTGACATGGAAAAGGGGGAGAAGGTCTATATCGACCGGATAAATATTGCCGGGAACGCCAAGACCCGCGACAAGGTGATACGTCGTGAGATACGCATCTCCGAGGGGGATTTGTACAGTGCCACAGCGCTGAAGAAGAGCAAGCAGAATATCATGAATCTCGGCTTTTTCGAGGAGGCCAACCTTGCGACGGTCAAGGGAACTGCTGATAACCGGTTGAACCTCAACGTGAATGTGAAGGAGAAGCCGACCGGTACCTTCAGCATTGGTGGCGGCTACAGTTCGCTCGACGGTTTTGTGGGACAGGGGTCGGTACAGCAGTCAAACTTTCTGGGGCTGGGTTTGAAGGGGAATGCATCCGCCTCCATTGGCGGCAAGTCCAGTACCTACAATGTCGGCCTGACGGATCCGTATTTCCTCGATACCAAATGGTCGCTCGGCGGGGACATTTACCGTACCGAACGGGAGTATATCGATTACACCAGGAAGGCTACCGGAGGTGACATCAAGAGCGGGTATCAGATCAGCGACACCCTGAGTACGTTCTTCCTCTACAAGTACGAGGAAAAGACCATTTCAGAGGAGTCCCTGGCGTTGCAGGATACACGCAGACGGTACCCCGACCTGGTCTCCCCGGCAGAATCCACCACCAGTTCAATCTCGGCAAGTATCACCAGCAATACCACCGATTACAGGATGGACCCGTCCAACGGCATGGTCAACAGCCTTTCGGTCGAGTTCGCCGGGCTGGGGGGGACCAACAAGTATCTGCGCTATATCGGCCAGAGTTCCCGCTTCTTACCGGCCGGATTCGGTACCGTATTCATGGTCCGTGGAACTTTTGGCCAGATACTGGAGATGGGAGAGATTCTCCCCATCGACGAAAAGTTCTACCTCGGTGGTATCAGCACCCTGCGAGGCTATAAAGGCAGGACTGTCAGCCCGTACGTGCTGACCACTACGTCTGACGGGGAGTTGGGATCGCCAATCGGCACGGAACGCGCCTATGTCGGTGGCGATACCGAAGCGATCCTGAATGTGGAGTATATCCTGCCGCTCTTGAAGGAGGCCGGGCTCAAAGGGGTCCTTTTCTTTGATGCGGGTAACGCGGCCGATGGAATAAGCGATACTTTTTCCGATATTCGCATGAGTTACGGCTTCGGGATCCGCTGGTTCTCGCCGATCGGTCCCCTGCGTCTTGAATACGGCATCCCCATCAATCCGCGTGACGGTATCGACGATAGTGGTAAACTTGAATTTTCAATAGGAAGCTTTTTCTAACAGAGTCCGGAGGTCATGGTATGAAGAAAACAGGTGTTTCGCTCTTGATGGCAGTGCTCGTTTCCCTTGCAATTCCGGCATTTGCCGCCGATGCGAAACTGGGCACGGTGGATATGCAGAAAATCCTGCTCTTGTCTGATGCCGGCAAGGATGCCAAGGAGCAACTGGCCATCAAGGCCGCCAAATATGAGGCTGAGAAAAATGTCAAGGAAGACGAGCTGAAAAAGCTCAAGGGGGAGCTGGAAAAGCAGAGCGTGCTTCTTTCCGAGACTGCCCGGGTGACAAAGGAGAAGGACTACCAGCAGAAGCTCAAGGAGTACCAGCGCTTCCTCAAGGATGCCCAGGACGATCTTCAGGCGAAGAACGATGAATTCACCAACAGGATCGTTGAAGAGATCATCAAGATTGTCCAGGATTACGGGAAGAAGAACGGGTATACCTATATCTTCGTCAAGAATGAGGGGATGCTCTACATGGACGACAAGGTGGATCTGACCGATGAGCTCCTGAAGGAGTTCAACTCTGCCCGCAAGTCTTCTAAAAAATAGCGGGGTAACGCCATGAAAAAGACCCTACAGCAGATAGCCGACTGCCTCGGAGCGAGGGTTGTCGGGGATCCTGACGTCGAGGTGCATGGTCTTGGATCGCTTGACAAGGCTACTCCCGGCGAGATCACGTTTCTTGCCAATCCCAAGTATGCGGACAAGGTCGGAACGACATCGGCCTCGGCAGTCATTCTCCCGCCCGACGCTGACCGTCACGGCAAGAATGCCATCGTAACGGACAATCCGCAACTGGCGTTCGCCAAGCTTCTCTCCCTGTTTTATCAGTCACCGTTCGCATCCAAGGGGGTTATGCCCGGTGCCCATGTAAGCTCCTCCGCAACCCTTGGCGGTGACATCTCCGTTTATCCCGGTGCCTATGTGGGTGACGGCGTCAGGATCGGGGACCGGGTGACGATTCACCCCGGTGTGGTCATCTATGCCGGATGCACTATCGGCGATGACGTGACTATTCACTCCAATGTGAGTATCCGCGAGGGGTGCCGCGTCGGCAACCGGGTCATTGTCCATAACGGCACAGTCATCGGCAGCGACGGTTTCGGCTATGTGCCTGACGGGAGAAAGCACTTCAAGGTGCCGCAGATCGGCATCGTTGTCATTGAGGATGACGTGGAGATCGGCGCCAACGTGACAATCGACCGCGCGGCCCTGGAGCGGACGGTCATCCGCAGGGGGACGAAGATTGACAACCTGGTACAGATTGCCCACAACTGCGAAATCGGCGAGGACTGCATCATCGTTGCCCAGGTCGGGATCGCCGGCAGTACAAAGCTGGGGAACAATGTCGTCATCGGCGGCCAGGCAGGGCTCGCCGGTCATATAAGTATCTGCGACAATGTCATGATCGGCGGCCAGTCCGGGGTATCCAACAACATCAAGGAGCCGGGTGTCTACAGCGGCACGCCGACAATGCCCCACAAGGAGTGGCTGAAGTCATCCATGACGCTCCCCCGGCTGCCGGAGATGAGAAAGAGCGTTGTCGACCTGGAGAAGCGGGTGGCTGCCCTTGAAGGGAAATAACCCGCCGGACCGCCCCTGTCGTAGTTCATATCATTCATATGTTGAAGGAGCCGGAAAATGCAGATCGATATCAATGAGATCATGAAGATACTCCCCCACCGATACCCCTTCCTGCTGGTAGACCGGGTACTGGATTACGAGGCCGGGAAGAGGATCACCTGCATCAAGAATGTCACCATGAACGAACCGTTTTTCGAGGGGCACTTCCCGGGCCATCCCGTCATGCCCGGGGTGCTGATCATCGAGGGGATGGCACAGGCTGGCGGGGTACTTGTCGGGCTATCCATGGGTGACGAGTTCAAGGACAAGGTCTGCTACTTTGTCGGCGTGGATAACACCAGGTTCCGCCGGCCGGTGGTTCCCGGAGACCAGCTGCGGCTTGAAATGGAGGCGGTCAGCTGCAAACGGGGGATCTGGTCCTTTACCGGCAAGGCGTATGTGGATGGCAAGCTCGCCACTGAAGCAGATCTGAAAGCAACCTTTGCACCCAAGGCACAATAGGGACACCACAACAGAACTGGAGCGATCAATGATTCATGCAACCGCAATAATTCACCCGGGAGCCGAGCTTGCCGAAGATGTCAGCATCGGTCCGTATGCCGTTATAGGGGCCAATGTCAAGATCGGCAGGGGGACGAGCGTTGGATCCCATACGGTCATCGACGGCTGGACCACTATCGGCGAGAACAACCGGATATCACACATGGCTTCCATCGGTGCCCCTCCGCAGGACCTGAAATACAAGGGGGAGATGACGACCCTGGAGATCGGTGACAACAACGTCATCCGCGAGTTCACCACCATCCATCTCGGCACCCACACCGGCACAGGCAAGACGGTTGTCGGCAGCAACAACATGATGATGGCCTACGCTCATATCGCCCACGACTGCCGGGTCGGCAACAACGTGGTCATGGCCAACTCAGCCACCCTTGCAGGCCATGTCACGGTTGAAAACAACGTCATCTTCGGTGGGCTCTGCGCCGTGCACCAGTTCACCCGCATCGGCGAGTTCGTCATGGTCGGGGGAGGGACCATGATCGCCCAGGATATTCTCCCTTACACCATCGCCGTTTCCGAGGGCAAAAGGGAGGCCTCCCTGCGTGGCCTCAACCTGATCGGCCTGAAGCGAAACGGATTCAGCGACGAACTGATCCGCGACCTGAAAAATGCCTACAAGATCCTGGCATTCTCCAAGCTGAAGCTCCCCGATGCCGTGGAGCGGATCAGGAATGTGATACGCCAGTCCCCGCAGCGGGATCACTTCATCGAATTCATCGAGGGGTCCAAACGGGGGATTGTGCGGCCATGAAAAAAATGCGTGCAGCGGTTGTCGGTGTCGGTTACCTGGGGCGTTTCCACGCGCAGAAGTATGCATCCCTCAAGGATGTGGAACTCGTCGGCGTTGCCGACAGCGATCCGGTCCGTGCCGCCGAGATAGCAGGCGAACTCGGCACGACCGCTTACGGTGATTACCGGGAACTGGCCGGCAAGGTCGATCTGGTCAGCATCGTAGTGCCGACCCGGTTCCATCACGAGGTGGCGTCATTTTTCCTGCAAAACGGCGTGCATATCCTTCTTGAGAAGCCGATCACCACCACCGTGGCGGAGGCGAGGGAACTGATCGCCATGGCAGCCGCATCCGGGCTGGTCCTGCAGGTAGGACACCTGGAGCGGTTCAATCCTGCCTTTACCGAGGTTGCCGGCATCCTGAAGCGTCCCGGTTTCATCGAGTCAATGCGCGTCGCACCGTTCAAGCCCCGTGGTACGGACGTGAGCGTCGTCCTTGACCTGATGGTGCACGACATCGACATAATCAGGCGGTTCGTCGGTTCGGAGATAACCTCCATCAGCGCAACCGGCGCGGTTGTCTACAGCAGCGAACCGGATATCGCCAATGCCCGCATCGAATTCGCCTGCGGCTGCGTCGCCAATGTGACGGCAAGCCGGGTCAGCCTCAAGAGCGAGCGCAGGATGCAGATTTTCCAGGAAGATGCCTATATCTCGGTCGATTTCCAGAACCGCACGGCGACCATTGCCACCCGCGGTGAGGGTGAGAGTGCTCCGGGGGTTCCGGCCGTTAACGTTCGGGAACTGTCCGTTCCCCAGAGGGACCAGATCCTTGCCGAGATCGAGGCTTTCGTAGATTCGGTTGCGCATGGCACGCCGGTTGTGGTTCCCGGCGAGGACGGCTTGAACGCCCTGGAGACCGCCCTCCTGGTGGAGGAGAAGATCAGGGAGAGCATCGCCAGGTTCAAGGCTGCCGGCTGCTGCGGTCAAGGGGAGTGATTTGTCCAGGAGTGTGATGATCATTGCCGGTGAGGCATCCGGCGACATGTATGGCGCAAGGTTGGTTGAAGAGGCGCACCGGCTCGATTCGTCGGTGCGCTTTTTCGGTATCGGCGGCCAGGCGATGCGCGCCGCCGGTGTTGAAACGCTGGTCGATTCCAAGGAGATGGCAGTCATGGGGTTGGTCGAGGTGGTTGCCCACTTCGGCGTCATCTACCGGGCATTCCGTTTGATGGAATCTCTGCTGAAGCGGCAGAAGCCGGACCTGCTCATTCTCATCGACTATCCCGGATTCAACCTGCGCCTTGCCGCCAAGGCAAAAAAGGCAGGGGTAAAAGTTCTCTACTTCATCACGCCACAGGTCTGGGCCTGGCATGCCAGTCGCGCCAAAAAGATTGCCCGTCTGGTCGACCATGCTGCCGTCATTCTCCCCTTCGAGGTTCCCATATTCGAGAATGAGGGGTTGGCTACCACCTTTGTCGGTCACCCACTGCTGGATATGGCGGTCCCTTCCATGTCACGCGGGGAGGCGCAGCAGCAGTTCGGCCTTGCTGCCGGACGGAGAACCATCGGCCTGTTTCCGGGGAGCCGGAGGCGGGAGATCAACGCGCTGTTACCGGTCATGCTGGAATCTGCCGCGCTGCTTCGGGAGCGGTTTGATGATCTGCAGTTCATCCTCCCCCTCGCTCACGGCCTTGACCGGGGAATTGTCGACGCCTGCCTGTCTGCTTCGGACGTTGATGTGACCGTTATCGAAGGGAGGAATTACGATGTTATTCAGGTGTGCGACCTGATAATTGCCACCTCGGGTACCGTAACCATGGAGATTGCCCTGTTCGGCGTGCCAATGGTAATCGTCTACAAGATGGCACCGCTCACCTACGCCATTGGCAGACGCCTGGTTCAGGTCGAGCATGCGGGGATTTGCAATATAATCGCCGATGAGCGGGTCGTCCCTGAACTGATCCAGCATGAAGCCGAGCCCGCAAGTATTTTTGCCGAAGTGGAACGCATGCTGACCGACGGGGCGCTGTACGCCGGGGTCAGGGATAAACTGCTCGGTGTACGGGCAAAACTGGGGGAGCCGGGTGCTCCCGGCCGTGTCGCGGCATTGGCATTGAAATTAATGGCAGAAAAGGAATGAGGTTCTGATGGAGGTTTTCAAACGGCTGATATCATACAGCAAGACGTACTGGAGACGTATCCTGCTCGCAGCGATCGGATCCCTCGGCGTCGGGGCAATGGATGGCACTTTTGCCTACCTGGTTGAGCCGCTGCTGAAAAAAATATTTGCCGAGAACAAGCTGTTCATCCTGACAATGCTCCCGTTCGGCATTGTCCTTTTGTTTGTCTTCCGCGGGGCCTGCCGCTACCTGAATGACTATTTCGTCAAGACAGCCGGGCAGCTGGCGATCCAGAAGATTCGCAACGCCATCTACGAGCGCTGCATGGGGCTTTCCATCGGTTTCTACAACCGTCATGCCACCGGGGTGCTGATGTCACGCGTGCTCAACGATGTCAACACGATGCAGGACGGCGTGGCAAACATGATCACCGGCGTTTTCCGGGACGGGTTTTCTGCCCTGTTTCTGCTCGGCGTCATCTTTTACCGCAACTGGCAGCTCGCCATCATCTCCTTTCTCGTCATCCCGGCTGCTGCCTACCCAGCCCAGCTGATCGGCAAGAAAATAAAGCGTTTTTCCAAAATGGGGCAGGAGAAGATGGGCGATCTTTCCAGCGTGCTCCAGGAGACCTTTTCCGGCATCAAGGTCATCAAGGCGTTCGGACTGGAAGATCGGGAGATGGAGAAGTTCAGAAACCGCAACGACGATTTTTATGCCTATGTGCGCAAATCGATAAAATATGACTCCCTCTCGACCCCGCTCATGGAGACGATCACGTCACTGGGGGTGGCGGGGGTGATATGGATCGGCGGTTACAGTGTTATCTCCGGCAGGATGACCAGCAGTGAATTCTTCTCGTTCATAACCGCCATGGCCCTTGTCTATGCTCCGGTCAAGCGTTTGAACAACTCCTACAACATCCTGCAGCGGGCGATGGGAGCTGCGGAGCGGGTGTTTGACCTCATTGACCAGAAACCGGAAATAGTCGATCCGTCCGATCCGGTTCCGGTGACCAGGGCCAGGGGAGACGTGGTCTTCGACAGGGTCTGTTTCCGCTATGATGGCGATCCGATACTGCAGGATATATCCCTCTCCGCCCACAAGGGTGAGGTCATTGCCCTGGTTGGACCTTCCGGCGGTGGCAAGACAACCCTAGTGTCGCTCATCACAAGGTTTTACGACGTAGGCAGCGGTGCGATCCTGATCGACGGCATTGATGTGCGCCAGATGAGCCTGCGGGATCTTCTCCGTCAGGTCGCCCTGGTGGATCAGGAGACGATTCTCTTCAACGACACCATTGCCAACAACATCCGCTACGGCAAGACCGATGCCACTGATGCCGAGGTAGAGGCCGCCGCCATCTCGGCCCATGCGCACAACTTCATCCTGGAGCTGCCGGAGGGGTACCGGACGAACATCGGCGACAGGGGGGTTCGGCTCTCGGGCGGACAACGGCAGCGGCTCTGCATTGCCAGGGCAATTCTCAAGGATTCGCCGATTCTCATCCTGGACGAGGCCACCAGCGCACTGGATACGGAGAGCGAACAGATGGTGCAGAGGGCGCTCAATAACCTGATGACCAACAGAACCACCTTCGTCATTGCCCACCGGCTCTCCACAATCCTCCATGCCGACAGGATCGTGGTGCTGGAGGGGGGAAGGATCGTGGAGAGCGGCACCCATCAGGAGCTTATCGCCAGGGACGGACTCTACCGCAAGCTCCACTCCATGCAGTTCTCATGACATTGAAAAGACTTAAAAAAAGGGTTGCCGCTTACCTCTCCGGCAGCGTCGGTTCATGGCTGCTCTACAGCCTGATCTGGCTGATCTACCGGACGATGCGGATAACCTTTGTCGGGAAGGATATCATGCCCGGGTTCACCGCCAGGGGTGAGAGCTTTGTCGCTGCCTTCTGGCACGGCAGGCTTTTCCTGATCCCCTTCACCTATCCGGGATGCGCCATGAACGTGCTGATCAGCATCCACCGGGACGGCGAGATCATTGCCAATGTGATGAAACGGTTCGGCTTCAGCCTGGTGCGCGGTTCCTCGAAAAAGGGGGGGACCGCGGCATTGCGGGAGATGCTGCAGCTGCTGAAGGATAACAAGCCGCTGGCAATCACCCCTGACGGCCCGAAGGGACCGGTGGAGGTTATGAAGCCGGGCGTAGCCCAGGTTGCCCGTCTCTCCGGCAAGGCGGTGATCCCCATGACCTTCAGCGCAAGTTCATGCTTCCGGGCAACAAGCTGGGACCGGTTCATGATCCCGTACCCGTTCTCCCGGGGGGTTCTCTATGTCGGGGAGCCGCTGCGCCACGAGCCTGGCGAGGAGATGGAGGCGTTCCGGCTCCGTCTTGAGACGGCCCTTAAGGACGTGAATGCAAAGGCGGACGAGATGGCAGGAAGTGAGAAGTGAGAAGTGAGAAGTGAAATGGTCGTTCTTTCCTGAAAAGGTTTCGGATGTATTTCGTATATAACGTTCTCATATGGCTGGCTCTGCCGTTTGTGGCGATCTATCATCAGTACCGCTCCATCAGCAGGGGGAGGCCGGCGGCATTCCTCCCCCGGTTCGGGTATCTCGGCAGTGACCAGTTGACGCTGCTGGGTGGCAAGAGGCCGATATGGGTCCATGCCGTGTCGGTAGGGGAGACCATTGCGGTCAAGCCCCTGCTTGCCGAGCTGAAAAAAAGTTACCCCAACAGGCCAATTGTCCTCTCGAACATGACCGAAACCGGCCGGACCGTTGCCGCGTCGCTGCGGGAAGTGGATCTTGCCATCTACTTCCCCTTTGATTATACCTTTGCCGTCCGCAGGCTTCTCCGGTCGGTCAATCCCGGCTTGATTGTGATCGTCGAAACCGAACTCTGGCCCAATTTCCTGAGAACCGCCCGCAGGCTCGGCATACCGGCAATGATCGTCAACGGACGGATCTCGGACCGCTCATTCCAGCGCTACCGAAAACTGCGACATTTCTTCTCCGCCGTACTGGAAGACCTTGCCGCCTGCTGCATGCAGAGCGGGGAGGATGCGGAGCGTATAACCGCTATGGGCGCACCTTCCCGGAAGGTGGCGGTGACCAGGAACCTGAAGTTCGATATCCCCTGCCTCACTCAGGAGCGGGATGAGCTCGCCTCGATCAGGAGCCGGTTCGGCATCCCGGAGGCGCTGTTTGTCTTCACCGCCGGCAGCACCCACCAGGGGGAAGACGATGCCGTGCTGGCAGCGTTTGCCGCTCTCAGGCAGTCGGGTGCACAGGCTGTGCTGGTCCTGGTCCCCCGTCATCCCGAGAGGAGCGGGGAGGTGGCCGGACTGGTCGAACGGCATGGTTTTCCATACCGCTTGCGCTCATCGCTTGGTGCTCATGCGGAGCTCCTCGGGGAAGGTGGTGTCCTGCTGGTTGACACGGTGGGCGAATTGATGTCCCTGTATGCCATTTCGGATCTGGTGTTCGTCGGCGGCAGTCTCGTGCCGGTCGGTGGACACAACCTTCTCGAACCGGCCTCTCTGGGGGTCGCGGCGTTGTTCGGCCCGCACATGTCCAATTTTCGTGAAATTGCCGCCATGTCGCTCAGCTATGCCTCCGCCCGCCAGGTTGCTGATGCGGCTGCCCTTTCCCGTGAGGCTATGGCCCTTTTCCATGATGCGGACGGTCGTAGACGCATGGGGGAGAGCGGTCGACGGCTCATTGCCGAACAGGGGGGGGCGACAGCCCTGAACATGGCGATCATCGATCGGCTGATGCAGGGGGAGCAATGGTAGCGGGGGAGGCATACTTTCGCAAACTGGTGGAGGGGAAACGGCTTTCCCCTGCGGACAGGGTTGTTTCCATCCTGCTCCTGCTCTGCTCCATCCCCTACGCAGGGATCATGCGCCTGAGGTCGCTGCTGTACGGCTGCGGCATCCTGCCGTCAAAACGACTCCCCCGTCCGGTCATCTCGGTGGGGAACATCGTCGTCGGCGGTACCGGCAAGACCCCCATGACCATCTGGATCGCTGACTATCTCATGCGGCGGGGGAAAAGGGTTGCCGTCCTTACCAGGGGGTACGGCGGAAGGCTTGAAGGTCAGGTTGCCGTGGTTGCCGACGGCAGCCGTCGCCTCCTGGAGCCGGCGGATGCCGGTGATGAGCCGTGCCTGCTGGCCGCCCAGCTTCCCGGCCTGATCGTCGTCATGGGGAGCGACCGTTACGCGGCCGGCTGTCTGGCCATGGAGAGGTTCAACCCCGACATTTTCATCCTTGATGACGGATTTCAGCACCTGAAGCTGCGCCGGGACCTGGATATTCTCCTCATGGACGGGAAGAATCCGACGGGGAACGGTCGCATGTTTCCCGCCGGGCTGCTGCGTGAGCCGCTGTCCGCACTCCGCCGGGCACAGCTGGTACTCTTTACCCGCTCCGACGGTGTCGATCCAGATGGTATCGTCCTGCCCGAAGGGGTGGAGCGGTGTCATGCCAGGCACCAACTGACCGGTTTTTCGACCGGCAGGAGCGCTGAGCTTAGGCCGTTCAGCGACCTCAAGGGGCTCCGCGGGCTGGCATTTGCCGGTATTGCCGACCCGGACGGTTTCTTCACCACCCTGGAGGCGGCTGGGGTAACCCTGGTGGCAACCCTGGCCTTTCCGGACCACAGCAGCTACGGGGATGAGGAGTGTGCCGCCCTGGCACGACTGAAACGATCCAGTCGCGCCGATTTCCTTGTTACCACGGCAAAGGACGCGGTGAAGCTCGCATCCGCTTCAGCCGGGGAGTTTCCGTTCCATGTCGCCCGGCTCGATATGGCCTTTTATGATGCCGGCCCGCTTACTGCGGCGCTGGATAAACTGCTTTGAATGAGGAGGTGGATATGGCACTATCTGAAAAACTTCTGTCAGTTCTTGCCTGCCCGGTTTGCAAGGGGGGCTTGCGCTACCTGGAGCAAAAACCGGCCCTGGTCTGTGACAGTTGCAGGCTCTCCTTTCCGGTCCGTGACGACATACCGGTGATGCTGGTGGACGAGGCGGAGCGGTTGGACGGCTGAGAGGGTTCCTGATGCAGCCCAGTAATCCAAAAACGTTGTTGATCCTGTCAGACGGCAAGCCGGGACATCTTAACCAGTCAATCGCCTTTGCCCGGCTGCTCGGTTATGACTACGCGGTCTGCCGGGTCGCTTTTGCGGTTCGGTTCACCAAGGCGCTCTCCTATCTGTGCGACCACCTCGGGATATACACCGCCTCCCTGTTCAGGGTTCTCGACACGCTGCCACAGGAGTGCTGTGCCGTGGTTTCCGCCGGCTCGGCTACCTATTACGCCAACCGGACCCTCGGCCGTACCCTCTCGGTGCCATCGGTTGCCATCATGTACCCCGGCGGGTATTCCCCCGGGTTCGACCTGATCATCGCCCAGGAGCACGATGCTCCACCCGTTCGCGACAACATAGTCACCATCCCGCTGAATCTCTCGGCACCGCAGCCCCTCGGCCTTGTGCGCAAGGAAGGCTCCGGCCCCACCGTCGCCCTGATAATCGGTGGTCCGAGCCGCCACTACCGCATGGACCCGCAAGAGCTGGGTAAACAGCTGGCGACCGTATTTTCCCTTTTCCCCGGCGGAGATTTCCTCGTGACAACGTCGCGGCGCACGCCGGCAGAGGTAGAGAAGATGGTCGAGGATGGGCCGTTCCGCTACCGGGTGATTGCCTCGCGGGAAAAGGTCAATCCCATAGCCGATTTCCTTGCCATTGCCGATTATGTGTTCGTCACCGAAGACTCCACCTCAATGATCAGCGAGGCGGTCAGTTTCGGCAGCGCCAGGGTCGAGGTCCTCCCCCTTGTCAGGACGGGAGCGCACAACAAGGTGGCGGGGATGGTCGCCTCGCTGGCCGCCGATGGCTATCTCCACCTGTTCGATGGTACCGTCGGCGACTGCGGGCGCAAGTTTGATCTGAAACCGCTGCTGGAAGGACGATTTCCGTGCGCATAGTGCAGCTTATACCGGAACTGAACGAAGGCGGCGTCGAGCGTGGGGTGGTGGAACTGAGCCGTGAACTGGTCTCCCGTGGGCACGAAAGCATCGTCATCAGTGCCGGCGGCAGACTTGCCGAATGCATCGAGACCGACGGCGGACGGCACATTACCCTGGACATGGCAGGAAAGAACCCCTTGACCGCGCTGTGGCGTGCCCATTCCCTGCGCATGGCACTGGCCGGCCTGCAGCCCGACATCCTCCACGCGCGGAGCAGGGTCCCTGCCTGGCTGGCCGTTATTGCCAACCGCACTCTCCGCATACCGTTCGTAACCACGGTGCACGGGTTCAACAGCGTCAGCCCCTACAGCCGGGTGATGACCTGCGGTGACCGGGTCATCTGCGTCAGTGGCGCCATCAAGGATTACATCCAGGCCCATTACCGGGTACCGGACGAAAAGATTACCGTTATCCCCCGGGGGGTGGACCTGGAGCAGTTCGATCCTGATCGGGTTGATCGCCGTTTCATGGCCGATTTTTCACTCCGCTACGGGCTCGACGGGCGTTACGTGCTGACCAGCGTCGGGCGGATAACCCAGCTGAAGGACTATGAAACGTTCATCCGTGCCATCGGTCTCCTGAAGGAACCGATCCCCGGCATCCTCGGCCTGATCGTTGGTGGCGTGCGGGAGGACAAACAAAAATATTTTGCCTCGCTGCAGAGTCTGGTCGAGTCGCTCGGCCTGGAAGGTGAGGTGGTTTTCACCGGCAGCCAGGCAAAGGTGGCCGAAATATATGCCCTGAGCGACGTGGTCGTCTCAAGCTCCAAAAAGCCCGAGAGCTTCGGCAGGGCTGCTGCGGAGGCGCTTGCCATGAATGTCCCGGTAGTGGCGACCGCCCACGGCGGAGTCCTTGACATCGTATTGGACGGCAAAACGGGTTATCTTTTCAAGCCAGGGGACCCGGACAGCCTCGCACAGGCGGTCATGGCCTGCAGGAGCAGGAGGTTCAGCGGTCTGCGTGAATTTGTTGCCGAGCGGTTCACTCTTGAACAGATGGTGGAGCAAACCCTGGAGGTCTACCGGACCGTGACACCTTCTATGAAGAGGGGAAGATGATGGCCTGGCTGCTCCTTCCGCTTGCACTGGCTGTCTGGTTTTCTTTCCGCTATGCCTGGTGGCGTCCGGCGGTTTCGGATCGGTACCCCAGGATCCTCATGTACCACATGGTTCGTGAACATCGGGCAGGTCAGAAATTCAACGGCCTGCGCGTGACGCCGCGGCGGTTCGAGCGCCAGCTGCGCTGGTTGCAGCGGCATGGCTGGCAGAGTTACACCGTGAGTGAGCTGGTCCGGGCCGGTGACCGTCTGCCGGACAGGGGGGTGGCAATCACCTTTGATGACGGATTTGCCGATAACTGCCTGCAGGCGCTGCCGATCCTGCAGAAGTACGGTATGAAGGCAACGCTCTATCTGGTGGTGGACCGGCACGACCGCGAGTGGTCCGCCCACAAGAAAGCCCACCATGACAGTGGCGAATTGAGGTCGGAACCGAAGCTGACCGACGAACAGGTCAGGCTCATGCTGGCGAGCGGCCTGGTGGAGCTCGGTTCACACACCGTGACCCATCCGAATTTCCTGAGCCTGAGCCGGGAGGAGCGGGAAACGGAGCTGCGGGATTCGAAGCGTGAACTGGAGACCCGTTTCGGCGTGGCGGTGAACTCGTTTGCCTACCCCTTCGGCCTGTTCCGGGTTGAAGATCCCGAACTGGTGCGGGCAGCCGGCTACACCAGCGCGGTCACGACAGAGGCGGGAATCGAAACCGACCTTTCGAAGCGCCCCTTCACGCTGCGAAGGGTCAAAATCAGCGGCAAGGACAATATGCCGGCATTCGTCATGCGCATGCGGGGAGGACGTCGTGGCTGGAACAAATGAACATCTGCGCATCTGGCTCCTCAGTGACGGCGCTCCCGGCCATGTCAGCCAGAGCCGCGGCGTTGCCGAGGCCATCGGCCGATTCCGCCCCGTTGAACTGATACTGGTCCCGTTGCGGGTCAGGCGAAAACTGCTGAAAAGCGCTGGCCGCTGGTTGCTGCACGCCGGCGGCGTTTTTCCGCGCTGGCTCCTGCAACGGGTCTATGACCTGGACCTGCCAGACGGCAAGCCTGATGTGCTGATCTCCTCGGGGGGGAATACCCTTCTTGCAAATGCCCTGCTTGCACGGCAGTTCGGCGTGCCGAATCTCTATAGCGGCACGCTCAAGGGATATCCTGCCCGCTGTTACAGCAGCGTCTACACTGTCACCCCCCTGGGAACAGGGAACAACCGGGTGCTCCCCCTGCCGCCGGTGCCGGACTCCCTGTCGCAGAGGTTGCCGGCCGCTCCTGCCGATGCTCCGTGGCTGCTGCTGATCGGCGGCAATGGTGCCGGGTACTGCTATGAAGATGCTGACTGGCGTGCCCTGGCTGCGGCGGTGAACCGCCTCGGAAAAGAGCGGGGGGGCCGCTGGCTGGTAACCACTTCCCGCCGCACCGGTGCCGCTGCCGAGGACCTGCTGCAGCAGTTGCTGGATCCGGCTGTACTGGAGGAGACGGTTTACTTTGGCAAGACGCCGAAGCCAGTGGTACGGGATTTTCTGGCGCGCTGCCGCGGCGTCTGGGTCAGCGAGGATAGCCTGACCATGGTTGCCGAGGCGATCTATTCGGGTCGGCCGGTCCGTTCCATCAGCCCGCGCCGTGCACGGCCTGAAGTCAACGACGCCGCCGCTCTGGCCGGATATGTCGATCACGGACTGCTGGAGCGGTCGTTCATGCACGATCTGGCAACCCTGGAGCTTTCGGCACGGACCGGGGAGATTGAGATCCCGGATGTGCAGCGCATGATCTGGGAGGATGTGCAAACCTTGTTACCACCGGGACGGCTGCCATGAAACCGCTGAAGATCCTTTTCTGGGGGCGCTTCGGCAACTACGGTCCCGACTACCCGCGCAACCGGGTGATCATCGAGGCCCTTGAAGGCCTGGGGCATGCGGTGTCCCGGTTTACCCCGCGATTTTCTCCCCTGGGTGATCTGGAAGCGTTGGTGCGGCGCCTGCCCCCCTGTGACCTGCTCTGGGTTCCCTGCTTCCGCCAGCGGGATCTGCGGGCGGCCAGTCGCTATGCCCGGCGCAAGGCGCTCCCCCTGGCGTTCGATCCACTCATAAGCTCCTTCGACAAACAGGTGAACGAACGGAGCAAATTCGCCGGCGACAGTCCACGCGGCCGTCGCCTGCTCCAGTGGGAGCGGGGACTGTTTGCCCTGCCCGACGTGGTGGTTGCCGACACTGCCGGTCATGCGGACTATTTCCACGAAGTGCTGGGGGTGTCCCCAGGGCGGCAGGTCGTGATTCCGGTCGGCGCCGAAGAAGAGCTGTTCCAGCACCGTCCGCTCGTGCCCAAGCCACCCGGCGAACCGCTGGAAGTCCTCTTTTTCGGTACCTTCATCGGTCTGCACGGCATCAGCCAGATCATCGAGGCGATCGGGCTCTACGACGGGCCGCCGGTGCGCTGGCGCCTGCTCGGTGACGGTCCGCTGCGTCCCGAGTGTGAGTCGCGCGTACGGGAGCTCCTGGCCGAGCGCCCGGGGCTGGACATCGCCATCGAAGGCTGGCGGCCCCTGGCCGAACTGCCAGCCCGCCTGGCGCAGGCCGACGCATTTCTCGGCATCTTCGGCACCAGCGACAAGGCCCGGCGGGTGATTCCTAACAAGGTGTACCAAGGGCTGGCCATCGGCCGTCCCGTTATCACTGCGGCGACACCGGCTTTTTCAAAGGATCTGCTCTGCAATGAAACGTCGGGGCTCTTCTGGTGCCGGCCGGGCGATCCCGCCGACCTGGCGGCGGCAGTCGCCCGCCTCGTTGCCAAGCGGGACCAGCTCGCCGTGCTGGGTGCCGAGGCCCGGGCAACTTACGACAGCCGCTATTCACGGTCCATGATTCAGCGGGCATTGATCGAAACCCTGAATGTCTGCTTTCCCACTGCATCATGATTCACGATTATCGCCACAGGGAAGGATGTTCCCATGTCTGATCTGGTCTCCATAATCATTGCGAACTACAATTACGGCCGCTACCTCGCTGAAGCCATCGAGTCGGCACTGAACCAGACATGGCCGGAAATCGAGATCATCTATATCGATGACGGCTCCACAGACAACAGCCTGGAGATCGCGCAGCGCTATCCGATAACCGTTCTGGTCCAGGAGAACCAATGGGTCGCCGCCGCGCGCAACAATGCGGTCGAGTTCGCCCGGGGGAAATACCTGTTTTTCCTGGACGCCGACGATATCCTGCTGCCTCAGACCATCGAGCACTGCGTGCAGGCCATGGAGGCGGCGCCTTCCGAGGTCGGCTACGTCTACGGGCAGATGGAATATTTCGAATACAAGCAGGGGCTCTTTGCATCCCATGAATTCTCCCCCGAAGAGCTGGCGCGGACCAATTACATCTGTGTCTCCGCCCTGTTCCGGCGGGATGATTTCATCCGGGTCGGCGGGTTCGACCGGGGGATGGTCGAGGGGAGGGAAGACTGGGAGCTGTACGTCCGTCTCTACCATCACGGCGTCCACGGCCTTTTCCTGGCCGAGCCGCTGATTCGCTGCCGCAAGCATCGTCCGCCGAAAAAGAAATTCATCAACACCAAAAAGAACATCGCCGGGGCAAAGCTGTTTTACAAATACCCGAGATTTTTCTGGCGGACTTTCTGCAAACGGCCCTTCAAGTATCTCTACTACCTGCTTTTCGGCAACATCGGGAATAACATTCATCGGTATGGGCCGGATCCGGACAAGCTCCCCCGGCGGATCAAATAGATTTGCGGCGTTTCTTACGGATAAAGGAAGAGTGTTGTCATGCGGATTATAGTCGTCGGCAAACGGGGAGGAATTCTCCACTGGTTTGAGAACGTGCTCGATGGATTTTCAGACCTGCACGGGCATGATGTCCTGCCGTTCTGTTCCAATCATTCAGGCTGGTTTGATCAACTCTGGAAGAGCACCCTGAAAGGGTTCAGCCGCGAAATTCTAGATAACCTCATTGCCGAACAATTTTTGCGCACGCTACGGAAATTCCGCCCCGATCTGGTGTTGATCGTCGACTGGATTCATCTGCCCAAAGCCATGTTGCAGTCCCTGGCAGCAGGGAGGGACAGTTTTGCCGTTGCGTGGTGGATAGGGGACTTTTTCAATCGGGAGTTGTGTCGCTCCCTTGACATAGCCGATCGCTATTATTTTACCGACAGTTATTTCATTAAATATGCTGCCGAGGGGGGGCTCACGAACGGTTCCTATCTGCCGCTTGCGTACAATCCGAAAATATTTCGTCTGCAAAACCGGGGAAAACGCAAGGAAGAGCTTGTTTTTGTCGGGGCTTATTCGAGCAATCGGGCGGAATATTTCAGGCAGATCAGGCGAAAAATGACCATTGTCGGCAAGAATTGGGATAACCTGAGCGGTACGGTACATGAAATAAGAGCCTGTCGCATCAATATCGAAGCCGTAAACAGCTTGTACAACGAGTATGTAGGCGTACTGAATATCAAGAACAGCGACAATGTCGTCTCAGGACTTAACATGCGGACATTTGATGCGCCGGCATGCGGTTGTGTTGTTGTTAATGATTATCTGGAAGATCTTGGCAGATGTTTCGATGTCGGCAAGGAAATACTTGCCTATCGTGATATTGCCGAGCTCCATGATCAGTATGATCGCATAATGAACGATGTCCCATTTCGTGAGAGCATTGTTGCGGCCGGACGGCGAAGAGTCGAGAGCGACCATACGTACCGGCATCGCCTTGAAAAAATTGTATCTGACTTCAGGTGCTGATAAGAATGTGTTTACCTGTGTCGATTGAATGGACGTGTGAGCATGAACCAGCCTAAAGTAAGCGTCTGTATTCCCACCTACAACTACGGGAGATACATTGCCGAGGCAATAGAGTCCGTTCTCTGCCAGTCATTTGCCGACTTCGAAATTCTCGTTGTCGATGATGCATCCACCGATTCGACGGAAGAAATCCTGAGAAGTTTTGCGGCACAGGATTCGAGAGTTCGCTACATCCGTCATGAAGTAAATACGGGGATGGTTGAAAACTGGAATTATTGCCTTCACGAAGCACGGGGTGAATATATCAAGTTTCTTTTCGCGGATGATTATTTTGAATCGCGGGAACTTCTTGAGCAGATGGTATCAATTCTGGATTCTGACGATTCGATTTCACTAGTCGGTTGCGCGAGAAAATTTTTTAACAGCACTCTGGGGAGATCGGAGATACTGTCACTCACGGATCGGAACACGCTGCTCAACGGTACAGATGTCATCAACTACTGCCTGAAATCACAACAAAACAGCATTGGTGAGCCATCTGCGGTCATGTTTCGCAAGCAACAGGCCTTAAGAGGTTTTGACTGCAGATACCGGCAACTGGTGGATCAGGAGATGTGGTTTCATCTGCTCGAGCAGGGGAGATATTATCATTTTGCAGAACCTCTATGTGCTTTCAGGATACATAACGAGCAACAGTCTGCAGTAAATGTAAAAAAGAGCGTCATACTCGAGGATTTTCTTTTTCTTTACGATGAATATCTGAGCAAACCATATATTACTGCCGGCGATTTGTTCAAGAGATACCTGTGGTATGACTATTATTATAAGGTATGGAAATCATATTCCAGGCACCAGCGCATGTCTTTCAGTGATTTTGCAGCCAAGGTGCGTAACTATGGCATCGTCCGCCTGATCGTGTTGTACCCTGCATACAGAGTTTATAAGACCTTCCTCAAGGTTGCCCGTAAGTCGCGTTGTTGAAACTCTAGCCTGATAGGAATGTTCCGAATGTACCAGCCTAAAATCAGCGTCTGTATTCCCACTTACAACTATGGCAGATTTATCTCTGAGGCAATAGATTCCGTTCTTGGCCAGACGTTTTCAGATTTCGAGTTGCTGGTAGCCGATAATGCATCCACCGATTCTACGGAAGAAATTGTGCGCCAGTTTGCGGCGCAGGATGCCAGGATTCGCTATGTCCGTCATGAATCCAATCTGGGAATGGTAGGAAACTGGAACTATTGCTTACGGGAGGCGCGGGGGAAATACATCAAGTTTTTGTTTGCCGACGATTTATTCGCATCAGAGGAGATTCTTGAACTGATGGCCTCGGTTCTGGATGCAGACGAGTCTGTTTCACTTGTCGGTTCTGCCAGAAAGCTGGTGAACAGCGATTCCGGAATAACCAAAATCCTGTCATTCTCAAGGGAAAACAAGGTGCTGAATGGTACCGTTGCCATCAATATGTGCATCAGGCAGAAACAAAATCTGATCGGCGAACCAACTGCGGTTATGTTCCGCAATAACCAGGCAGAAAGAGGCTTTGACAATAAATATCATCAACTTGTTGATCTCGAAATGTGGTTCCACCTGCTTGAGAAGGGGAAATACCATTATTTTGCCGAGCCTCTTTGTGTTTTCAGGATGCATGACGAGCAGGAATCGGCAAAAAATGCAAAAAAATGTGTTGAATTTGATGATATCCTTGTTCTCTACAGTGAGTACTTATGTAAACCATATATTGAATTCAGCCGTTTTTTTAAGAAATATTTATGGCATGATTATTATTATCAAATCTGGAAAGCGTTCAGGAAACATCATCGCATTCAGTTCGTTGATTTTGCCGGCAGGGTTCGAGACTATGGCTTGATGCGCTTCTTTGTCTTGTATCCTGTTTTCAGAATGTATAAGGTCGCAACCAAGATTTCCCGCAAACTCGGGCGAAAGAAAAGCTGATTACACCTCATGAGTCGTAACAGTTCAGTGAAATGATTTAGTGTATTGCTGCCATGCGAGTCCTGATAATAAAAACAACATATCTTGATGAACTCATCCTCACCCTGCCGGTTCTGGACTACCTTCATGGGGTTTGCCGCGGCATAGAAATCGACTGGCTGGTCGACGAATCCTGTCGGGAATTGCTGACGGATCACCCATTGGTCTGTCGTCTGCTCACGAGCAGGTGGGGCGAGTGGCGCGGAAAACCTCTTTCCATGAAAAACTGGCGTGAGATTGCTGACCTGAAGCATACCGTTCAGGAGCGCCGGTACGACATGGTTTTCGACCTGGAAGGGACTCTTCTGAGCGGCATTGTTTCGCGACTGACCGGTTGCCGCCGCCGCTATGGTTTAGATTGCGAGCTGGTGGCCGAACCGGTCAATCTCCGTTTCGACTGCAACCGGGTTCCGATGCGCAAACAGGACCGGCATCTAACCGACAGGGCACTGCGCATGGTGAGCGTCCCATTCGGCAGGGACTATGCCGGACAGCTCTACTCAGCGGAGATACCGATCCACCCCGAAGAGGAGACCGCAGCTGCGCTGTTCATGGCAACGCTCTCCGACGGTCTCGTTTTCCTCTTTCATACGGGGGGAGATGCCCGGACAAGGCTCTGGCATGAGGCGGGGTGGATCGAGCTGGGCAGGGAGCTTCTGGAGAGCTTCGGCGATGCGACCATCCTGATATCCGGGAACGACGGGCGGGGGGGCGCGGAGCAGATCGCCCAGGGGGTGGGGCGTCAGACTCGCCTGCTTCCGTCGCTCTCTTTTCACGGGCTTGCGGCCATTATGAAAAAGGTCGACCTGGTGGTCGGGGGGGATTGTCCGCCGCTGTTGCTTGCCGCTGCCCTGGGGACGCCGACCGTATCCTTCTATCGCTCGACCGATGGTGCTTCCCGTGCCCCCCGCGGAGAGTTGCACCGTTTCATCCAATCCCCGATGAAGTGCAGCCCTTGTCTGGAACAGGGCTGTGATAACGATGCCGCCTGTTGCGAGAGCATCAAGTGCGGTGAACTCGCAACCGCTGTCCGCGGTATTCTTATCCCGCACGTCTGAAGATGGTTTCCCGGATGAGCCAGATTCCAGTCCTTATGTACCACCACATAGCTCCCCATCCGGGGGATACGGTTACGGTCAGACCGGAAGTCTTTGCCGGACAGATGAGGCTCTTGACCGAGAGCGGATACCGGTTCCTTTCCGCCGACGAACTGGTCGATCATGTGACCGGTGCGAACCCGGTGCAGGAAAAGGCTGTGGCAGTAACCCTTGATGACGGCTGGCTGGACAACTACCTGAATGCCTACCCCGTACTGGAGAGGTTGGGCATCAAGGCGACGGTTTTTGTCATAACCGGCAGGACCGATGCCGCTTCCATACTCGGCTGCAAAAGCTCCGCTGAGATACCGATTCACGAGGAGGCAAAAAAGCATATCCTCGAGGGTCATGCCGAACGGGTAGTCCTCGACTGGAAAACCATCCGGTCCATGGCGTCAGGCGGACTGCTCGGTTTTCACTCCCATACCGTCAGCCATCGTCGCTGCGCCGAACTTTCATCCGGTGAACTTCTGCACGAACTGTCGGCATCGAAACAGGCGCTGGAACGTGAACTTGGCCGCATCGCCGATTATCTCTGCTGGCCCTACGGCAGTTTCAGTGACGATGCCGTGCGGATCGCCGTTCAGGCCGGGTACCGTGCTCTTTTCACCACAATGGACGGTTTCTGTTTGCCCGGTTCCGATCCGCTGCGTATCCCGAGGATTGAGGCGCAGGATTCGGTCGAGTGGCTGCGGATGCGCCTTGCACAGGGGTAATGCCGCCTGTTTTCAATTGAAAAAAATGGTTATTCAGTGTAGGGATTGACTTTATTTAAATACATTTGCACAGGTTGCGCCATCATGAAACATACTCCGGTCGAGCTGCGGAAGGTCACAACATACCCCCTGAGGGATCGGAAGAACAAGATGATCATGGAGCGTGACCGGGCGGGAAGAGTTACTGCCGGGATGTCCGTAGCCGATCTGCTGGCAGCCATGCCCAGGCAGCTCGGTGCCGAGGCTCTGCTTCGGGTTATCGACGCGGTGGTAGCGGCTCGCAGGAAGGGTAAACCGGTCATTGTCGCCATGGGCGCCCATGTGCTCAAGTGCGGCCTGCAGCCGGTGCTGAAAGCCCTGGTCGAGGCGGATGTGATCACTGCCTTTGCCCTGAACGGGGCCGGCTCCATCCATGACTACGAACTATCCCTTATCGGCGCTACCAGCGAGGACGTGGGTGCGGTGCTGCACTGCGGCACCTTCGGCATGGCCGAGGAAACCGGCCGCGATATCAACCGCGCACTGAAGGCTGGCGTTGCCGCTGGGCTCGGTTATGGCGAGGCAGTCGGACGGTTCATCATTGACAACAAAAATCCCCACCGGGAGGACAGCCTGCTGGCCCTCTGTGTTGAACGCGGCATTCCGGTGACGGTGCATGTTGCAATCGGCACGGACATCATTCACCAGCATCCGGAGGCGGATGGCGCGATCATCGGCGCTGCCTCGTTCACCGACTTCAGGCTGTTCACCTCAATCGTCAGCGAACTGGGGGATGGCGGCGTCTACCTCAATATCGGCAGCGCCGTGCTGCTGCCGGAGGTTTTCCTCAAGGCGCTCTCCATTGCCCAGAACCTGGGGCATCATGTTGATCATTTCACCACGGTCAACCTGGATATGACCCAGCACTACCGGCCGTTGCAAAATGTCGTCAAGAGACCTACCTCAGGGAAAAGCAGAGGGTATACCATTACCGGTCATCACGAGATCATGATTCCGCTCCTGGCCGCCGGCATACTGGATGGGCTCCGCGTCCAGGGAGAACACTCCAGGGAGGGGGCAAATGGATCGTAAAAATATCGAATCCTTTTTTGTTCGTGCCGCCAAGGTGCGCGCACTGGTCATTGGTGACCTGATGCTCGACGAGTACCTCTGGGGGAGGGCGGAGAGGATATCGCCGGAGGCGCCGGTACAGGTGGTTGATATTGTGGCTGAGGATCTGCGCCTCGGCGGCGCGGGAAACGTGGTCAACAACCTGTGCGCCCTCGGTTGCAGGGTTTCGGTCTGCAGTGTCATCGGCGCTGACGACAACGGTACCCACCTTTGTCACGTATTCAGCGGCATGGGGGTGGATACTGACGCTGTCTTCGAGGATCCGGCACGCCGGACGGGAAAAAAGACGCGGGTGCTTGCCGCTCATCAGCAGATCGTGCGGATTGACCGTGAGTCCACGGAGGAGATATCGGCCGCATGCGAGGGGAGGATAATTGCCTACCTGGAGGCTGAGGGGGCTTCGTTTCAGGTATTTGTCGTCTCCGACTATCTCAAGGGGGTACTGACCCCGCGGGTACTTCAGGCAATCATCTCGATTGGCAAGAGGCTCGGCATTCCTGTGGTTATCGACCCGAAAGGAAGTGACTACGAAAAATATCGAGGCGGGACGATTATCACTCCCAACCGCAAGGAGGCTGAGCAGGCCTCCCGCACGACAATTGCCGACGATGCAAGCCTCTGTGCCGCGGCGTCCAGACTGCTTGCAGAGCTCGACCTGGCAGCTCTCCTGATTACGCGCAGTGAAGCCGGAATGTCGCTGTTCAATGCGAACGGGCAGACACTGCATATTCCGACGGTTGCGCGGGAAGTCTTTGACGTTACCGGTGCCGGCGACACGGTTCTTGCCGTTCTCAGCCTCGGGCTGGCAGCCGGACTCGATTACGCCGATGCGGCCAGGCTTGCCAACATCGCCGCCGGCATTGTTGTCGGCAAACTCGGCACCTCTACCGTCAGTCCTGCTGAAATCATGGCCGAGGTCAGCCGTGACCATCGGGACAGTGACACCAAAATCAAGAACCTGGATGTCCTGTCAGGGCTTATGGAAGCCGAAAAGCGCCGCGGTAAACGGATCGTCTTTACCAACGGCTGTTTCGATCTTCTCCACGTGGGGCATGTGAAATACCTGCAGAAGGCTCGTTCCTTCGGCGATCTGCTCATTCTCGGGCTCAACAGCGACGCGTCCATACGTCGCCTGAAAGGGGAGAAGCGTCCGCTCATCGGTGAGGACGAGCGGGCCCATATCCTCGCCGCTCTGGACTGCATCGATTATGTCGTTGTTTTTACCGAGGATACCCCCATTGACCTGATAACCGCTCTCAAGCCGGATGTGCTGGTCAAGGGAGGGGACTACTCCCTTGAGGGGGTCGTGGGGCGCGAACTGGTCGAATCCTATGGTGGCAGGGTTGAACTGGTCTCGTTTGTGGATGGCAAATCGACCACCAGCATCATCGAGAAGATACTGGAGAGTTATTCCTGATCGTTCGGGTTGAAGGTCGAGCGGGGAACCATCGCATCGCAACCCGATTTTCACGGGAGTTTTCCCGAAAGGATGTACGGCTATGAGAAAAATTCTTGTTACGGGCGCGGCCGGATTCATCGGTTTTCATCTGTCCAGGAGGCTTCTGCGGGATGGTGACCGGGTGGTCGGTCTGGACAATCTCAACAGCTACTATGACGTGCAACTGAAGCTCGACCGGCTCAAGCAACTTGAAGGGGAGCCCGGTTTCTCTTTTCACCGCTTCGGTCTGGAGGATGCCGAGGCGATGAGCGAGCTTTTCCGACTGGAGTCTTTCGATGTCGTGGTCAATCTGGCAGCACAGGCGGGGGTGCGCTACTCCCTGGAGAACCCCCGCGCCTACATCGACAGCAACATCGTCGGCTTCACAAATATACTCGAGGGGTGTCGCCACAATGGGGTGAAGCACCTGGTCTACGCATCGTCCAGTTCGGTCTACGGGGCAAACACGAAGATGCCGTTCTCCATTCACCATAACGTGGATCACCCCCTGTCACTGTATGCCGCCAGCAAGAAGGCAAACGAACTGATGGCCCATACCTACTCCGGGCTGTTCAATCTCCCCACGACCGGCCTTCGTTTCTTCACCGTCTACGGTCCCTGGGGGAGACCGGACATGGCCCTGTTCCTCTTCACCAGGGCAATCCTGGAGGGGCGCCCGATCGATGTGTTCAATCATGGGAAAATGCAGCGGGATTTCACCTATATCGACGATATCGTCGAGGGGATCGTCCGGGTGATGGGGCGGATACCGGCGCCGGCAAAGGGGTGGGATGGCATGGCTCCCGATCCGGGGGCAAGTTTCGCTCCCTACGCTCTCTACAACATCGGCAATAACAGCCCGGTGGAGCTGAGCCGCTTTATCGAGGTCCTGGAGGAGTGTCTCGGACGGAAGGCCGAGAAGAACTATCTGCCGATGCAGGCCGGAGACGTTCCGGCCACCTATGCCGATATCGACGACCTCTCGCGGGATGTGGGGTTCAGGCCCGCGACCTCCATCGAAGAAGGAATAGCCCGCTTCGTCTCCTGGTACCGGGATTACTACAGAGTCTGAGGTGAACATGGAGACGATACTGGTAACGGGAGGGTGCGGTTATATCGGCAGCCATGTGGTGCGCCAGCTCTCCGAGGCGGGGAATCGGGTGGTTGTCTTCGACAATCTCTCCACCGGTTTCAGCGATGCCCTGGTGAACGGCGAGACCCTTGTGCGGGGAGATCTTGCCGACAGCGCCGCCATCGAGTCCCTTTTCAGCGATTACGGTTTCCGGACCGTGCTCCATTTTGCCGCATCCATCGTTGCACCGGAGTCGGTGACCGATCCGCTGAAGTTCTACGCCAACAACACGCGCAATACCCTCAATCTGCTGCAGGCGTGCGTCAAATTCGGCGTGGAGCGATTTGTCTTCTCCAGCACCGCCGCAACCTACGGTCTGCCCGAGGGGGGATTAGCCTCGGAGGAGAGTCCGACCGTGCCGATCAATCCCTACGGCACCTCCAAACTGATGAGCGAGTGGATGCTCAGGGATACGGCGGCCGCCCACCCCCTGCGTTACGCTGTCCTGCGCTATTTCAATGTTGCCGGGGCCGACCCCCGTGCCCGGATGGGGCAGCGCACCCCGGCGGCCACCCATCTGATCAAGGTCTGCTGCGAGGCGGCTCTCGGGCTTCGGCCGGAGATCAGTGTCTGCGGCACCGACTACCCGACCCCTGACGGCACCGGCATTCGCGACTATATTCATGTCGAGGACCTGGCTTCCGCCCATCTTGCCGCACTCTCCCATCTGCGTGGCGGAGGCGAATCAGTCCTGCTCAATGTCGGTTATGGCAAGGGGGCATCGGTTCGCGAGGTGATTGCCATGGTCAAGCGGGTGAGCGGCGTGGATTTCCGGGTCGTTGAGGCCGGGCGCAGGCCCGGTGATCCTGCCATGCTCGTTGCACGGGCGGAGCGGATACGGTCGGTTTTGGGATGGAGCCCGCGGCACGATAATCTCGAAAAGATAATTACCGATGCCTGGAACTGGGAGCGGAAGCTTCACTGCAGGTGATGACCGGGGCTGGTCAGGATCAGCCCTGTTAAATGGAGGAGAACAATGACCAGAAGCATGACCGGCTACGGCAAGGCTGAAATTATGGGGAACGACGGGAAGTTTGCCGTGGAAATCCGATCGGTGAATCACCGCTACGGTGAGGTGTCGGTCAAGCTCCCCCGGCAGATGCTCGCCCTTGAGGGGGAGATCCGCCGCCGGGTCTCCGAAAGGTTCAAGCGGGGAAAGATCGACCTCTTCATCCAGTTCGAGCCGGCTGCCGGCAATATCACCCCGCCTGCCGCCAACATCCCTCTGGCGATCGCCTACAGCGAGGCGTTCACCCAGCTCCGTCAGGCCATCGGGTCGAACGATCCGGTCCCCCTCGGACTGATCCTTTCCCAGAAGGATGTGCTCACCACGGGTGAGGTGGCGGCCGACCTTGACGGTCAGGTCGCGGATCTCAATGCCGCCCTTGTTGCCGCACTGGACAGCCTGGAGGCCATGCGCCTCAAAGAGGGTGAGCAGCTTGCCCGGGAGATCGGGGGGCGGATCGGCCTGGTGAACGAGTTGGTGGAAAAGGTCGCCGTGCGGGCGCCGGTGGCGGTCGCCGCCAACGGTGAGCGCCTCAGGGAGCGGATCACCAGGCTGCTGGGGGAAACGCCGGTTGACGAGATGCGCCTTGCCCAGGAGGTAGCCATCCTGGCCGACCGGATGGAGA
>Ga0073934_10002040_pt1 | contig 44475 bp, 44 predicted proteins | sample LarsenN4metaG_FD_76834 | JGI IMG/M metagenome (GOLD analysis project Ga0073934, IMG submission 76834) | Hot spring sediment bacterial and archeal communities from British Columbia, Canada, to study Microbial Dark Matter (Phase II) - Larsen... ...
CAAGACGTTGCTCATCGCCGCGGAGGATCACCTGTCCTCGCGAGCGTCAACGTCTCGGCCGCCGTCAGTTAATTGCCGGTTTTGAGGTGTCGATTAATTGCCGGTTTTGGGTGTCCACTGAGGCCCGCGGGTGCCGTTCGTGCCCCTGGCCGGCATCGTGGCGTACGAGAGCACGTGGAAACCGCCGTTCGGCGAGGCGTTCATGAAATCGCTGGACGGGCTCACGGAATTACAGCGGCTCGACTTCGGGATCGCCGCGGCCCACGGGTGCTTCGAGGTGGATCACTCCACGAAGAAAGTGACCATCTACCCGGCGGAGCGGGCGCTCTCGGCGTTCCTGATCCGCTTCCTCGCCAAGCTCCAGGCGCTCGGCACCGTCCCGGCGATCGACTACGAGGTGTACGGCCGCGCGCTCGAGTAGAAAGTTATCCACAGTTGCGCGCCGTGATACGCACGGTATCCTGAAAATGTTCTTCACAAGTTCATCCTCGCAAGAGGGGCAGGTGGCTTCCCAAAAGACCGTTTAGGTGGGAGCCGGAGGTTCGAAAGAATCTCCCGGACGAGGGCAACCTCGTCCCCCTGCCTAAGCGGTTTTTGTTTCTCCCTCCGGCTGGCGGCGGGCAAATGTTATGGACGCGCGTGTGGGTTATCCATCCCCACTGCGCGGGTATGGCCGCAAAAACGGGAAGGCCGCCAGCGGTGCCCGAACACCACCGACCATAGCTTCCCGGGTCAGCCCGAGGGAGAAACGATTCGTGTTCTCTGCGGGGTGTGAGATAGCGCGTGGCGGAATAGGTAGACGCTCCGGCAAAGGTCCTCGAGTCGTCGAGTTAAAAGTCCCCCCATGCGAGGTGCAAATCCTCGCCGCGCTATTCTCCCCCGCCGAGCACGCGAGTGCTCACGTGCCGTAAAGGCGACTCCGTGATCCAGCACCGCGATGCGCCGAGTGTGCTGGCCCTGGCTTCTCCGGATCGGAGAAGACCGCGCATCGCAGTCGCACTTCGGGAGGGAGGAACGGTTCCTCTACGGCCTCATAAACCGTGAAGTCCGGGTTCGACTCCCGGTCCCGAAACTGAAAGCAAAAGGTCGAACGCCAATTTACTTCATCACCAACATGGGAGAAGAACAGACGCCGAGCATTGGTCGGATCGTGGTGTACAACCACCCCGGATCCGCCGACGGCAAGTTTCCTCCGAAGCAGTCGCCTGCCATGATTCAGCGCGTGAACGAAGACGGCACCGTCGAGATGATCGTGTTCAGCGTGTACGGTGGCCTCTTCTTCAACCACGCGGTTGAACAGGGCGACGGCCCGAGCCAGTGGAACTGGCCTGTGCGCGTTTAGATCTTCTGCTTCAGCCCGGCCTCACCGGGCTGCACAGAGGACCGAAACGGTTCTCGAAGCGCAAGGGGCAGCGGTTGAGCGCGATACAAAACATAACCGCAGGAAGACCGTGCCGGCAGCGGGGAAACTCCGGCAGAACTGAATTGCTCGTCCATAACCATCGTGAAGGGGGGTAGGGGGGAAGTCAGAAAAATCTGATTGCTAGTCCGTGAACAGAATTCGACTGGAAAGAAAACTAAAGAGAAGGAGATCAAAAAAACGGCCGCCGCTGAAATTTGCGTTCTGGCAAGACTGGGGAACCTACGACAATCAATCCTTAGTGTGTGTCGGCCTCGATCGCGATGATGTTCTCAGCCATGCGAAGCGGCTGAACGCAAAGCGGTGGTTCATTGAGTGGCTGCGCGACGACCCGGAGGTTCAGGAGTTTTTCAATAACTCGCAGCTCGGAGGGTTCTTCGGTCACCATCGCGGGGCCTCGATTCTTTGGCTCAAGGAGTTCCGCGATGAGTGGCCTTTCTACGAGACGCTGATGCACGAGCTGCATCACGCGGTTTTCTACCTGCTTGAAGGGAACAACGGCATGCACGCCGAAATGGAGGCCCAGGCGTATCAGCAGGGATTTCTTTTCCGTCAGATAAGGCGGAGGTTTCAGAAGCGACTCGGGATCCTCGCGTAGAAATTGGCGGTGAGGAAGGGATTCGAACCCCCGGTACCCTTTCAGGTACACGCGCTTTCCAAGCGCGCTCCTTAAACCACTCGGACACCTCACCGCACATCCTGATTTTACGCCGGGACCTGCCAAATCCCCTTCACTTGTTCTTCGAGGATCTCCTGGCGCCTTTTCACCCAGGGGGCGTAGTGCTTATTCGTGACCGCCACGCTCGAATGCCCGAGGAGGACCGAGACGTTTTCGATGCTCACCCCCCTTTCGAGCAGAGACACCGCGAACGAATCGCGGAACCGATGGAAATGCGGCTTCGGGACCTGCGCTTGCACTGAGAGCGCCAGGAATGCCCGGTAGTACTTTCCGAGGAGGGTGGTGAGCTTGCACTGGCCGTTCCAGAAGAAGTACTTCTCGCCGGGCAGCGCCTCCATTTCTTGAATCAGGTGCTTCGGCAGCGGGCACATGACGGGGGTCCCGGTTTTCGCCGTATACAAAAAGACCCGGCCGTTTTTGACCCGCGACCGCTCAAGCGCCGCCGCGTCCCCGATCCGAAGTCCCGAGTGGACGAGGAGCCCGATCAGCGCATGGAGCCGGGCGCCGTTTCCACGAAACGTCGCGCACGCGTCGAGCAGCCGCTTGATCTCGTCTTCCGAGAACGGCATCGTCGGGTTCAGGCCGACGTTTTTCACCTTCACTTTTTTGGCCGGATTTTTTTCGAGCCAGTCCGAATCGATGCAGAACGCAAAAAAGGTCCGGAGCGATTCGATCTTTTTCTTCTGCGTCGAGAGCTGGTGCGGCAGTGATTCCCGGAATTGTCTGAGCAGGTCCACCGTGATCCGGTCGAGACGCCCCACGTTTTTCGAGGCGCAGAACGGCAGGAGCTCCGCTTCGAGCACGCGGCGGTATTTTCGGATCGTCTTTTCCCGCATGCCGCGCGCCTCGGCGTCCTCCAGGAACCGTTGCACCGCTTCCGTGAGCGGAGGCGTTCGGACCGTGCGAACGCCGATCTCGCCGGAGGCCTCCCATCCGCGAACCAGTTCCGAGGCCGCTTCCCACGAGGTCAGGTCGAGCGAGCGCCGGACGTATTCGCCGCGGAGCGAGCCCTGCACCCACACGGGGCAGCCGCAGCCGCGCGAGCCTCGGGCGTTCCTGGGCTTGCCGAAGTGTTCGCAATCTGCCGAGTGCCGACGGTAGATCGTGAGCATGAGCCCATGCTACGGCCGGTTTTGGTTCAAACGAGGTACAGAGGGAAATGCGAATCCGCTAAATGCTTTTGAATCGCTCGTTTAGCAGTGGCGGAGAGAGAGGGATTCGAACCCACGGTAGGGTTTCCCCTACACACGCTTTCCAAGCGTGCTCCTTCAACCACTCGGACATCTCTCCGCTTAGAGTCAACAACTTACGCTGCTGCGTCGGTCATGAAACCGCCGACTGTGATACGCCCTTCAATCTTCCGCGCCCACTTACGGGCATTTCCAGTATAGCCTCGGCGCCTCGTCCAGGCCGTCTGCGGCTCAACGAGCAGTGCAGCGTGGAGCCGAGTTTCCAGTGAGTGATCAGGAATTATCGGGATGTGCCGGATGGACCACCAAGTCGAACGAGCGGCCGTCGCGCAGTCGAACGGCTGTGAAGTGACGCACGTCGCGCGTTGCCAGACGACGAACGCCGAGCAGTTCGGCAAGCGCTACGATCGAACTGTCGACCAGGCCCAGCCCGAGATCCGCGAAGCGTCGGTCCACGTCCATCGCACGCGAAAGCTGACCGACGTTCGGAGGGGCGTAAATGAAAGCACCGCGCACGAGATCCTGCATGAACACCTGCATCGCTCCGCGCTCGCAGCGAAGAAAGTAGTCGACCTCGGCGAGCACGAGACCCGGCACGTAGCGGGTGCGCGCTCGATTAATGGCGTCGTGAAACAGCCGGTGGTCAGGTGCGCTCTCGACGAGATAGTCGATGAGCGCCCCGGTGTCGCAAATGATGGCAGCGGCGCTACCGGCGGGCACCGAACAGCTCGCGCTCGTCGCCGCGCTCCGTCAGCGCGTGCACGACGCCCGCGCTGCGCGGCTTGGGATGTCGACGGTATTGCTCGAGCACGAGGGCAAGATGCTGTCGGATGAATTCCGAGCGCGACACGCCGCGCTCGCGAGCCGCCCGGGAGAGCAAGCGATCGTCCTCCGGATCGAGAGCGATGGTCGTCGCCTTCTTCCTGGAGAGTGCCATGGAAGTAATATGACTCGATGAGTCCTCGGCGTCAAGAGCGGTGAGCGCCCCGGACGATGACGCCCACGATCCGTGCTGGCCGAGCGGCTGCGCCACGTCCCGTTGTCCCGTTTCGACAGCGAGCTCTCAACAGATGGCCGAGAGCTGACGCGCAATCTCGAGAAGAAGGCACCTTCGGCGGTTCGGCGCGCGGGACGCGAGCGGCCACTACCCGCAGCGGCGCACGCAGCGGCCACCCATTACGGGCGGATGTTCTGGTTCAGGCGGAAGAGGTTCGTCGGATCGTACCTCCGCTTGAGCGCGCGCAGCCGCTCGTACTTCGCATCGCCGTACGCGGCCCGCACGCGATCCTGTCCTTCCTCGCCGAGGAAGTTCACGTAGACGCGACCAGTCGAGTGCGGACGAAGCGCCTCCCAGAAGCTCCGGGTCCACGCCATGCACGCCGGTGCGCGGGACGATTCCGACCACACCGCATCGATGTTTACCGCATGGCCCGCACGACGGTCCTCGAATGCCGATCCCTCGGGGTCTCCCGCCGCCACGGCGCCGCCGAGGTGAAACACGATCGTGTAGGACTCCGGCGTGGCGGCGCGCCACGCGTGCTCCACCAGCGTGGCGATGAGCGCATCGCTCAACGCGGGGACGTACTCCGATTTCCAGTAATACCCGAGGCCGTGCGGGACGCCCGGATCGAGCAGTGCCTGGTGGACCAGGTACGGCGTCGGACGGATCGTGTCGGCCAGCGGCTCGCCGAACCGCCGCAGCGGGGCGAGAGCGCGCTCCCCCTCCTCGATCGGGCCTGCATAGCACGCGCCGATGATCACGACGGGCTGTCCGTGGACCGCCGCAGGCAGGAAGGGCGCGGGCGGCGCCGTTGTCAGCACCACGATCGTCGTCAGCTCGTCGGGCACGCTCGCGACGCAGTCGCGATAGAAACCGAGGAGCTCGCGCGCCGTCGCCGCGGGATGGACCATCATGCCGGCCAGGACGATCGGGCCGACGGGATGCAGACGATACTCGAACGCCGTCACCACTCCGAAGTTGCCGCCGCCGCCGCGCAGCCCCCAGAAGAGATCGGGGTGCTCGTCGGCGCTGGCGCGCACGATCCCGCCGTCGGCGGTGACCACGTCGGCCGAGAGCAGATTGTCGATGGTGAGCCCGTACCGGCGCATGAGCCAGCCGAGCCCTCCGCCGAGCGTCAGACCGGCAATGCCGGTGTGCGTCACGATGCCGCCCGGCATCGCCAAGCCGAACGCCTGCGTCTCGCGGTCGACCTCGCCCCAGAGGAGCCCCGCCTGCGCGCGCGCCGTGCGCGCCACGGGATCGACCCAGATGCCCTTCATCGGCGAGAGATCGATGACGAGTCCGCCGTCACACGTCGCCGTGCCGGCGACGTTGTGCCCACCGCCTCGCACAGCCACCAGCAGATCGCGTTCGCGCGCGAACCGGACCGCCGCCCGGACATCGGCGACGCCGGTGCAGCGCGCGACCAGCGCGGGACGACGGTCGATGGCGCCATTCCAGACGTGACGGGCTGCCTCGTACTGCGCGTCGCCGGGCCGGATCAGCTCGCCGCGGAACTGCCGGTCGAGATCGGCAAATGCCGCATCGTCGACCGCCGCCGGACCGCGAGGGTCGGCCTCGAACGCTCGTGGAGAAGCCATCGCACACCTCCTGTGCCGGTCAGAATGGCTCCCCGCGGCGCCCCGCGAAAGAACAAAAAATGGACTTGCGGCGGCCGGCGCGGCTCACTACGCTCGGACCGCCATGAAGGGTTACGGCCAGTTCTGTCCCGTCGCCAAGGCCGCCGAGATCGTCGCCGAGCGCTGGACGCCGCTCGTCCTGCGCGAACTGCTCTGCGGCAGCCGTCGCTTCAACCACATCCACCGCGGCGTGCCGCTGATGTCGCGCACGCTCCTGGCCCAACGCCTGGAACAGCTCGAGGACGCGGGCATCGTGGGGACCGTCGCGCGAGCACGGGGTCGCGGACGCGAGTACCAGCTCACCGCCGCCGGTGAGGAACTGCGGTCGCTCATCGACTGCCTTGGCGCGTGGGGGCAGCGGTGGGCCCGGGCGCAGATCGGCCGCGAAGACCTGGACGCCGGGCTGCTCATGTGGGACATCCACCGGAGAGTGAACGTCGATGCCCTGCCGCCCCGGCGGGTCGTCGTCCGGTTCGACTTTCGCGGCGCGCCCGCCACGATGCGATCCCCGAGGACGTGGTGGCTCGTGCTCGATCGGCGGGAAATCGATCTTTGTCTGAAGGATCCCGGCTTTCCGGTCGACCTCGTGGTCAACGCCGACCTCCGGGCGCTGACGCGCTTCTGGATGGGCGACGTGCCGCTGTCCGAGCCGGTACGAGCCGGGTTGATCCGATTCGAGGGACCCTCGACGCTGGTCCGCGCGTTTCCAACCTGGCTTCAGTTGAGCGGCTTCGCCAGCGTGGAACGCGTCGGGGCCGCGGCCGCGGCCCGCGGCGCATGAGCCGACAGCGGTGTGCTATCGCCGCGCGACGACGCGGCGCGGCGCCCGCAGATCGCCGTAATCGGGCATGTGCGCCTTGAGTCCGCGGTTGGGGAGCGTCTGTGAGTAGCCCGCCACGAGCTGCGCCTGCCACTCGTCGACCGAGAAGTCGAACGGATCGCGAGGGTCCATGTCGACGAGCTCCAGGTCGGTGTCGGCCATCGTGAGCTTGCCGAACGACAGCTCGCCGCCGCGCCAGTAGATGTGATTCGGCGCGAGGGGACGCGACGCGATCGACTCCCGCGGGGCGCCGAACGTCTGCACGAGCTGCTGCCCCTCGATCCGCACCGCCGTCACGCGCCCGCGGACCGACGGCGCCGGCATCAGCCGCGCGGGATCGAGAATAAGATCGTTGCCGTCGGCGACCACGCCGCCGGGCGCAATCTTCACCAGATCGTCCATCTCGATGCTGAACAGCTTCATCAGCCCGGTCAGCGGCACGCCAAATCCGCGCACCGACCTCGTGGTCACGCGAATCCGGCCGTCAGGCGTCGCCGAGACGGATGCGGTCGAGGTGAACGGGACGTTCAGCGCCGCATCGATGACCCCCTGCTGACGCAGAGCGCCCTCGTCGATGGAGACGCGAAGGCGGTCGATGTTCGACCTGGAGCCGCCCAGGCTGCGCGTCATCAGCGCGTTGAGCGAGGCGAGGTCCACCCCGATCTCGCCGCTCTCGACCGCCACGGCATACGTCCGCTTGTCGTCGAGGTACGATACGGGTCGGCCGACGGGCTCAAACCGCCCGGTCATTCGGCGCACATGCAGCGTGACGTCGCTGGCGACGCGGAGGTCGACATTGCGCATGTCGACCTGAACGGGTGCGCGGCCCGCCTCGACGCGGGCACACGCAGAGGCAAGTCCCACGAGCAGGATGAGGCTGACGATGCGCATGAGACCCATTCGTGCAGGATGCGCACCAGGCGGGCCCGCGGCCTGATTCGTTCGCCGCGGCCTCCAGCGATCCGCCCGACCGGCGCCCTGACCTCGAGCGCGGCATGCGCCGCTATTTGAAGAACTCCACCCGTGCTTCGCGGATGAACACGGGATTGAGCGGCGCGAGCGCGATCGGCCCGTTGATGCCGAGCACCGCCACCTGGAACTTCTCACCCGGCTGCACGGCCTCGCTCAGCACGGCGCGGTTCGGCAGATTGAAGCCGACGATCATGTTGCCGCTCGGCCGCCCGACCTGCCGCGGGATCTGTCCGTTCACCGCCACCTCCGCGTAGTCGTCGACGACGATGTGGAAGACGGCGATCGCGCCGGTGGGATCGAAGCCGCCAATCGTCGGCGGGATGGTGAGCGCGATGCGGTACCACGTCATGAACACACCGCCGCCGCCGCGGCGATCGGTGACGAGCGCCGGCGCGTCGATGACCGGCCACGACGAGTCGTCGAAATCCGCCGCCGCCGCTTTCGGCTGCAGATCCCACGACGACTTCCACGGCCCGGCGTTCGGGCGCGGCGGACCCTCGACGAGTTTGGCGTCCATCACGCGCCACTGCGCGCCGAACGCGGCAACGCCCTCGCGCGTCATCAGATCGACCTGATACGTCGGCGCTCCGCTCGGCGCCAGCTTCGGACGCGGTGCGGGAGGCGCCGCTGGCGCCGCGCCGCCTTGCCCCTGTGCCAGACCGGATACGCCAGCCGAGAGCAGCACGCCGATGAGGAGACACATATGCCGCATCGCCATCCTCCGGCGCGCATTCTGGCATAAACTGCTGCTCATGCGGACGCGCGTGCTGGTGTTCGCGACCGCGGCTGCACTGCTCGGCGGCGGCCTCGCATGGGCGCAGTTCGGCTTCGGCCGCGGCGGCGACTCGCGCATCTCGGCCCGTCTGGCGCGCCCCGAGAACTTCCGCGGCCGCTTTCACTACTGCCGGGCTGCCTACCGGATGAACCCGCGCGGCGACGGCGGCGGCTGGCTCACCGACTACCCGAACGCCGACATCGATCTGATGATTCGCCTCGCCGAGCTGACGAAGACGCCGGTCAGCTTCGATCGGTCGGGACAGCCGGAACATCTCATCGTCCGGCTGAGCGACGACACGCTCTTCCAGTGCCCGTTCATCATGATGCAGGAGGTCGGGACGATCTTCCTGAACGAGGAGGACGCGGCGCGGCTCCGCACCTATCTCCTCAAGGGGGGCTTCCTCTGGGTGGACGACTTCTGGGGGTCCTACGCGTGGGACGTGTGGGCCAGCCAGATTCGGAAGGTGTTTCCGTCGAGCGAGTACCCCATCGTCGACCTGCCGCCCGATCATCCGATTTTCCGCACGCACTTCGATCTGCGCAGCGGGGTCCACCAGATTCCGAGCATCAACTTCTGGTACGGGAGCGGCGGCGGCACCTCCGAGCGCGGCCGCGACAGCGCCGAGGTCCACACGCGCGCCATCCTCGACGACAAGGGACGCGTCATGGTGCTCATGACGCACAACACCGACGTGAGCGACTCGTGGGAACGCGAGGGAGAGGATCCGAACTACTTTCTGAAGTTCTCAGTGCACGGGTATCAGGTCGCGATCAACGTCCTGCTCTACACGATGACCCATTAGGTCTTGACGTACGCAGGCTCGTTCCCCTTCTTCCACTTGATGTTGCAGCCAAGGCTCGGCTTCTGCGCCGGCGACACCGGCTGCCCCGCCAGGAGCGCATCGACGGCAGCGCGCAGGTCCCTGCCGGTCACCGGAATGTCGCTTTTCGGACGGCTGTCGTCGAACTGGCCGCGGTAGACGAGGCGTAGCTGGCTGTCGAACAGGAAGAAATCGGGCGTGCAGGCGGCGCGGAACGCCTTGGCCACCTCCTGCGTATCGTCGACAAAGTAGCGGAAGGTGTAGCCGACCTCCTCCGCCTCCTTCTTCATTCCGGCCGGATCGTCCTCGGGAAACGCCGTCACGTCGTTCGAGTTGATCGCGATCACCGCAATGCCGCGGCGCTGGAACTCGTCGGCCGCCCGCGCGAACTCGGCCCGGATGTGACGCACGAACGGGCAGTGCGGACAAATGAACGCCACGAGCAGCCCCTTGGCGTTCCCGAAATCGTTGGACGTCGCCACCTTTCCGTCGAAATCCCGCAGACGGAACGGCGGCAGCGGCGTTCCCAGATCCAGCATCGTCGACGGCGTCGCGCCCATGCGCCGTATCGTACTCAAACGTTCCGTGGCCTGTCGATGTGTCGACGGAGCGCGCGGAACGCGGCCAGCATCTCCGCGTACGAGAAGTTCGCGTTGCGACCGCTCGGATTGGGCAGTACGAAGACCGGGGCGTCGCCGATGCGCTCCGGCCGCAGGCCCAGCGTGATGCCGCCGCGCTTCTCTGGAAACATGGCGCGAAACACGGTCACGCCGACGAGGGCGACGACATTCGGCCGGCAGCGCCGCACCTTGGCGCGCAGGCGCGCGCGGCCGGCGACGAACTCCTCGCGCCGCAGATCGTTCACGCCGCGCGTCGGCCGCGGCACGATGTTCGTGATCCCATAGCCCCACTGCGGCAGGCGATCGTCGTCAACGTAGGTGATCGGCTCGGGCACGAGCCTCGCGTCGTAGAGCAGCTTCCAGAAGCGATTCGAGTAGCCGGCGAAGTGATGGCCGGTGAGCGACGAGCGAATGCCCGGGTTGATGCCGACGAAGAGCACGCGCATGCGCGGCGCCATTCGGTCGCGCAGCGGCGGCAGGTGGTCGGCGAGGGCCGATATAATTCGAGCCATGGCGCAGTGGCTGGTGAAGGAGGAACCGGATCATTACGGCTACGACCAGCTCGAGCGCGACCGCAAGACCGTCTGGGCCGGTGTGCGAAACCCGCTCGCCCAGAAGCACCTTCGCGCCATCCGCAAAGGCGATCGCATCTTCTACTACCACACGGGAAAGGAAAAGGCGGTCGTCGCCGTCGCCCGCGCCGTGAGCGACGCCTATCCGGATCCGACCGATCGCGGCGGCACGCTGTACGTGGTCGACATCGCAGCGGAGAAGAAGCTGCCGAACCCGGTGACGCTCGCCGCCATCAAAGCGGACCGCGCGTTCGCGTCGTTTCCGCTCGTCCGGATGTCGCGGCTGTCGGTGATGCCGGTGACCGACGGGGAATGGAAGCGCATCGTCGCCATGGCGCAGTGAACAGGTGCGTCTTCGCCGTCGCCGTGCTGCTGGCGCTGACGGCGTTCCTTCCATCGGCGCAGACGCCGGAGATGCCGACGATCCTCGTGACGCGGCAGCTCGCCGCGCTCGAAGGCCTTGCGGTCGGCGACGAGGTGCGGCTCGCCGCGGATGCCGGCGGCACCGGCGCCCAGACCTTCCGGATCGCCGGCATCTATGAGCCGACGCCCGATCCGATGCGCCTCGGCAGCGTGCCGCGCGCCGTGCGGATGCACCTGCCCGACCTGCTCGCGCTCACGCGCGATCCAGCGGTGCCCGCGGGCGCCGAGCACGTCGATTCGATCAACATCACACTCGTCGATCCCGCCGACGCGGAACGATTCAGCCGCGAGGTGACGACGCGCGCGCCGGGAGTGCTGGCACGGCCGACGACACAGGCGGCGGGTCTCGGGACGACGTTCGTCGTGCTGGAGCGGTTCCATACGGCGATCGCCGCGGTCACCATCATTGCGGCGACCGTCTTCCTCCTGGCGCTCACAATCATGCTCGTCGACGAGCGCCGAGAGACGGCGGGCGTCCTGCGCCTCATCGGCCTTCCCGCCCGGCGAATTCTGCTGCAGGTGCTCGTCGAAGGCGTGCTCGTGGCGAGCGTGGGCGCGCTCTTCGGGCTGGCGCTCGCCTGGGGGGCCGAAGGACTCATCAACCGCTTCTTTCAGTGGCGATACGACACGGCGCTCGTCTTCGTCCGTATCACCCCCCGCGTCGCCGCGACCTGTCTCGCCATTGCCGTCCCTCTCGGAGCAACCGCCACCGTGGGCGCCTCGTGGGCTCTTCTGCGTCGCGGCGGCCTGAGGCTCGCCCGCCGATGATGGCGCCCCTCGCATTTGCGTGGCGGGCGCTGGTACGGCAGCCGGCGCGAAGCACGCTTGCCGTGCTCGGCGTGGCGGCCGTCGGGGCGCTGTTGCTCGACATGCTGCTGCTCTCCGAAGGTCTCGTCCTCTCGATGCGGGAGCTGCTCGACCGCATGGGATTCGATGTGCGCGTCACGGCCGGCGACACGCTGCCGGGCGCCGGGCCGGAGATCGCCGACGCGACGGCCGCGTCGGCGGCCATCGGGGCGCTCCCCGGGGTGCGTTCGGTCACCGCGATTCGATCGGAGGCCGCCGACCTGCACCATCGCGATCGCCAGGCGGATGCGGCATTCATCGGCGTCAGCGGCACGCCGCGCGTCTGGACGATTCTGCGTGGCCGCGATCCCGCCGGCCGCGGCGAGCTGGTCCTGAACCAGTACGCCGCCGAGACGCTCCGCCTCGTACCGGGAGCGGTGGTCACGGTGCGCGCCTACTGCGGCGACGATGACGCGGCGCCGCCGCCGGTGGAGTTCCGCGTGGCCGGCGTGGCCGAGCTGCCATTCGACACGCCCGAAGCCGCGTCGGCCGCGACGTTCCTGGGCGATCTCGAGGAGGCGTGCGGCACCCCCGGCGCAGGCCGGGCGGACTTTCTGGCCGTTACGTCGACCGGCGACGCCGCAGCGGCCGCAGCAGCCATCACCGCCGCGCGGGCGGACCTGCGCGCCTTCACCAACGACCAGCTGATCGGACGGGTGCAGCAGGGCGGCTTCACGTATTTCCGTCAGATCTCGACCGTGCTGGCAACGATCACCATCACGTTCGCGCTGCTGCTCATCACCGTGCTTCTCACGGTGTCGGTCAACCAGCGGCTCGGCGAGATTGCCGCGCTCCGGGCGCTCGGCTTCTCGCAGCGGCGCGTCGTGCTCGACGTGCTGTGCGAGGCCGCCCTGATTGTCGGAACCGGCGGCGCCCTGTCGCTGCCGCTCGGACTGGTGCTCGCCGTGTGGCTCGACGGCATCCTGAAGCGGATGCCGGGCATCCCGACCGAGATGCACTTCTTCGTCCTCGAGCCGCAGGCGTTCGTCGTGCACGGACTGCTGCTCGCCGCGACGGCGCTCGTCGCGGCCGCCTACCCGATGCGCATCGTCGCGCGCCTGCCGATTGCCGCCACGCTGCGCAACGAGGTGATCTCGTGAATCACGTCGTCGGCAGCGTGAACGACACAATCGTCGCCGCCGACCGTATCACGCGGGTCTTTCCGATGCCGGCGGGTCCTGTCGTTGCCGTTCGCGACGTGACGCTGTCGATCGCGCCCGGCGAGCACATCGCGATCCGCGGCCCGTCGGGCTGCGGCAAGTCGACGCTGCTGCACATGCTCGGGTGCGTCGACGCGCCCTCGTCCGGATCGCTCGTCTTCGAAGGGCACGACGTCGCGGGGCTCAACGACCGCGCGCGCAGCCTGCTGCGCCTGCGGCATATCGGCTTCGTGTTCCAGCGCTTCTTCCTGCTGCCGATGCTCACCGCCGCCGAGAACGTAGAGCTGCCGCAGGCGGAGGCGGGTGTGCCGGCGCACGCGCGGCGGCGGCGCAGCCGGGAGCTGCTGGAGTACGTCGGGCTCGGCGCCCGTGCCGATCACCGGCCCTCACAGCTCTCCGGCGGCGAGATGCAGCGCGTGGCCATCGCACGTGCGCTGGCCAACCGGCCGCGACTGCTTCTCGCCGACGAGCCGACGGGCGAGCTCGACCAGGCCACGGGGGAACACGTCGCCGCGCTGCTCGACCGCGTCAACGCCGACGGCACCGCACTCGTTGTCGTGACGCACGATCCGGTCCTTGCCGGGCGCGCGCGGCGCGTGCTGACGATGCGGGATGGACGCATCGAGGGCGAGGTCCGGCAGTGATCGGGCGGCTGGCGGTGCGCTCGCTGACCGCGCATCCGGTGCGGAGCGCGGTGCTGGCGGCCGGCTTCGGGCTCGGCGTCGGCGTGATGGCGATTCTGCTCGGCGTCGCGCAGATCGTGCTCGAGCAGTCGCGCGCTCCCGCGCTCGTCGGCGGCGGCGACGTCGTCGTCTCGATGGCCCCGCACGTGCCGGCCCGTCTGCTGCTGGCCGGGACGCTCCAGTCCGACGCGCTGCGGCCGCGTATTCGTGCCGTCGCGCCGTCGCACCGGACCACGCTCTTTCTCCTGGGCGACGGCAGGAGCACGCCGGTGACGGCGGTCGGCAGCATCCCCAGCCTCGACCGAGCCATCGGCGACGAGGAGACCGACGGCCTCGACGCGTGGCGCGATTCGGACGACGACCTGGCGTGGACGCAGGACACGCCGGAGCGAATGCTCCGATACATCGACCGCTTTCATCCCGTTCCCGACGTGCCCCGCTGGGCTGCCTCGTGGGCCGAATGGCTCTATTTCAACGGACGGGGCCCCGACGCGAGGTTCTATCTCACGTTTCTCGTCGGACCGCAGACCGATGAGGGCCGCCGCGCCGCCGGTGTGCGGCTGCAACTCGATCGCGGTGGACGGGTGGAGACATTCAGCGCGTCGCAGTCGATCACCGAGACGGAAGCGCTCAGCGCACCGGACCTGACGATTGGCGCGAGCTCGGTGCGACTCGACGGCATGCGGTACCGCGTGCATCTCGACCTCCGCGACAGCCGGGGACGCCGCGCGACGGGCGACCTGACGCTCGACGCGTCGGCGGGGCGGCTGGTGCCGCCAATCGAGATTCCCGGGGCGCGCGGCTGGCGCACCGGTTACGTGGTGCCCGTCATGTCAGGCGCGCTCGACGGCGCGCTCGACGTCGACGGACAACGCGTGTCGTTTGCCGGCGGCGCCGGGTATCACGACCACAACTGGGGGTTCTGGGAGGGCGTCTCGTGGCAATGGGGGCAGGTGCAGGCCGGCGATCTGTCGCTGCTCTACGGCCGCATCTTTCCGCCGCACGAGGCGGCCGACCCGGATCGTCTGCCGGCATTCGTGGGGGTGCTCGGGCCGGATGGGCCAATCGGCTACGCGAATACCCTGGGCCCGCGCGGCCGGATGACGCGCGTCACCGTCACGGAAACGGACGACGCGCGAGGACGGCCGCAGGCGATTACGGTGATGGCGCGCGGCGGCGACTTGGATCTGCAGGTGTCGTTCGCAGTCGAATCGACGGTGACGAACCCTGCGGCCGACAGCGGACCGCGGTCGAGCGGCCTCGACTTTCTCCAGATGCGCGGCACCTACACCGTAACGGGTCGTGCCGGCACCCGCCAGCTCCACTTCACCGCTCCGGGCAGCGCCGAAACCTTCAGAGGCCGAGCGCCTTCCGGGCTGCAATCTGCGCCCGGCGGCGGCGGCGGGTGAGCGCCTCGAGCGTCCGATCGATCGGCAGCCGGGGCTGAACGGCCCGCGCCGCCTCCTGCCGTCGACTCATCTCGAGCCGGAAGCATGCGAAGCACAACGTGCGAGACCGTTCGACCTGCGGGTCGTCAGGATCGGGTTGGAAGCCGTACCGCGCCTCGCGGGCGCGGCATGCGGCGCACAGCGGCGCCTGCGGTCCGTCGGGGCGGCGGACGGCGGCGCTCTGTGGCGCCTGAGGTTCGTACAACGCAAGCTGGGCGGCCATGAGGATCTCCCGGTCCGGCTAACGCCGGACGCTACGTACACATAGGCTAGAAAGCGGGTGTGACAGACTAGGTCAGCCCCCAGCTCCGCAGATGCCGGCCGACATCCCCGAAATCGACGCGCTCTTCCGGCTCCCGCTCGACGAGTTCACCGCCGCCCGCAACGCGCTGGCCAACAAACTGAAGGCGGCCGGGCAGGCCGATGCCGCCGCGCGCGTCAAGGCGCTTCCGAAGCCGCCCCTCTCGACCTGGGCCGTCAATCAGCTGTACTGGCGCCACCGCAAGGCCTTCGAGGCCCTGCTGGCCGCCGGCGAGCGGCTGCGCCGGGCACAGGCCTCGAGCCTGCGCGCGGCCGGCGGCCAGGGCGAGGGGCTGCGCGACGCCATGGAGACCCGGCGGGAAGCGCTGGCCGAGCTGACCACGCGCGCAAGTGCGCTGCTCGCCTCGGCAGGACACACGGCCACGCCCGAGATCACGCGTCGAATCACGACCACGCTCGATGCGCTCGCCACCTACGGCCATCAGGACGACGGCCCGCGGCCGGGACGGCTCACCGAGGACGTGGAGGCGCCCGGCATCGAGGCGCTGGCGGCGCTGGTCAAAGGACGCGGCACGCGCGGCGCGGGAGCCACCCGCGTGATTCCCTTCGCGCAGCGCGAGGCCGAGCGTGCGGTCAAGGCACCCGATCCCGCTGCCGAGAAGCGGCGGCGCCAGTCCGAACGGAAAGCGCTCGCGGCGGCCGTCCGCGACGCGGAACGCGCGCTGACGGAGGCGCGCAAGACGGCAGCGCGCGCCGAAGCGGCGCTCAAGCAGGCGGCCGCGCGCGCGAAGGCGGCAGACGGGAAGAAAGAGGCGCTGGCCGCGCAGCTCGAAAAGCTGACCGCTGATGCCGATCGCACGCGGCAGGAAGCGCGGCGCGTCGCCGCCGAGGCCGAGGAAGCGGCACAAGCGGTTGCCGACGCCGAACGCGCGCTCGAGGAAGCGCGTCGCGCCCGCGACGCGAACGATTAGTCGTCTGTGAGGCCGCGGCCGGTCACGCCCATCTCGCCCGTCCACCGGGCGGTGCCTGGAAGGTCGATCCCGAACTGATCGAGCATGCGCGCAACGGTGTGTTCGACGATGTCGGCGAGCGAGCGCGGGTTGGTGTAGAAGGCCGGCACGGGCGGCAGGATCACCGCGCCCATCCGCGCGAGCTTCAGCATGTTCTCGATGTGAATCTCGCTGAGCGGCGCCTCGCGGATCGCGAGCAGCAGCTTCCGCCGCTCCTTCAGCACCACGTCGGCGGCGCGGTGGATCAAGCTGTCGCCGAAGCCGTTGGCGATCGCGCCGAGCGTGCGCGCGCTGCACGGCGCGACGATCATCCCGGCCGTCTGGAACGACCCGCTCGAAATCGCGGCGCCCATGTCGCTCGAGGTGTACGCCGTGTGCGCCAGCGCCTCGACCTGCTCGCGCGAGTAGGGAGTCTCGTGCAGCAGCGTGCGGGCGCCCCACCGGCTGATAACGAGGTGCGTCTCGACATCCGCCTCGCGCAGCCGTTCGAGCAGCCGGACGCCATAGATGACGCCGGTCGCACCGGTGATCCCGACGATCACACGCATTCGCGTCAACTCCCAACTCTCCTACTCCCACCGCCCAATCTTGGGAGCTGGTGTATTGGGAGTCGGGAGTTTCTACAGGCTATCATCGAACCGGTGTTCAGGCGTCAGACCTCGGGGTCGGTGATCTGCACCTCCTGCGGCGTGCTGGTGGGGGTCAACGACGACCGCTGCTACAACTGCGGACGACGCAATCCGGGACTGTGGGGCTTCGCCCCGGCGCTCCGCGCGCTCGGCCACGACATGGGGTTCGTCCCCTTCGTCATGGGCACGTGCATCGTCCTCTACGCCCTGACGCTCCTGGCATCGGGCGGCAACATCGGCACCGGCGGTCTGTTCTCGTTCATGTCGCCGAGCCGGCAGAGCCTGTTCCTGTTCGGCGCGAGCGGGGCCATTCCGGTCTTCATCGCGGATCGATGGTGGACGGTGCTGAGCGCGGCGTGGCTGCATGGCGGCGCGCTCCACATCCTCTTCAATATGATGTGGGTGCGCCAGCTCGCGCCGGCCACCGCCGACCTGTATGGACCCGGCCGGATGGTGATCATCTATACGGCCGCGGCGATTGCCGGTTTCGCGCTCAGCTCGTTCGCCGGCGCCTACCTTCCCAATCTGCTGTTCCTGCGCGGCGGCCAGTTCACCGTGGGGGCGTCGGCGCCGATTTTCGGCCTCCTCGGCGCGCTCGTGTGCTACGGCCGCCGCGGCGGCAGCCGGATGGTCGGCAGCGAGGCGCTGTCGTACGCGCTGATGCTCGGCCTCTTCGGATTTCTCATGCCGGGCGTCGACAACTACGCGCACGCCGGCGGCTTTGGCGGCGGGTATCTCATGGCGCAGCTCCTCGATCCGCTCAAGCCCGAGCGCATCGACCATATCGGCATCGCGCTCGCCTGCCTCGCCGCGTCGGTCGTCGCCATTGTCGCCTCCGTGCTGCACGGCCTGCAGTTCATCGGATGACGCCCGTGAATCCGATACGAAGCGTCGTCGCGGTGCTCGGCGGCATCCTGCTCATCTCGGTCGTCGTCGAGGTGCTGGAGTTCACGCTGGTCAGCGCGCGGGCGGGCGGCGCGATCGCGGATCTGGAGGGGTATTTCGCGGTGCGCAACCAGCCCGTGATGCTCGCGGCGAAACTCGTGTACAACAGCCTGGCGGCGGTGCTCGGCGGCTACATGATCGCCAAGGTCGCCGGAACCCGCGAGATGCTGCACGCGGCGGGCGGCGCGGTGGTGCAGACGATCGCGTTCGCCTGGGGATTCACGGCTGGGGAATATGCGGCGTTCACGCCCGTGTGGATGCGGGTCGCCCTCATCGCGCTCACCGCCCCGGCCATGCTGGTCGGCGCATCGATTCGCGCGAGGGCGGCCACCGCGCGGAGCGCTGCAGGCACGGAAGGAGCGTTGTGAGAATCGCGTATCAGGGAGAACCGGGCGCCTACAGCGAAGCGGCGGCGCTGCTCTACTCGCCGCACACCGAGACGCTGCCGTGCAAGACGTTCGACGAGGTCTTCGACGCCGTCGTCCAGAAAAAGGCGACGCACGGCATCGTGCCGATGGAGAACTCGATTGGCGGGACGATCCACCGCAACTACGATCTCCTCGTCGACCACGAGATTCCCATCACCGGCGAGGTCGAGCTCGACGTCGTGCACTGCCTGCAGGCGCTGCCCGGCACCCGGATCTCCGATATCACGACCGTCTACTCGCATCCCCAGGCGCTCGCGCAGTGCGAGCGGTACCTGAAGGAGCTCGGCGCGACCGTCGAAGCCGTGTACGACACAGCGGGCGGCGCGAAGCTCGTCGCCGAGCAGAAGCTCACGGGCGCCGCCGCGCTCGCCTCGCGCCGCGCGGCCGAAGTCTTCGGCCTCGAGGTGCTGCAGGAGGCGGTGCAGGACTACGAGTTCAACATCACGCGCTTCTTCATCATCGGCGGCGCGCAGCCGACCGACGCCAACAAGACGACGATTGTCTTCGCGCTGCCGAGCACGCCGGGATCGCTCTTTCGGGCGCTGAGCGTCTTCGCGCTGCGCGACATCAATCTGAGCAAGCTTGAGAGCCGGCCGATCCGCGGCCGCCCGTGGGAGTATCTCTTCTACGTCGACATCGACGCGCGCCGCGACGACCTGCAGTGCGGGCGCGCGCTCACGCACCTCGGGGAGTTCGCCAAATGGACGCGGGTGCTGGGCACGTACAAAGGCTGGGAACGCAACACAGTCGCTGCCTGATGTGCCAATCCCTGTCGACGATCGGGCTGACTCACGACTCGACGAGTATCGCAACATTCCCGATCCCGAGCTGATTCGCGCACGCGGCATCTTCGTCGCCGAAGGCCGCCTCGTGGTCCGCAGGCTGCTCGCAGACCGCCGGTTCGTGACGCGATCGGTCATGGTGACCGAGGCGGCGCGCGCGGCGCTCGACGACGTCCTGGCGATGCGGGCGGACGTCCCTGTCTATGTTGTGCCGCTCGCCGTCATGACGAGCATCACGGGCTTCCATATCCATCGCGGCTGTCTCGCCATCGGCGAGCGCCCGCCGGCCGCGCGGTGGACGAAGGTCATCGCCGGCGCGCGCACCCTGGTGGTGCTCGAGCGTGTCGCCAATGCGGACAACGTGGGCGGCGTCTTCCGCAATGCCGCCGCCTTCGGCGCGGACGCCGTCCTGCTCGATCCGGCCTCGACCGATCCGCTCTATCGCAAGGCGATTCGCACGTCGATGGGCGCCGCGCTCGCCGTGCCGTTCGCGCGTACGGAGCCGTGGCCGCTCGTCCTGCGCGACCTCGCCGACAGAGGCTTTGCGACGATCGCGCTCACCCCGGCCTCGACGGCGGCGGCGCTCGCCGATGTCGTCGCAGACGTGGGCGTCCGGCCAATCGCCCTCGTGCTCGGCCATGAGGGCGAGGGTCTCTCGGCCGACGCGCTCGCGGCCTGCACGCATCGCGCGCGCATTCCCATCGCGGCCGGCGTCGACTCCCTCAACGTCGCCGCCGCCGCGGCAATCGCGCTGTACGAGCTGCGCCGCCACGGCGTATAATCGGCGCCGTTCCGGGGGGTCAGACCCCGGTGATGGGGCGACTCACGTTGTGCCCCATCCTTCCAACCTCGAGTCGCCCCATCACCGGGGTCTGACCGCTAGGAGGACAGATGGCCAAGAGATTGTCGTTCGGAGTGGTCGTGGCGCTCGTCGCGCTCGGAATCTCGACGCCCGCCCAGCAGTACCCACCTGGGTTCGTCGATCCCGCGCCGATCCTGGCAGCCGCATCCAAGGAAATCAACGAAGCTGCCCTGCGGTGCGTGACCTTCTCCGGCGTCGGCTACAGCGGCCCGGTCGGACAGACGTTCGAGAACGCCCCGAACATCGACTGGCAGCGCAGCGAGATGGCCAATTACACGCGGACCATCAACTGGGAGACCGGTACGAGCAAGGAGACCTTCGACCGGAAGCCCGGCCTGAATCCCGCGTCGTGGAAGTACGGCCTCGGCTGGATCGGCGGCACGCCGACGCAGCGCAACGTCCGGCAGACGCACATCGTCAACGGCGAGTACGCGTGGCACATGGACGGCGACGGCCCGCCCGTGCGCGTCCCGCCGGAGCTCGCGGAACTCTATCAGCTCGACATCTGGCTGACGCCGCACGGCTTCCTCAAGGCCGCGCGGAAGCCGGGCGCCAACCCGCGCGCGCTGTGGCGGTGGGAGCAGCTCGAAAAAGGACGCGACGGCAACGTCGTCGCGCCCGAGAAGGTCCATGTCGTCGCGATCACGGTGCTCGGCAAGTACCGCGTGGATGCGACCATCAACAGCAAGAACATCATCACCCGCATCAAGACGACGGTGAACGACCCGACGCTCGGCGACTTCAACATCGAGCACGAGTCGACCAACTTCATCCAGGCGGGCAGCTCCATGTGGCCGGTCGCCTGGCACTCGCACCACGGCTGGGACGACAACTGGCAGTTTTATTCCGACAGCACCGGCCACAACGGCTACGGCGGCAAGTTCCCGACCGTGCAGGCCAACGCCTGCGACGACGCGGTCCCGGTCCCCGCCTCGATCCAGCAGGCGGCGCCGCCCGACTACCGCCGCGTCGAGGTCGAAAAGATGGCCAACGGCGTGTACCTGCTCGGCGGCGGACCGGCGAACAGCTACATGGTCGAGTTCCGCAACTTCGTCGCCGTCTTCGAGGCGCCGCTCAACGAGGAGCGCAGCCTCGCGGTGATCGAAGCGATCGCGAAGCTCGCGCCGAACAAGCCGATCCGCTACGTCGTCGCGTCGCACCCGCACTTCGACCATATCGGCGGGCTCCGGACCTACAACCACATCGGCGCGACCGTCGTCACGCACTACATCAACCTGAAGTTCCTCAATCGCGACGTCCTGACCTACAAGCCGCGAACGGTCAAGCCCGACATCGTGGCGCTCTGGCCGCCGACCGAAGTGGCCGAGGGCTACAACTACGAGGCGATTCAGGAGCGCTACGTCATCACCGACGACGCGCGGAACCTGCACGTCTATTACGTGCAGCCGCTGCGGCACGTCGCGGGGATGCTCATGGCCTACCTGCCGAACGAGCGGATCGCGTTCGAGGCGGACCTGTTCGACACGCACGAGCCGCCACGCCCGGCGATGCTGCCGTCGATGCAGAGCTTCCTCAGCCAGGTCCAGCGGATGAAGCTCGACGTCGCCACGGTCGCGCCTGTGCACGGCAAGCCCGTGCCGTGGAGCACGTTCATGGAGGCAATGAAGGCAGTGCCCAAGACTGACTGAACCGAGAAGGTGAACGACGGTTCAGTGTTCACGTTCGACGTGGTCGGCGTCGGGGCGAACTCCGTCGACTACGTCTATCGCCTTCCGCAATTCCCGCAGCCCGACAGTCCCGCCTCCAAGCTGCGGATCCGCGAACATCTCGTCACGTGCGGTGGCCAGACAGCCACCGCACTCTGCACGTGCGCCGCGATGGGGCTGCGCACCAAGTACGTCGGGACGATCGGCAACGATCCGAACGGCGAGCGGATCCGCCGCGAGTTGGCGACGCGCGGCGTCGACGTCGAGCACACCTACGTTCGCGACACCCTCAATCCGTTTGCAGTCATCCTGCTGGACGAGCGCGGAGAACGCGTCGTCCTCTGGGAGCGAAGGCCGGGTCTGGAGTTGCGGGCCGAGGAGCTCGATTCCGCGCTGATTCGCGGCGCCCGCCTCGTGCACGTGGACGACGTGGATGAGGATGCGGCGATTCGGGCGGCGCGGATGGCGCGCGACGCCGGTCTTCCTGTCACGAGCGATATCGAGCGCGTCACCTCACGGACCGAGGAGCTCGTCGCCGCCGTCACCGTGCCGATCTTCGCCGAGCACGTGCCCGAGGCGCTCACGGGCGAGCGCGATCTCGAGCGGGCGCTCCGGCACATTCGCGGGGATCTCGTCTGCGTCACGCTCGGCCCGCGGGGCGCGATGCTGCGGGCCGGCGATCGCGTGTACCGCGAACGTGGGAATCAGGTGGCGGTCGTCGATACCACCGGTGCGGGCGACGTCTTCCGTGGCGCCTTCATCGTCGCCCTGCTGCGCCACGAGTCGCCTCCGGACATCCTGCGGTTCGCCAACGCCGCCGCGGCCATCAGCTGCACGCGCCTGGGCGCGATCGCCGGCGTACCGACGCTCGCGGACGTGCACGCACCAAGTACGAAGATCACGAAGACGCTACCTCTTTAACAACAGGAACCCAAGCGGCGGGACGATGAGCGAGATCGAGTGCGGAAAGCCATGGGCCGGCACCGGCTCGGCCATGACTCCGCCGCCATTGCCGAGATTGCTGCCGCCGTACAGGGCGGCGTCGCTGTTGAGGAGCTCGCGATACCAGCCGTCCTCCGGGACGCCGATGCGGTAGGCGTACCGCGGGACCGGCGTGAAGTTGGCCAGCATGACGGTGAAGTCGTGCGGGTTGCGCGCGCGACGAATGAGCGAGATGACGCTGTTCTCGTTGTCGTTGCAGTCGATCCAGCTGAAGCCGGCGCCCTCGAAATCGATCTCGTGGAGCGACCGCTCACGCTGGTAGGTGTGATTGAGGTCCTGCACCCAGCGGCGCAGCCCGGCGTGCAGCGGGTCGTCCACGAGGTGCCAGTCGAGGCTCTCGTCGTAATTCCACTCGCGCCATTGCCCGAACTCGGCTCCCATGAACATCAGCTTCTTGCCGGGATGGCCGAACATGTAGCCGTAGAGTGTCCGCAGCGTCGCATGCTTCTGCCAGACGTCGCCGGGCATCTTGTCGAGCATCGCGCGCTTGCCGTGCACGACCTCGTCGTGGGAGAACGGCAGGATGAAGTTCTCCGTGAAGGCGTAGAGCATCGAAAACGTGATCTTGTTGTGATGCCAGCGCCGATGGATCGGATCCTCCTTCACGTACTCCAGCATGTCGTGCATCCAGCCCATGTTCCACTTGAAGCTGAAGCCGAGGCCGCCCACGTACACCGGACGGCTGACCGCGGGCCATGCCGTTGATTCCTCCGCGATGGTGATCGAGCCAGGGACGCGTCCGTGCGTCACCGTGTTCAGCTGCTGCACGAACGCCACCGCTTCGAGGTTCTCGCGGCCGCCGAACTGGTTCGGGATCCACTCCCCTGCCTTCCGCGAGTAATCGAGGTACAGCATCGAGGCCACCGCGTCGACGCGCAGCCCGTCGAGGTGGAACTCCTCGAGCCAGAACATCGCACTGCTCAGGAGGAAGCTCCGCACCTCGTTGCGGCCGTAGTTGAAGACGAGCGTTCCCCATTCGCGGTGCTCGCCCTGGCGTGGATCCGCGTGCTCGTACAGGGCCGTGCCGTCGAACTCGGCCAGGCCGTGCCGATCCTTCGGAAAGTGTCCGGGCACCCAGTCGAGGAAGACGCCGATTCCGTGGCGATGACACTGGTCGACGAAGTAGCGGAAGTCGTCGGGCGTGCCAAAGCGGCTGGTCGGCGCGAAGAAGCCGATCACCTGGTATCCCCAGGAGCCGGCAAACGGATGCTCGAGGACCGGCATCAGCTCGACGTGCGTGTATCCCATCTCGCGCAGATACGGCACGAGCGTATCGGCGAGCTCGCGATAAGTCAGGAAACGGTTCCCCTCCTCCGGGACGCGGCGCCACGAGCCCAGGTGCACCTCGTAGATCGACATCGGGCGGTCGTGCCAGGTGCCGTACGATGCGCGGTCGCGCATCCAGTCGGCGTCGCGCCACTGGTACGGTCCGCCCGTCCAGATCACCGACGCCGAATTCGGCGGCACCTCGAAGCGCCGCGCGTAGGGGTCGGCCTTCTGCAGCAGGTGGCCGGCCGGCGTGCGTACCTCGTACTTGTAGCAGGCGCCGTCCGGCAGGTCCGGGACGAAGATTTCCCACACCCCCGACGGAATCCGCCGGCGCATGACGTGCGTGCGGCCGTCCCACCGGTTGAAATCGCCAATCACGCTGACGCGCTGCGCGTTGGGGGCCCACACGGCGAAATGGATGCCGGAAACACCGTCGATCGTGATGCGGCGGGACCCGAGCCGCTCCCAGGCGCGGTAATGCGTCCCTTCGGCAAAGAGATGCAGGTCGTAGTCGCTGAGGACCGGACCGAACCGGTACGGATCGGCGACGTCCCACGTCGCGCTCCCTTCGCGCACGCGGAACCAGTAGACGAGCTCGTGCGGGGCGCGGGCATCGAGCGCCACCGTCGCCTCGAACAGTCCTTCGGGGCGACGGCGCTCCATGGCGAACGCGCCGTCCGGGGTGACGAGCTGCGCGTCAGAGGCGGCCGGCTGGATCGTCCGGATCACGAGCGCGGCCGTTCCGTCGATCGTGGCCGGATGCGGACCGAGCACCGCGAACGGATCGTCGTGGGTGCCGCCGGCGATCGCATCGAGCGCGGCGTCGTCGGCCGCACGCACGCTGACGCTCATCATCTGCATGATATCCTGTAGCTCTCACCGCGCCATCCCAACAGACAGGAGCTGACCGGAGTGTACGCGCAGTTCGAGAACAGCGAGGGGACCTTCCTTGTCCGCCTCTTCGATCAGGAAGCGCCCCGAACGGTCGAGAACTTCGTGGGCCTGGCCGAGGGCACCACGCCGTGGAAGGATCCGCGGACGAACCAGCTCGTGACGCGGCGGCCCTACTATGACGGCCTCATCTTTCACCGCGTCATCGACGGCTTCATGATCCAGAGCGGCGATCCGCTGGGCGAGGGGATTGGCGGCCCGGGCTACTCGTTTGCGGACGAGTTTCATCCCGACCTCCGCCACGACAAGCCCGGCATCCTGTCGATGGCGAACCGCGGCCCCAACACGAACGGCGGACAGTTCTTCATTACGCTCGCGCCGACGCCGCACCTCGACGATCGCCACTCCGTGTTCGGTGAGGTTGTCTCGGGAATGGACGTGGTGCGTAAGATTGGGAGCACGCCGACCAATGAGCGCGACCGTCCGCTGAAGGACGTCGTCATACGCAGCGTCACAATCCAGCGGCGATAGCAGCTCTGCCGTCGCCTGGCACGGGCCGTGAAGTCGTTTTCCGCCTCCGAGGTGGGCTCATGGCTCAGTTTCAGACGTGTGCTGAACGGCTCGATGCTCCACCACGGCGAGGCGCGGTGCTCGTCGTGGAAGATCGCGACGAGGTGCGCGACGGGGTGGCGCAGCTGCTCGAGCTGCACGGGTTCCTTGTCGAGGATGCGCGTGATGCAGAGGAGGCGCTCGCCGAGCTGCAGGCGACGCCCGGCGGCTTCGCGCTCATCCTGCTCGACCTGCTGCTGCCCGGGCACCTGAACGGGTGGGACTTCCGCCGGCGGCAGCTTGCGGACCCCGCGCTCGCGTGCATTCCTACGGTCGTGATCACCGTCGCCGATGTCGACGAGCCCGAGCGCGCCGCGCTGCGCGCCGACGGCTGGCTCGAGAAGCCGTTTCGCTGCGCGGACCTGCTCGACGCCGTGAAGCGCTACGTCGTCTCGGAGGGGGGCGCACTCCAGGCGACGCCGTAGGAGACGGCGCCGGCGTCCCTACGGCTTCAGCTTCTGAATCGCCTCACCCAGCGTCAGCCGTCCGGGGCCGGTCATTTCCGCCTTGAGATTCGCGAAGTCCAGATCGAGATTCTTCGACGCCTGGAGCGCCGCGATGAACTGTCCCTGATTGCGGAATCCGTCCGACGCTTCCTCGATCGTCATCCCCGGCGGCAGCATCGCTTTCACGCGCGCTTCGACCTTCGGATCCTTTGCGATGTTGCCGGCGATCGTGTGATCCGTTCGCGGCGGCGGCGCGGGACGATCCGTTTTCGGCGCGGGCACAACAGCGCGCGGCGGCGGCGACACGCGTCCCGAGCCGCGTCCAACTCCCGCACGCTGGGCCGCCTCGAGCGACGCGCCATACGCGCATACGACGCCGACGACGATCAACATTCGGACTGCGTGCACGACTCCTCCGAAGCAGCTGAGCTACCAAGAACCGTACCGATCCGAGACGGCTGAATTGCGCCGTCTCTGCCGTTGCGGAACCGTTCGTGCCCGGAAGAATTTGCACGCCCCGGACGTATCTCTGAATGGATCACTGACGCAAGTCACTGGGCCGTCGGGGGTTGGTCGCAGCCGGGCGGTTGGCACGGGTCGTGACTCAGCGGTACGGCGGGAGGATGTATGCGTCCGACGATTGCGCTTGCGTTGATTCTGGCAGCCACGATTTCGGCGTGCGGTGATTCGACGACCGGTCCGAGCGGCTCGTCGAGACTGACGGTGATGCTCAAGGACTCGCCGTTCTCCGACGCTCGATCGCTGCTGGTGACGTTCTCCGAAGTGAGCGTACACAAGGCGGAAGGAGAATGGACCACGCTGCCATTCTCGGACGGAGCCATGGGCCGTACGTGTGATCTGAAGAAGCTGACGAGCGCGCAGGACGTGCTCGGCACGGGGCCGCTGACCCCGGGCCACTACACGATGGTGCGGCTGACGGTGTCGAGCGCCGCGCTGTACTTCGAGAATGAGGCGCCGTCGCCCGCCTGTGCGCCGACGATTGCTCCGCCTGCGGGCCGCAGCGCGCAGGTCGAAATCCCCTCGGGCGTCGTGCGGCTGAATCGATCGTTCGAGGTCGCCGAAGGCAAGGGCGCGACGATGCTGCTCGACTTCGACGGTGACCGCTCCGTCCGCGAAACGGGCAACGGCCGCTACATGATGTCGCCTGTAATTACCGTGGTTAGCGTCGAATAGGGCCAGGACCAGATCGCAGGAATCAGGCCGACTCGACCGTCGACGCGGCACTGTTCTTGTAGACGACGGCGGCAGTACTCCCGCAACCGGGATGCCGATGGTGAGCGTCTTCCGCCCGGTGTTGATCGTGGTTCTGGCGTGCGGCACGCCGCTGTCGACGGCGGCCGCCGCTTCACCGCTGGACGAAGCGCAGCGTCTGTTCTACAGCGGTGAGTACGACGCGGCGGCGGCGCTCGCCCTCGCCGAGCGGCTCGCGGACGGCGACCTCGTCGCCGCAGCCGAGATCCGGACGTCCGCGCTGCATTTCGCCATCCGGCGCGCGCTGGGTCCGCTCGATCGGGCAAAGGGCAAGTCCGCCGATGTCCGCGAGCGCGCCTGGAAAGCGTGCACCCGCTGTCAGGACCTGCTCTCCGAATTCCTCAACGAGCTCAATCTCGGCCGTGCCGCGGCGCGCGCGACGCTGGCACGCTCGCCGAAGGACGCCGAAGCGCTCTTCTACCTCGGCAAGCTCAATCTGAACTATGTGTGGCTGCAGGCCGGGACGCTCGGCCGCCGGGCCGGCTGGAGCGAGTACTGGGAGGCGCGGCGGTCGCTGGATGCGGCGCTCGCGGTTGAGCCCGACCACGTGCGCGCCCGCGTCGCGCGTGCGCTGATCGACTACGTCGTCGATACACGCGTGCCGCGCGGTTTTCGCTGGGTCCTTGGCGGAGGCGATCGGAAGCGCGGCATGCAAACCGTGCGGGACGCGACGCTCACCGACGCACCGCCGATGGTGCAGGCGGAAGCGCTCTTCGCGCTCTGGGATCTGCAGGTGCGCGAGCGCCATCTCGCCGACGCCATTGCGACCGCGCGCACGCTCGCCCGTGAGTTCCCCGCCAATCGCGAGCTGGCGACGTTCCTCTCCACGCACGACCTGCAGAGCAGCCGCTAGCCTTTCGAGTCGCTTTGCTCGCCCAGAGCACGCTTTACATCGGCCGGGGACGGACCTACCATAGGCCGCGCGAAAGGACACGCCTATGACGAAGCGATTCTGGTCCTTCGGTTCGATCGGCCTTGCCGCACTCCTCGCCGTCTCCTTGGTCGTCGACATCAACGCCCGGCAGCAGAACGGCCCGCCGGCCATCGACAACGACGACATCGGGGGCGTCGTCACCAGCGCCAAGGGCCCCGAAGCCGGCGTGTGGGTGATTGCGGAAACAACCGACCTGCCCACGCGGTTCATCCGCAGCGTCGTCACCGACGACCGCGGCCGGTACGTCGTCCCGGACCTGCCGAAGGCCACCTACGACGTGTGGGTGCGAGGGTACGGACTGGTCGATTCGCCGAAAGTGAAATCGGCGCCCGGCCGGACGCTGAATCTGACCGCCGTCGTCGCGCCAAACGCCCGCGCCGCGGCCGAGTACTACCCGGCCAACTACTGGTATTCGCTGCTGCAGGTACCGGCGAAGGGCGAGTTCCCCGGGACCGGGCCCAAGGGGAATGGATTTGCGGAAGGCATGACGAGCCAGGCGGCCTTCATTTCGCGGCTCAAAGCCGCCGGCTGCGCCGTCTGTCACCAGATGGGCAACAAGGCCACGCGCGAAATTCCGAAAGCGCTCGGCGTATTCGACTCGTCGGCGGCCGCCTGGGATCGCCGCGTGCAGGTGGGCCAGGCCGGCGGCGGCATGAGCAACGGCTTCAACCTCATTGGCCGGCAGCGGGCCCTGGCGATCTTCGCCGACTGGACGGATCGCGTCGCCGCGGGCGAGCTGCCCCCGGTACCGCCGCGGCCGCAGGGCGTCGAGCGCAACGTCGTCGTGACGCAGTGGGATTACGGCGACCCGATGAAGTACACGCACGACGGCATTTCGACCGACAAGCGCCAGCCGACCGTCAACGCCAACGGGCCGATCTACATCGCGCCCGAAGAGAGCTCCGACGATCTCTACGTCGTCGATCCGGTGCGGCACACGGCAACCACCCTGCGCGTCCCGGTTCGCGATCCGAATACGCCAGTCAGAGCGCCGGCGAAGTTCACGCCGTCGCCGTACTGGGGCGAAGAGGTGCTCTGGACGAGCCGGACGAGTCCCCACAGCTCGATGATCGACGGGCAGGGCCGCGTCTGGACGGCGTCGGCGATTCGTCCTGCGGAGAATCCGGCCTGGTGCCGCGATGGCAGCCATCCGTCGTCGAAGCACTTCCCGCTGAAGTCGACGAACCGGCATCTCACGGTGTACGACCCGCGCACCAAGGAATGGTCGCTCATCGACACCTGCTTCGGCACGCATCACCTGCTCTTTGGCGAAGACGCCAACGACACGCTCTACTTCACGAACGCAGGCACGGGCGGCGGGAACGTCCTGGGCTGGGTCAACACGAAGATGTACCTGGAGACCAAGGACGAGCAGAAATCCCAGGGCTGGACGCCGTTCGTCCTCGACACCAACGGCAACGGCAGGCAGGACGCGTGGGTCGAGCCGGGCGAGCCGGCCGATCCCAGCAAGGATACGCGGATCGAGTTCGGCCCCTACAGCGTGATTCACAATCCGGTCGACAACGCCATCTGGGCATCGACGGCCACCTATCCGGGCGCGATCGTGCGCGTGACGCTCGGCTCGAATCCGACGACGACCGCCGTGACGGAGATCTTCGAGCTTCCGCTGGATGCCAACAAGGTTCCCGTGCGCGGCTACACGGCGCGCGGACTCGACGTCGATCGGAACGGCGTCATCTGGACGAACCTTGCGGGCAGCAGCCATCTGGCGAGCTTCGATCGCCGCAAGTGCAAGGGGCCGCTCAGTGGTCCGAAGGCGACCGGCCAGCATTGTCCCGAGGGGTGGGCCTTCTACTCGTTGCCCGGGCCGAAGTTCAAGGGTGTGACCGATGAAGGCGGCGTCGCCGACGGCACGTATCTGATGTGGGTCGATCAGTTCGACGCGTCGAACCTTGGACGAAATACACCATTCGCGATCGGCAACTTGTCGGACTCCGTGCACGGCCTCGTGAACGGCAAGTTCGTGACGCTGCGCGTGCCGTATCCGCTCGGGTTCTACGCGAAGGGGATGGACGGGCGCATCGACGATCCGAAGGCCGGCTGGAAGGGACGCGGCCTCTACGCCTCGTCGGGGACGCGGACGCCGTTCCACATGGAAGGCGGCAAGGGGACGCGGCCGAAGCTGGTGAAGTTCCAGGTCAGGCCCGATCCGCTCGCGAAGTAACCCTCTAGGTTCGGGCGGCTTGCTCGCCGGCAAGCCGTCCGAACACCGTTCCGATCGTCATGCCGATGCCGGCGATGTAGCCGCGGCGCAGGATGTTGCCCGCCATGATCTCGCCCGCTGCACAGATGTTCCGCGCGGGCGAGCCGTCCGCCATGAGCACGCGCGCGCGGTCGTCGACCTTCACGCCAAGATAGGTGAACGTAATCCCGGGACGCAGCGGAAAGCCCCAGAACGGCGCGGTGTCGATGCGCTGCGCCCAGTGCGACTTCGGCGGTGTCAGCCCCTCGGTCCGGCAGTCGTCCAAGGCCGTGTGATTGAACGTCCCGGGCCGCACGGCGCGGTTGAACGCCTCGACGGTCGCCTCAAGCCGTTCCGCCGGCAGGCCCAGCGCCACAGCCAGCTCTCGGACGGTCGACGCGACGATCGGCGGAAAGACCGACGGCATGAAGGTGCCGCGCGCCTTCGCATCGACGATGGAGTACGCGATCTGATCCGGCTGGTGCGCGATCAGCCGGCCCCAGATGGCGTACCGCTTCGGCCACGCGTCTTCCCCTTCGTCGTAGAACCGCTCCGCATGCGCGTTGACGACGATCCCGAATGGGAGTGAGTCGAGGCGGGTGACGATGCCGCCGTCGAACTGCGGGGCGCGGGCATCGACGGCAATCGCGTGGCACTCGGAGGGGTCGCCGATCGGCTGCGCGCCCGCGTCGAGGAGCATCCGCAGCAGCGTGCCGCGGTTGTACGGCGTGCCGCGCACGATGAAGTTCGCCGCCGCGGCGCCCCAGATCTCCCTCAGCCAGTCGAGGTTGGCCTCGAAGCCGCCCGCGGCCGCCACGACCGTGCGCGCGCGGAGGTCTTCGGTGCGATCGCCGACCCGGACGCGTATCGCGCGGCACTCGCCCTCGCGCATGTCGAGCGCGACCACCTCGGCGTCGTAGCGTACATCGATGCCCATCCGCTCGGCGGCCGCATAGAAGCTGTTCATGAGCGCCTTGCCACCGCCGAGGAAGAAGGCGTTGGTCCGCGAGAGGTGGAGCGTGCCGCTCAGCGACGGCTGAAAGCGGACGCCGAACCGCCCCATCCACTCCGGGCAGCCGGCCGAGCGCTCGACGAGCAGCCGCGCCAGCGGCATGTCGGTGTCGTGGCGTGTGACGCGGAGCAGATCGGCCAGGAATTCGTCTTCCGAATAGCTCTCCGTCAGAACCGCCGTCGGCGTCCGGTGCGCACACCGCAGGTTGCGGGTGTGCCGGCTGTTGCCGCCCCGGAAATCGCGCGGCGCGCTCTCGAGTACGACGACGCGCGCGCCTGCCTGCCGCGCGGTCAGCGCGGCGCAGAGGCCGGCATTGCCGCCGCCGACGACGGCAACGTCATAGCCGCTCATATCTGCGGAGGAACCGCGGGCCGGTGAGGACGAGCACGGCGGCCACGAGCAGGACGGCAGAAATGGGTCGCGTCAGGAAGATCGACAGATCGCCTTCGCTGATGGCGACCGCGCGACGGAAGTGTTGCTCGGTGAGCGGCCCGAGCACGAGGCCGAGCACCGCCGGCACCAGCGGGAAGTCGTAGACCCGCATCGCGCAGCCGACCGCACCGACGACGTAGAGGAGGGCGAGGTCGAGCATCGATCGATTCAGCGTATACGCACCGAGCGAGGCGAGCACCAGAATGCCCCCGAACAGCAGCGGACGCGGCACCAGCATGACGCGCGCCCAGACGCCCGCGAGCGGGAGGTTCAGTACGAGCAGCATCAGGTTGCCGACGTAGAGGCTCGCGATCAGCGTCCAGACCAGATCGGGGCGCGACGAGAACAGCAGCGGTCCCGGCTGCAGCCCGTACTGCTGAAACGCGGCGAGCATGATGGCGGCCGTCGCAGACGAGGGAAGGCCGAGCGTCAGCAGCGGCACCAGCACGCCCGCGGCCGCCGCGTTGTTGGCCGCCTCGGGTCCGGCCACGCCTTCGATGGCGCCCTGGCCGAACCGCTCCGGCGTGTCGCTCAGGCGCTTCTCGGTCAGATACGAGAGGAATGTCGGGATGACAGTACCCCCGCACGGCAGCACGCCCAGCGGAAAGCCGATCGCGGTGCCCCGCAGCCACGGCTTCCACGACCGGCGCCATTCCTCGCGGCTCATACCCGTGAAGTCGTGCAGCTCCACCATCTCGAGCGGCTCGCGCCCGTAGTGCCATGCCTGGTAGATGGTCTCCCCCACCGCGAAGAGCCCGATCACGAGAATGACGACGTCGATACCGTCGAGGAGCTGCGGGATACCGAACGCGAAGCGCGCGTCGCCCGTCAGCGGGTCGATGCCGACGAGGCCGAGCGCGAGTCCGAGGAAGAGGCTGAGGAGCCCGCGCACCAGCGAGGTGCCGAGGAGCGCCGAGACCGTGGTGAACGCCAGAATCGTCAGCGCGAAGTACTCCGCCGGTCCGAAGCGGAGCGCCACCGAGGCGAGCAGCGGGGCAAAGAACGTCAGTGCGATCGTCGCCAGCGTTCCCGCCACGAACGATCCGACCGCGGCCGTCGTCAGCGCGGCGGCGCCGCGGCCCTGGCGCGCCATCATGTAGCCGTCGATGGCGGTGGCAATCGAGCCGGTCTCGCCCGGCGTGTTGAGGAGAATGCTCGTGGTCGAGCCGCCGTACATCGCGCCGTAGTAGATCCCGCCGAACATGATGAAGGCGCTCGTCGGATCGAGCGTGAAGGTGACCGGCAGCAGGACGGCGACAGTAAGCGCCGGCCCGATGCCCGGCAGCACGCCGACGGCGGTGCCGAGCGTCACGCCGAGAAAGGCCCACCCGAGGTTCGAGAGCGTGAGCGCGCCGGCGAATCCGCTGGCGAGCGCCGAGAGAATGTCGGTCATCGACGCGCTACAACCATCCGGTGAGCACGCCAGCAGGCAGCGGAAGGTCGAGCACGCGGCCGAAGAGCACGTACGCGCCGATCGAGACCGTCACGGCGAAGGCGGCATCGCGCAGCGGATGGCGCGGGTCGAAGGCGCGCGCGACGAACCAGAAGAGCACGGCCGAGGCAATCACGAAACCGGCGCGTTCGGCGAGGACGAGATCGAGCACGAGGCCGGCGGCGACGAGGGCGATGGGGCGCGAACGATCACATCCCAAATCCCAATGACCCAATCCCAACGCGTGGCTTTTGGGATGTGGGTTTTGGGATTTGTCGCGGCGCACGACGACAGCGAGCGCGCAAAGTGAGAGCCCCGCCAGCACGATGATGGGATACGGCCCCGCCGCGCTCACCGTTGGCGCGTCCTCTCCACCCGTGCCGAGCCGCGTGAGGATGTCCCGGACGCGCGCCTCCTCGGCGTCGACGAACCGGACGAAGGCGTCACCCGCCAGGTAGCGATCGATCCAGCGGAAGCGCGTGAGCGTCTCACGCCACGCCTCGGACCGCACCATCGCGTCGACGGCGGCCTCGAGGCGCTGGCGATCGCCGGCCGTGAGGCCCGGCGGCGCGACGACGGCGCGCCAGTTCTCGAACTCGATGTCGATGCCCTGCTCGCGCAGCGTCGGGACGTTCAGACCCGGCAGCCGCTCGGCGCTCGAGATGCCGAGGACGCGCACCGAGCCCGCCTCGATCTGCGCGGCGAACTCCGCCAGGCCGTTGATCCCCACCGACACCTGGCCGCCGAGAATGGCGGAGAGCGCCTCGCCGCCGCCTGAAAACGCGATGTAGTTCACGCGCCGGGGATCGACGCCCACCTTGTCGGCAATGAGGCCCGCGAGGATCTGATCGCTGCCGCCCGCGGAGCCGCCGCCCCACGAGATCGACTCCGGACGCGCCTTGAACGCGCCGATGAAGTCCTCCAGCGTCTTGAACGGCGAGGAGATCGGCACGGCGAGAATCTCGTACTCGCCGGTGAGACGGGCAATCGGCGTGACGTCGCGCAGCGTCACGGCGGAGCGCTGCGTGACGATCGCCCCCAGCATGATCAGGCCGGACGCCATCAGCGTGTCGCCGTTCCCCTGTTCGGCGCCGATGAACCGCGCGAGGCCGATGAGCCCGGCCGCGCCCGGGATGTTCTCGACCGACACCGTGCGCGCGATGCCCGCGCGCTGGAGCACCTGTTGCATGGCGCGCGCCGTCTGATCCCAGCCGCCGCCGGGCGCCGCGGGCGCGACCAGGCGCAGATGCTCGAAGGCGGGCTGCGCGCTCGCGCGACCGACGCCGGCGATGAGGACGACGGCGATGACCGAAGGGACGATCAGCCGGGACGACACTGGCGCGATTATACTGGCCCCTCTTCGTGTCCTGTTCGCAAGGAGGCCTGTATGAAGTCGGCGTGGCTTTCATCCGCACTCACTCTCGCGGCGATTTTGGTGCTGCCCGCGGCCGGACGCGCCCAGGAAGCCGTCATCCTCGGCACCGTCACCGACAGCACCGGCGGCGTGTTGCCCGGCGTCACGGTGACGGCCACGCATACGGCCACCGGCAATACCTTCTTCTCGGTCACCGACGAGCGCGGCGCCTACCGCATCCCGGCACGCATCGGCACGTATCGACTCACGGCGGAGCTGTCGGGATTCAACACCGTGCTACGAACGGGGATTACGCTCCTCGTCGGCCAGGAAGTCGCGATCAACCTGCAGATGGCCCCCTCCGGCCTCCAGGAAACCATCACGGTGACCGCCGAAGCGCCGCTCATCAGCACCACGCAGTCGCAAATCGGCAGCAACATCGATCCGCGTCAGGTGGAGGAGCTCCCGGTGCAGGGACGCCAGTGGACGGCGCTCGCGCTGCTCGCGCCCGGCAATCGGACGACGGAGATCGGGGAGAACCCGGCGCAGGATCGGAGCGACGTCCGCGAGTTCCAGCTGAACATGGATGGCCAGCAGGTCACGCACAACACCGGCACCGGGGGGCAGGTGCGCTACAGCCGCGACGCGATTGCCGAGTTCCAGTTCATCTCGAACCGCTTCGATGCGACGCAGGGACGCTCGAGCGGCATCCAGGTGAACGCCGTCAGCAAGTCGGGCACGAACCAGTTCGCCGGGACGTTGTCGGGCGCGTTTCGCAACGACCGGTGGAACGCCAAGAGCTTCATCACCGGGCAGCGCATCCCGTTCAGGAACCAGCAGCTCAGCGGCACGTTCGGCGGGCCGCTCCGCGCCGACCGGATGCACTTCTTCGCCAACACCGAGCTCGATCGCACGCCGAAGTCGCTCATCTGGCGCACCGGCTACGCCGCGTTCGATGCGGCGTCGCGCGACTACACCGACACGATCCGGATGGGCGGCCTGCGGCTCGACTATCAGGTGTCGCCGCAGATGCGCCTGTTCGGTCGCGGGTCGGTCTCGAAAGACGACACGCTGACGGCGAACGAGACGCAGCACCCGGCGGCTGCGCAGCAGAACTTCCGCACGACGAACGACGTGATTCTCGCGGCGACCAACGTCCTCAGCAATGACACGCTCAACGAGGTGCGTGTGGGATACGCGGCGTTCCACTACGGCGACTGGAACCTCGGCTTCACGCCGAACTTCGAGTGCTTCTTCGACGCCGCGCGGACGATTCCGTGCGCCGTGCCGAACGGCCGCCCGCCGTTCCCACGGATCACGTTCCAGGGGTTTTCAACGGGCGGCAACCAGAATGGACCGCGGAAGACGAGCCAGAACCAGTACACGCTGCGCAACGACTTCACGACGTCGTACGACCTGGCCGGCCGGCACACGCTGAAGGCCGGCGGCGAGTTCCTCTACATGATTCAGGGTTCCGGCAACTGCCGTCGGTGCTCGACGGTGGTGACGGCGAACCTCCGGCCGCTCTCCACGCTGCCCCGGTCGATCGATCAGTATCTCGGCGGCGGACCCGGTCAGGACCTGTACGACTCCTCCACGTGGGATCTGAACGCGCTGTCGCCGCTCGTGCGGCGCACCCAGGTCGGCATCGGCCCGTTCCTCCTCAGCTTCAGCCGCCACATCTACGCCGGCTGGCTGCAGGACGACTGGCAGGTCAACGACCGCCTGACGCTGAACCTCGGCGTGCGCTACGACCTCATCGCCAACGCCTTTGCCAACGAGATCGAGATGCGCCCCTTCCTCGAGGCCGGCCGTCCGAACGACAACGACAACGTGCAGCCGCGTGCCGGTTTCGCCTACAAGGTCGACGATCGCATGGTGGTGCGCGGCGGCGTCGGAAAGTACTACGGCGACACGCAGAGCAACATGCTGTCCTTCACGTACTCGTTCTCGAGCATCGCGCTGGTCGAGTACGCCAACGACGGACGGGGCGACTTCTTCCGCAGTCCGTGGGTTGGCCGCAAGCCCTCCCGCGACGAGGCGCTCCAGCGCTTCTGCTCGGAGAACGGCAACCAGCCTGGCTGTCTCCTCCGGGCGGCATCGGAGCTGGCGCCCTATCCGGGCTACGGGATGGACCGCATCCCGAACAGCTGGCAGAGTTCCATCGGCGTCCAGCGGCAGATCGGGACCGACATGGCACTCGAGGTTGATTACATCCGAACCAACAGCCGCAACGAGAAGACGATTACCGGCAACATCAACCTGGCCTTCGACCCCGTCACCGGCGAGAATCTGCCCTACAGCAACCGCGCGACACGCCCCTTTCCCGACTGGGGCATCGTCGGCATGACGCCGCATGCCGGCTGGTCGAACTACCATGGGCTGCAGACAGCCTTCACCAAGCGGTTCAGCAACCGGTGGCAGGCGTCGGCGAACTATCTGCTGTCGCAAATCAAGGATTCACTGCCGAATCCGGTGAGCGGCCTCACCGGATTGGTGCCGTTCCGCGTGGCACCCGACCTGGGCGAAGATTACGGGCCGGCCGAAACCGACCAGCGGCATCGCTTCACCGTGAACGGCATCTGGGAGGTGTACGGCGGCTTCCAGGTCAGCGGCTTGTACTTCTACGGTTCGGGCATGCGGCTGCAGCTCAATACCGGCAACGCCGACACGCGCGATCTGGGTGACGCCGGTGACTACGACAACCGGCGGCGCGCCAACGGCGACGTCGTGCCGCGCAACGCGCTCGACGGGCCCAGCCATCACCGCGTCGACGTCCGGCTGCAGCAGCGAGTCCCCGTTGGCCGTCGGATCCGGCTCGACGGTCAGCTCGAGCTCTTCAATCTGTTCAATCGCTTCAACTATCAGGACTTTACGAGGGACGAGCTGAGCATCCGCTTCGGGCAGCCGCTCGAGAGCAACAACATCGCGTTCCGGCCGCGCATGCTGCAGCTCGGGTTCCGGCTGGCATTCTGACACTCGAGGCTTTAGGCTGTGGACTTTGGGCTTTGGCCGAAGCCTGAAGCCCGAAGCCGCCGAGGAGTTCTATCGATGAGCCGATCGAAACGTTCGAAGACCGGGCTGGAGCGCCGACGGTTCCTGCAGCAGGGCGCGCTGGCGGGCGCCGCGCTCGTCGCGGCGCCGCGCGTCACCGAGGCGCAGACGCCGCCGCCCGCACAGACACCGCCGCCGGTCATGACGCATGCGGCGGAGGGCGCCGAGCCGGCCGACGTGCTCGTCCTCGGCGACGAGGAGCGCGCCGGATCGGATTTCATGGTCGACGTCTTCAAGTCGCTCGGCTTCGAGTACTTCTTCGCCAATCCAGGGTCCAGCTTCCGCGGCCTGCACGAGTCGGTGATCAACTACGGCGGCAACCGCGCGCCCGAGCTCATCACCTGCTGCCACGAAGAGTCGTCCGTGGCCATGGCGCACGCCTACTACAAAGCGGAAGGCAGGCCGGCCGCGATCATGGCCCACGGCACGGTCGGCCTGCAGCACGCGTCGATGGCGATCTACAACGCGTGGTGCGACCGCGTGCCGGTGTACGTAATCCTCGGCAACCACGCCGATGCCGCCATCCGCCGCGGGCCCGAGTGGTACCACGGCGTGCAGGACGCCGCGGCGATGGTGCGCGACTACACGAAGTGGGATGACTTCCCGTGGTCGCTCACGCACTTTGCCGAGTCGGCGGTGCGCGCCTATCAGGTGGCGATGACCCCGCCCATGGCCCCGGTGGTCATGGTGCTCGACGGCGGACTGCAGGAGCATCCGGTGCCCCGCAGCGAGCGCCTCGTCGTCCCGAAGCTGAGCATGCCGGTCCCGCCGTCGGGCGAGCGCGGCGCCGTCGACGAGGCGGCCAAGATGCTCGTCGCCGCGGACTATCCCGTGCTCGTCGCCGACCGCATGGCGCGGACGCCGAACGGGATGAAGTTGCTCGTCGAGCTGGCCGAGACGCTCCAGGCAGCGGTGGTCGATCAGGGAAGCCGGATGAACTTCCCCTCGCGGCATCCGCTCAACCAGACCCTGCGCGCGCGCGCCGCGGTCGCCGAGGCCGATGTCATCCTCGGCCTCGAGCTGGTCGACTACTGGGGCACGGTGAATGCGCTGCGCGACCAGCTGCACCGATCGACCCGCCGGGTGGCGAAGCCGACCGCGAAGCTCATTTCCATCACGACCGGCGACCTCTATATCCGCGCGAACTATCAGGACTTCCGGCGGCTGCAGGCGGTCGATCTCGCCATCGGCGCCGACGCGGAAGCGACGCTTCCCGCGCTCGTCGACGCGGTCAAGCGACTCGTCACCGCCGATCGGCGGCGGGTCTACGAGGAGCGCGGCGCGAAGCTGACCGAGGCGAGCCGCGCGGCCGCCGAGGCGGCGCGCGTCGCGGCCACCTACGCGTGGGACGCGAGCCCGGTCAGCGTGGCGCGCCTGTGCGCGGAGGTGTGGGCGCAGATCAGGAACGAGGACTGGTCGCTCGTCTCGAGCTACTACAGCAACGATCAGACGAACTGGCCCAAGCGGCTGTGGAATTTCGACAAGTCGTACCAGTGGCTCGGGCATGCGGGCGGCGGCGGCATCGGCTATGGCGCGCCGGCCGCCGTGGGCGGGGCGCTCGCGAACCGGCGCCACGGTCGTCTGTCGGTCGCGATCCAGACGGACGGCGACATGATGTATGCGCCGGGCGTCATCTGGACCGCCGCCCACCACCGGATTCCGCTGCTGACCGTGATGAACAACAACCGCGCGTACCACCAGGAGATCATGCACGTCCAGAAGATGTGCAACGCGCGCAACCGCGGCATCGACCGCGGGGAGATCGGCAGCCAGCTCGTCGATCCGAACATCGACTATGCGAAGCTGGCGCAGTCGATGGGCGTGTATGCCGAGGGGCCGATCGCCAGTCCGAACGATCTCGGGCCGGCAATCCGCCGCGCGCTTGCCGTCGTCAAGAAGGGCGAGCCGGCACTGGTCGACGTGGTCACGCAGGCAAGATAGCCATGAGAACGCTCGTGCTCCTGGCCATCATCGCCTTCACCGCGGCAGCCCCGGCGGCACAAACGACGACCGCGGCGAAACCGCAGCCTGCGGCGCCGCCGGGTCGGGTGGATGCCGGCGGCGTGCTCTATAAGAAGGTCGGCTGCTATCAGTGTCACGCCAACGAGGCGCAGGGCGGCCTGTCGGGCCCGCGCATCGGACCGAATCTCGTCCCGTTCGCGCGCTTCTTCGACTACATCCGCAAGCCGACCGGCGAGATGCCGCCCTACACGCCAAAGGTGCTGTCGGATCAGGACATCGCGGACATCTACGCGTGGGTGCAGGCGCGCCCGCGTCCGCCGGCCGTGAACACGCTGCCGCAGTTGGCGCCGTGAGATCGCTTCTCCTCGCACTCGTGCTCGTGGTAGGCGGAGCCCTCCAGGGCTCCGCGCAGTCGGGGACCCCAGCTCTGCTGCAGCGGACGTTCGTCGGGCCCGACGGCAGCCGAATCCTGTACGGCCTGTCGGTGCCTCCCGGCTACAAAGCCGGCGAACCGCGCCCGCTCGTCGTCGCGCTGCACCCCGGCGGGCCGCGGACGCCGTACTACGGCTTTTCGTTCCTGCGCGGGATCGTCTCGCCGGCCCTCCGCGACCTCGGCGCGATCATGATTGCGCCCGACTGTCCGCCTCCCGGGTCGTGGAGCGACCCGCCGGGAGAGCGCGCCATGCTCGCGCTCGTCGAGCACATCCGGCAGGAATACACGATCGACGCCCGGCGCATCCTCGTCACCGGGTTCAGCATGGGCGGCCGCGGCGCCTGGTTCATGGCGTCGCGCCACGCGAATCTCTTCACCGCCGCGATTGCCGTCGCGGGCGCGCCGGGCTCGGAGCCGCTCGACCGGCTGGGCCGCATCCCGACCTACATCATCCACAGCCGCGCCGATCAGGTGGTGCCGTTCGAGGCAGACAACCGGGCGGCGCGCGAGCTGGAGAAGCTCGGACGTCCAATCCGGTTCGAGGCGCTCGACGGGATCAGCCACTACGAGATGGGCGGCTACGTCGACGCCATTGCCCGCGGGGGACGCTGGGTGATGGAGCGCTGGAAACAGTCACAGTAAAACAGGAGGCACTCGTGCGCGTGATCCTTGTACTTGTCGTGCTCGCCATCATGTACGCCGCGGCGCCCGCCGCGGCGCAGCTCCTGGCTGAACGGAACATCTCGCTGCAGGCGGCGCGCGCGCTGGCGGATGCCGCCATTGCGTGCGCCCGCAAGGATGGTTACGACGTGAGCGTCGTCGTCGTCGACCGCTCCGGCGACACGAAGGTCCTGATGAAGGGCGATCTCGCGAACCCGCACAACCCGGAGCTGGCGTACAAGAAGGCCTATACGGCGCGGACCTATGGCGTCACGACGATGGAGTTCAGGAATCGGACGCGGGGGACGGAGCTCGAAGGCCAGCGGGACCTGACCGACATCATTCCGCTCGGCGGCGGCGTGCCGATCATCGTCAACAACGAGCGTGTGGGCGGGCTTGGACTGAGCGGCGCGCCGACGCAGGAAGCCGACGACAAGTGCGCCCACGAGGCGCTGAAGGCGGTGGCGGGGCAGCTGAAATAGTAAGCAGTAGGCAGCAGGCGGTAGGCAGTCAGAACGACGTCTGCCCTCTGCCTACTGCCTACTGCCTACCGCCTACTGCTTACACCGATCCGTCCCGAGCCCGCCGCCCTCGGCGGTTCCGACATCCCGATACACCTTGTGGCAGTTCGCGCACGCGTCGTTGAGCTTCTCCGACGCGCCGGCGAGCGCCTCGGCGTTTCGCGTCTGCGCGATCTTGTACAACTCCTTCGACAGCGCGATGAGCTCCTGCGTCGTCTGCTGGTAGTCCGCCTTGTTGATGGGCACCGGCCGTCCGTTCTCGCAGCGGCGTCCCGGCAGCATGAAGAGCGGCGTCGTCTCGATGAGTGCGAGCGCGGCCTGATCGACCGCCTGCCACCCGGCGTACTGCGTCATCCCCCAGAGCACGTAGTCGAACGGCACGGGCGTCGCCGGCTTCGCACCACCCGGGTCCTTCACCTGCACGTTGAAGAGGATGTTCGCGTTCGGGAACGTGATCGCGCGCATGAGCTGCGCGAGGTTGGCCGTCGGCGCGAGCGCCACGCTGCCGGCGGCGCCCGCCGCTGCCGCGGGCTTCGCGGCCGGGAACATGACGGTCTTGAGCGCCGCGTCGTTGAGCGCGGTTTGGCCCGTGCGCGAACCACCGGCCTGGAGCATGTAGGCGGTAATGTCGATCGCCTGTTCGCGCGACAGGCTGTTGGGCGCCTGCAAAGGCATCGTGAACTGAATCTTGTCGACGAGCTCGGCGAGCGATCGCCCGCCCCATGCCGCCACGAAGCTTTCGCCGGCGAGCATCGGTCCCACGTTCCCTTCGAGCTTGGCGCCGTGGCAGCTCACGCACTGCGCCTGGTAGAGTGCCTGCCCGCGTTGCGCCTGTTCGGCGGTGAACACGCCGTCCGACACCGAGCGTGCCTGCCGCGCCTGGACCGTCAACAAGTCGCCGACGGCGATCAGCACCGCGCAGGTCGCGGCGACACACGCGATGCGAAGCCCCGCGCGGGGCGATGAAATACGCATCATGACTCCTCCAGGCCCCTCACTATATCCGAACCGCGAGAGGTCTGACGCATCCGGTCGCCGCGGAATATTCCGCGGGGATTCCCCCGCGCCTCGGGATGGTGTTAAATGAGCCGGCGAGGTTCCCGATGATGAAACGTCCTTATGCGCTGCCGGCATTGATGCTGCTCCTGGCCGGCGCCGTCGTGTTCGCGCAGACCGCTCCCGCCAGCGAGACGCTGAGCCAGAGCTATCGCGGCAGCAAGGCGCGCGACTGGGAGTTCCAGAAGACCGCTCCGATCAAGGTGTTCGACAATCTCTATTACGTCGGCCCGGGCAACGTCTCCGTCTGGCTGATGCCGACCACCGACGGGCTGATCCTGTTCGACACGACGCAGGAGCCGCTCGTCGACCACGTGCTCGACAGCATCCGCAAGGTCGGCTTCGATCCGAAGAACATCCGCTACATCTTCCTGTCGCACGGGCATCTCGATCACTTCGGCGGCACCGGCAAGATCAAGCAGGCGGCCCCGGGCGCGCGCATTGCGACGCTCGAGGAGGACTGGCAGCTGATCGACACCTTCTACAAGCGGGTGGCCTCGGGCGAGTACGCGAAGAATCCGAACGCGCGCGACCCCGGCGTTCCGTTCGCGCGCGACCTGGTGATCAAGGAGGGTGACGTCATCACGCTCGGCAAGACGCAGATCCGCGTCTACAAGCTGCCGGGCCACACGGCGGGCTCCCCGTCGTTCAAGTTCACGGTGTACGACAACGGGCGTCCGCACACGGCGCTCCTCTTCGGCGGTCCGGGCCAGCGCAACGGCGTCGAGGGCGGCACGCAGTTCCTCGAGAGCATCCGGCGCCTGAAGAGCAAGGAGTTCGCGGACGTCGAGGTGCCCGTGCACGTCCACAGCTGGCTGACGACGTACCCCGATCCGCGCGGTGGGACGGTCTTCGAGCCCGCAATGCAGCTGGCGAAGCGGCAGGCCGGCCAGCCGCATCCGTTCGTGATCCCCGACATGTGGAAGCAGTGGCTCGACCGGGCCGAGGCGGGAACGATCAAGTACGTCGAAGACGCGAAGGCCGGCAAGGCCGCGCCCGTCAGCAACTAGCACAACCACGAAGCACACGAAGATCACGAAATCCGGCCAGGATTCCGTGATCTTCGTGCCCAGCACGATCGTGGCGCCTGGCGTCAGCCGGACCCGGTGTCGTGGTGTCCGGACCTGGTGTCGTGGCGTCCGGCTTTAGCCGGACCCGGTGTCGTGGCGTCCGGCTTCAGCCGGACCACTGACGACAGCGAGCTGTTTCTCGATGATGATTTCGTCGACGTACTTCCCGCCGATGCGAGCCTGCCGGAACGCTGTTCCCACGATTCGAAAGCCTTGCCGCAAATAGGTGTTCAACGCCGCGGAGTTGTCCGCGCGGACGAACGTGAAGATCTTCTCGTATCCCTTCCGCAGCGCCGCGTCGAACGTCGCTCGAAACAACGCAGTCGCGATACCCTGACGACGACACGCCAGATCCACGTACGTGCCAAGCACACCGACGTGGTCGAATGCATGCGTGTAATTCGCAAACGGCTCCATGCTCTGAAAGCCGACGATGCGGCCGTCGGCCTGTCTGACGGCGACCAGGAAGACGCCCCGCGATGGAAGCTTCAAGAGGTACTCCCGCTCGGCCTCGGTGGTGAACGGCGTGTCGAAGACGGTGTACGCCCCCGTTTCGATGATCGGATTCAGAATGCCAACGATGGCCTCCGCATCGTCGGTCGTGGCCTCGCGAATCTCAAGGTGCATGCGGCGCTCGCAGTGTAGCGCCGTATGCCGGTCCGATTGAAGCCGAGCCACGACCTCACCAGCGCGGGGCTGCCATGTCCGGAGCAAAACCGTAGTCATCGCGGGCGCGGCGTCAGACGAGCGAGCTGGAACAGCTCCCATATTTCGACGGCGGAGGCTGAGGATCTCGCCACCAAGCCGGTTTTGCGGAGCGACATGCAGCCGCGCGCCGGGAAGGTCCGGCTGAAGCCGGACGCCACGACCGAGAAGGCCGGACGCCACGATCGCAGGAACCTGAGGTCCCGCTGACGCCGGACACCACGACTGACCGTCAGGGCTGGAGGGATGCGACGTAGCCGGTGATCGCGATCAGGTCGTCCTCGGTCAGCTTCTCCACCGCCGCGCGCATCAGCGTCGCGCCGTCGCCGTTCCGCGTCCCCTTCTGCATGTCGTACATCTGCCGCGCCATGTAGCCCGGATGCCGGCCGGCGATCGGCGGCGCGATGGCGGTGCCGCGGAGATCAGGGCCGTGGCACGCGCCGCACGCCTGCGTGCGTCCCCCGCCGCCGGTCTTCACCAGCGTCTCTCCCGCTTTCAGGCTG
>Ga0073934_10002041_pt1 | contig 44433 bp, 35 predicted proteins | sample LarsenN4metaG_FD_76834 | JGI IMG/M metagenome (GOLD analysis project Ga0073934, IMG submission 76834) | Hot spring sediment bacterial and archeal communities from British Columbia, Canada, to study Microbial Dark Matter (Phase II) - Larsen... ...
CAATCCATCTTGAGTGAATTGCGGGCTGCTGACGGCAACCCAAAATCCGGGCCGATTCTTCGTGGCCCGTCAGGAAAGCCGCTCAACCTTGACAACCTTGCTCGCCGCGAAATTATTCCTGCGCTGGAACAATGCGCTGGATTGGATGCTTCTTTCTCGAAGTGGCCCGGCTGGTATGCATTCCGCCGTGGAATTGCCACTGACCTTGTCGCCGTCACCAAGGACGCCATGGCTGCGAAAGGTCTCCTCAGGCACGCGAGCGTTTCGACAACAACTGCCCACTATATCAAGGACATTCCCGAAGTGACCGCCGAGGGAATGCGGGCCATCGAGCAACTGTGTAGTAAGTGTGCAGTGGAGAGTCGGCGGGAAGTTGAGGTAAACTAGTTCACGTCAATAAGTTGGGCCTGTAGCTCAGACGGACAGAGCAGTGGTTTCCTAAACCACGTGTCGGGAGTTCGAGTCTCCCCAGGCCCACCATTCTCCCGTTCTTGCTCTTTGGAAGTGAGGTCGAAGGGCTTTCTATAGGCGGGATAAAGGTGTGCGGCATCTACGGCGCAGTTCGATAGCACCATTTTCAGTAATTTTGCTTGTTCCGCCGGCGTTTGCCTAAGGTACAGAGAATGAGCCTTATTCGCGAGTTCTAAAATCCTAATGCCACTCAGAACCCGCTCAGGACTTGCCGCCTCTTGCAACCCATCCAGCGCCGTTAGAATCGTTTGCTCCTCCTGTTGCCACTCCGCAGCTTTGGCCCGCCAGAATTCCTCAGAAATCCTGCCGTCCAGCTTGTCCAGGTACGCTTGATCTAACCGCCTACGCACCATCGCCAAGCGCTGCTGCAAACGTGCTTCCTCCAGCTTCCTAGCAGCTTCCTGACGGTCTTTATCGGTGAGCAAAGACTTCTCCAACTGCGTCGGAATCTCATCGGGGATGTGGATGTTCTGAAGAATCTGTCCCAGCCGCTGGCCAAGCTCCTCTTCACGGAAGTAAGGAAGCTCACACTTCCCACGATACCCGGTGCAGCGGTAATAGGTGTACTTGTTCTTTTTCATCTCAGCCGTTACAGCGCAATCGTCGTAAGCACATTTCAGCAACCCCCCGTGAAAGCAAATTCGTACTTCCGCTTTCTAGGTCGGAATCTCCCTCGAAGTACCTGTTGCACTTGCTCGAAGATTTCCTTGCTCACCAGGGGCGGGTGCGTTCCCTCGCAGACCTTGCCCTGCCAATTGAAGCGCCCAACATAAAAGGGGTTCTTGAGAAGTTTTTCCAAATACCAGATGCGGTAGGTGGAAAAAGCTCTGCCAAACTCCGCGATAAGAGCCGTCCGCAAGGTCCTCAGAGAATAGTTGCCCGTCGCAAATAGCTCGAACATTCGCTGCGCGACAGGTGCCCTGTCAGGGTTCACTTCAATCGTTCGGAGTGCCTTGTTGTTGCAATACCCGAGCGGCGGACGGCTCGGATAAATGCCCTGTTCTGCCTTCTCGCGCATCCCCTTGCGAACCTCGTCCCGGAGATTCTCAATGTAGTTCCGCGCAATCACCAGTTGAATGCCGTGCACAAGCTTGGCCTGAGACTTTGCGTCCTTGCTGATGATCTGACCTTCCTTGGGGAGATGAATTTCAACCCCCAAATCCTCCAGCGTGACGTAGTCCCGGAAGTTCCGATACAAACGGTCAGTCTTCTCCACCAGGATTACTCGACAGGTAGAAGTCTCACTCAGGAAGCGCACCATTTCTCCGAACTGCTTTCTGCCAGTGCATTTTGCGGTTTCCACGTCCACGAATTGCCGCTTGATCTCGAAACCGTGGGCTTGCGCGTACTCGCGGAGGAATTTCAGTTGGGCGGGAATCGAATAGCCTTCGCGTTCCTGGTCCTTGCTCGAAACCCGCGCATACAGGACGGTTTGTCTCATTTCTTCCTCTGGGACCGAGTTTCCTAGTTCAGTCAGATTCTATGACGACATTTCGGGTTTGTTTCGGATTGTCGAAGATTTCTGTGGATAGGGCGCTGGCGATACTCTTTGCATCTGCATTACGCGGTGCCATGCTACTCCTCTCCTTTGTTCTCGCTGTCCCACGTGTCCAGTAGAGCGAAGAAGTTCCGTGAGGCAATGACCCCCGCTTGTCCAAGTATCGGCTGGCGGGATATGTCAATCTCCGATACGTCGGCTTCTTGCCCTCCAGAGCCAATACTACGGACAGCAGGGTCTGTTGCAAGACGGCAGGAGGTTCTGCCTCCGCCAAGCTAGGTACCGGGTTGGGCCGGTTTCTCAAGGGTGGGCTAGTTCCGATTTTGTTGGGGTCCGTTTGGTCCCTCTTCGCCTAAGGCCCGGATTACGAAAAAGGCAACGATGATTGCCGCCGCGATTAACACCGCACCGACAACAGTTATCCTCATCCCTTTTCCTCCCATGCGACCGTTGCGCCGCAGTCTTTCTGCGGGCAACGGAATCCCTGAAGGCTCCCGTCGAACATGCTTGTCTTGACTAGCCCTGGTTCGATCCAGAAGCGCTGCCCGCACTCAGGGCATTTCAGCCGATAGCGCCGCTGCATCTCGTTGAGCCTTGTCCAAACGTCCTCGCCATCCGCTCGGTCAGCCAATCGGTTGAAAGCGGCGATGCCCGCAGGGGCACGAATGAAGACCTGAATCCCGCACGGGTCGCAGATAACATATGGTTTGCCCTTCTTTGTCTGCCGGACTTCGCGAGGGTCCGTACATACGGGACAGGGAAACATCCGCCTTCCGTTTACTGCTGCCATCCTCCTAGAGCCTCCGAACTCAAAAGGGCACAGTTCGCCCATAGTTCGTGTCAATCGTAAGGCTGGATTCGGAATCGGCCTGGAAGGCGGGCAGAACCTTTGCGGAGAGTGGGGATCGGCTTCCCGCATAATTCCGCTGCCTTTTCATAGAAACCTCCCGCAAAATTCACGTCGAGTTTCCTTGAGACCATCCGCAAAAATGGCAAAACGCAAAAAAGACGCTGCAAAGCCCCAGAATCCTCTTGACACGTTTTACGGAAAGAGAGGCAGGGGGCGGCCTGGAGTCCGCGCCTCGGAAATCGCCGGACGTTCGTACAACTATCGCCTCATATTCAGCCAGATTTGGGACGCTGTAGGCGGGGCGTTATTGCGGGCCACAACGGAAGCAGAGGTCATCCAGGCCTTTGAGAAGGACGGTCGCTACACGAATGAGTTTCGTCACATAGGTCCATTGATCCTCAAGGTGCGGAGTGAAAAAAGGTTTCCGAAGAAGCGGGAGGCTCAGATTGGCTTTCTGGCTGATTCCCTGGCCGGGCTGGGTCGGATTAGCCCACGCCGCTCCCGCGATATCTGCGACGCGGAACGCGCAAAACAGCGCAAGAAATCCAAACACAGGATTCTTCGGCAGGAGTATTACGTCGAATGTTCTTGCGGCTACAAGGGGCCAGCCTTAGACAATGCCTGCCGCGTGTGCGGCGCCGAAATCCCTCTCTCACTTGGTTGGGTTCATAGCCTAGGGTTTCGATGAAAACTGAGGCAACGTTGCGTTACGTAACGTACGTAACGTTATGGATGCTCCCCCGCTAATCCAGACAGTCAGAGCCTCCTAGCCCGGTTGGCGGAAGATTATTTCTGAAACGCGGCAGAGCGTCTTTCAAGGCGTTCCCAGGGCGGAAAGTCCGGCCACCATACTGACACACGCACTTCGTCGTAGCAGGATAGACTCAAATCTAAGAGATTCCGGCGAGGCCGCTGTGCCTGTGCTACGAATTGCCACGCATCAGAAGTTACTTGATGAAGCCCTTCGTGTGGAGATGGCACGAGGTGCAGACTTTGTTGATGTTGTGAGTGTGATCCGCGTTTGGATCGAGGTCGTTGTTCTGGTGGTGGCTCGTGCGCGTATGGCATACGTTGCAGGCCCCGCGATAGGGAGCCGCCGTCGAGGCCCAGTTCGACTGTGCCCCCGTGAGCGTCCGATCCGCGAAGACTTGAAAGCGGAAACAACCGCCCCCTGGCGCCGGGTCACTACACGGGCCATTGTCGTTGGCCGGAGTCTGGATTTTCGCGCCGTTCACGTCGTCGCGGACGTTGGAGATCAGCTCGATGTTGTTGGTTCCGACCTGATTGAAGAGGTCGTAGTGCGGGTTATGGCAGCCGAGACAGCTGATGCGGTACGCGGGATATTGCGTCCTGGCGTTGTAATGCACCGCCGCTTCCGTGGCGATGCCGCCGGGCCCATGGCAACTCTGGCACAACTGTTCCACGTCGGCCTGATTAATCAGAAAGGAAAATCCTCCGTGTGCGCTGTGGCACAGAGCACACTCGACCTTCACCGCGTTGCGGGTTGTTTGGGCGGCAGCGATCAGCGCAAACACGCCGATTGCCAGCCCAAGTGCAGGCGCACTCAAGATCGTACGGATGCGAGTGCTCATGGGACCCTCCCCGCCGCTCGAAACACTTCAACGCGCCCGGTCATGTTGCTCGTCACAAAAACGTCTCCTGTTGAGGGGTCGAGACAGAGATCCAGGGGAAGTTTCAGTTGGCCGGGCTGCCCGCCAGGACTTCCAAACGTCTTGATCCCGGTCCCCGATTCGCGGGCGAACACAATCACTTTGCCGAGAAGGGCGTCCACCACAAAGATGTGTCCGAACCAGTCCACGGCCAACCCCTGAGGCTTTGAGAAGAAAAATTCAGGATTTGCAGGGCTGCTGTCGACTTGGCCAAGATAATTGCCGCCGTAGCCAAATATCACGATGCGAGCAGGAACCTTCGGCTTGAAGCTGCCAGAAGGATCACCGTAATCGCTTACGAGCACTTCCTGCCTTGTCTCATCCAGTGCAATCCCGGTCGGATTCAGCAGCACGGGAGAGCCTTCGGGGAAGGCGTAAAGGAAACCGCCCTTGTTGTCGAAGACTTTGACTTTCTTGTCGCCGGTGTCCACGACAAAGACGCGCTGAAGATCCACATCAACCGCCAGATCGTTCACTTTCTGAAAAAACCCGGGCTGCCGTAGCTGGGCCTGGCCCAGGTTGTAGAGAAACTCCAGGGTCTTGCCTGCGGCAGCGCCGAAGCACGGCGTTCCGCGGTTCGCACCGGTCATGCGGTATACCACAACGTTGCCCGTCGGTGGATCACCCACCAGGTAGAGGTTTTTCCATCGCGCGACTCCCAGCGGTTCGCCCGGCACGGCGCAGGTCCAAACCACCTGCATCGTTTCCTTGTCCAATGCCACAAGGGCGCCTTGCAGGTCGGCATCGAGGTCAGTGATCAGAATCGTTTGTTTGTCCAGCGCAGTGATCCGGCGCGGGGAGGCAGGTGCCTGTGCCCCCACGGTCGTACACACGGCAAAGAACAGCAGTAGCAAGGTTCCCAAACCCCGCGGCCAGCCTGAGCCCCTCTGAACGCGCGTACGTTTGAGCAGAATCATAATCAGTACCTCTTGGGGTTGTGGCCCGTTCCGTGACAGAGCAGATAGCACTCCTTTGCGGTGCTATCAATTCTGAGCTGTCCGTTTCTGTTGGGCCCTATGACTTGCAAGTCGAAGCTCACCAGATGCGGGTTGGTGACGTTGCTATTCCCGGCGATGCCGTGGATTCCATGTGGATCATGACAGGTGGAGCATGAGCTTGGCTCACCGATGAGGTGGCGGTTGTGTTCGCTGAACGGCCCGATGTCCTGCAAGAGGCTGTTGTCAATGTCATGACATTTATTGCACAGCGCGAACGGCCCATTGGGCCCGGAGGAGTACGGGACGCCCGGTGCGTTGTCGCCCGGGTTCGCCGGGGGGACTTCCTGTTCAAACCGCTGAGTCAAGATGTGGGGGTAGATGCTGCCGTGCGGCCCGTCCGCCCCCGTTCCACCGGAGCGGGCCGCCTGATTGCTGGCATGGCAATCCGTGCAGTAAATGTAGGTGCCCACAGCCATGGAGCGTCCTTGTGAGCCGTCCGGGTTCAAGATGAAGGCCCGAAGGCTGGGCACTTGCGCGCTCGTCAGGCGTCGTGGCTGGGTGACGTTGTGTCGCGAGAGTGTGGTTCCAAACTTCTGCCGCAGGTTGTGCGGATCCGTCGCCACCTGTTCGCCTTGCCGGATGGCCGTTCGTCCATAGGTGGAATACCCGGCGTTGTTCTGCGGTTTGTTGGCGCTGTCCGCATGACACTTGAAGCACACCTCGTATTCATTGGAGGCAGGTCTTAACGGGCTGCCGCCGTTGTAGCCGCTCGCGCCAGCAAGGGCCGATTCCACGGCTGGGGGAGTCGCCGCGGCGCTCCCGATCTTCGCCGAGTGAGGCTCGTGGCAATCGGCGCACTCCGCATGACGATTTGTGCTCAACGGAAAGGCGTTCTCAGTCGGGTCATGCTGTCCGCTCAGTGTGGTGGTGGGGTGCGCATAAGCCTTCGAGAAGTCCGACAGTACGTTTGGAATGGCGGGCGTTACGTTTGCCCCGCTGTGACAGGGGGAGCAGGCGGTCTCCTCTGCGTTTTTCAAGAGCCGCGCGGCAGAAGATGAGGGAACGCTGTGAGCGGAATGACAGTTCGCACAGGCATTCGAGGAGACGGTCCCGTAGGGCGGAAATGATCCAGTCGTCGGCACGGTGTTGACGCTGACAGCGTGAGCGCTCAGCAGCCATCCGCTGAACGGGTTGGGCAGCGGCCGGTTCGTATCGTGACAGGCCAGGCAGAGTGTGCCGTTGGCGTTCGAGCGCACAAGAAATTTCCCGGCAACCGCGTCGCGTGCGGGTTCGTGCGGACTGTGGCAGGTGCTGCACTCGATTTTGCTCTGGACCAGCACCACACTGGCGTCTCCTGTGCTTGGCGGAGACTGAAAGAGATTCAAGTTCAACTGGCCGTCATCCACCGGCTGAATCGAAACGGGATGGTCATTCGTAAGGTCCGTTCCCAGGACGGCAGCAGTTCCCATGCTCCCGGTTGTGGAAATCAGACCTTCGGAGATGGTCGCTCCCAGCGCAACGGTTCCGTCGTGACAACTCAAGCATTGTTTGGACGACCCTGAGGCCGGCGTACCCGGCCCGGCGTTGTAGGTGGAACTCGTGTAAGTGTTGTAGGTCTGTGTCGGAAGCGTGTGGTTCCACAGAGGCTTAACGTTCACATCGCTCGAATGCGGCGTGTGGCAGAAAATGCAGGCGTCCTGTCGGCTTGAGGTGACTGGCCCTGGGCCACCAGCGGACAGGTTATGCTTTGAACCGATGACGGTTGCCGTCGAATCCCCACCAGCGCGCACCACTGCGGGCACGAGAAAGAGAAGGAGAAGTAGAAGCAGGGGCAACGACCGCCTCCCCTTTCGCCGCCGTTGTCGAGTTGTCAGCTCGCAAAGCATCTATGGGGCCACCCTCCGATAACGGAAAACTTGGACGCGCTGATTGTAGGAATCCGCAACGAGAATTATGTTGCGCGGATTGATGTAGATGCCACCGGGCAAGACAAACTGCCCCGGCGCTGTGCCGCTGGAGCCAAAGTAGTAGAGCAGCGTACCTTCGCTATTGAACACTTGCACGGTTTCAAACAGCGCATCGACCACATAAATGTTGCCATCGCTGTCGACGCTGATCCCCTTCGGCCGGTTCAAGGTTCCGCTTCGATTGCCGAGGCGCCCGAATCCCCCAATTGCCTGCCCGTCCAGCGAGAAGATCTGGATGCGGAAGTTCATCGCATCGACGACGTAGAGCCTGCCGGCAGCAAGAGTGAGAAACGTAGGGAAGTTGAACTCACCGGGTGCTGTTCCGCGACGACCGATCGTTCGCAGCAGCTTCCCGTCCAAGTCAAAAACAAGAACTTGATGAAGCAGCGTGTCCGCCACAAAAACACTTCGACTCCGGGGATCGACGGCAATCCCCGTAGGTCTTTGGAGAGGCGTTCTGCTGCCGTTCTGGCCAATCGAGCGCAGGTGCTTTCCCTTGGGATCAAAAACGCAGATCTCGCCACGCGCCGAATCACTCACGTAGATGTTGTCCTGCGCATCTACCACCACGCCAACCGGCGATTGGAACGGACTCCGCTTCGTGCCGGAGATGAACTTGTAGTCCCGCTTTTCCAGATCCAGCAGATGAACAACCCTTTGTCCGGGATCAGCAATGACGAACCGTCCGCGCGAGTCTTCTGTTACTCCGAAGGGCCGGATCAGGTGCGGTCTTTCGGCAGGACCGGCCACCCATTCCAGCAGCTTTCCCCAGACGGAATGAGGTTTCGCGAGCGCGTCCACCTGGCGCGCGTCAATCGAGCGCAGATACTCAATCGTCCCTCGGGACACAGGGGCCGACGGGGCTAGCGGTTCAGTTGCTGGTGGCCCCGTCGGTTCAGGGATAGGAGGCGGCAACAGGGCCAGCAGCAACAGCGTCACGATGGCAGGCAGCAGGTGCATATCAAGAAATCCGGAACGAGCGCCTCACGCGGAAGAAGAAACTCTGCCGCGAGACGCCCGTCAGTCCGATCACGTTCTCGTCGTACCGCGAGTATCCTACTTCAAAATCCAAGAGACGGAAGCGGTACAGAACAGACACATCCAGGAAATCACTGTCGGTCTGAAGGCGCTCCGCCAGCGATTGGTCCAACTGAAACCACGTTGTCCGGACTTGCACTTTCTTCCAGGGGCGCAGCGCGATGGTGGCCGACTGACGAGCGGAGGTCGTGAGCACAGTTCGGAGCGGCAGCCCAGAAAGTGGGTTCGTGACACTCCCATTTGTAGCGGCAGCCAGCACGAGGGAGCGGCCGTCAATGGCGTTTCGCGTGTAGCCCGCGTTGAAGAAGTTATTTTCCACGGAGACGCGAAGTCCCCAATCCCTCGAGCGGAAATCGAAATAGTCTTCGCTTCGGACGTACTGGTGGGTGAGTCCGCCGCGGAGCACGTAGGCTCCAAACCGGCGTCCGACCGACACATCGGCAAACGCGTTCTTCTGGGTCAGAAAGATGTCGCTTTCCACGCGGTTCAAACTCAGAGCCGTCAGCGCGGTGAATTCTAGCGATTCCAGCGTGCCCCTGCGGTATTGCAGATGCACGGAGTGCCCGAGCGTGTCGCTGCCTTTGCCGTTGTTCTCGAATGTGGAGCGCGTCAGGCTGGCACCGTACCCGGCGCTCAGTTGCCCCCAGTGGAAGGCGCGGTTGAACCCAATCCCGCCGTTTGCTCCCCAAGTTCCTCCGTCGAACATGGGGTCCGCCGCCAACCGGCTGCGCACGCGGGTGCGGTTCAGCCCGCCGTGAATCATCCAATCTTGGCTGACCTTGTACTGCACCTGCCCGGAAGCAGTCAGGGTGGACAGGCCGGTTTGGAGAATCGGCGTTGCCGTGCCCGGAGGCAAGGGGCCGAGCGCACGGTCGAAGATATCGTTCACGTTCGAGTCGTAACCCAATTGGAGTTGCGCGTTCCAACGACTTAGGAGTTGCAGGGAGCTTGCTGCTTGGAAGAAAGTGCGGCTTTGATCGAGCGGGATCTGATCCAGCTTGTTCTCACTGGTCTGGTGTCCGGCCATCAAGGAAATGTTGCTGTGCGTCCAGAAGCTTCGTCTGGCCGCAACGTGTCCGTCCGTGACCTTCTGACGGAAGAAAAACGTGGTCAGGTCCGGTGCAAAGGCGCTCGCCGTATCGGTTGTGCGGCGAGAGCGGGACCATTCTCCGTCCACATCCCAGCCCCGGACGTGCTTGCTTCCGCGAACCCCGAACGCGGAAGAATCTGCCGTCGTAGCCGGGAGGGCGTCGATCTCCGGCCGGTTCTCGGAATCATTTCGGTTGTAGAAGAAGACCAGGCGAGGCAGCCGGCGATCATTGATCTGCCAGTTCACGCCGAAGTCGCTGTAGCGGGTCTTCTGGCGCACCGCGTTGAGGCCGAGAAGCGAGCTGAAGCTGATCGCGTCCGTGCGGAAATTCGCATATGTAATCGTCAGCGGGAAGGGCCGGCGCCGCAGAAAAGTGGTCGTCAGTTGAATACCGTCCCTCCCGTCGAATCCGGCCTGTGGTGCCTCGCCGCCGAAATTGACCCGAGGCTGCACCCGAAAGCTCAGGAAGTCCGGATGCCCTAGATAAGTGTTCAAGTCAAAGAAGAGCCCGAATGGTGAGACCGAACCGGAAGTACTCCTGCCGTCGGCGGAACCGGTCGTGGCATAGCCGGTTACGACTTCGCCGGAGAGCTGCAAGGGCTTCTGCTGGGTCCACACCGGTATGGCAGCGGCCAACACTGCCACTGCAACCGACCCTCGCACCAGCCACGCGATCCTCGGTGATGGCATCGTGGACTCTGCCAAGTTGCCGTGCGGAGGGGCCATTTCGAGGCCCCTCCGCAAGGAAAGGGGTTCGTCCTACTTGTGGCAGGTCAGGCAAAGCGCCGAGGCTGCGTTGGTCTTTCGGAGATAGTAGCCTACGCCTGGCCCGCCTTGCGGACCCTGCTTGTGCGGGTCATGGCAGGTCCCGCACTGCACGGTGTTGGTCGAACCGCCACCGGTGTAGAGCACCAGACCGGCCGCGGTGACGTTGGCCACCGTGTCCAGCCCGGTGTCCAGTGCAGGGTCGTGAGTGATGTTGACCGGGTGGTCGTCGGTCAGCGTCTTCGTGCCGCCCCCCACGTTCACCGCGGTGCCTGTAATCGCACCGCCCACGGTGCCATACGTGGTGGTCGTCAGGGTGACGCCATTGGTTGCCGCCAGGGCCCCGTCATGGCAGCTCAGGCAGAGCAGCGTGTTGTTCGAGGGTAAGCCCGGAGTGATATTGCCGTCCCCCGGTGCCGTGATGTTGGTTTTTGCGCCGGTTATTGTGGGCGACGTGTAGACGGTGTAAGTGGTCGTGCCCACGGAGTGCACCCACAAAAGCGACGCACCGTTGGTTCCAGTGTGCGGCGTGTGGCAGCTCCCGCAGGGCGTTGTACCCACGGCGCCGTGCTGTGTGTCAGTTGCCAGCCCCGCCTTCTGCGCGAGCGCGACGCTGGTGCACAGAGCAACGACAGCTACGAGAAAGATTACCTTGTACGGCCTCATTCGTATCCGTCCTCCTTAAGAGGCTGAAAACGTGCTTTACCAGGAGTGTCTACTCCTGGAATTCATTCAAACGCTGAAGGTCTCGGTTTCTCCTGACCCACCTCCTTTCCTCCAGTTGCTTGGGGTTGTGGAATGTACTGAAAAATCTGCACGCGCGGGTTAGCAGCCTGCTCGGTTGTGTAGATGCGGTCTTTCTCGTCGATAAAGATGCCGGTCACGAGCGTAAACTGCCCGGGTTGCACCCCTCTGACCCCCACAAACAACAATGGCCGGCCCTGCGGGTCGAAGATCTGGAAGTTGTTGAACTCCGCATCCGTTACGTAGATGTGGCCCTCGGAATTCACCGCCACGCCTTTCGGGCGGGAAAACTGTCCGACTCCGCGCCCATGCGTGCCGAATTCGCTGTAGAAACGATCCTGCCGGTTGAAGATCTGCACGCGATGGTTGAACGTGTCCACGACGTAGAGGAATCCGCGGCGATCTACGGCCACGCTTAGCGGGGAGCGGAATGTGCCGGGCTCGCGGGCGTCGCCCTTTCGGCCAATGTACTTGATGAACTCGAAAGACTCCGAACTGAAAACGGCGATGCGGTGGCCTTTCGTATCGGCCACGTAGAGCCGGTGGCGCACCTTGTCCATCGCCAGTCCCACCGGGCGTTCGAGCTTGTCCTGCCCGAACTGGCGCACAACCGTTCCGTCCTTGGTCAAACAAGTGACCGTGCGCAAATTCGCATCCGAGACGAAAACGCGGTCATCCTCGCCAACGGTTACACCGAGAGGCAGGCGCATCTGAAGTCCGCGGTCAGGCCCCCAGACGTCCACTTTGTGCGCCCCCCGGTCAAAGATGAGGATTCCACCGGAAGCCCAGTCCGCCACGAAGATTCGCCCTTGCGAATCCACCGCGATGCCGTACGGCACAGCGAGCCGGCGCGGCTTTTCGCTCTCTTCTTTTGCGCCTGCGACCCGCTCAAACCAGCTTCGCTTCTTCTTTTTCTGCTCAACTTCTTCGACACTGGAAAATTGGCTCACCCAACGGATGCGCGGAGGGTCGGGCGGAAGCGGCCACACCAGCTCCTGGGTGGGCTGCGGCTGCGCCTGCCCCTTTTTCTGCGCAAATCCCGCCAGGCTCCCACTGATAGCAACCGCCACCACCAAAACAGCGCAAGACCAGGATGCTCCTCTCCTCCTTTCGCTCATCGCTTGTCCTCCTAGTGGCACTTGCGGCAGAGCACTTGCTGAGCCTCGGAGTCCGTCACATACAGCTTGGAACTGCCATTCGCCGCGTGGGGCGCATGACACGTCACGCAACTCATGCCTTCCCCGAGTTGATATTTCCCACGCACAGGATGCCGCGGCACGAGCGGATGCCCCCGCTCTCCGTTGCCCACGAGTTGAATCGTCTGAATTCCTGCGAGTGCCTCGGGGGCCATTTCGACCTTCCCGCCAAATAGTGAGACCGGTTTCTTTTCCCGCTGTTGCGTGCGCACCTGCGCGCTAATTCCGGGATCATGGCACTCCATGCACAAATCGTTGATCCCCGCTCGCAACAGCCGTTCCTGTTGTGCGCCATGGGGTTGATGGCAGACCGCACACCCCTGGTCGAAAACAGGCGGGTGCAGATATTCTTTTGTCGCGCGAGCTTCGGCCAAATCTGTATGGCAGGCGAGACACGTGCGCACCGGGCCTTGCCTCAACTGGCGCGCTGTATTGGTTGCGTGCGGGCTGTGGCAACTCACGCAGCCGTCGTCCATCTCGGCGGGCACATGCTTCACCTTCACTTGTGCAAGAGCCTCCTCCACGTCGCTGTGACAAGTGAGACAAAGTGTCCGGCGCGCACCCTCCAAGAGCTGCACGGTCCCGTTGTTTGGAGCGGCATGGCAGGTGTCGCATCCCCCGCCATCAAATGGGGCATGCACAAAACTGTTTAAGAGCTTGGGAGCGTCCGACCCGTGCGGGTTGTGGCACTCCGCACAGTTGCTCTTTTCGACTGGTTGGTTCTGGTGGGCTTTGTTCAGCGCGGGTACATCGGCGCCGTGGCAATCAAGGCAAAGCGCCGGCGTGGGGCTATTCAGATGGTGGATGCCCTGCGGCTCCGACGCTGGTTCGCTCTTGTGCGTGGTGTGACACGTGCCGCAGCCCATCTCGACGGCGGCATGCTGCGTCGGTTTTGCCAAGATTTCAGCGATTGGCGCGTGGCATCCAAGACAAAGATTGGCCGTACGGTCTCGGCCCTCAGCAGAACGCTTCAACAACGGAGGAGCGGCTGAACTATGGGCGTCGTGACAGGTAGTGCAGAGTTCCTTACGAACGGGCAGGTGGACTGAGGACCTTGGGGCTTCTTGTCTTCGTGACACTCAAAGCAAAGGTCGTTGCCTTCCACCCTCAGGAATACGTCGGTCTCGTCCTTGTAACGCTCGACCGTGTGGCAGGCGTCGCATCCGGCCTGCATAGCGGCATGCACGACACTTCCTTTGGCCTTGTCCTCATGACAGGTAACGCATTTGGAGAAATCTGGGTCATTTGAACCAGATCTGGTCTCGACGCTCGGATGCGCTGTCTTTTGTGAATACCCAGCCGCGACTAACAGGACGAGCAGCAGTGCTACCTGGATGACCCCACGCGCCATGTGGTTCGCCACCGTATGAGAGAGCTGGATGACCTCGGCAAGTCTACCGCACATCGGAGACCAAACGGAATTACATGCGCCTGGGTACCAAACTGCTTTAGGAAGAATAGGTTGGCAGCGGTGATGAATTTTTCGGCTCTGGTATGGGGGAAAATGCCACACTTACTGCGACGGGACTGTGCCACTTTGCTGATGTACCGAGGAATTGCACAGTCCCCCGATCCAGAGACGGCCTAAGCCCTGCCTACCCCCCGTGCCGAACAAGGTTCACTTCTAAGGCGAAGCAAAGATCAAGTCCACAGCCCCTTCCACTGGGTAATCTCCGCCACGAGCCACTCGGCAGGCGGGGATCTAAAATCGTCTACTAGGGGCCACCATCACTCCCAATGCCATGGTGGGCAGGGTTAGTTCATGGCGCTGATATCATCCCGTTGCGCGGGGTCAAGTTCTTCTCCCTTTCTTTTCCCTGTGTAACACTCAAGCCTCGAGCCGCGGATCGGGGATGGCGCGTCCCACCGCGAAGTGATAAATCACCTGTCGCGGGAGCGTGCGGGGATCCCTGCGCGGCGCGGTTTCCTCTTCGCTCTCCTGGAATTGCGTCAGGCCAGAAAGCTGCTCTTCGCCGGACTCGGAAACCAGCGGAACGGACTCGCGCCGGTTTCGGTCCCGCGCCGCTGCACGGCTTGACGGTGAGCCCAGCATGACAAGCGCCGCTTGTTCTGCCGCGTGGAGCGAAACGGCCACGGGGGTCTCTCCTTCTTCCAGGAAGCCCAGATAGCGGTGCACATCATCGTCGTAGAACGCGCCTATGCCGGTGGCGTTCCAGCCCAGTGCTTCCGCCCCGACATAAAGCCTCTGTCCGATTGCCCCGGCTTCGAAATGCACGTAGCGGTAGCCGCGATTGCCGAACACGCGTGCCGCCTCAGCCAGATCCGCAATCATTGAAATGGCGAAGCATGCGTTTCCTGCGAGTTGCTGCTCGAGGCTGAGATAAGCCGCCACGCGCTCCACATTGCCGCGATGGAGTTGCTCCAGCCTTTGGCTCGACTTGTCCCAGCGGTAAACACCGGGTTCGCAGTCGCGCACGCGGTGAACGTAAAGGTAAAGCGTCACGAGGTCGGCGCCTCTGTCGACCGGTGTCGTCTCGCCGCCGAAATTTCCGCGCCAGTCCGCTGGCCAATCCTGCGTCGCGAAACTCAGGAGTTGTTCCACTTTGTTGCGCCCCATGGGTGGAGTCCGAGCATCGAAATCAAGGGCAGAGCGCCGTCGCCGGACGGTTGATCCGAGAGCGCTATCGCGCGCCGGGTTGGGCAGAGATGGCTGGCCGTGGACGGTGCCAGCATTCGCCGGCGAGATGCTCGGCAGCGGCCCGACGGGATCGGGCAGGATCGTCGAGCGATGCATCCCCAGAAGCAGGTGATAGGGAACTTCTTCCGCGGACAGTTCGTTGGGGACTCCTGCGGGTTCTTCCCGCGGCGGGGCTGGGATTCGCCCAGACGGGCTTTGCGGCGGAAAGACCAAAAAGGCCATGGGCGCCTCGTCGCTTTCGGCTACGCCAAGCGTGTGGGTCAGGCGAAGATCGCTGAAGTGGGCAACCACGCCGCCAGGCAGTCCCAGTGCACGCGCCGCCAGAACCAAGCTCATCATCGCGTGGCCCAAATCGTGGCAGCAGTAGCGATAGGCGCGATCGCGATACTTCCACGCCTCACGCCAAAAAATCGAGGTCAGCGCGACGATCAACGGCGACTCCGCCGCGCAAGGAAGCATGAGGGCACGGGCGATGTGCTCCGTCCAGTTGCCACGGCTGCGAAGCTCGAGCGCATGCTGGTCCGCGCGGTAGTGATATAAGCCGTCGTCGACTCCCCTGAACCCGAGCAGCGCGAGATGCGTTTCCGTAGGGTGGAGATTTCCTGATGAGGGATTCACGCGCAGGCTATAGCGATAGCCGGTCCCTGGGACTTTCTTCCAAGCGCTGATCGCCATCGAATGCCAGAGCAGCTGACTGAGCCAAGTCACATCGAGCTGGACTGTTTCGCGGGATTCAGGCTTGCTTCCCTTGGCCGTCCACACTCCTTCCGCCAGCGACGCCATTGTGGCAAACGTGCCGGCCTTGGGGAAGTCGGGTTCGGTCGGAAGCACAATCAGCGGGGCACCTTCATAGGTGCGGAAGGGATTGGGCTGATTGTGCCAATCGAGAAAATGAGCATTCGTCCGAACCGACTGATAGCTGTGCTTGGTGACGTGGTGATAGGCGAAGAGGCGTTCCGTTTCTTCGTTGACTCCGCCACCTTCGAGATCAGCCAATGAGCGGGAGAGAAAGCGCGTCATTCTTCTATTCTCCCAAATCTCCTGAACACTTCAAATTAGATTGCCGGTCAAGCCCCGCAGTCCGAGTGTCATAAAAGTGTAATGGTTTTTGCTTCGAAACGCGTCTAAACGGGTACAAACGAATCAGAACGTCCGGCGGGGAACTGCTTGACGCGTGTAATATAATGGGAAATTTCCAACTCCTGACAAAACGGGCCGCATATTTCCTAAACCGCGTGTCGGGAGTTCCCTTCGGCAAACTCAGGGCAGGCGACTTTCCCCAGGCCCACCAGTCATCTCTTGCAGTTTCAAATAGACTGAACTTGCTTACGTCTGCCTTTACTCCGCGGATGCTTCGCGGCTCGGCCGCAGGAGGCCCTTAACCTCGCGCACTTGCCAGACGGTGTCCAGAACAGTTCCATCCACCCACTTCACCACGGCCACCGGGCGATCGGTCACCCGAGCGGCTTCCGGCTGGCCGCCACACAGGGCCAGAACCTCTTTCTGGATTTCCTCGATCGGCCGGATGGGCAAGTCGGAGCCGCGAACCGCAGCGAGCAAATCCTTTCGCCGCGGATTGATGGCGATGCCGCGTTCGGTGACCACCACGTCAATCAGTTCGCCGGGCCCGGTGAGCGTGGTCACTTTCTCCACAATCACGGGAATGCGATCGCGGAAGGAAGGAACCGCCAGAATCGTGCACCCCGCGAAGAGGCAGTTCTGCCAGCCGCCGATACCGTGCAGCAACCGCCCGTCCGAGTGGGTGACGACATTGCCGTTGAATTGATGATCCACCTCGGTGGCGCCCAGAACCGCGACATCCACCATCGAAGCAAAGTTTCCTTTGCCGTGAAAGTTGTAGGAGGTGAACGGGGAGGTGGCCACGTGCCGCGGATCGCTGGCAATCGAGTGCACCGCATCGAGGTCGAAGGTCTGCCCGTCCAGAATGTAATCCACCAGTCCTTCCTGGAGCAGTTCCACCAGGTACTTGCTCGAGCCCCCGCGCACGAAGCGGGCCTTCACCTTTTTTTCACGCATCATGTCCCGCAAATAGGCCACGAAGGCCAGCGCGATGCCGCCAGCGCCGGCCTGAAACGAAAAGCCGGGCCGCAGGATGCCCGCGTCGCGAATGAAGCGCGCCACGTACTCCGCAATCAGCAGGCGGTCCGGGCTGCGCGTGATTTGCGTGGTGCCGGAAACAATCTTCGTCGGGTCGCCGATGGAGTCCACTTCCACCACGCAGTCCACATGGTTGCCCTGGATCTGCCAGGGGATGCAAGGGAACGGCACCAGGTTATCCGTGACGACGATCACGTGGTCGGCATAGATGGAGTCCGCCAGCGCGAAGCCCAGTGATCCGCAGGCCGACTTGCCGTGCGCGCCATTCGCGTTGCCGAAGGCGTCGGCCGAGGGCGCCGCGATCACGGCAATATCAATCTTTACTTCGCCATCCTGAATGGCCTGCCAGCGGCCGCCGTGGGAACGCAGCACGCCCAGTCCGCGCATCTTGCCGGCGGAACAATAGTCGCCCAGCGGCCCGTTCATGCTTCCTTCGATGTGATGTACTGCGCCCGCTTCCATCAAATCAATCACCGGGGCATGACAGGGAAACGAAGCGCTGGGGAACCACATCAGGTCGCGCACGCCCATACGCGCCGCTGTCTCAAGCGCCAGCAGCGCCACCTGGTCTCCGTTGCGCAGGTGGTGGTGGGTGGAGATGACCATGCCATCTTTCAATCCGCACTTTCGGAAAGCCGTCTCGAGGTCCGCAACGCGCTTGTCGCCGGACGCCGGATAGTCCGCGCAGGAACGAATGGGAGGCGCGTGCTTATTTTTCTCCGGCCGGTAGCCGCTGACCCCCTGGTAGGGGACTTGCGGTCGGCCATTGACAACTTGCGGCACGCGACGCCTGGCCGCGTTGAGGACAAAATTCACTTCCTCGCTCATCTACTGTTCCTTTTCCGGTTGGACTGCGTCCGGCGGAAGCAATCCCATTGCCTTTGCCTGGCCGACCAGCTTGAGGGCCCGCTGCACAACCGGCGGGTCAATCATCTTGGAGCCAAGACTGACCACTCCCAGCCCGCGGCGTTGTGCATCCCCGAATGCGGCGACAATGCGCAGCGCCTTTTCAATCTCCGCTTGCCTGGGCGCGAAGGCTTCGTGGATCACCGGGATCTGGCGCGGATGAATGCAGCCCATGCCTTCGAATCCCAGCGCGCGCGATCGCTCGCCCCACCGGCGCAGGCCATCGAGATCGTCCACATCGCCATAGACGGAATCAATGGCCTGCACGCCGGCTGCGCGAGCGGCGTTGACCAGCCGCAGCCGGGCGTACAAAGATTCGTCGCCCTGCGTGGTTTTCACCACGCCAAGGTCGGCGGTGTAGTCTTCCAAGCCGATCGTGAGCGCGGCGATGCGTTCCGCAGCGGAGACGATGGCAAACGCGTTTTCGATGCCCAATGCCGATTCCAGGATGGGCATCAACCACACCGGCCGGTCTAATTTGCACTGCGCAGCGATCTCCGTGATTCGCCGGTCCACTTCAGCCACTTGCTCGGCCCGCTCCACCTTGGGGATCAAAACCATGTCGGGCCCCTCGGAGATGACCTCTTCGAGATCGGCCAGCCCCAACGGCAACTGGTTGATGCGCACCATGCGTTCGGCTGCGCCAAAGCTGACCGCGCGCAGCGCGTTGCGCACCAAGATCCGCGCCGTGTCCTTCTCCGCCGGGTGAACTGAATCCTCCAGGTCCAGGATGATTGCGTCTGGCCGATGCAGGCCGGCGTTGATGAAGAACTTTGGCTCGCTGCCCGGAAGATAGAGCCGCGAGCGCCGCAAGCGGTCTTTTGCGGTGGGAGGGGGCGGCTCAACGCGCTCGGGCAGGGCACGCTTCCCTTCTCCCAGACCCGCGCGACGCACAGCGGACTCGACGCGCGCGGCGATAGCAAATGGGAGCGCGCCCTGGTCACGTAGGTGCACCCGCGCGCTGGACACGCCCAGTTCTGCCAACACCCGGCGGACCTGTTCTTGAATCGCCGCACCATAATAGGGCGCCACGCGGGACTCCAGTTCGAGCTCGATACCGCCTGCTTCCCGCGGCTCAAACACCACATACACATCGGAGCGAACGTCTTCTCCGTCGCGGCCTGCTGTGGCAGATTGCGCGACGCGTGTTTTTGTCGTGCCGGCCATGGTCTCCCCTCGCTTTCCGGGCCCTACAGGTGGCTGAGAATCGCCTCCGTCATCTGGAACGTGCTGGCGGCGCCCTTCTTGATTGCCTCCGGACCACCGGTCAGCTTCATCATGTCGTAGGTGCGCACCTTCCCTTCGCGGACCACGGCAGCCACAGCGTAGCGCACGCGTTTGGCCTTGTCCCCTTCGCCGACGTGGTCCAGCAGCATGGCCGCGGAAAGGATCATGGCAATGGGGTTGACGATGGGCGGATCCAGCTTCTCGTACTTCGGCGCGGAGCCGTGCGTGGGCTCAAACACCGCAACTTCATCGCCAATGTTCCCGGATGCGGCGAAGCCCAGGCCGCCCACCAGCCCGGCAAAGGCGTCCGAAAGGATGTCGCCGAACAGGTTCGAGGCTACGATCACGTTGTAGTCCTCGGGGTTCTTGTTCAACCACATGAGTTGCGCGTCGATGTTCGTGCTCCACAGTTGCACGTCTGGATAATTCTTCTGCACTTCCTTGGCTACCTCTTCCATCATGCCCGAGGTTTCTCTCACCACGTTGGGCTTCTCGCAGATGGTTACGGCTTTGAACTTCTTCTTCCGCGCGAACTCGAAGGCCGCCGTCACGATGCGCCGCGCCGCCTTTCTCGTAATAACGCGCACGCTCACCGCCAGGTCCGGACCCGGCACCTCCGAAAACGGCTTGAACTTCGGGTGCGAGGCCAGCGCCGCGCGCACGTTGTCGGGAGGGTTCGTCCACTCCACGCCGGCATACAGGCCTTCCGTGTTCTGCCGGAATACTGTGGTATTTACCTGCGGCTCGTCCACGCTGCCATCCAGACGCCGCCGAACGTAATTCAGCGGGTTCCCCGGAAAACTCACGCACGGACGCATACAGATGTCCAGGTTGAACCGCTGCCGCATGGTCACGATCGGGCTGTAATAGACATATCCCTTGCCCCGGAGTTCCGGCCGCAATTCTTCGTCGGCTTCTTTCTTGGGCTTCGAAGTGATGGCGCCAAAAAGTCCCAGCTTATGCCTGGCCAGGAGCTCAATCGTCCGCTCCGGCAAGGCATTGCCCTCGTTGATCCAGAAATCCCAGCCGATGTCTCCGTGCACGTATTCCGCATCAAATCCCACTGCCTTCAACACGCGAAGCGATTCGGGCAGAACGGTTTTTCCGATACCGTCTCCCGGCATGCTCACCACTGTATAACGGGCCACTTGGAGTTCTCCTCGGTGTGAACCTTGCCTGGCGGCGTGCAGCCGTCCCGGCAATCATGATCGAAAACGCTCGACCAATTTGCTTGTCCAGTACGGCGTGGAAGGGATCCGGCCCCGGAGTGCCGTGCAACTGTGCACGCAACCCGTCAAGCCAGGCCCAGCCGCTGCCGCACCAGATTCTCGGCGCCACCAACGCTGACAAGCAACTGGGCCACACGCCCCAGCGCCGGGAATTGGAACTGCTCTCCGCGCCAGTGAATTGTCCCGGAGGTGAAGTCCACGATCATCTCGCCTTCCGGGATAATGGTGCGTTGCCCCGCCGCGATGGTCTGGGCCAATTGTTCTCTGAGCCGAACCACCAGCTCCGGACACTCTACGCATGGATAGCCGCAATTGAAGGCATTGCGCAAGTAAGTCTGCGAGAAGCTGCCGGCGATCACCATGGGGATGCCCTTGGCGCTGAGGGCGGTCACGGCTTGTTCGCGGCTGGAGCCCGTGCCGAAATTGAAGCCGCTGACGACGATGTCGCTCGCCCGCGTCAGCTTGGCGAACTCCGGATCGTAGTTCTGCATGACCACCTGGACCATCTGTTCCTTCGGCACGTCGTCCTTGTACGTGTACTCCTTGCCGTAAATTCCGTCGGTGTTGAGATTGTCTTGCGGGAGAAAAACGAGCCGGCCGCGGAGTTCGTGCGGAAAACCGGCCATGATTTCCACCTTTTCCTTGGCCGGTGCCGTAGCACTTGCTGAAACCTCGATCCGGCGCGTGACTTCGCGCCGGGGCCATTCGGCCGGCCCGCTGATGTAACCCGACACCGCAGAGGCCGCCACGACAGCAGGGCTGGCCAAGTAGCAGAGCGCATCGCGCGACCCCATGCGGCCTTTGAAGTTGCGGTTTGTCGCCGAAATGCCCACTTCGCCCGCTTCGAGCAGGCCCGTCCCCAGCCCGATGCAAGGACCGCAGCCGGGAGAAAGCCCGATTGCCCCCGCGTCGAGCAGCGTCTTCCAAATGCCCCGGCGCTCGGCTTCTGCCTGAACTTCGGCGCTGGCCGCCGCGAGGTAGAACTTGACCTGCGGGGCCACCTTCTTGCCCGCCAGCACCTTGGCGGCTTCTGCCAAGTCCTCCACCCGGGAGTTCACGCACGAAACCAAGTAAGCCTTCTGTACGGCCACGCGCTTCTTTTCCATTTCCGCAAGAGAAGTCATCTTCCAGACGGTATCCGGACCGGAGATGTGCGGAGTCAGCTCGCTCAGGTCAAGCGTGATCCGCGCGGCATACGCGGCATCCGCGTCGGGCATCGGAGGGGATGCGGCCCAATCCTTCAAGTCCTCCTCGCGGATCCGTTCGATTCCTGCCGCCGCTAGGTGCTCCCGGCGCGCTTTCAAATAGGCCAGGGTCACCTCGTCCACCGGGAACCATCCCACCAGCGCGCCCCACTCCGTGCTCATGTTCGCGATGGTGAGTCGCGCATCCATGCTCAGACTGGAGACGCCGGGACCTGTGAACTCCACCGCCGCATTCAAGACCTCTTCCTTGTTGTACAGCCCGCACAGGGTAATGATGACGTCCTTCCCTGTCACGCCCGGCAGCAGCTTCCCCGTCAGCACCACCTGCACGGTGCGCGGGATCTGCCACCAGGTTTCGCCCGTGGCCCAAATGGCCGCCGCGTCGGTGCGCACCACCGGCGTGCCCACCGCTCCCAGCGCACCGTACATGTTCGAGTGCGAGTCGGAAGCCACTACGAAAGAGCCGGGCCCGACGTACCCCTGCTCCACCATGATCTGATGCCCGATGCCGCTTCCCGCTGGGTAAAAGTCCACGCCGTGCGTCCACGCGAACGCTTCAATGTTCCGATACTTGGCGAGATTTGATTCCTCCATGTTCTGAATGTCGTGGTCGAGCGCGAACACGGGCTGCCGCGGGTTGTGAATCCGTTCGGCGCCAATCGTCTCGAATTTCTTCATGACCGCGGAGGTGTTGTCGTGCGTCATCACGTGGCGCGGCCGAACGGAGACAATGTCCCCGGGGCGCAGGGGGCGATCCCGCGGGCCCTCGGCCATGTAGCGCTGCGTTATTTTTTCGACGATGGTTTGGCCCATCGCTTACCTCATTTCTTCCGGCCCGTCGCAGAGCCTCCTACCGCTTACCCGCATTGCGACTTTTCCGGGATCTTACTTTCTTGGCCGGTGTCGTCTTCCCGTGAGAAGTGGCCGGCCTCTTCGCTCGTTCGTCGGACTTCGTCAGCGCCATCAGCTTGCTCACCGTGCCCAGCTTCTCCAGATTCCAGATGGCGTCCTTCAGTTTCTTTTGCGCCGCTTTGGACAACACGCCTTCCGCCAGCGCCGCGAACTTCTCTTCCACCTCTTGGTCCGTCAGCGGATTGCGTGGGTCTCCCTTTGGGTAGTCGAGCTGCTTGGTGAACTCGCGCCCGTCGGTTGTCCGGATCACCACCACCACGCGTTGAAGTGCTGGAAAGACTTTCTCGATCTCCGGATCGGCTACCACCTCGACCTTCTTCAACTGCGCACGGATCGTAGGATCCATGATCTTTTCCATGGTGAACTGTGCTGGCGTCACCTGGCGATCCACCAGCGCTGCGGCAATCACGTAGGGGAGCGAGTGGTCGGCCGTTTCCTTCGTGTGTGGATCGTACTTGGTGGGATCGGAGAGGATATCCGCCGCGCGCGCCAGGGAGTGAATGCGGATCTTCGCCACCTGTTCGGCCTTCAGGTCCTGCTCCTTGACTAGGTCCAGGACGGCGGAGATCGGAGTGTGAGTGAGCGCCTCAGTCGGAAAAAACTTCATCCCGCATTGCGTGATCCGCCACGACTCGCCCAACCCGTCGGTGAGAACTGCGAGTTTCCATTCGGGCCCGAAACAATGCGCCAGGCCTTCCTTGCCATCCACGACGTGTTCCGGCCCGGTGTAACCTCTCTCTGCCAACAGCGCGGCGAACACTCCGCTCTGCGTCGCCATGGGATCCACCGTATTTTTCATCATGGTCAGCTTGCCGGCCGTGACCGCGCCCAGCGTGGCGTGGCGGCTGGCGGAGATGCCGATGGCGTGCTGGATTTGTTCCCAGCCCAAGTGCAGCGCTCGCCCGGCCACAAGGGGCGAGACGAACGCCGTCAGCGTGGCGTGATGCCAGCCCCGCTCGCGGATGCCCGGAAACGCCGCTTCGCAGAACCGCATTTCGAACTCGTGGCCCAGCACGATGCCTACGATCAACTCTTTGCCGCCGCTGCCGGCCCTCTCACAGCAGGCCAGCGCCGCGGGGATGATGTCCGAAGGATGCGAAGGGTCCTGCTTCCAGTAGATGTCGTTGTAGTCCATGACGCGGATCATCAGCGCGTTGGCCAGCGACGCCGAGACCGCGTCCGCTTTCCCGCCTGTCCCGATCACGGTGGCGGGCCCTGCTCCGCCAATTTCCTTGAGCACCTGGAGCGCTATCTGTACATCGTGCTGGCCAAAGCCGCCTAACGCGCAGGCCAGCGAATCGAGAAGAAATCTCTTGGCCTGGTAAGTCGCATCCTCGGAAAGATCGTCAAAGCTTAACTGGGCCGACCATTGCGCGATTTTCGCAGTGATGGTGTTGCTTGTCCCTGGCATGTGTGAGTCTCCCAGAAGCTTACCGGGTAAGGTTTTGAAACGGCTCGTAGCTCATGAAATCGGCGTGGTGCACGATGAAGGCTTCTACACTTCGCTTCACGTGGTTTCCCTCCGCAGCGTGCGCAGCGATGATATGGCAAACGCGGTCGGGCACGCCACACTCCATGGCCAGCGCAACGCCCGTAAAGGGATGGCGTAGCAGCTTGCCGCGTTCGCTCTGCCGGGCTATCCCGTCCACTCTCTCGTACTCCAGCAGCTTCCCCACGTCGGCCAGGATCGCTCCGGCGATGACCGTATCGAGATCAATAGGCAGGGCGCGCCCTAGAAACTCGCGCATGGCCTCAGCAGACTTCCGCGCGATGTGCACCACGCAGCGCTTGTGTTCCATGAAGGTCACCGGGCAGTTCGGCACCAGCAGCGTAAACGGGATTTCGTTCAGGTCTCCCGGTTTCAGCGGGCTCAACTCAAACGCTCGCATCCACGTGCGCGTTACCCTTTCCCTCAGTTCCCCGTCCTGGATCCATGCCAGCTCCGGCCAGAGCTGTTCCACCTGTTCACGCATCGGCTGTTCTCCTGCTCAAGAGTTGATGGCATAGCGCCACAGAATCCCACCAAAGACGCTCGACGGATTCGCGGCTGACCCTCCTTCCCCAAGCCGGGATGGTGCACTGGATCTAAAGAGGGTAACACTTGCGGTGCCCTTCAGAAGAACTCCAATCCCCGCATGCAGAATTCTATCATTCGTTTCCTGCAAAAGGCGCTGCCCACACAAAGCCATTCTCTCACCGGGGTACTCAGAGTTCCCCGTGCGAGGGGCAATGTGTTAGGAGAAGCGGCGGGCCAGCGCGCGGGCCACGAAGCGAATGCGGTCGGGCCAGGGCAGCCGCGCGAAGTTGGTGCGCACCACGCCGCGCGTGAAGTACGTCGGGTGCGAATAGTCAATGGCTACTTCGACCACGGCGGGGCGGCCGGACGCATTCACGGCGCGCGCCTGTTTCAGCACCGCTTCGACATCCGCATTGCGCGCAAGCGGAATATGCTCCACGCCCACGCCCCGGCACAGCGCGGAGAGATCGTAGTCGGGCAGTTCGCTGCACGACTTGCGCCCCAGCGCCGTCTGTTGGAACTGAGAGATCTGGGCCAGTTCGCGGTCCCGCAGAACCACCACCATCACCGGCAGGCGGAGCTGCGCAGCGGTGAGCAGTTCAAGGCCGGTCATCAGGAACGCGCCGTCGCCGGCCAGTGCCGCGACGGGCCGCCCCGGGCACGCCAGCGCCGCGCCCAGCGCGCCGGGCACCGCGTAGCCCATGCAGGAGTAATCAATCGGCGCGAGGAACGAGCGCGGACGCTCGAGCCGCAGGCACTCGATAGCGAGGAAAGTGCCGTTGCCGCTGTCGGTGGTGTAAACCGCTTCCGCGCCGAGGACGGCTTGGAGGGTCTTCAGTAGATGCGGCGGCGAAACGCGCTCGCTGTTCACCTGGTTGTCCCACTCCGCCCGGACGTGCTCGTGTCCCGCGCGCATGGCCTGGCGGAGTTCCGCATCGGCGCTGCGCGGCGGCAGATCCCGCAGCAGCGCGGAGACAAACGCGCCGCCATCGGAGACGATGGCCTGCTCCACGGGATAGTTCCTGCCGAACACCGCTTCATCCACGTCCACGTGCACCAGCGGACCGGGGATCTTCAGACCGTAGCTGCCGGTCCCCACTTCGGAAAACCGGCAGCCGATGGCGATTGTCAGGTCGCAACTCGCAGCAATCTGCTGCACAAACGGCGGCGCGGCTTCGCCGAAGCCGCACCAGAGCCACAGCGGATGGTTTTCTGGAAAAACTCCCTTCCCTTGAAACGTCGTTGCCACGGGCGCGTTCAGACGTTCGGCCAACGCGACCAGATCAGCGCCCGCCCCCGCCGCGCCGAGCCCGACATAAAGCAACACACGGCGACTTTTCTCGAGCAGCCCTCGCGCGCGTTTCATCTCTTCTGCGCTGGGTGTGCGCGCCGCAGGTGGCTCTTCAATCGCCGTATCGAAGCCCGGCTCCTGGCGGAAGAGGTAGTGGTTCACCGGTATCTCGACGAAGACGGGACCCGCCGGCGCTTGCCGCGCCAGGCGGCAGGCGCGGCGCAGCGTGGCGTAAATTTCCGAGCCGTCTGTCGGACGGAACTGTGCCTTCGTCACCGGCCGAGCGACGGCTGTTTGATCCACGTCATGCAGTTGGTAGGCTTTCTCCGTGTCGGTGCGGATGCCGCAGGCCAGCACGAGCATGGCGATGCCGTCGAGATAAGCCTCGGCAATGCCCGAAAGCGCGTGAGTGAGCCCCGCGCCGGGCACGACGTTGACGACGCCGAGCTTCTCCGACGCGCGCGACACGCCGTCGGCCATGAACGACGCGCTCTGCTCGTCGGTGACCAGGATTGCACGCACTTTCTCAGACCGGGAGAGCGAGTCGTACAGCTCGATGTTGTGCGTGCCGGGGATCCCGAAGGTGAACGGGATGCCTTCATCCTCCAGCGCGCGAACCACGATGTCGCCGCCCGGCATCTTCATAGTAGCGTGCGCGCCTCCTCGCGGATCGTTTCGGCCACGCGGTCGGCCACGGCCATGATCGTCAAGTACGGGTTGATTTCGACGGAGTTGGGAAACAGGCTCGCGTCGGCTACAAAGAGCCACGGAACGCCGTGCACGCGGCCGAACGCGTCGGTCACAGAATCGCTTGCCGTTCCACCCATGGCGCACCCGCCCTGCAAGTGCGCAGCGGAGACGGAAACCTTGCCGGCCTGGAAATGGCGCTCGTCAGCGAGTTGTTCGACGCGCCCGGCATCGCGCGCCTCAACCAGCGTCGGGCGCGCTATGGGCAGATGCACGCGCCGCGCGCCCGCGGCGAAGAAAATCCTGGCGGACGTGACCGCGCCGCGGATGAGCCCGCGAATCGTATCGGGCGTGTAACGATAATGCACCACGGGGCGGCCGCGGGCGTCGGTGCTCACGCGGTTGTGCGCGTCCACCTCGTCGCAGGCCAGCACCAGGATCATTTGCAGCCGCGGGAACGCGCGCATGAAGGCGCTGTGCTCCGCGCCGAAGGCCGAGAGGCTCTTGGCCGTCACGAACGGAAAGTACATGCACGTCTCCAGCACAAAGCGATCGCTTTCCACGAACTGGTCCAGGTAGTAGCTCTTGGGGTGGCCGACAAAATTGGTGATCGGGCGCTCGTGCTCGGCCACGACGATGAAGGCTGGATGCGCGGTGAAGCCGTGGCCCAGCCGCGGGAGACCCTTGCCAAATCCCGAGCGCAGCAGCAGCGCAGGCGAATTCACAGCACCGGCGCATACGACCACGACCTTCGCATCAATCTGGTACTCGCCCGGCTCCCACTTGGAGGGCTCTCCTTTTGCGCCCGCCGGCGCTTCGCTCACGCGGGCGCGCAGCGACTTTTCTGCGATCTTCAAAACCTCGCAACGCGTGACGACCTCCACGCCGTTGCGTTCCGCCTGCGGCAACTGCACGCGGTCGGTGCCCTGCTTGGCCTGGTTCGGGCAGCCCAGGTTGCACAGGCTCGAACCGCGGCAGCCCTTCACGTTCACCGGGAATTGCTCTGCGCGATACCCCAATTGGCGGCAACCCGCGATGAACAGGCGGTTGTTCTCGTTGATCTCGCGCTCCTCGAGCAGGTGCACGTTGTTCTGCTCCATGAATTTCCCTGCGCGGCGCGCTACGTCGTCCCGCGTAAGGGCGGGTACATTCCATTTCTGCAGGACGCGCTCGGATGGCAGCAGCGAAGTACCGGTGTAAACCACCGTCGAGCCGCCGTAGGCGCAGCCGAAGGCCAACGTCATATTGCCCTCGGCGGTCAGGAAACCCGCGCCATCTTCGTAGAGCGCGCGGGCCATTTCCACTTCGCGGCCGCTGAACTCGGCATCGCGCAGCTTCGGGCCTTTTTCGAGTACCACGATGCGCGCACCTTGCCCGCAGAGCGAGGACAACTCCTGCGCCACCGTGCCGCCGCCCGCGCCGGAACCGACGATAACGACGTCGTAGCTGCGCCGGTTCATCGCGGCGCCTCCCAGCCACGCGCGTCGGCGGCATAGCCGATGGCCTTCTGCACTTCCGGCTGGCCGTAATAACCAAGCAGGACAAGCGTGCGAAGCCCCCAGAAGCCGAGACGTATCCGCTCCACGGGGTGCTCCTCCAAAGAAGAAAGGAATCGCGCGCGCTGCGCTGGATCGAGCGCCGTGAACGGACGCCCATAGCCAACCATCGGCCACCACTGGATGAACCGCAGAAAAAGTCGGACCTGCCGCTGGATGGCCGGCGAGCGATCGCCCAGGGCCAGTTCCATCAGCCGTTCGAATTCGCTCCAGCCCGTTTCGTCGAGCGCCGTTGCTTCCGGTACAACCGCGCAAAGGAAGGCGCGGATCACCGGGCGCAGCGGCGCAAGGGCATGCGGCGTTACGCTCGCGATTCTTCGCTTGGATTCGCCGGGCTGCATCGGCTCTCTCTGTCGTGTGTGTGTTCAACGCTGCGGCAACAACCAATTCGTTGCCTGCCCGCGCTGATCGTCGGGAGAGCAAGATACACGCTCCAGCGGTACGCGCAAGGTCTTCTGGGTGGAAAGGCTGTTGAAGATAGTTCGCGCGCGGCGCCGCACGCGCCCTAAGCGGGCAAGGGCGCGGTGCGCCGGTGGACAACGATGGATGTGGGGACCTCCCCGAGCGGGTACCCACCGCGCGGGGCCGCCCTCCGGAATGGCTCTACGCGCCGCGCAGAAAGCCTGCCAGCGTTGCGTCTCGACTATTCTTTATAGAGCCAAGCCCCCAGCATTGTCGCCAGGATGATCTCGACCAGGCCCACACCAACGCCAATCAACACGAGGCGCGTTGGAAACAATCCCATGGGCAGCATGCCGAGGTTGGGCAGTGCGTAGCCCAATACCCAACACGCGCATCCCGACAAGGCCGCAGTTTGAGGGCCTGGTCCGAACCGGGGACGCACAGCCGCATAGAGCCAAACGGCGGCGATGCCCATGATGAATCCCCACACAATAAAGACCGCTATTGCGGTCGGCGACATTTCCCGGCCGAGCGCGCGCATGGCGGCTTCCCAATCCGCCATGAGTACCACGCCGTTGGCGACGTATTCGAATATGTTGACCACTACGCCGGCGAGCAGCCCCCCGAGGACTACGCGCCCCCAATTAATCTTGCCCATAACACCCTCCTCTGCCCTTGAATCCCAAAGGGGTTTACCTGTTCTCGGCAGATTGTTGCTGCGAGCCTACGAGCGGCTGATTTGGAAGTCAAGAGGATATGGAGCGTCGCCCACCCTTCCGCCATCGTCACAATTCTGACGCAGGACGAGACGTGCGTGCCCTTCCGTCGCACCCGTGCTGCAGGAAGGGCGGGAAGATTCAAGGCGGACTTCAGTGCAAAGTGGCGCGCCAGTGTGCGACCATGAGCGTCAAATCGTCGGCCAGCGGGTGGCCGCCGGCGAAGTCCATCACTGCGGCAAGCGTGGAAAAGAGCGCCTGGCTGGCGGACGCGCCGCCGGCTGCCACAATAGCGGCGGCCAGGCGCTGCGTGCCGAATTCTTCCTCCTGCGGATTGTGGCATTCCACGACGCCGTCCGAGCAGGCCACCAACGTATCGCCGGGTTCGAGCACGGCGCGGCCGCAGGCAAACGTGGCGTCGGAAACAGCGCCCAGCATCGGCCCGCCGTCCTGCAAGGACTCGACGTGACCGCCGCGGCACAGCAGCAGCGCAGCCGGCTGGCCGGCGTTCGAGTAAACCAGTTCGCCCGTGAGCGGATCCAGCCGCGCGAGAAACAGCGCGGCCAAGGGCGGCTCGGCGGACTGGCCGCACAACTCGCGGTTGATGGCGGCCATCGCGGCGGGCAGCTCGTCGTGCTCGCCCGCGTAGATGCGGATCAGGCCGACCAGGTGCGCCAGCCAGAGTCCCGCGGAAAGTCCCTTGCCAGCGATGTCGCCTACGGCCAAGCCGACGACCGGGCCCAGGTCCAGCACCTTGAGGAAGTCGCCGGAGAGGTGCCGCACGGCGAACATTTCGCCGGCGATTTCCATCGAGCCGCGGCGCAGCTCGCGCGGGGCGCAGATCTTGCGCTGCACCTGCGCGGCTTCGAAGAGCGCCTGCTGCAATTCCTCCTGCTCGCGGCGGAGCGCAGCGAGTTCCTCCTGCCGCGCGCTCTCGGTGCCGGCTAAGAACGCAGCGGCTACGGAGGAGGGGATTTGCCCGACCGCCAGCGGCCCGGCGACCCGCGCCGTCAGCGGCTCCAACCGCTTCCCGTTTGCACGACGCATCGACTTTGGCGTCCCGTTCACTTGAGTCTCCACTCGGGCGGCGACCGTCTCAACCGACGAACTTGTAGCCCACCCCGTGCACGGTCAGGATGAACCGCGGCTCATCGGGAACGGGCTCCAGCTTCTGGCGCAGGCGCACGATGTGTGCGTCCACGGTGCGCGTGGTGGGGTAATTGTCGTAGCCCCAGACTTCGTCCAGCAGGCGATCGCGGCTGAGCGTCTCGCCCGGATGGCAGAGGAAATACTTGAGCAGCTCGAACTCCTTGGAAGAAAATTCGACGGACTTGCCGCGGCGCAGCACCTGGTAGCTGCGCAAGTTCACTTCCACGTCGCCGAAAGAGTAGCGCTCCTGCTCCTTGGGAAGCACCCGCGAGCGCCGCAGAACCGCTTTGACGCGGGCGATCAGCTCGCGGATGGAAAAGGGCTTGGTGACGTAGTCGTCGGCACCCAGCTCCAGCCCCACCACCTTGTCCACCTCTTGGCCCCGCGCGGTGAGCATGATCACCGGGATGGAAGGCCGTTTGGCCTTCAGCTGCTTGCAGACATCGAGCCCGCTCATCTTCGGCATCATGACGTCGAGCACCACCAGGTCTGGAGAGTCGGCCAGCGCGCGGCTCAGCCCCTCAACGCCGTCGCCCGCGGAGATCACTTCGTAGCCCTCGTACTCGAAGTTGTCGCGCAGGCCAGCGACCATGTTCGGCTCGTCTTCCACGATCAGGATCTTTGTCATCGCTTCTCCCTGGGACGCGGCAAAATCCGTTCTGCGCGGCGTGCCAGCTCACGCCGCTTGCGGCTGGCTGCCCGCATCGAGCGGCAGGGCAATGATGAACTTGCTGCCCTTGCCCGGGGCGCTTTCGACGGAGACCTCCCCGCCGTGAGCCTGGACGATGTGGCGGACGAGCGAAAGGCCCAACCCGCTGCCTTTCGTGTTGTGCACCAGCGGGTCGCCAGCGCGGTAGAACTTCTCGAAAATCTTGCTCTGCTCGTTTCGCGGGATGCCGATGCCGTGGTCAATGACCTCGATCTTGACGGCGCCGTTCACGCGGTAGAGGTTCACGCCGAGGAATTTTTCCTTCGGGGAATACTTCACGGCGTTGTTGATCAGGTTGAGCAGCGAGCGGGCAATGGCCTCGCGGTCTACGCGGACGGGCGGCAGGTTGTCTTCGATATGTGCCTGGAAGGCGAAGCCGTTCTGCTCGATCTCGTAGCGGTAGGCCTCCAGCGTGGCGCGCACCAGTTCGGTCAGGTTCGTGTCGCGGAAGTCGTACTCCTTCCGGCCGGCTTCGATGCGCGAGAAGTCCAGGATGTTGTTGATCAGCGCCGTCAGCCGCTCGCTTTCCTTGCGGATGATCCTGAAATACTCCTGCGGCTTCTCCGGGCTGGTCAGGCGGCCCATCTCCAGGGTCTCCGCGTAGAGTCGGATCAGCGCCAGCGGCGTGCGCAGCTCGTGAGTGACGTTGGCCACGAAGTCCGACTTCAGCTTGGCCAGGGCCATCTCCCGGCTGACGTTGCGGTAGGTGAGGCCGATCCCGAAGGCCAGCATCAGCGAAAGGCCTCCCAGAATGAAGAAGTTGGTCTTTAGGAATTTCTCGCTCAGCTCCGCGATGGTCGTGCCTTGAAACTTGATCGCCAACACCAGACCCGGAAAGACCATCTCGATGGCGCGATCCACTTCCGGCGTGCCACCATCCCAGCCGCTCGAGGTGGCCAGAGGCGTGGACTCCTTCTTTGTGCGAATCATCATGACCGCGGGATTGCCGTTCTTTCCGCCCTGGTCTTCCGCCAGGATGCTGTCCAGCATCTTAGGGAAAAACTCGTCGCGCAAATACTCGGCATCAAAAACGACCCCGCCCACGGCCGCCGGGTCCGTCTTCCAGTCGGGAGGCGTCGTGACCGCAAAGGACGAATAGACGTACTTCTCGCCCCGCTGCTGCCATTGAGCGTAGAAGGCGTACGGCATACCATCCTTCTGTTCCTTCTTGTGGAGATCTGCCGGCAGCTTCGGGACTTCCATCTTCACCCAACGGATCATCTCCGCAAACTGTTCGCTCTCCACGCGGAAATCCTTCTCGTGCATTCGCCGCGACTGCGACCGCACCACCAGGCCCCTCTCCGGCTGATAAAAGAAGACATGCGCGAATTGGGGATTCCGCTCCAGGATCTGTTCCAGTTTCTGCGGGACGGGTTCCGTCGGGCAGGGAAACTCTCGGCGTGCAGCCTCCAACAATTGGACGGCCTTGGTGGCCATCTGCTTCTCGGCGATCTTCAGGGCATACATGAAGTCGCGTTGGATGGCGGCTTCCACGGCGCGGTCGCGCTGAATGTGACGCAGGTTCCACACGCTGTAACCGATGATCGCGGCGGCGGGCAGGACCAGCGCCAGCTCCAGCGTCAGCAGCATCCGCGTCCGCTCCGTCAGGCGGCGTTTGCGGTTCCGGCTCATGGGGGACCTCACCTTCTCGATGGGTTCATCATTCACCTAGCCGCAGATTGTACGGCAGAGTCTGCGGGGGATGTGTCAAACAACAGCAAAAAAATGTAAAGAATTGTAAAGGCGGCTGCGCCCGTCCGCGGCCCATCCTTTCCTGTCAACCACTTGCCGGAATCCCGCGACGCCTGAAAACCGGTTGGCGCCTGGGACGCTTTGTCCCTGGCTGCAAAACAGACTTTTTCAAGTTTTTACTTCTGTCAGACAACCTCGCTGCCCGCCCTGAAGTATAAGCCGCGTCGGGAGAACCCCTCCCGGAGGCACGCGAAATGAAAACGAACAAGGCGAAGTACTTCACGGTTCTGGCGATGTTGCTGGCCCTAGCAGTGACGCTTTCTGCCGGCGGTGACAAAGACAAGATGGCCAAGCTCAAGGCCGAGCTGAACCTCACTGACGCCCAGGTGGCCCAGCTCGAGCAGAAGTTCGAGGCGCTCAAGCCCTACGGCGAAAAGTTCACGGCGCTCAAGACCGGACTGGAATCCCTCGAAAAAGCGGCCACGCCCGACCAGAAGGCCATTGACGCCAAAAAGGCCGAGCTGATGGCATTCAAGAAGGAATACAAGGAGAAGGCCAACGCCATCTACCGCTCGGTCCTGACCAAGGAGCAGTTCGCGAAACTTGAAGCCATGTGGACGGAATACGACAAGAACCAGGCCGCCAAGAAAAACTAGTCTCCCCAACCACGACAGCGAAGCGGCGGGCAGTCACGCTGGGTCGCCCGCCGCTTTTCTTTCAGTTACGGAACCGCGTTGCCGTAAAGGCGGTTTAGCGCGATGCGCCCATTGTTCACCACCATCAGCAGCTCGTGCAGCGCGGAGATGTCCGTCAGCGGGTCACGTTCGATGACGATCAAGTCGGCTTCCAGCCCCGCGCGAATCGCGCCGGTGCGCTTCTCAATACCCAGGCATTCGGCGGCCACCGAAGTTCCAGCTTTGATGGCCTCCATCGGCGGCATGCCGATGCCCACCAGTTCCACCACTTCCATCGGCAGCGTGAGGATGTTGCCGGGGCTGTAGCCGGTGTCTGTGGCGGCGACAATTTTCACGCCCATCTTCCAGGCGCGCGCGGCGGTCAGGCGGATGCGTGGCAGCATCGCGCGGGCGCGGATGGCCAGCGTCGGATTGGTATCTTCCAGGCTCGGGTCGCCCATCTCCCAGATCGTGGCCACCGTGGGGACCAAATAGGTGCCGCGCTCCTTCATCAGCGCAAGCGTCTGCTCGCTCAGGTAGGTGCCGTGCTCGATCGAGCGCACTCCGGCGCGCACGGCGGCTTCCGCGCCTTCGTCGCCGTGGGCGTGCGCGGCCACGAAGATGCCGCGCGAGCGCGCCTCGGCCACCGCGGCGGCAAGTTCCTCCTCCGTATAGATTCGCTGCAGCGGATCGGTCTCCACCAGGCCCGCGCGGTCCGTAGCCATGATCTTGATCACGTCCACGCCGCGGTCAAGCTGCGCGCGCACCATGCGACGGACGTATTCCGCGCCGCGCACGCCGTTCGCTCGCATGTCCATCATCTGCGGGAACTGGAGAAAGAATTCCTCCGCAGGTTTCGGGCGCACGTGGTAGCCCGAGGCGACCACGTCGGGAAGCTCCGCCGCGCCGGCGTGGTTCAACTGGCGCATGCCGATGTCCACGAAGTGGCTCACGCCCATGGAGCGCGCCGTGGTCACCCCGTAGCGCAGGGCGTTGCGCGCGGACGTAAGGTTGAACAGGTGCACGTGTGCGTCAATCCAGCCCGGCAGCAGCCACTTCCCTTTCAGGTCAATAACCTTTACATTCAGTGGAATGTGTGCGGCGCCGCTCTGAACTTTCTCGATGCGCCCGTCGCGGAGAATCACCGTTGCGCCGCGCAACGCCTGCGCTGAGACGCCGTCAATCACGTTGGCATTGGTAAAGACAATAGTTTCCGGCTTCGCGGGGGCCTGTGCAAACGCGCGCCAGGGATACACAGCCGCGAAGACCAACGACAGGAAAAGCAAAAGTGAAAATCGTACCTTCATGGTCGCCTCCAAAGGAAGCATGGCAGCGGAAAACCTCTGCATATGGTCGCGGATTCTACACGGAGAGGCTAGGTATGGGGAATTCAGAAGAGTTCGAGTAAAATCGTCCGCTCCCAAAGTGGCGCTTCGGGGAGTTGGCTTCGGACATGAGAAAGGTTGTTGAACGCGAGCGGAACAAGGGCTACTACCGCGTGCTGCATGTGCCCATCTGGCTGTGGGTGTTTTTTGTCCTGCCCGGGTGGCCGCTGACGTATGCGCTGTACACCACGGGCCCCAATCGCTGGCACGCCATGTGGTTCGCGATGGTGTTTGCGGTGTGCACGTGGCGCGGGTTTGCCGGGCGGCTGCCGGGGGTGGAGCCGCGGCCGTACGTGACGCATTACGGCGCCAACCAGCCGAATCTCTGGTACCGCGTGGTGTGCTACACCGCAGCCTGGATCGCCATGGTCGTGCCGCTTGCGCTGAACATGATCGGACTGGTGGTTGCGTCGGTTACCGGCGAGTGGATAATCCGGCAGATGTACCAGTGGCTCTACTATCCCTTGGCGTTGGCGGTTGTGCTGGCCACGTGGCTCGACCTGACGCCGCGCGCGCGCCGCTCCACGCTCAACGAGGGCGCCGAGCGCGCGTGGTTCTACGCCGGGCTGTGGACCGTGGTGCCTACGCAGGCGGCCATGTGGGCGGTGTGGCGCATCGGCGCGAAGAACGGGCTGGCCGGCGTGGCCCATGGGCGCGCAGGGCTGGCCGCGCTGCTGCTCGTCGGCGGAACATTTTTTCTGCTCGCTTTCAAAGGCATCCTTCCCCGCACCGCGCGCTTCTATCTCCCGGAAGGTGCCGCAGCCACCACTCAGCCCGCGCGAGAGAACGTGTAGCTCCGGCATTTCGCCGGTGCTACAAATCCCCTCGATTCGTGCGAAACTTGAGCTGGATATGCCCCGCTCCGTCCTCACCGACTATCTCGACAGTTTCTACCGCCACGCTTCTTATGTTGCCTACGTGCACCGCCGCGGCTACCGCATCGAGCGGTGGACCTACCGGCAAGTGGTGGAAGCGGCAAACCGCTTCGCGCGCGAACTCGAAGCGCGGCAGATCGGCAAGGGCGACCACGTGGTCCTGTGGGGCGATAACTGCGCAGAGTGGGTGGTCGCCTTTTACGGCTGCGCGCTGCGCGGTGCCGTGGTGGTGCCCATGGACCGCATCTCCGCTGTGGACTTCGCGCGGCGCGTGGCCGAGCAGGTGAGCGCAAAGCTGCTGGTGCGCTCGCGCGAGCTGCCGCCGCTCGATCCCGCGCTGCCGGAGATGATCCTCGAAGACCTGTCCGCAAGCGTCGCGCATCATGCGGCTGCGCCCTATTCCCCGCCCGCGCTCCAACGCGAAGACCCGGTGCAGATCATTTTCACTTCGGGCACCACGTCTGAGCCGAAAGGCGTGGTGATCTCCCACAAAAACATCGTCTCCAACCTCGAGCCTATCGCCGTCGAAATCGAGAAATACCGCTTCTACGGACAGCCGTTCCGCCCCATCCGCTTCCTGAACCTGGTGCCGCTGAGCCACGTCTTCGGGCAGTTCATGGGACTGTTCATCCCGCAGTTCCTGCCCGGCACGGTGATTTTCTCCGACACGCTGAACCCCACCGAGGCCATCCGCACGATCAAGAAGGAGCGCATTTCCGTGGTGGTGACGGTCCCCCGGCTGCTGGAAACGCTGCGCGACAAAATTGAACGCGATTTTGAAGCGGCAGAAAAAATGGACTGGTTCCGCAAGCAGTTCGAGGCCGCTAAGGGCGAGCATTTCACGAGACGCTGGTGGCGCTTCCGCCGCGTGCACAACCAGTTCGGCTGGAAATTCTGGGCCTTCATCTCCGGCGGCGCCACGCTCGACCGCGAGACGGAAGAGTTCTGGAGCCGGTTGAGCTTCGTCGTGATCCAGGGCTACGGGTTGACGGAGACCACTTCGCTGATCAGCGTGAACCATCCCTTCCGGCTGGGCAAAGGCTCCATCGGCAAGGTGCTCGCCGGACGTGAGATCAAGCTCGACGAAACCGGCGAAATCCTGGTGCGTGGGGAAAGCATCGCCGCGGGCTACTGGCAGGGAAAAGAGCTGAAGCCGGTGGAAGGTGGGGACGGGTGGTTCCACACCGGCGACATGGGCGAGCTGGACGCGGACGGCAACCTCTACTTCAAGGGCCGCAAGAAGAGCGTTATCGTCACGCCGGCGGGGATGAAAGTCTATCCGGAAGACCTGGAAGCGGCGCTGCGGCGGCAACCCGAGGTGCGCGATTGCGTCGTGTTTGGGTTCGAGCGCGAAGGCAACGCGGAGGCCTGCGCGGTACTGCTCCTGCGCGACGCCGAGCAGGACGCCGCGGCCATCGTGAAACGCGCCAACGAATCGCTCGCCGAGTTCCAGCACATGCGCCACTGGCTGGTCTGGCCGGAGGACGATTTCCCGCGCACGTCCACGCAGAAGCCGCGCACGAACCTCATTCAGGACTACGCGCAGCAAAAGCTCGGAGCAGCGGGCGAGGCCGCGGCGCCTGCGGGGCCCCTGGCCGACCTCATCGCGCGCGTCACCGGCCGCGTGCCCGCCAGCCTGAGGCCCGGCGCCAACCTCGCCGCGGACCTCGGGCTCAGCTCGCTGGACCGCGTCGAGCTGATGAGCGCCATCGAAGACCGCTACCAGATTGATTTGAACGAATCGAAGTTCACCTCCGCCACCACCGTCGGCGACCTCGAAAAGATGCTCCGTGAGCCGGCGGCGAAGCGCTCGGACATGGTCTATCCGCGCTGGACGCAGAGCTGGTGGCAAAACCTGATTCGCGTGGGCGTCTATTACTGTTTCGTGCGGCCGGCCACGTGGCTGCTGGCCAACCCGCGCGTGCGCGGCCGCGAACACCTGTGTGACCTGAAAGCTCCGGCGCTCTTTATCTGCAACCACACTTCGCAGAACGATATCGGCTTCGTGCTGTGGGCGCTGCCGGCGCGCTTCCGCCACCGCCTAGCGGTGGCCATGGAAGGCGAGTTGCTCCAGCAGATGCTGCATCCCCCGTGGGAGTTCAGCTTGTTCCGGCGCGCATTGGAGAAATTCAAGTGGTTCGCCGTAGTGGCCTGGTTCAACGTCTTCCCCATGGCCTCGCGCAGCGGCGTGCGCGAAAGTTTCGCCTACGCGGGCGAATCCGCCGACCGCGGCTACAACGTGCTGGTTTTCCCCGAAGGCCGGCGCACGCTCGACGGCACCATGTGGCCCTTCCGCGCAGGCATCGGCGTGCTGGCCACGCGGCTCGCCCTGCCCATCGTGCCCATGCGCATTGACGGTTTGTTCGAGTTCCGCAAGGCGGGCAAGAAACGCACGCCGTGGGGCGCCGTGCGTGTGAGCATCGGCCGCCCGGTGCGCTATTCGCCCGGCGACGATCCCGCCCGCGTCACGCAGGAACTGGAAGCCCAGGTGGCCGCCCTGGAATGGCCCACGACCCGGTGAAGCCTGCTTTGGACTCCCTGAATGCTCTGTGCCCCGCGGCGCTTTCGGGTTTTGCTGGCCCGCCTGAACTGGAACCGCTACACTGTCCAGGGAAATGGGGATCACTGTATTTCTGACGCTTGTCGCCGGGCTCGCTCTGCTGATTCTTGGCGGGGAGATGCTGGTACGCGGCGCCTCGCGGCTGGCTGGCGCGATGGGCATTTCCTCGCTGGTCATCGGCCTTACCGTCGTCGCTTACGGTACCAGCGCCCCGGAACTCGCCGTCTCGCTGCTCGCCGCGCACCGCTCAGCCCGATATCGCCCTCGGCAACGTTGTCGGCAGCAACATCTTCAACATTCTGGGTATTCTCGGCATCTCGAGCCTGCTGGCCCCGCAGGGCATCCGCGTTTCAGCGGCGGCGCTGACTTTCGACATCCCGGTCATGATCACCGTGGCCCTGGCCTGTCTGCCGATCTTCTTCACGGGCCATCGCATCTCCCGCTGGGAAGGCTGGCTCTTTCTCGGTTACTATGCCGCGTACACTCTTTACCTGATCCTCGACGCGCAGGGGCATTCGGCACTGCCCGCGTTTAGCGCGGTCATGCTGCGCTTCGTGATTCCGTTGACCGCGGTCACTTTCGGCGTGCTCGTCATTCGCGCCGCTCGCGCTGCCCGGTGGATGGCCGCCGCCGTGCAAGCGGAACAGCCCGCGCCGTAAACGTTTTTCTTGGTCGAGAAGTCTTCTCGGGTGGGACCCGGCATGTGCACACTTCGAGGTGTTCTTCTGTTCACCGCTTTGATCGCAGTAGCCCTGGGCGTTCGCGCGTCTGCCGCCGGTGACTCCGCCGGACACGGTGATCCAGTCGCGCCCGTGCTCATCGCCCTGATGCTGATCGCTCTGGGCGCGGCGGTCGGCGGCCACTGGATGAAGAAGATTGGCCAGCCGGCCGTGCTGGGCGAGCTTCTGGTCGGCATGCTGGCCGCCAACGTGGCCTTCTACTTCGGCGACCCGGTCATCACCGTGTTGCGAGAAGGCCCCACCATGCTGAACGTCTTCGACACCGCCGTCGCGCAGAACCTGGGCCTGGCCGATGCCGCGCGGCGCGTCCTGCCGGATAGCGAGCACACGCGCCGGCTGGCCGAAATCCTGAGCAGCCCGGACGGGCCGGTGGCCATTTCCGTGTTTCAGTTTATTGACCAGCTCTCGCGTGTTGCCGTCATCGTTCTTCTCTTCCTTGTCGGCCTGGAAACCAGCGTCAAGGAGATGGGCAAAGTCGGCGTGGCCGCGTTCATCGTGGCCTGCATCGGTGTGGTTTGCCCGTTCCTGCTGGGCGTGGGCTTGATGGCGGTGATGATGCCGGAAGCTCCCCTCGCAAAAGACATTTTCATCGGCGCCATCCTGACGGCCACCAGCGTGGGCATCACCGCCCGCGTCTTCCGCGACCTGAAGCAGACCCAGCGCACCGAGGCCAAGATCATCCTCGGCGCAGCGGTGATTGACGACGTGCTCGGCCTGATTATCCTCGCCGTGGTCAGCGGGTTGGTGGTGACCGGCGCGATCAGCTTCGTCAGCGTCTCCGCCATCACGCTCAAGGCGGTGGTATTCCTGGCGGGCGCGATTGGCGTGGGCATGTGGCTCACGCCGCGGCTGGTGCGCCGGCTGGCACAGCTCGAGTTCGAGCACATGAAGCTGCTCTTCGGCCTGGGCTTCGCCTTTCTGCTTTCGTGGCTGGCCAACCTGATCGGTCTGGCCACCATTGTGGGCGCGTTTGCAGCCGGGCTGGTGCTCGAAGAATTCTTTCTCAACGAGCTCAAGGGCCATTCCCTGCGCGACCTATTGTCCCCGCTCGAAGCGCTGATTGTGCCTGTGTTCTTTGTGCTGATGGGGATGCAGGTGAAGCTGGAAACTTTTGCCGACCGTCAGGTGCTCCTGATCGCGGCAGCGCTGACTGTTGTGGCCATTGTCGGCAAGTGGGTCTCGGGGCTGGGCTGCAGCGCCCGGCTGGACCGCCTGTCTGTGGGTATCGGCATGATGCCCCGCGGCGAGGTGGGTCTGATTTTCGCCAGTATCGGCAAGGGACTGGGCGTGGTGACGGACGCTGTCTTTTCCGCCGTGGTGATTATGGTCATGATCACCACGCTGCTGACGCCGCCGCTGCTGAAGATCACCCTGGCGCGCAGCGAACGCCGCGCCCCATAGCACCCGGCCGGAAGGAACGAAAAAAGGGAACTTCCCTTCCCGCGGCTCCCTGCAACCTGCTGCCTGGTCTTACTTCGCCCGCTTCGCCGTCCACTCGCGCGTACTCTGGCCGTAGGGCACGGTGCCTTTCATGGTGTCACCGTCCACCTGACCTGTGTAGTGGACCTTGATTTTAGCGTTCGGCGTCTCCAGCGTAACGGTGAAGTCTATGGCCTTTCCCTTCACCGTGCCGCCCACGGTGCCCTCCGTGCTGTTCCGCGTAAACGTGCCTTCCAGGTTTTCGCCGTTCTGCTTGAAATCAACCGTGGCCGTGATCGGCCCCTGGCTTCCCTGCCAGCTCAACTCCCACTTCCCGGCCACTTTTGCCGGCTCCTCCGCGCGGGCTGGCAAAACAAACGTGCACGCCAGCGCCAGCGCCAGCGCCATCATGGCGGACAGCATTCCTCTGGTCTTCAATGAGTTCTCTCCTTTTGCATGCAGCAACCGCGCGGCGGGGAAGAAGAAAAGCGCGCGCTGCCATCCCGGCGCGCGCCTTCGGGTGAGCGCAGGCTATCCTGCTCGTGCGACCGAATATTCCGCGGCTACTTTGCCCGCTTGGCGGTCCACTCCCGGCTGCCGCCCATCATCTCCACGGTGCCCTTCATCGAGTCGCCTTCCACAGTGCCCTTATACTCGATGGTCACTTCGCTTCCGTCCGGTCGCTGCCGCTTCACCACCATCGTGATGTTCTTGTCTTTCACCGTTCCGGTGAATGGCGTGTCGCCGCGCGGGCCGCCCATGGTGCCTTTGATATTCTCGCCGTCCTGCTCGATTGTCAGCGGCCGCGTCACCGGGCCCTGCGGGCCCTCGAAGCTCATCTCCCACTTGCCAGCCACCTTGGCCGGTTCCTGCGCCCGCAACGCAGCCGTCAACAAGAACGCCACGGCAAACGCCACCACCACGGTCATAATGATTCTTGTCTTCAATTCAGTTTCTCCTTTTTTCAGAATCGCCGGCCCGGCTCGCGCGGGGCCCGCGTGTCTTTACCGGATTCCTGACTTTTTCTTGGACGCACGCTGCCGACCGCGCGTTTCCCTACCCCCTGACGCCTGTCCCCTGGCTTCTCACCCCTGCTATGTACTCCACCACATAGGCCTCGAACGCCCGGGCCAGTCGCTGCGTCACCGGTCCGGGCGCGGCAAACCTGTGGCCGGCCACCTCGCCCACCGCCAGCGCGCTGCGGTTGGTCGAGGAAATGAACACCTCGTCGGCGCCGAACAGCTCTTCCGGGCGCAGCGCACGTTCTTCCGCCGCAATGCCCTGCGCGGAGCACAGTTCGAGCAGCACGCCGCGCGTCACCCCTTCCAGACACCCCGACGAAAGCGGCGGAGTGTACACCGTGCCGCCGCGCGCGCAGAAGACGTTGGCCGCGGTGCATTCGGCCACTTCGCCGCGTTCGTTCAGCAGCACGACTTCGTCCCAGCCGTTCTGCTGCGCCTCGTAGAGGTTCCACACGTTGTTGAGCCAGGAGGTCACTTTCACGCCGGCGATCGGCGAAGCCGCGTGGCGGCCCTGCTCGCGCAGGTTCAGCCGCGCAGGTTCGCGGTAGGCTGGCAGCGGCGCGGAATAAAGGATGAGGTCCACTTGCGGGAAGGATTCATCGCTGGCCCAAAAGCCCACCTTGTTATAGACGATGTAGATTCGCGCGCAGCCTTCCTTCACCTGGTTGGCGCGCAGCACTTCGTGGAGCTGCCCGCGCACCTTGTCCCGGTCGAACAAGAGCGGCAGGTGCAGGATGCGCGCGTCTTTCTGCAAGCGCTTCCAGTGGCGCTCGTAGGCAAACGGCTCGCCATCGAAAACGCGCAGCGTAGTGAACAGCCCCCAGCCGTTCAGCAGCCCCGCTTGCCCCGGCGAGAGCCGCACCTGCTCGATGGGGAGCAGCTTGTCGTTATGAAAGACGTAGCGATGGATCATTCCCGCCTCCGCTGATAAGCCCACACATTCTAGCCTAATTCCGGGGGACGCCCGACAAGAGGAGATGGTTTCCGTCGGCGGCGGGCTGTGTAAACTTTTCCCGTATCTGGCCCCTTTGTTCCCGCTCGGAATCACTCCGTCAGGCATTTCTGTTCACTAACCCCTTGTCCCCCAATCAGTAATCGCTTGGCACGTTTCTTGCATCTATTTGCAAAGGAGGCGACCGGCTTCACGCGGAGGTACGCCATGCCACCGAAATCGTTGCGCGTCAGCAAGCCACGATTCGCTTATCTATTGCTTTTGAGTCTTATTCTGGTCGGCGCCCTCCTGCTCGTGAACTGCGGAAGCACCTCGGTGCAGTTCATCTCCAATCCCCCGCGGGGCACCGCCAGCGTCAGCATCAGCGACCCGCCCAGTTGTCGAGCGCCCGCCGGCAGCTTCAAGCACGTCTATGTGACCATCACCTCCGTACAGGCCCACCTGAATGCTTCGGCAACAGACAGTTCCCCCGGCTGGCAGGAATTCGCGCCGCAGCTCGCCTCGCAGCCCATGCAGCTTGACTTGCTTTCCACCGCGCAGACGGGCTGTGTCCTCGCGCAACTTGCCAGCAACGTCACTTTGCCCTCCGGTGATTACCAGCAGTTCCGCCTGATCCTGCTGCCCAATTCACCGGCTGCTGGAACGCCCGTTCCTTCCAACAACGCCTGCGGCAGCCAGGGCTTCAACTGCCTCGTGCTCAGCGACGACAGCGTCCATCTGCTGAACCTCTCCAGCCAGGCGAACACCGGCCTGAAGATTCCGCCCGGACAGATTGCTGACGGGGCCGTCCGCGTCGCTGCCGGGCAGCACGTGGACATCAACATTGACTTCAACACCTGCGCCTCCATCGTGCTCCAGGGGACCGCGCAGTACCGCTTGCGACCCACGCTCACCGCCGGCCAGGTCAGCGCGACGAGTTCTGGAATCAGCGGAAAGGTGCTCGATAGCGCCACCCTGTTGCCCATCACCGGCGGCCAGGTGCTCGTCGCCGTCGAGCAGGCCGACAGCACCGGCGTCGAGCGCATCCTGATGCAGACCGCTGCCGATGCCAACGGAAATTTCAACTTCTGCCCGCTGCCATCGGGCACCTACGACGTCGTCACGGTGGCCACCGACGGCGCGGGCGTGGCCTACGCGGCCACCGTTGCGTTTAACGTTCCCTCGGGCACGGCCCTGGGAAATGTGCCTATCGTCGCGCAGTCCGGCACCTCCACGAGCGCGGGCACGATTCAGGGAGTGGTGACTGCATCCAACGCCGGGGCGGGCGCCGCCATTGACGCCGCAATGAGCGCGCAGCAGACGATTCAGCTTCCGGGCGGCGTCACCCGGCACGTGGCTATTCCACTGCAAGGCGCGTCCACGGTGAACGTCGCCACTGTGGGTTCGCCGGCCAGTGTGGTCTGCCCTGCGAACACTTTCTGCGAGCAGTACACACTGGTCGTTCCGGCCAGCAATCTCAGCTTCGGCACCTTCGCCATGTCGGGAACAACGTTTTCCGCGCCCGCGCCCGGCGACGTCCTCTTTCGGGTTCAGGCACACGCCTTCCGACCCCTGAGCGGCGGCACGCCCATGTGCTCTCCGTCCAGTTTGACCCAGGACAAAGACTCCGCCGATCAGCCGCTGAAGGTCACCTCGGGCGCCACGGTTACCGCCAAGCGCCTGGACTTGATCGGCTGCAGTTAACCTTTGAAAGTCCAAGCCATCTCATAAATGCTTTCCGCCGACGGCTCAGGAAGGGCATGGCTTTAGCCATGCCCTGAACGCGGCAAAAAATAGGGGCTTTAGCCCCTGAGGGACTGAAGTTCTTCCTCACTCCATGATTTGAGGCACTTATGAGACAGGCTCTCGATACCAGATGCCCAAAACTCGGCCGACTTAGACTGCGGCAGCACTGCATTTGCGTTGTGGGTCAGGGCTTCAGCCCTGACAAAAAGCCCGCACAAAGACGAGGGCTTTGGCCCCTGAAATTCAGCAAAAACGGTGGCTCCGTTGACATCCTCGGCGCAGCCGGATGTGGAGTGCGGCGTCCCGAAGCTTCGGGACGCCGCTTTGCTTGGCGCGCAGCTTGCTTCGTGTGCTCCGTTCTTGACAGTGCCTCAGCGAC
>Ga0073934_10002042_pt1 | contig 44418 bp, 46 predicted proteins | sample LarsenN4metaG_FD_76834 | JGI IMG/M metagenome (GOLD analysis project Ga0073934, IMG submission 76834) | Hot spring sediment bacterial and archeal communities from British Columbia, Canada, to study Microbial Dark Matter (Phase II) - Larsen... ...
GGACACTATCAGGGCCAGCGTAAAGCCTGGGGGATGATGGCCGATGCGGGCTTCGATGGCCAATCCGTTCGAGATGATGATCTGGTTCCTCCTGTCCGGCGGGGTGGCAACCTGCTCCACCCCGAGCGTAAGCAGCGAGCCGATCTGGTTTCTCAGGCGCGCCTGGATGGTCTGTTTGGACAGCGCTGGAAGACTGAAACAGTGAACTCGGTGATCAAACGTAAGTTCGGCGACACCATCCGTTCTCGGAAACGCAGCCTGCAGCGGTGAGAACCGATTATCAAGGCATTGGTCTACAACATTCATCGCTAAGTGTGTCTCGGTTTAACCAATCTTTGCAACAGAGCATTCCCGGCTTATTAAAATACACATCTCCCCCGAGCAATAAGATATTATTGCATAATTTGAAATTTTTGTATATTAATAGCCAAACAATTGACTCCTTTGCATTCTCGGGTCGTAATCTCTATCTACTCGACAGGGTCGAAATACAGACATGGCCCATAGTCTACAGGCGAGGAGGGCTATTGCCGCGTAAACAAATGATTGCATTGTTAGGATTTTCGGGTTGTGAGCGGTGCCTGCCGCTCACATACCAAAAAGCCCATAACAATACTATTGTGCTCCTGCTAACAGTGGATCAGGCCGGACCGCAAGGTCAACCATATTGTGTCTAAAAATTGCAGCCGAAAGTCCTCGTTGCAATATTGGGATAAATGATGTATGATTTAGCTGTTCTAGCCTGGGAGTTTGGCGGATCCACATCATCGGTTACAGATGAGAGGAAGGGAGCACAACCATGGCTTTTCAATTTAGAAACTCAAAGGGTCAGACCTATTACCTGCACGCTACGACCCGCACACTCAAAAGCGGGAAACAGCAGCGCCTGTACTTCTTTGCCAAGACCGTGCAAGCGGGCGCACTGGATGCGGTTCCTCAAGGCTACATGGTGACCGAAAGCAGTACCGGGTTACCGGTCCTGAAGCGCAAGTAAGTTCAAACACAAGCCATTCCCAGGAAAATAACCACCGATAATCCGATATCTTATCGGTGGTTAAACGCGTCTTGGGTAGAATTGCTGGCTTGGAGGCACCCGATGGGGGCGGCAGCGCCAAGCTGGTCTGACTGGGGTTGGGATCGTAAGTAGGAGGAAGAAAGCATGAAGATCAACCAGCTCGTTGAATGCACACAGTTTCCCTGCCAGGACGTGAGGCACAGCAGTTACGTAGTCCCGGCGATAGACATCGACCTTGGGAGAATCTCAATCCTGATGATCTCGGAATCGGCCGCGGAGCCACCCGGTGATTATTATTATTCCGATGGAGAGCCACTATTTGCACGCACCACGCTGCAGGCATTCCGGGATGCCGGTGCGGACGTCTCCTCAATCCAGGAGATCCTGGACCTGGGAATATACCTGACCAGCGCGGTCAAATGCGGCAAAACGGGGTATGGAATACAGACATACACCATCAAGGCATGCTCGTTCCTGCTGGAGAAGGAAATTTCCCTGTTTCCCTCTGTCGAGGTCTTCCTGCTGATGGGTGATGTGGCGATCAAGGCATTGAACTACATTGCCATGCGAGCGGGCGAGGGCAGGGTGATCCCGGCCGGCTCTACCTACAAGATACGCGGGCAGGCCTATTATTACCGGGGACGCAGGGTGTTTCCATCCTATCTGCAGGCTGGTCCCAGCTTCTTCATCGAGAAGAGCAAGCGCAGGATGATTGCAGAAGACATCAGAGCAGCGTTGAGTCTCGTATCGTAAGGTGTCGCATCCAACCCCGCACCCTCAGGTGCCCGACGATAACCTAAGGATAATTGGGCATTGGGAAATCCTCGACAAACCGGGCCTACCGGACCAGCCAAGTGGCTTTGATGCGCCCGGAGGTTGTCACCCACGTTGCCAACGCCGACCAACGACTGCTCCAGCTTGATTTCAAAGTGTTGGGTACCTACAGATTAGAAATTAACGGCCCGAGAAGCCGCGCCCACATGTCTTCCGGGTATTGCTTGCTCTTCGTCCTGGACCAGGATGGCACCCCCTCGGTCGGCAAGTTCGTCCACGTGGAGTAGGCCTTGAATAAAATGCCAGGTTCGATTAAAATATAAAACAGATGTTCGGGTTATAGTTGGACCTACACAGATCGGTATTGGAGGATACGAAATGGAGATACCCGTCTTGCAGAAAATCCAGAGGGGCCTGTTAGAAAAACGCCATAACCTTACCGATTGGCTCACCAACGCGCCATCTCTGAAGAGGCAGATCCATCTGGGGCCAGTGGACGAAACCTCTGTCCAGACTCACATTAAGATGATCGATACGGCCTTGAAGAAGGCCGAAGAGCAGACACTGGGCCTGTGTGAAATATGCCACGATTACGTGGACGAAGGCCTGCTGGAGATGGATTACACCGCCCGCGTGTGCCTGGAGCACCTGAGCGAGCAGGAAAGAAGCCAGCTCGAGGCCGAGTTGGACTTCTTGAAAATCGTCCAACAAGCCTTGATGCCCCAGAGTGTGCCGGCCATCCCGGGAGTGGAGTTGGGTGTGTTCCATCGCCCAGCCCAGATTGTAAGCGGTGACTATTTCGATTTCCTGAATTTTCGCGATGGATCTCATGGCCTGGCAATCGCCGATGCCATGGGGCACGGCGTATCCGCCTCCATGCTCATGACTTCCCTGCAGACCGCCCTGCGAACACTGGTTCCCGACAGCGAATCTCCGGTTGAAGTGCTGCAGCGGGTCAACCGCCTGTTTCTCCATAACTCCCAATTCTCGACCTTCGTAACCGCATTCCTCGGCCACTACAACCCCATTGAGCGTTCATTAACATACAGCAACGCCGGCCATAACTCGCCGTTGTTTTTCGATAAGCGGCTGGACAGAGTAGCCAAGCTGGAACCGACAGGCGCGGCGATCGGGTTGATCGAGGAGTACAGGCTGGAAACGAAGACGATCACTCTCTCCCAGGGAGACATCCTGCTACTCTATACCGACGGCGTCACCGAGGCGACCGACGAGCGGGAAGAAGCGTTTGGCGAGGCCAGGTTGTCGTCCATTATTCAGGCTCAGGCGCACCTGTCCGCCGGAGACCTGGTGCAGGCCATCCGCCAGGAATTGCAGCATTTCGTAGATCAACGACCTCTGGAGGACGATACCACCATCCTGGCGCTAAAGGTCTTCTGATCGAATTCAAATTCGTGAATACCACTGTTCATCTTCGAGCTCCATAGCCATGAGATTGTACCTTGGCTGCCCAATCTGGGCGTACAGAGGCTGGGTAGGCAGTTTCTACCCGGAAGGAACGAAACCCACCGATTACCTGCGGGAGTATGCCCGGCGCCTCACCACGGTGGAAGGCAACACCACCTTCTACGCTGTTCCGTCGGCTGCAACGATACAACATTGGGCCAAAGAGACGCCGGATAATTTTCGCTTTTGCCCAAAGCTGCCACGCAGCGTGAGCCACTCCGGAAAACTGGTGGAACACGTCGCCCTGGCGCACCAATTTCTGGATGTGATGAGTCAGCTCGGGGCCCGTCTGGGGCCCATGTTCCTCCAGCTTCCACCGCGCTATTCCCCAGCCGGTTTTGAGGACATGCGGGCTTTCCTGAAAGCCTGGCCGCGCCAGGCGGAGCTGGCGGTGGAGGTGCGTCACAGCGGCTGGTTCGAATCATCCAACCACCAGGGCTTGAATACCCTGCTCACCGAGCACGGTGCAGCGCGGGTGATCATCGACACGCGCCCGATCCACAGCCTGCTCGGCGACCGCCGCCTGCAGGGCAGCGTCTACCAGCGCATGCTCGAAGCCCGCCAGCGCAAGCCAAACCTGCCCATCCTCCCCGATCGCACGGCGCCCTTCGTCTTCCTGCGCTATATCGGGCATCCCAGTTTGGAAGAGAACTTTCCTATCCTGAGCGAATGGGCAGATCACGTGGCAGGCTGGCTGAGAGAAGGGATAGCAGCCTACGTCTTCTGTCACTGCCCGGACGAGCGCCTGGATCCCTGGCTGTGTCGTGAATTTCATCGGCGCGTTTCGGCAAGCCTGCCCCTCCCACCGCTCCCCTGGGACGGACTCGTATCGCAGTCGCCGCACCAGCCGCGCCTGCTTTGAAATACCTCCGAACATTTTGGTACGACCTCTGGAAAGTGTAAAAAATAATTAACAATATATTATGATAATTATGTTACTTTAATCAAATAAAGTTATGATCTTTATCATTTGGATTGGTGGGGGAGGTTTGCTAAACTCATTTTTACCAAGTTTCACAACCTGCTGATATTCATGCCAGGTGCTTATTAATTACCGATAATCCTTTATCTCCTTTTTCTATTTATCGATCAAACCGACATCCTGAATGGACATACCTGCCCAGACAATGGATGTAGTCTGAGCAATTAATCGCTGTTTATTGCTAACCAATAAGGAGGGGCAGGATGAGACAGGGACTCGGCCCCAAAAAAGGGGCACAGCCTTAGAAAGCTGATCATCCCGGGAGTGATGATGTTAGCTTTCTGGGGTATAGCTTTGTGGGGTTGGCTGGCCAGCGGCTATATCCAGCCGCTGTTATTGTTTGGCTACATTGGCACCTCAATCGGCGTTGGTCTGGGGCTGTATGCAACCTTGCCTAAGAAGCGCAAGCCGCTCGGGCGCCGCCTGACCCTGTTCCTGGTAGGCGGCTTCTTGTTTGGCTTTGCAGTGTTGGTGGGCAAAGAGAACTCCCAGATCGAAGGGGCAATCTTCGGTCTGTTGACCGGCGTTGTCCAGATGGGTGTGATCCACTACATGATCGCCAAGATCTTTGGGCCGGTGCTCTTCGGACGCTTGTGGTGCGGCTGGGCCTGCTGGACGGTTATGGTCCTCGACCTGCTGCCGTTTACCCGCCCCAGCGGGAGGCTTCCAGGACGCTGGGGCTGGCTGCGATACCTGCACTTTGGTCTGAGTCTAAGCCTAGTCTTGCTGCTGGTGTTCGTCTTCGGCTTTCGGGATGGGGCAACCGGTGGCGTTTGCCCGGTGGCGGTGCCGCTCAAGCTGACCACACGCTTTTCGCTGCTCAAGATCGGCGGCGTGGTTGAGAAATGCAACGACTGCGGGGCGTGCGTGAAGACCTGCCCGATGGATGTGTGCATCCCGGAGTACATCCTGGATGGCCGGCGTGTGCTGACAACCGAGTGCAGCCTGTGCCAGACCTGCATCATCGTGTGCGCCAGGGAGGCGCTGAAACTCTCATTTGGCTTCGATTTGGGTGGGAAGGACCTGCTCAGGGAGCGAATCCCCTCCCAAAAGCCTACGATTACCTCGGCTGATTGGAATGAAAAAAACCATCGCTATTTCGTGTTGGAAGACTGTAGCAATCGGTCTAGCTGGCTTCGCCGTTAATGAGGCCTTGTTCTGGACATATATCCAGCAGCAAGGAGGAGAAACAACATGAAGGACAAGATCTGCCTGATCACCGGCGCCAGCTCGGGCATCGGCAAGGCAACTGCCCTGGGGCTGGCGCGCATGGGGGCCACAGTGGTGCTGGTGTGCCGCGACCGGGCGCGCGGCGAAGCTGCGCTGGCCGAGGCCAGGGCGGCCACTGACGGCCAGAACGCCGCCGGAGATCGCAGGGCCGCCCTGCTGCTGGCCGACCTCTCCTCCCAGGCCGCCATTCGCCAGCTCGGGCAGGAGTTCAAGGCCCGCTTCTCGCATTTGCACGTCCTGATCAACAATGCCGGCCTGGCACCCAGCGCACGCTCGATTACAGTGGATGGCATCGAGACCGTCTTCGCGGTCAACTACCTGGCTCCGTTCCTGCTCACCAACCTGCTGCTGGAGGTGCTGAAGGCCAGCGCGCCGGCGCGGGTAGTTAACGTGGCCGGCGACTTCCACCGCAAGGCGACCATCAACTTCGACGATCTGATGTTCGAAAACAGCTACAGCGGCATCCGGGCGAATAACCAGGCCAAGCTGGCCTTGATCCTGTTCACCTACGAGCTGGCCCGCCGGCTGGAAGGCAGCGGGGTTACGGTCAATTGCCTGCACCCAGGAGCTGTGGCGACCGGCGCCCCCTTGAAGGACCCGCACCTCTCTCCACTGGCCAGATTCATGTATGGCCTGGTGAAGCCTTTCTTCCTGAGCCCCGAGAAAGGGGCCGAAACGTCGATCTACCTAGCATCATCTCCGCAGGTGGAGGGGGTAAGCGGCAAGTATTTCATCAAGAAAAAAGCAATGGCCTCCTCGCCAGAATCGTACAATGCGGAAATCGCCAGGCGCCTGTGGCAGGTCAGCGAAGGACTTATCAGGGAAACGCAGCGAAGGGAGGTATCCCATGGCTCCGGTTGAAGCATCTTTTTTCAAGCGCCAGGCGTTCGTCCTGTACTTCGTGCTTGCCTATGCGGTCTCTTGGAGCATCATGGTGCCCCTGGCCCTCTCGGCGCGCGGGATGATTGCGGCACAGTTACCGCTGGTTCTCCATTATCTTGGCTCGCTTGGACCGATCACTGCTGCCCTGGTCATGACTGCCATCAATGAGGGTTGTGCGGGGGTGCAGGCGCTGCTTGGGCGCGTCTTAAAATGGCGCGTCGGCCTGCGCTATTACGCCTTCGCCGTCCTGGCTCCACTGGGGTTGTTCGGCCTGGCGGTGGTCTTGAATCGGGCTATCTTCGGCGACTGGCCTGACCTGTCCCTGCTAGGCCAACCGGAATACCTGCCCTATATCGGACCGTTCGGTGTGCTGGGACTCTGGCTGCTCACCTACGGTCTGTGCGAAGAGACCGGCTGGCGAGGCTACGCCCTACCCCACCTGCAGCGGGACCGGCCGGCGGCGTCGGCCTCCCTGCTCCTGGCCATCCTGTGGGCCTGCTGGCACTTCCCGGCGTTCTTCTACCGGGATACCTATGTCGAGATGGGGATATTGGGTTTTCCCATCTTCCTGGTCTCGCTCATCTTCGCCGCCATGGTGTTCACCTGGCTGTACAACAGCACCGGCGGAAGCCTGCTGTTGGTGATCCTGTTTCACGCCGTCTTCAACTGGCTTTCGGTTTCCGAGGCGGGCGGCCAGCTCGTCGCCTGGCTGATGAGCGCACCAGTGGTGCTTTGGGCGCTGTTCGTCGTCCGCCGCTACGGGCAGGAAAACGTCTCTCCGCTGAAGAAACAAGTCGCCCAGGCTCATCTGGCTGGGTGATGGCCTGGGCCGCTTTGCTAGCCAAATCTTGTGAGGCCTCTTCAGATGGAAATTGTAGAATACCAAGACGCCGATCCCCTTGGCGTGTTGAGATTGAATCTACTCGGGCTGAATTACGCGCTGACGCCTGAAAGGATGGCGACCATCCTGCGCCTCGACCCGCGCCCCTTCCCCTTCTTCGGCGTTTACGCCATCCAGGATGGCATAGTCGCCGGGCAGGTAGGCGTGTATCGTCTGCCCATGCTCTCGATCGATGGGCCTGAGGAGGTTGGCGGCGCCTGCGCGGTTTGCACGCATCCCGCCTTCAACCGGCGCGGGGTGGCTACCCTGCTGCTGACTGAGGCGCACGCGCGGATGCGGGCTGCTGGACTGCGCTTCTCGACCCTGGGAACTTCCCGTTATCTGGTCGCCCACAGGCTCTACCAAAGCCAGGGTTATGTGGATGTCTTCTCGCCAAACGTGGTCTTCGCCCGCCTGGAAGACGTCGGCCGGGAGACTCATCTCAGGGCAGGGCGCGCCGGTGAACATGAAATGGAGCTCGCCGAAGAGATCTTCGAGCGGGCAGCCGCTGGCTATTTGGGCTTCGCCAGGCGTCACAGGTCCTTTCTCTCGATCCTGGTGGCGACCGGGGACCTGCCTTCAGACGAGGTCTGGCTGCTGTGGGACGGTTTCGAGCCGGTGGGCTATGCCCTGGTCAATATCCAGGAAGATCTGCTGAGGCTGAACAGCCTGTTGCTGGTGGATGGGGTGGAGGCGGCCGCGGCCGTGTCGGCCCTGGCGCAGGATAAAAACATCTCCTACCTGCAGATACGGATAGACCAGCCCAGCGTGCTAGTCAGCCTGAGGCAGGCAGGATACCCATGCGGGGTGCCGGGCTGGAGCACCTTCATGATCAAGCCGCTGGTGCCCGGGGCTACTGTAGAACTGGCGCGCCGCCTGTTCGGAATTGGGACGGAGCGATTCCTGATCTCTTACATCGATGTGACATAGGAGCCAGACCAGTGTATTCGCCGTCGGTCTTTTTTAGCATAGTCGCGCTAATACCGGAATCCAGCCCTGATTGGATAATTCTCAGTCGGTGAACTGGCGCGCCAGCTCGATCTTCAGGCGCATCTTGACGTCGTTATCCACAAACAGCGACCCATGATGCTGCTGGACAGGGTGGATCTCCGTTTCCTCCAGCACAGCGCTGCGCTCCAAGATGGAGTTGTCTCCCAGAGGTTCGCTCTTGTAGACGATGTCACTCAGGCTGCCGTCTGCCTGGCGGCGCAGGCTGATGTTGGAGATGGTCTTGATTCCGTAGCCAAAGATCGAGATGGCCGGGATGCTGGAGCGCTTCCCCAGCTCCTGGCGGAACTTGCGGGCTTCCCGCAGGAGAGGCCTGTAGGCCTCCTCCAGCCAGCTTTCGTCTTCCAGGAAGTTGACCTTTTTGCCATCCTGGTCTATTGCGCAAGGGTAGGTGGGGAGGATCTGGTAGCTGGTAGCAAAGGTCAAACTTACCTGGCGAAAGCGCTCACCCATTAAGCCAAAGGGTAGAATAGCCGGGGCAACCAGCAGGCTGGTCAGCGCCTTGACCACCCCGAGGTGCGGGCCACCCATCAAGATCACACGCTCCACCCGTTTCTTACCCCCCAGTCGCTCGACGTAATAACGGCTGACCATGGTCCCCAGGCTGTGCCCGATGATCGTAATCGGGAGAGAGGTGGGCAGGCCATCCACCAGTTGGCCTAGCTGGCGGGCCGAAATACGCACGTCCTGCCGCCAGTCATAGGCGAATTCAAAGAAGTCCCGTCCCCGCTCGTAGCCCAGCTCCTCGACCAGGTAGTCGCCCAGCCGGTTATATTGGTCTTGTTTGATCAGGTTGGGAACGATAACTACTTCATCCACAATGGCGCGTGGCTCCAACGGGACAGACGACGGGTAGCGAAACAACTCGGGATTCTTGAAGATGTACTTGACGTTAGGCCACACCCGCTCGTTGCCCAGCCACAGCTCAGAACCCATCATTCCTGGCACAAATACCACCGGGCGCCGGGTGGGCATGCGGGCCAGGGTCTCGTCGGCGAGGGTCAAAGCCTGGGCGCCAAAGCCACTTTTGAAGATCACCTGAGCCGGACCAATGCGAAATACATCCCCATCCTGCAGGATCAGCTCGTCGACGCGCTCCCTTTTGAACCAGGTGCCGTTGGTGCTGCCCAGGTCGCGCAGCACGAACAGATTGCCTTTGCGGGCAATCTCAGCATGGCGACGCGAGACCTGCGCCTGGTCGATAACCAGCCCGTTGTCCTCGTCGCGGCCGATGGAGACCTGGGCCGTCGCCTCCAGCGGCAGCTCCCAGGTCTTCTCGCTGGTAAAAGCTACCAGACGCGGCTGGCTGGTCTCGTTGATCACCATCGGCAGGATTTCCGTATCCAGAGTCATATCCAGATCAGCTTCCGAGTCGATCATAGTCAATCCCATCTCGGCGGCTGACATGGCACCTTCGAAACGTAATTGAGTGTTCCCCAGGGCAATCTTATCTCCCGGCTTTAATTCTGTCTGTTCCACCCGCATTCCATTGACGCGCGTTCCGTTTGCAGAGCCGAGGTCGAAGAGCATACATCCCGCGGGGCTGCATTCGAGGCGGGCGTGGGTACGCGAGACACGCGCGTCTCCCAACACGATATCGTTTGTCACAGCCCGGCCCAGGCTCACGCTGGCCTTGCCCAGTTCGAACTCCTGCTCAGGGCCACCTTCCTGGACCAGGATCAACCTACCAAATGCTTGTTCCATAGATTACCAGCCGTCGGACATGGATATAAAAAACCATTTTTGAGATTGCCTCTATTCGTTGGGCAGGTCAACGCAGTTGCCACTTTCCAATACCACGGTATGGTCCGGGTTGGCAACCAGGGCGCACATCTGGGTCGCTTCGGCGGGCCGATCGGCCGTGGTAAAGCCGGTAAATGGCGTGGGGCCGGCATACATCAGCCGGAAACCCTCCCCGGAGATACCCACCTGCTCAGGCGGAACATTATTAAAAAAGAAGTGGATGTGGATGCCCGGCATCTGCGGGTCGAATCCCTGGGCGATATACTCAACTACGTAGCGATCCTGATCTTCGATGCTGACCTGGGTGATTTCGACGAACAGGCCGGCAGCGCCTGCGGGACCGGTCGGCGGCGGTGCTTCGACCAACTGCAATTTGCTGATATCGCCGCTGACCGAGGTTGCGTCTCTCGGTAGCCAACAGGTGTTGTCCGCATCTTGTGGATTGGAGACGTTCCACCAGCCCTCATCGGGAGAAATGCCTTGCACCAACAGGATCTGCCCGGCGACCAGTGACGCAATAGAGGGGTAAGACAGGCCTGGGCCCGCAAGACAGGTGGTCTCCTGGAGTGGGGCGGCTACGACAATGTCCGGCAGGATAGCGCAGTTGCCGCTGTTGAGCTGGACGCTGTGGTCGTGGTTGGCGACCAGGACGCACATCTGCGTGGCAGCACGCGGCCGGTCGATGAGGCGGAATTTATTGAACGGGCGCGGCCCGCCATACAGATACCAGGGCCCATCGCCGGGTCGCCCGGCCTGATCGGGTGGAACGGTGTTGAAGAAGAAGTGCACGTGGATACCTGGCACGCTTTCGGTGAACTCGAAGGTCTCGTACTCGGCGACGTAATAGCCATTGATGTCGATGGTAATGCCATTGATGCGCACATAAGGGACGCCGGCCGGGATGGTGGGAGTGGGCGAGAGGGTTGGAGTCGGGGTATCGGTCGGGAGGGGGGTATCGGTCGAGGTGGGCGCGATGGTGATGGTCGGGGAAGGCGTTGCCGTACCTGCCAGGGCAGCCAGCACCATACCAGTGCTGGTCGGATTTTCACCAGATTCAGAAGCTGGATTCCCTACCCCTCCAAAAAGCCTGATAGCGGCGAACGCACTCCCCGCTGCACACAATAGCAGCACCACGGCGCCGGCGATTAGCAGGGCAGGAATCGGCTTGCTTATTCCTGGCTTAGGCTTAGCCACAGGCTTCGTCTGCGGGCTGGAAGGGGCCGGGCCACCCATGGTCGCGAGTGGGCTGGGGGGCGCAGGAGGCTGGCCTGCTTCTCCCCCCAGACCAGGCACTGCAGCTTCCTTGATCGTAGGGGTGGGCGGATTGGATGGCTCAGCGGCAGGTTCCAGGACTGTAGCGGTGTTGAACTCAGCCGAAGTCGCTTCGACCATCGTCGCCTCTGGAATCTCGTGAAGAGCCAGGGAGCCGTCATCCTGGGCCTGGTCGACGAGGGTAGCTTCAAGCAGAGTCCTGCCCTGGATGCGGTCCAGGACCTGCCTCAATGCTGAAGCCAGCTCGGCCATCGAGCCGTAGCGCTGATTTCGATCTTTTGCCAGCGCTTTGCCGATCACGGCGATCAGGTCTTCTGGCACCTCAGGCCGCAGCTCGTGCAGATCAGGTATGGGGTCGTGCAAGTGCATCATCATCAGGGTCATAGCCGAATCGGCCTCAAAGGGAGGTCGGCCATTGACCATCTCAAACATGGCCACGCCGAGAGAATACAGGTCAGACCTGGGGTCCGGTGGTTCTCCCCTGATGAGTTCGGGTGGCATATACAAGGCCGTGCCGACTACCGCCCCGGTAGCGGTATGCCGCTCTGCCCCCGTGATCTTTACGATGCCGAAGTCCATCAGGATGGCGTGATCGTGTACGTCCAGCATGATGTTGGCAGGCTTGATGTCGCGGTGGATCATGCCACGCTGGTGGGCATAGCCGGCAGCGTCGCAAATCTCGATGGTATGTTGGATCGCCTGAACCAGGGGCAGGCGCTTGCCGGCGCTGTGCACGCGCCGCATACGCTCCTGTAGAGTCTCTCCAGGGACGAATTCCTGGACCATATAGTAAAGGTCATCATCGTGGTTGAAGTCGTAGACCTGCACGATGTGTGGGTGCCTGAGTTGGGCGACAGCGGTGGCCTCTTCTTCAAACCGGGTCAGAAACTTGGGGTCGTCAGCCAGGTGGGAATGAATCAGCTTGATCGCAACCACCCGCTTCAAATTGGGGTCGAATGCCTTGTAGACAGCCGACATCCCGCCCTGGCCAACGACTTCTTCGATCTTGTAGCGCCCACCCAGGGTCTTACCAATCCAATTGGCTCGCTTCATACAAAACTCCTTCTGTTCGATTCCCCGAAATCACCATAGTTAGACAATGTCACACTCGGAAAACTCCTCCACGGGTAATGTGACATTCTTGAGATGGGTCAACTATCTTTCGGATTCCATCAGCCAAAGCCATGAGCGGTCAAACTGGCAGTTGGTGTGTCCCGATTCGCTCACGGCGAGGAAGGCCACGAAGCCTTGCTCAAAGGCCTTATTGGCCTGCCTGGCCGCCTTCAATCTGGCGTTGTAATCGGCTTTGATCTTCTGCACCGCCAGGTTGTACTGCGCCGTGGCTTTGGTGTAGAGCGCCACTGCCTGGGGATCGTTGAGATTGGCCGGCGGGGGCGGTGGAGAGGGGAACCTGGGCTGCGGCAGCGGGGCATCAGGGTCAACCTCGCCGATTTTTGTGCCATTGGTATAAATATTGAAGCGATACCCCCTGGCGACCAGCGCTAAACGGTTTACTGCTCCGTTGTGGTAATCAAAAGCCCGATCCACCCCATAGGCGTACAGGTCTTGCCCACCAACCACCTCTCCGTCTGCCATCACAGTAAAAATGACATGCCCGTTGGCCGCTCGGGCGGCGACCAGCATGTACTGGTTCGGGGCAGCCTTGTTTCCATCCGAACGAAACACGAAGCCGCATCCTGAGCCACCATACTCGGTATTCCAGGTAATATCCGCTGAAAGGACGAAGTCCTGCGCGATGGTCCCCATGAACTGGTTGGCAAACTCGTAGCTGTGATATTCTTCGAGCTCCAACTGGAGCGTAGGGTGGATCCAGCCGGGTCGACCGCGCTCTGGATCAACCCCATACAGCAGCAGCTCTCCGCGAAATGAGGCGAAGGCGTCGTCGGTGGCACGCTGCGCCTCCAGACTGAGGTCGTTCTGGGCTGTCTGTGTAGAGATAAAGGAGCTTGCTAATTGGGTGGCAGTAGCCTGGGCTTCCTGGAGCGAATCCTTTGCCTTAGAAGCGGACTGATCGGCAGTGACTGTGGCAGCCAACCGGGTTCCCAGGGCCTGCGCCGTGCTCTGCATTGCCTGGGGGTCTCCCGGGCTACAGGCAGTCAGCAGCAGAAGATCAACGAACAACCCCAGGCCAACCGTGGTTATTCTTTTTCCCCATGATCCACAAAGCCGGTTATGCCGATTCATCGCTTGCGGACCATTAAGAACATGATCAGGCCAAGGCAGACCGATTGGAACACGAGCTGCATTCCCCAGGCAGTTGACAGCTTTGGCCAGTAGACGTCGGCGTCACTCTTATCCACAAAAGCCCAGCGGAAGTCCTCGTTGAATGAGTCGATCAAGCCTTCGGCCTTGCCGACAGCAGCGTTGCGATCGATCTCCCAGCGGGCGAGGTCCTCCTGGTAAGCGATCGCCTCGGCCTGGTAGACATCGGCGAGGGCCTGATAGTCCTCGATTTGGCGCTTATATTGCTCCTGGATTTGCTCCACTTCATCCTGGTAATCCTGCATCTGCTGGAAGAAATTCGCCATCGCCACCTGGTCTGTCTGGTCGGAGGGCTGGTCGGGCGCGGGGGGCAGGTCAGGCTCGAGAGGCGGGTCGCCGATCGGCTCGGGTTCCACCGGCTCCGGTTGATCGATAGACGGATCGTAGAACTTCCCGATACCCGGGAACTCGCATGACTCCCTGCGCAGGGCGTTGATGCCCATGCAGCGGCAGTTGGCACTGCTCTTCATCTCCAGGTCCATCTCATCGCGCAATTCCTCGGGCAGCTCCCAGCAAGAGTCTGCCGCCACGTCCGATCCGACGCCCGAGATGCCCACCAGCACTTCGAAGGCCCAACGCGTGGTGGTAAAACCGGTGACGGCGCCCGGTAACGGGATCAGTGCACCGGCCATCACCAGTTGTGGGACGATCAACAGGATGACCAACAGCGGGGCGGCATTGGCGTTGGGCGCCAGCGATGACCCCAGCAACCCCAACATCATCCCAGAAAATACCACCAGGAACATCGTCAGGTAAAACAGGAAGAATTCGGGTGCTCCTCCTGGCATCTTAAACGACAAGTAATGGATGACCGTGAAGCACGCGGCCTGGTAGAGGGCAAACATGCCTGCCACCCACACCTTGGACAGCACATAGGGGAACACCCGCAGGTTGACCAGCCGTTCACGCCGGAAAATCTCCTTCTCCTTGACGAACTCCCTCATCTGCGAGATGGATCCGACCAGGATGGCGTACATGAGCGGCATGAACATAGAAGTGATCACTTTCGCCATATTTCCGTTTTGGTAATCGAACAGGTCACGCCCGAGGGCGACAGCCAGCACCACGTCCAGCAGGCCAACCAGTGGGGCAACCGCCAGCATCAAGATCAGGCTAGCGCGATCACGGGACAGGATCTTGAGGTTGCGCGCCGACAAGATGCGAAACTGGCGCAGGGTGGAAGTGCGGCTTCTACCTGCCCGCGTTGCAGATCCAGGTGCTGAGGCTGCCCGGGGAAGGGTATAACCTGGAGAGGTGGAGGCGTGGACAGGCCGGTTGCGCCGTACCCCCGCTGCTCGAGAGGCCTGACGATGTATTCATGAAATGCGGAATGTTCCCGGAAGCGCCTGGCCCAGTCCTCGGCCTTGCCTTTTTCAGGGTCGTCCAGGATGGCGTAGATCTCGTCGAACTCCATCGGTCGGGCGCGCCGATCACGTTCCGCGCGGTACTGATCGAAGAATTTTAAAGCCTCCTCCGGCGGGCCAAACCACGCCAGGTAGCCCCCGCGGGCCAGGAAAACTACCTTGTCGGCCAGCATTACATTCTTCGTGGCGTGGGTAATCAGGATGATGGTCCTGCCCTGGTCTGCTAGGCGGCGCATCAGGTGCATTAAAGCCGTCTCGGTGCCGGGGTCCAGCCCCGAAGTCGGCTCGTCCAGGAAGAACAGTCCCGGCTTGGTAAGCAATTCCACTCCAATGGAGACCCTTTTCTGCTGCCCACCACTCAAGCCGCTGATCTGGAGGTCCTTGCGGTGTACCAGGTCCAGGTCCTGCAATACTTCCATCACCCGCTGGTGGCGTTCCTGGGGGCTGGTATCAGGAGGCAGGCGCAGACGGGCGGCGTAATCCAGTTCCTGATACACGCTCAGCTCCATGTGGATGATGTCTTTCTGAGGAACGAAGCCAATCTTGTCTCGGATGGCGGCGAAGTCCTGGTAGACGTTGATATCGTTAACGCGAACCATGCCATCGCTGGCGAGCCGGTAACCAGCGATGGCATCTACTAGAGTCGACTTGCCGCCACCGCTCTGCCCAACCACCACCACAAACTCACGTGGATTGAACACCAGGGAGATGTCCTTCAACAGGTTGAGGTCTTTCCGCACCCATTTATTCAGGTGAATGGCCTCCACTCGTAAGCCGCCCGTTTCGTCGTACTCCACCAACTGGTCTGCCCCCAGGACAAACCGGTATGGGCCGATTCGAATGGCATCCCCGGCTTTAACCCAGCTTTCCCTCTCAATCCGCCGGTCGTTGACGAAGGTGCCATTCGAGCTGGAAAGATCACGCACCCGGTAGCGTTGGCCTACGCGTTCTACCAGGGCGTGGAAGCGGGAGACGGTCGGGGCCTCCAGCATCACGTCATTGCTGGGATCTCGCCCGATCTGAACCCGGTCCTGGCCGGCAAATGGAATCTGGCGAGCCTCCTGGTGGGCAGACGTCTCACCTGGATACAGGAAGGTCAGTGTTACCATAGATCCCGGGTCCAGGCTGCCAATACGCAATACATCTCCCGTGCGCAGCGTATGGCGTTCATTGAGCGGATTTCCCTGCTGGGAAATGGGGTTGGTGGCGTTCGGCAAGACAGCGATCTGCCATCCCGCGGAGGTCCTCTCCAGCAGGGCATGGTGTCCGGAGACAATCGGAGAAGGAATCACGATGTCGTTGTCCGCAGACCTGCCCAGGCTGAGGCGTTCTTTTACAAGTTTATAGGTCTGGGTATTCCCCCCCGCAACGGCGACCACCAGAACAGGTGATATGGCGCTCCCCGGTGGGGTTAAGTCGATATCCAGCACAGTTTGGGCCTGGTTAGGAGGAGCAGCATCCAGCCGAGTCTGGTCGACGGAGGCCGAAGGGGTTGAGTCATCCATTGGGGCGAGGTACACTATCCGCACCGCGCCGCCCAATTGCAGGCTGTCCCCGGATTTCAAAGGCAGGGGACCTTCCAGGCGCTGTCCATTCAAATAGGTGTGGTTGCTGCTGCCCAGATCTTCCACCAGGAAGCGCCTATTCTGGCGGAAGATGCGGGCATGGCGGCGCGAGACTACAGGCGAGGCGATCCTCAGATCCACGCCTGGGTCACGACCGATGACGGTCTGCTCCTGGCTAAGCTCGATTTCCTCCCCCTGAAGAGGGCCATCCTGGAATATCAGCCTTGGCAGTGTCGGTGACACCATCGTTTAATTACCTCCCAGCCCTGTTGGATTGCGGACACTACCGCAGGTAGTCTATGTTTGTCTGCACATCTCCCTGTCTGGAGAGAAGGGAATTATCCAATATCCAAAGAACCAAGCAACACCAATCGGCGTCACTATTTAACCGAATGTCCGAACAATTCCACCCTGGCGAGGGCTATTTGATTATGACGGCTATGCGGGCCTTTGTGGAGTAATTGGATGGGATTATACCTAATTGCTGCGATTCGTCAAGGATAGACCGGGTGCAAGAAGAGGTTGTTGTGTTCAGGTTGTTTCACCATCATCGGGCTCGGTGTGGATGACCACCCGCCCTAGCTCAGGCATGCGGGTGCGCAGATAGCGCTCGACCTGCTCCGTGATGGAATGGGCGCTGGCGATAGACACAGCCTGGCCCATCGTGCAATGGAAGGAGAGCAGTAATTCACCACCTACGCGGTGAACCCGTAGATCGTGAGGCTGGCACACAACCCCGATTTCCGCAGGCATTCCCTCCAGTATCTGCAAGACGCGAATTTCGTCTGCCAGGGTGGCCTGGCGAGTGGCGGTGGAATCGCCGGTTGGCTCGATGTGGGTCACGACCTGGTCGATCTCAGGCAATGTCTGGCGCAGTTCCTCTTCGAAGGCGCTGGCTTGGGCATGAGCCTCTTCCAGAGTGAGCAGGTCGCTCACCTCCAGATGCAGCTCCAAAAGCCTCCCACCCCCTTCATCGTAGATGCGTACCCCGTGAGTCCCCAAGGCGTGCTTGGCCGCCAGGCTGCGGATGGTGTCCAAAAGCCCTCTATCTTCAAATCTATCAGGCACGACGTACACGATCACATCCGCCCCGGGCAAGATGCGGTGGACCGCCTTTTCGGCATTGCTCGAGACTTCATGGGCAGCCTCGAAAGAAATGCCGCTGCCAACTACCAGGGTCACATCGGAGAAGATCTGCGGGCCGCTTTTTCGCACCCGCACCCGCTTAACTTCCAACACTCCTGGCACGCGAACCGCCCGAACCACCTCATCGCGCACCCCCGCCGGGACTGCATCTACCAGCGCCGAGAGGGTGCGCCTGCCAAGCCGCAGACTTACATAGGCGACGATCACTGCCACGCCCATGGCGGCAACGGCATCGGCCTTCGCCAACCATCCGACCTCCAACCAACCAGCCATGCGCACCAGCAGCAGTCCGGCGATGACCACCGAGGATGACCAGATGTCGGTTGAGAAATGTAGGGCATCGGCCTCCAGGGCCTGGCTGTCGTAGAGCCTGGCCGCCCGGGCCAATGCACGCGACCGGCCCAGGTCCACCCCTATCGAAACCAGCATAACCAGGAACGCCCATAGGCTGGCCTCGACCTCGACGCTCTTGTAGAAGAGGCGCAGGACGGCTTCGTAGATGATCCAGACACAGGTGAGCAATAACAACAAAGTCTCGAAGAGCGCAGAGAGGTTTTCCACCTTGCCATAGCCATAGGTATGGAACTGGTCGGCCGGCCTGCCGGAGAGCCGGACTGCGAAGTAGGTCATTATCGCAGCCATCAAGTCCAGCCCTGAGTGGGCTGCTTCGGCCAGTATGCCCAGGCTGCCGGTTACCAGTCCGATGAACAGCTTCATACCGGTGAGGAAGACTGCAGCCAGCACCGAGCTCAGGGCGACGCGCTGCTTATCCCGCTCTGCATCGTGGAGTAAAATGCTGTCCTCGATCATATCCATCGAATTATATCTCTCATCGAAAGACTGTTCCCGATTGGATAGACTGCTTGATTAATGGGGAAATTCCTATATAATCGTTATAAGATATGAATACTCGTATATTTCGGCAAAAGATCGCCTGTGCCTGGCTGCTGGTTATCGGGTTGGCCTTTGAATTGAGCATCGTTCCACAGGCCGATGCGACCGCCAGCCAGGTAAATATCTATATGGCGGGGCCCTACCTGGTCAGAGATCTCAATCCTGAAACCTCCAACCCTGGCCCTATGACCGAAATGAGCGGGAGACTGTACTTTTCCGCCGACGACGGGGCAAACGGGACGAATTATGGGCCAGCAATGGGACGATAACCGGCACCCAGATGGTCAGGGATATCAATCCTGCTCTCACAGGGATGAAGCACTCCTATCCTTCCGAAATCACCCGCATCGGCGATATTTTGTTCTTTCGGGCCTTCGATCCTGACCACTGTGATGAACTTTGGAAGAGCGACGGCACAGAAGCCGGGACCATGTTGGTCAAAGACATCGACACGGTTGCCTGTTCATATCCTCATCATCTCACCAAACTGGAGGGCAAGCTGTTGTTTGAAGCCTCAACTGTGCATGAAGCTGCGGGTGGATTGTGGGTGAGTGACGGCAGCACGGAAGGCACACGCCGGGTAGAACAGATCAATCCCTGGTGCAATCTCACAAGATCTAAGCATGCGGTTATAAACGGAGTCCTGTTCTTTCCGGCAGCTAGTGGTACGACCGATTGTGAACTGTGGAGAAGCGATGGCACTTTAACTGGCACCAGGCTGGTCAAAGACATCGATCCCGGTCCATCGGCCTTGTCCTTTTTCGAATGGTCAGAAATGGCGCTCGTGGATGGTATCCTCATCTTATCCGTTTACCACACTGGATTTGGGGATGAGTTATGGAAGAGCGATGGCAGCGGGGCAGGCACGGTGCTTATCAAAGACATCCGCCCTGGGGTGGGCAGCTCTTACCCCTCAGGATTATTTGGCTATAATCAATGGCTGTATTTCAACGCAGCCGAACTTCATCCGGAGTTCAAATTGTGGAAAAGCGATGGGACGCTGGATGGCACTCAGATGGTGGGCGATCGGGAAGCGGTCTCGCCTATCCACCAGGACGGTCTGCATTACTCTGCCTACGACGACGGCATCTATGGAATGGAGTTGTGGAAGAGCGATGGGACAGTGGAGGGGTTGGTCATGGTGAAAGATATCAATCCAGGCCCGGCTTCTTCTATGCCCAATACACCGGTCTCCATCGAGGGAAAGCTGTTGGATGGGGTGCTCACCTTTGTTGCCAACGATGGCAACCATGGCTTCGAGTTATGGAAGATCGATGGCACTCTTGAAGGGACAGTGATGGTGGCCGATATCAATCCTGGGACAGATCCATCTCATCCGGGCAGATTTACCTACAGCAGTGGAAAGCTGTTTTTCAGCGCAGATGACGGGAGCCACGGGGTAGAGCTCTGGGCGCTCGATATCACCCGGCGCGCCTCGCTCCCGTTGATATTTCGCTAGTGTCAGAAAATCATGATCGCCTGATCGAGGGGGTGATCGCCAAACAGACACCTTGAACCACAACGGGCCCCAAATGGGGCCCGTCTCTATTTGATCAAGGTTCGCTACGGTGGGATCAGTCAGATCAGGCGGCGAAGATGCTCTCCGGGAGCATCCCCTCGAGAATGATCTCTAAGGCCATGGTATGACTGCATCGCCCGCGTGTCTGGAAGAAATCACAGTCGCACCGCCAAACTCCGTGTTCCAGATTGACCGTATGGGGATTGTTCTCTCCCTCGAAGGTCACCTTCAAGGCCTCGAAACGAATGCGGTCGCGCTCTTCAGCATACCGTTTGGCTTTGTCAATTTTTCCGATCATCCCGTAGTCCATGCGTCCACCTCTCCTTTCGCAGAATCTGAGAATAAAAAAGCACGCGTGCCTAGCCGCGTGCCTTCAATAACGTTGCTGATACTCCTCCAGAGGAATCACTTCGCATCCTGTTCCTCCTGTATTTTCAGTATAAGCTGAGTCAACGATAAAGTCAACAGAATCCTTGGAGCTTTCTAATATTTGTTAGTTGGAGTGACGACGCTCTCGGCAACTCACGCCTTGACGCGTAGCCTGCGCCCTTCATCCCTGAGCAACAGGCTGAGGACAATCGAGATCACACTGACCACCAGCGATCCCAGCAATGCCGGCCAGAATCCATCCACCGTGAACCCCACCCCAAAAGCCGTGCCGATGTAGCCAGCCAGGTAAAACAGGAAGGTATTGACCACCAGAGTGAACAGACCCAGGGTGAGCAAGATCAACGGGCAGGTGAGCAGCTTGAGCAGCGGGTTGAGCAGGGCATTGACCACCCCAAAGATCAGCGCAAGCCAGATAAAGGAAAGCCAGTTCGTACTCTGGGGGTGGATGCCCGGCACCAGGGCAATGGCCGCATAAAGAGCGACGGCATTAATGGCCCAACGTAGAATGAAGCGCGTCATGGATCGATTCCTTTCTTTAATAAATTTTGATCATCAGCACTATAGCCCTCCCGGGCCGTGCGACCCGCCAGAAGGTGGGCAAGCCGGGTGGGCTCCGGCAGGCGGCGACCTCGGCTGCAAGCCAACACCACCCGCGCTGCAGAGGGCAGGTCCACCCTGTGGCCAACCGATACATAGACCGGGCTGAGGTGGGCATGGGTGCGCAAGGCCAGGCCCAGAAGCTCGCTGCCTTGCCTGAGCTCGCTCGTTGAGCCCGCCGCCAAAGCCGGTGGGGGCGCTTTCCCAACCAGCACCGACTTGGCACAGCCAATGGTGGGCAGATCCAGCAAGACCCCCAGGTGGCAGGCGATGCCGAACCGCCGGGGATGGGCCGCTCCGTGTCCGTCCACAATTAATACGTCTGGCCGGCGTTGAAGTCGCGCCAGGGCCTGCAGGATTGCCGGGGTTTCCCGAAAGGAAAGCATCCCGGGGATATAGGGGAAGCGCAGTGGAATAGAAGCCACGGCCTGTTCTGTGACCACCATTGCCTCCATGTCCATCGTGACCGCTGCGGCGTGAATCTGCCCGGAAGAGTATGCTGCATCCACTCCCGTCACCCAGCGCAGGCCAGATTCTGGGAGGGTTACCTCACACACTAAATCCCGCAGGTCCTCCTGGAGGCGGCGCGCTTCCTCGGGCGTGAGGTCCCAGGGGTGCTCGTGCGCGAGGATCAATACGCCCCCAGGCTGCCGGTTCGCCTGGCATGCAGTTCAGCACGCCGGTAGAGCCAATACCCCAGGATAGGCATACCCAATCCGAACAGGGTGACGATGGCTACCTCGATGGGGAAAGAGGCCAGCTCGGGAAATCCCGGAGGAAATCCCATCAGCACAGACCGGAAGGCATCTACCGCATAGGCCAGCGGGATCAGGCGCGAGACCGCCCGCAGCAGCGGCGGCAGAGCCGAGAAGGGGAAGAAGTTGGCGCACAGCACCAGCAGGGCAAACTGCAGCAGGTTGGCGGTAGTCTGGGCGGTCTCCTTGATCCGCAGGGTCAGCCCGGCAAAGGCAAAGCCCACCCCGAAGGTCCCAGCCAGGCTCATCAGCAACAGGTAAGCCCCCAGCAGCGGATTCTCCACCGGCAGCCGACCGATCATCGCCACCATCAAGCCGGAGGCGGTGAGCGTCAGCAGGCCGGTCCACAGCAGGGTGTTGGTTACCCGGGAGACCAGGGTGGCAAACTTGCTGGCAGGACTCAGGTAAAGCTGTTCCAGGGTGCCCTGCACCTGTTCGTGGCGCACGTTATAACCGATCGTCCACAGCGTATCGCTCAGGAACATGAAGAGCACGAAGCCGTAGACCACCACGCCGGAGGTGCTGCTGGATAGTCCTCCTCCAGCAGCCCCTCCCGCCTGCGTGGCGGCAAACGTGCGGCCTCCCAGGGTGAAGATGGCGACTATCAGGAACACCTGGCCGAAAGAAGCCACGAACTCCACCGGGTAGCGCGCCAGGACGATGAGCTCCTTGCGCACCATCGCCAGGAACGCGCTGAGATACGCCATTACGGCTGGCAGGCGAGGGATGTCATTGATCGTTACGCCGTTATCCATCTCATCCGTGTAGAAATCTAAAACTGACCGACCCCTTCATGACGGCGCACCTGGACCTCCACTCGGGAGAAGATCCAGTAGGCTGCCAGGGGGGTGATAACCAGGAAGGTCCACAGCACGGCCAGGTCCCGGTACCAGGCGCCGAAGAAGAAGCCCACCCCCAACAGCGCCGAGCGAACCCCATTGGTCATCCAGGTGGGTGGGAACAGCAGGGCGATGGCCTTCAGCAGGGGCGGGAACACCGCCACCGGGAAGAACACGCCCATCAGGAAACTGACCGCCCACTGCATCAACCCTACCAGGGCATTGGCCTCCTTGACCTTCAGAATCAGCGCGCCAAACAGCAGGGCCAGGCTATAGACCGGGAGCAAGCCCACTAAGATGAACAACACGGCGATCCCCAACTCTCCCTGGAAGGGATTCACCCGCAGTAAGGTAGAGCCTAACAAATAGGCCACCAGGGCCGAGAAGAGCGACCTCAGGCAACTATACAGGGCAGTGCCGGCTGCCACCCATACCCGGTGAGTGGGCGCCAGGTAAAGCGATTCCAGCGTGCCGGCCTCCTGCTCCCAGCGCAGCCAGTAGGCGATGTGCCAGAACGCGAACGACACGATCGTGAACACGCTGGAACCGATCAGCATGTAGGCCACGTAGTTGCTGGTGCCGGTGTTTTGAGCGAAGACCTCCCCGGGGTCTGGACCGGCGCTGGATCGCCCGAGCAAGATGGGCATGGCAGCGAAAACAATCGGCACCAGGATGTCGGTCACCACCTGCCCGGGGTAGCGGGTGATAGTGGTAAAACGCATCCGGGCGCTGGCAATTGTCACGTACAGGCCAGAGTGGATGTCCATGGGAGGCCTACAGTCGGCGCGTATCCTCAGCCAGGGTGCGGCCGGTCTTAGCGATGAACACGTCTTCCAGGGTGGGCTCCTCCGGGACCAGCTTCTGGATTTGCGCCCCTGCGCCGGTGAGCGCCTGGATGAGCAACGGCAGGCTTTGACGACCATCGGCGGTGACCACCGTCAACAGGGCGCAACCATCTTTCACCGCGCGCGTGGCCTGCACCACCGCAGGCAGCCTGCGCACTGCTTCGACAGCCTTCGAGGAGATCACTCCTTCGATGTGGGTCACCTGTTCTCTTTGCAAAGAGGCCTTCAGTTCCGGGACACTCCCCAGTGCCAGGAGCTGCCCGTGGTCGATGATCGCCACCCGGTCACACAGCGTTTCAGCTTCCACCATGATGTGGGTGGTATAGATCACCGTCTTGCCCTTGGCATTCAGGCTGCGCACGATGGCGCGCAATTCGCTGGCAGAGGGCAGGTCCAGGGTATTGGTAGGTTCGTCCAGCACCAGCAGGGGCGCATTGTTGATCAAGGCCTTGCCAAACGCCAGGTACATCTTCTGGCCGGAAGAGTAGGTTTCCACCGTTCGGTCGGCGATCTCCTCCAGCTTGAGCAGCCGGATGATCTCCTGCGCTCGACGACGCCGTTCGACAGGGGCGAGGTGGTACAGGGCCCCGAAATACTCCAGGTTCTCTCGACCAGTCAGCTTCCAATACAGGCCGCGCTCGCCCATCAACATGCAGCCCACGCTGGCGCGCACCCTGTTCTCCTCGCGCAAGACATGGTAGCCGTTAACCCAGGCGTCCCCAGAGGTCGGCAGTAGCAGGGTGGTGATGATCTTGATCAAGGTGGTCTTGCCAGCACCGTTCGGTCCCAACAGGCCAAAGATCTCACCAGGGCACACCTCCAGCGAGACACCCCGTAAGGCCTCGACCTCTCGCTTCTGGGACCTGAATAGCCCCTTGCGCTGGCGCACCTGGTAGGTCTTGGTCAGATTTTCGATGCGAACAGGTGGGAGCATTTCCATTTGATTATTTCAGCTACAGTCTTTGTTCCATCCAAATCAGCGTCTGTTTTGGCTCGAATCCGGCCGCCTGGATGCCCTGTACGGCTTGCCCGGCGGGGTAGTCGAGCGTCAGCGGCCTGCGGCGGGTGGTCATCCGCGCCTGGATGTGCTGCAGCAGGACCTGGGCGACGAAACCCTCGGTATCAGGCGGAGCCGCCAACCAGATGTGGTCGGTATAGGACAAGGCGGATTGCCAGGTGGCCACTCCCAGCAAGCGATCACCTTCGGCGAGCGACCACTGCCGCACCTGGATATCGGCAAACAGGCGATAAAGCCCCGCCAACAACCCGGGCTTCAGGGCAGACACGTTCAAATTCAGGTGCCAGTTGATCTCGGATGGATACAATGCATCCAGCCAGGCGCGCTGCGCTGTCCAATGCCCCGGCTGGCGCTGGATCACGCGAACCAGGGGCAGTGGTTCTGGCCTGAGCTCTCGCCCCGATGCAGGGTTCGAATTCTGCCAGGTCGTCCGGCGGGCGCGCTCGCGGAATTCCAATGAGCGGTACAGGTGCAGTGCCGCCTGGTTGTCTTCGCGCACATGCAGCCATACTGCCCCGCTGGCCTTGCGGCGAGCGTGCTCCAGCGCGCGTATCGTCAGGCTGCGGGCGATGCCGCGCCGGCGGTAATCGGGGTGCACCGCCACGTTGGCGATCAGGTAAGAACGCCGCCCGTGCAGGGTGAAGGGGATCAGGGTCAGGTTACCCACCACCCGGTTATCCTCGACCCACACATATCCAGAGAGCGGCATGGAGACCTGTTCGACGGAGACGCTGGCCCAGCGCAGGTAGACCGGGTTGCGGGCTGCAGAGCGCATCTGGCGCAGGTAATTCATCCCATCAGGGTCGAGCGTATCGGCGAAGCACTGCTCCACCAGGTCAGCCACCGGGTTCAGGTCACAGTTGATGTCAAAAGGGCGCAGGTGTTCTTGGGTTGGGGAAGATAGACTCGAGACTGCCACGGGTGGAGGCGCCTCCAGGTCGAGACCGGATTGTTTATCCCCCATTTTACACCAGAAACGTCCTGGTTATCGCCTGCCGCCCTTGCGCCCAGGCAGGTGACGATGTAAAATTCAAAACAAATGTTCTGACTGATGAGGGGACTCATGGCAATCGATTTTCAACAAGTGCGCGAGCAGGTCAAGCAATTGGGTGAGCAGGCTCCGCTCCGGGAGAGGGCGCTGGATGCCCTGCGGAGGCGGGCGCGCGAGCTGCTGGATGGCCAGGCCCACGCGATCGAGGCCCTGCGCCAGAAGGTCGACCTGGTTGCCAGGTCCTACGAACCCGGGCTGCGCTGCGCCCTGCCGGCGAGCGAGCCTTTGAATACCTGCGTCTCTCTGCCGGGGCTGCCCAACCAGGCCACCTTGCTGGCGGCAGACGGCTCGCAGATCAACCTGGATCGGCATGCCGAGGTGGAGTTTGGCCTGATCAACGTGGGCGCCATCCAGATGCGCCACGCCTCTCCCGAGCCTCCCCGGACCACCGTGACGAGTAGGCTGCTCTACCACGACGACCTGTACACGGCGGCCGGGACGCTTTCCGAAGCCGCCCTGGCGTTGCGCCGCGACCTGGTGGAGAGGAGCCTGCTGGCAGACCTGGCGAGTGCCTCTCCCCCGCCGGTGATCGCCATCTCTGACGGGCCGCTGGAGCTGTGGGGCTCTAAAGAGGCCGGAGGCGAAGCGACCCAGGAATATCAGCAGACCCTGCAGGGCTATCTCCGGGCTCTCGACCGACTCTGCCAGCTCAACGTGACGGCGGCAGGATACGTGGATAAACCTGGCGCCAACCTGGTGGTCAGGCTGCTGGAGGTAGCGCAGGCCAGGCAGGAAGATCTGGAAGGAATCAAGGACTATCATCCCCTGCGCGGCGTGACCGATCGTGACCTGTTTCTACCCTTGCTGGAAACCGGGGAACGCTCGGCTGTGTTCGCCATACGGTCGCAGTCTGCAAAACTGTACCCGGGCCAGCTTGCGCTGCACTTCTTCTACCTGAACGTGGGCCGGGCAGGACATCCCTGGCTGGCGCGGGTGGAGGTCCCGGCCTGGGTGACAGTCAGCCCGAACATGGTGGACGGCCTGCACGCCATGCTGGTTGAACAGTGCCGCATCATGGGGGCAAGGCCATATCCATACCTGCTCCACCGGGCCCACGAAACGGCACGCGTCGGGCTGCAGGAGAAAGACCAGGTGACACAGATGATCGCCAACGAGCTGCTCGCCAGGGGCCTGGCGCCAGCCGGTAAATCTCACAAGCAGGCTGCCAAGGACCTGGGTGGAAGGACAGGGTACAGACAATGAAACAGATCGAAATCGGACGCCTATTGCGCGCCAGCACCGCCGGTTTTGTGGTGGGCTGCCGCGTCTCCCAGCTCGACGCGCCGGCCTTTGGGGCGCTGGTGCGGGCCCCGCTGGGGACGGACAGCCAGGTGTACGGCCTGATCTACGACATCCGCATCGACGACGACGGCCTGGTGCGCCAGCTGGTAACCGCCGAGGGGATCTCCGAGAACGTGATCGCCGACAACCGGGTGAACCGCAACGTGCCGGTGGAGATGGGGGTGCTGGCGGTAGGCTACGCCCAAGGCGAGCGCATCTACCACCTGCTGCCGCCGCGCCCTCCGCTCAGCCTGGACGTGATCTGCCTGTGCAACCTGGCCGAGCTGCGCCGCTTCAGCGGGGCCGGCCGCTTCGGCTACTTCCGGCACGTGCTGCGGGCGGTAGACCTGCCAGTGGCGGAGCTGCTGGCAGCCCACCTGCAGCAGGCGCAGGCCGCCCACCAGGCCGCCGGCAACCCCGACTGGGTCAGCCAGGCCACTCAGGAGCTGATCACCCTGCTGCGCGACGACTATCCCGCTCTGATGGGGGTGCTGGGCGCGTTAATGGACGCGAGGGAAGATCTAGGGTATTAGGGAATAGTGATTGGTGATCAGGAATTAGGGATTGGGGAGCGGGTGCCAGGCGATAGAATGGCGGATCGTTTCGGCCTGGGAGATAGAACCGCTGAGGCATTGACTGGAATGAAGGACCGAAAATATGAGCAGCTCAGATGTAGTTGTTGCAGGCCGGTAGTATGTCAAACCCGGCTGCCCACAATCGGAGATCACCAGCCGGATCATCGCCGATGCCCAACAGGTGCATCGAACGCTGGGGCCAGGTTTCGAGGAAGTGATCTACCAGCGCGCCCTAGCTTTGGAATTGCCGGGTCAAGGTTTAGACTACAGCCGCTAAGTATGGATTGACGCGCCTTATCGCGGCCGGATCATTGGCCAGAAGCGGGTGGATTTTGTGATCGAAGAAATCATGGTGGAGATTCAAGCGAAAGCGCAGATTGTAGAAATAGTTGTCATCTAGGCGCTTTCGTACCTGAAGGCTTCTGGTTTTCAGGTCGGTCTGTTGCTCAATATCGGCGCCAGGGGACTGGAGACAAACGATTGATCAACACCCAAGAAGGGAAGGTATGACGTCAGCGCTTTCAGCCGCATCAGCGGATCAGCGGTTCCACAGCGAATCCATGCGCTGCTTGCACGTTATCTAATCGAGGCTATATGTCCAACAAAAATCCTCAAATCCAAAATCTAAACTCTAATATCGAAAATCCCCCCTCCATCGGCTATGTAGTCGGGGGCGGCTTGAAGGAAAATCTGCGCGTGCGGCTGACGGTGCCTTCCCACCAGGTGCAGGAGGGCGGCTTCTTGGTCATCGAGAGCGGCGACTGGCTGTTCTACGGCCTGGTGACCGACCTGCAACTGGGCGCCACCGACCCGCGCTTCGCCGACGAGCAGAGCGTGGCCCGCCTGCCGGCGGGGCTGGCCAGCCTGCTGCACGGGCAAACGCTCTACACCAACCTGGAGGTGCTGCCGGCCCTGATGCTGGAGCGCGGCCCCGAGCCTGGCAGCGCCGAATATGGGCGCTGGCGGGCCGAGATCGACGCCGGCCTGCGCCCCGAGCCGCGCCCGCTGCCGGTCAAGACCGTCCCCCCGCACCACGCTCCGGCCCGCCTGGCCTCAGCCGGCGACATCGCCGAGATCTTCGGCAAGTCTGAGAAGGCCGGCAATTTCGTGATCGGCTATACCCGCGAGGGGGAGCTGCCCGTGTGCCTGGACCTGGATCGCTTCGTGCAGCGCTCCTCAGGTGTGTTCGGCGCTACCGGCACCGGCAAGTCATTCCTCACCCGCCTGGTGCTGGCCGGCCTTATACACTACAACCGCGCCTCCATGTTGGTCTACGACATGCATAATGAATACGGCTTCGACGACACTGCCCCCGACACCGGCCAGCACGTGATCGGCCTGAAGACCAGGTTCACCAGCCGTGTGCGTGTAGTCGGGTTGGGCAAGGGCACCCTGATCCGCGGCCAATCGCCGGATTTCCACCTGGAAATCGCCATGAAGGACATCCAGCCGGAAGACATCGAGCTGCTGACCGGCGTGCTCAACTTGCGTGAGACCACCCCCACCACGCTGGACGCCCTGGTGGCCAGCTTCGGGCGCGATGGCTGGTTCAAGGCGTTCAGCAGGCTGAAGGTGGGCGCCACGGTGGAGAGCGAAGACGGCCGGCGTTCCCCGGCTCCTGACAGCGTGGAGGCCTGGGCGGCGCAGGCTGGCGTGCACCCGGAGGCCGCCAAGGGGCTGCACTCCAAGCTGGGACCGCTCTTTCGTCGGCCGTACATCCTCGAAAAGCCAGCCGCCGATGGCGTGACGGAGATCATCAAGTCCCTGGAAGCTGGACAGCACGTGGTGCTGTCCTTTGGCGACTACGACAACGACCTGGACTATCTGCTGGCGAGCAACCTGCTGACCCGGCGCATCCGGGAAGCCTGGGAAAGGCGCACCAACCACTTTCGCACCAGCGGAAAAGACGAGCCGCGCCCGCTGGTGATCGTGGTCGAAGAAGCTCACAAGCTGCTCAACCGCGAGATGGCTGCCCAGACCACTTTCAGCACCATCGCCCGTGAGCTGCGCAAATACTACGTCACCTTGCTGATCGTCGACCAGCGCCCGTCGCAAATATACGACGAGGTCATGTCGCAGCTCGGGACGCGCATCTCAGGCTGGCTGGGCGACGAAGACGACATACGCGCTGTGCTCTCCGGCCTGGCGGGGCGCGAGGCGCTGCGCGGCATGCTGGCGCGTCTGCAGCCCAAGGAAGAAGTCCTGCTCCTGGGTTGGGGGGTGCCAATGCCCCTGCCGGTGCGCTCGCGCCGCTACGACGAGACCTTCTGGGTGGAACTGCTGGGCAAGGGCGGCGGGGGAGTCTCTCGGCGGGGTGAGGCGGAAATCCTGGAAGAGCTCGGCTTCTAAGCCTGAAATTCGTCAAATAGTTTGCGGGCTAAATGGGGGATCTTCAGGGGGAAATCCGGGACTAATTAAGACATAAATGGTATGATTTAAACATGGAGACAGACCCTCGCCAAACCTGGCCAAAGGGGACATACGTCCAAGCAAATGGCGGGGTAATCCTTTACAGGAGTTGAGTAGCTGAACAGATAAAAGCCAATAATTCTATGTATTGAGAAGAGGAGAGGAGGATGGAATGGCCCCCATGCAGTATGATTGCCTGTATACGGGTGAGCGCATCCCACGCCTGGGACTGGGAACCTGGAAGATGGGAGGTGGGATGAATCCCGATCGCAGCCAGGACGAGCGTGTTATCTCAGTCATCCGCGCCGCGATTGAGCTCGGCTACACCCATATTGACACGGCCGAGATGTACGGCGCGGGCCACACCGAAAAGCTGGTCGGGCAGGCCATCCGCGGCTTCGACCGTGAGAGGCTGTTCATCACCACCAAGGTCTGGGATTCAAACCTGCGCTACCACCAGGTCTTCCAGGCCCTGCAGGGCAGCCTCGAACGGCTGGGAATCGACCGCGTCGACCTCTACCTGGTACACTGGCCTAATCCGGCTATCCCGCTGGAGGAGACCTTCGATGCGCTCAACGAGATCGCCGAACGCGGCCTGGCGCGCTACATTGGGGTGAGCAACTTCGACCTGGATCTGCTGAAGAAATCCCGGGCACTCTCCCGCGCCCCGATCGCAACCGACCAGGTGCCCTATAATTTGCACAACCGCAAATACTCTCGCAATGGCGTGCTGAGATATTGCCAGGAGAATGGCATCCTGCTCACCGCCTATTCGCCCATCGAACGCGGCACCCTGCTGGACGATCCCGAGGTGCGCCAGATCGCGGAGAAATACGGCGCTACCCCAGCCCAGATCGCCCTGCACTGGGTGATGCGCCAGCCAAGCGTGATCACTATCCCGATGTCGCTGAACGTCGAGCACCTCGAATCGAACCTGCGCGCCCTGGAGCTCGAGCTGGACCCCGAAGACCTGGCGCGCCTGGATCAATTAACTTGAGCACAAGGAGGCGTCAAGTGCAAACCCTGCTCATCCTGGCTACCACCCGCGGTCTGGCCTTGTGCCGACGCGACGAGCGCGGCTGGCGGTTGGAGCGGCTCGACCTGGAAGGCCATAGCTTCACCAGCGTCATCGCCCGCGAGGGGGTAATCCTGGCCGGGGAACTCGGCTGCATCCTGCGGGGCGACGTGAAACCGCCGGCCAGCAACTCAGGGGAAGATTCCGAGCTGACGATCTCCTGGCTGCCCGCCTCTACAGGGATGGCGATTCCTCATGTACGCTGGCTGGTAAACCACCCACAAGTCTCCGACTTCGAGCTGGCCGGCACCGAGCCGGCCGGGATTTTCGTCTCCAGAGACGGCGGGGGAAGCTGGCGGGCTTGCCCGGAAGTAGAGGCGCTGCGCCGGCGCTTTGGTTGGGCGCTGCCCTACTCCCCCGAAGCCGGCTGCGTGCGCGGCTTTGCCATCCACAGGGAGCGCGCCTACGCCGCCGCGGAGGATGGCTGCGTCTTACTCTCCGATAATGGCGGTGAAACCTGGCGCCTGGCCGAGGGAAGCCGGGGTTATCCAGATCACCACCCGCAGCACGGTTTCATCCATTCCGACGTACACTCAATTGAAGTCCATCCTTCCTCGGCCGAGCTGGTATATGCACCCACCGGGGGCGGCTTCTACCGTTCCTGGGATGGCGGCCAGAGCTGGACCCTGAGCTATGCGGGCTGTTACTGCCGGGCGGCATGGGTCGACCCGGCGGATCCCGAGCACATCCTGCTCGGCCCGGCAGACGGCGTGGACTACAACGGGCGCATCGAGCAGAGCCACGACGGTGGGCGTAACTGGAGTCTGGCTTCGGATGGCCTGAAGGTGCCCTGGAGGCATCACATGGTAGAACGCTTCACCCAGGTCGAAGGTGAGCTGTTGGCGGTGCTCTCGAATGGAGAACTCGTAGCCGCGCCATTGGATACAGGGAGCGATTCATATTTGAGGTGGAACAGGATCTTGCCGGATATCCCTCGGGTTAACGCGGCGACGATGATGCGCGTATAATTGCCTAGGCCTAGATTATTGTAGCCGATTCACCCAACCGGAGGTGATGAGGAAAGATGAAGCGATTAGATGGAAAGACGGCCATCGTCACCGGCGGCGGCACGGGCATTGGCCGGGGAGTGGCCCTGGCATTGGCCCAGGAGGGCGCCAGGGTGGTGGTGTGCGGCCGCCGGCGCCGACCGCTGGAGGAAGTCGCAGGCGTCATCCGCCAGGCCGGTGGGCAGGCCCTCGCCGTACAGGCCGACGTATCCGAGCCAGGCGCCGCAGAACAGGTGGTGGAGGCCACCCTGGAGGCCTTTAGCCCGCCCGACATCCTGGTGAACAATGCCGGCATCGATGGAGGCAGCCAGATCCACGAGCATTCATTCGCCGACTGGCAGCAGGTGCTGGCGGTCAACCTGGGCGGCCCATTCCTGATGGCGCGCGCCGTGCTGCCACACATGCGCGCCCGACAATCAGGCCACATAATCAACATCAGCTCCGAATCAGGGCTGGAATATTACCCGGGAGATGGCAGTTACGGCGTGAGCAAGCATGCCCTAAACGCCCTGGGCGAGTACATCCAGCGGGAGAACCAGGCGTTGAACGTCCGGGTGAACACCATCTGCCCGGGCATGGTGGTCACCGAGATGACCGAAAACCTGCCTGGATTGGACCACTCCAGATGTCTCTACCCGGAAGACATCGCCGAGCTGGTGGTCTGGCTACTCACCCGCCGCCAGAACATCAAGATCGGCACCCCGATCCTGATCCAGACCATGCTGAACCCGTGGGAATAACCATGAGGCTCCACACTTTGTGCTACCTTAAGCGGGGCGGACAGACCCTGATGGTGCATCGGGTGAAGAAGGAAAACGACGTGCACCACGGCAAGTGGAACGGCCTGGGAGGCAAACTCGACCCCGGCGAGACTCCTGAGGAGTGCGCCATCCGGGAGATCTATGAGGAATCCGGCCTACGAGCAACCAATCCCCAATTGAAAGGATTCCTGACCTTCCCCCGATTCGCCAACGGCGAGGACTGGTACGCCTTCGTGTTCGTTGTGCGCGACTTCGAGGGGCAAATCAGCGAGTCCCCGGAGGGCGTCTTGCGCTGGATCGACGACGAAGACCTGACGCAGCTCAACCTGTGGGAAGGCGACCGCATCTTCCTGTCCTGGCTGGACCTGCCGGCATTCTTTTCCGGGAAGTTCGTCTACCAGGAAGGGCGGCTGGTAGATCACCAGGTGGCCTTTTACCCTGCCGAAACAGCATGAATCCGAAGGATACGCCTTACTCATTATCTGCATTGCGCGCCCTGGCACTGCACACCCAGGGGCTGACCACTCCCCTGGGCACAGATGAGCCACCCGCCGAGGAGGCCATCTTCGAGATAGTCAAACGCCTGGGCAGCATTCAGATCGATACGCTGCAGATGGTCCAGCGCAGCCACTACCTAGTCCTGTGGAGCCGCCTGGGCAAGTATTTCCCGGCCGAATTCGACCGCCTGGCCTATAACCCTGCCCAACGGCGCATCTTCGAAGGCTGGCAGCACGCCGCCTGTTACATCCCGCTCGACGAACATCGCTACCAGCGGCCGCTCATGCGCCGCTTGCGCGCCCAACCCGGTGAACACTTTCGGCACTGGCTGGCAGAGCCTGGGAACGAGGCCGTGTTCCACGCCGTCCTGGATCGGATCCGGAGCGAGGGAGCGCTGCGCGCCGCCGACTTCGAGTATAACGGGCCCAAACGCGGTAGCTGGTGGGATTGGAAGCCCGCCAAGACCGCCCTGGAACACCACTTTGCCATTGGGGACCTGATGATCTCCGAGCGGGTGAACTTTCAGCGCGTCTACGACCTGACCGAGCGCGTGCTACCCGCCTGGGTAGACACCTGCGAGCCCACTACCGAGGAGCGTGACCGGCGTTGGATCGATGACGCTGCTCGCTCACTGGGCGTCTGTGAGCCGCTATAGTTGGCCGATTATGCCTATATGAAGCGGACCAACGCTTACCCCCATGTGGAAGCCCTGGTAAAAGAAGGCCTCCTGGTGACAGTAGAGGCCCTCCTGATGGATGGTAAAAACCATACACTGGTCGTACATCGGGAAAATCTGCCATTGCTGGAGCAGGCAGCCGATAGCGATCTGTACCCACAACACACCACTTTCCTCAGTCCATTCGACAACCTGTTCTGGGCGCGCGGCCGGGATGAACTCTTCTGGTGTTTTCGCAACGTGTTGGAAGCCTATAAACCAGGCCCGACCCGCATCTACGGCTTTTTTTGCCTGGCGATACTCCACCGAGACCGGCTGGTTGGCCGTTTCGATGCTAAGTTGGATAGGAAAACCGGCACGCTACGCCTTAAGGCGCTATACCTCGAGCCAGGAATCGAACCAGACGACCTGCTGATCAATGGGATCGCCCGGGCACTGCGGGATTTCCTGGCCTTTCACGAGGCCAGTGAGCTGGTCATCGAGCGCAGCCAGCCGGCGGAGTTTGCAGGACGCCTGCTGGCGGCACTGTAGGCCAACGGGGATTACTGACCGTAAGCCGCCAGTATTCCCAGGACCTTGTCGGCATAATAATAGCCCACGTCCATTGGCCCATAGGATTTCAAGGCCTCGCGCACGTCCCCATGCCGCTTTACCAGGCTTGATAACATGCGCGCGCCGTACTTAACATTAAATTCTGGATCTTGAAGCTCAGCAGTGGTCGGGCGGTTGGCAAAACAGGGGCCATTGGCGCACACGAAGGATGCCGCCAGCCCATCGCTTGGCATCACTTGCATCAAGCCCACGGCGCCGCTGCGAGAATAGGCCAGGGGGTTGCCGCCGCTCTCTTGCATCATCACCGCCGCAATCAGGTCGGGCTGCAGGCCATGCCGGAAGGCATAAGCAGTAATCAGGCTGCACCATTGCTGGATCTCGGGCGGGAACTTCGGACTCAGGGCGCACCCGGCCTGGCCTGCTTGCGCCTGTGGGGAGACGACCTGCGCCGCGGGCTGGTCCACCTGTTGGGAGATGGCGGGGCTATCATTTATAACGGCGGCGGTGACGGGGGGCAGCGTCGCCCCGGCAGTCACGGCGTAGCCGAAGACAGACACCAGGCAACTCCCCAGGACTGCCCCGAAGAAAATGAAGCCAGGACCTAATCTCAATTCTGCCTCCAGACGAAAATTGCCTCTTGACAAAATGGAACATTTGTTCTATATTATACCCAAAGAACCATTGCCTTGTCAACCGTTTTGCACAGGTATTTGTCCGAATCGATGATCCAATTTGCCGCACTGATCTACAGGCGAGGAGGCTTGCCATGAACACGAATAACTCACGCGGCCAGAATCTTGAGGCACTGGCACAGCATTTCAGAATCCGGCGCGGGCTGGCTTTTGGCGCCATCATCATCGCCGCCCTGCTGGCTTTTGAAATCTTCAATTACAGCACTACCGATTTTGCACTGGCCGACCTGCTGGGCGATCTGGATTTCCTGGGCGTGCGCTGGGCTACCATCCTGGCAATCGCCTTCTGCGGCATCGACTTTGCCGGCATCGCCCGCCTGTTTACCCCCGAGGAGGGGGCCAACGAGCCCAACGAAGTCTGGTATCTCTTTGGCGCCTGGCTGCTGGCGGCGACGATGAACGCCATGCTCACCTGGTGGGGCGTGTCCATCGCCATCCTGCAACACGAGTCCCTGGGCAACGCGGTGGTCTCGCGCGAGTCGCTGCTGCGGGCGGTGCCGATCTTCGTGGCGGTCATGGTGTGGCTGATCCGGGTGCTGATCATCGGGACGTTCTCCGTGGCCGGCGAGCGGTTGTTCAGCCAGGCAGACCTGCGAGTTAGCTACCCCGCACGCAGTATGCCGCTACGCACATTGAACGAACGGCTGCCGCAGCCCACTCCCTCGGTCGCCATGCCGCGCCCGACAAACTCCGCCGCGCCATCCTTCCGTCCGTCCGCCAGACAGACCCCCGCCAGCGAAGGTAGCCATGTGCGCCCCGAACCTACCTACCACCCGGTCTCGATGAGCGCCCAACCCTCGGGCAACCCCTCTTCCCAACCGCGCCACTAGCGAATCCCCCGTAGCGGTTCACCCTTCCTTCTCTCCTCCAACGAAGACATGCCCCCAGGATACGCTGGGGGCATGTCGGTCGCTTGCGTGTGGTTATTGATTGGATGTTTCTCTGCCTCACGCCATATTGGCCGGCTCGGTCAACTCGTCTTTGCAATTGCCCTGGGCCAATGGCAGCCAGACGCAGAAAGTTGTGCCCCGGCCGTTGCGGGAATCGACCTCGATCTTCCCTCCATGATTGCGCACGATCCAGTAAGCTATCGAGAGCCCCAGGCCGAAGCCCTTGCCGTCACGCGTGCGTGTGCGCGACTTCTCGCCACGGTAGAAGCGTTCGAAGATGTGCGGCAGGTCCTCGGGGGGAATGCCAGGACCATTGTCCGATACGGTCAACCTGGCCTGGTAACCTGATTTGCCAAGCCCCACCACAACCTCGCCGCCTTTAGGCGTGTAATGAATGGCGTTGTCGATCAAATTGACCATCACCTGTTTCAGGCGGTCCTTGTCTCCACACACCAGCACCTGGTCGATGTCGCTCAGGTTCAGCTTGAGGCGCTCACGCGCCAGCACCTTCATCTGCTGCATTACTTCCAAGAGCAGGGTGTCCAACTCTACCAGGCGTCGATCTAATGGCAGCTTTCCGGATTCGGCCTGGGCCAGCAGGAGCAGGTCACCTACCATGCGGGTAAGGCGATCGGATTCGCTTTCGATGCTGTCCATCGATTCCACCAGGTCGGCATCTTTCGGGGCTATCCGGCGCATCAAGTCTACGTTGCCCTTGATGACGGTCAGTGGGGTGCGCAGCTCATGCCCAACGTCTGCCAGGAATCGCCGCTGGGTATGGAAGAGATTTTCCAGCCGTCCCAAGGTCTGGTTGAAGGCATTGATCAATTGGCCGACTTCATCTTCAGCAGGCCCCTGGTAAGGGATGCGGCGGGAGAGGTCATCGGCGCGGGTTATTTGCAGCGCAGTCTGGGTGACCGCTTCCAGTGGAGTCAACGCCTGGCGGGTGCTGACCCATGCCATCAGCCCGGCGACGCTCATCGAGATGATCACGCCGATCCCCAGCACGAGCAAGAGCGTCTGTTGGGTGGCATCCAATACCGCCAGACTGCTGCCAATCTGCAGGGCACCCACCTGCCGGTCGCCTAATACCAGGGGAATGGTGAGCACACGCAGGTGGGCTGTGCCCATCTCCGTGGTCAGGTTGACATCCCGAAAAACCGGTTCGCTGGACTGCAAGCCGATAGCATCCAGAGGCCGGTTCAATTGGGAGACATTCGGCGAGGCGTCGCGCAGCCTGTTTCCACGTCCCCATACCTGTACGAATACGTCTGTAGAGAAATCCAGGGTGGGGGAGCGGATCACGCTCAACTGGCCAGAGGTGTCGACATAGACATTGGGCAACAGGTCTGAAGCGGTGCGCTTCAGCAGGCTATCCATCTGGCTGATCAAGGTAAAGCGCACCGCCCCGTAAATCGCCACCCCGAATAAGAGTAAAATCCCTCCAACGATCGAGGTATACAGGAGGGACAGGCGGACGCGCAAGGACATCGGATTGAGCTCCTCAGGTGGTCGGCGGACTGCTGGTTAACCAGGCCGCCCTACGAGGACTCACGCAATACGTAACCCATCCCCCGCACGGTGTGAATCAATCGTGATTCCCCTTCTCCTTCTAACTTCTGGCGTAAGTAGCGGATGTAGACCTCGATAATATTGCTCTCCCCACCAAAATCATAGCCCCAAACCCGGTCAAAGATCATGTCGCGTGTGAGCACCTGGCGGGGGTGGCGCAGGAAGAGCTCCAATAGTTCGTATTCTTTGGCGGTCAGGGGGATCACCCGCTCGCCGCGGGCAGCCTGTCGTGTGCCAGTATCCAAGGCAAGGTCATTAAACCGCAATACCTGGGGACGGGTGGGCTGGGCGCGCCGCAACAAAGCACGGATACGAGCCAGCAATTCATCCAGGTTGAATGGCTTTACCATGTAATCATCGGCGCCCATATCCAACCCCTGGATACGATCGTTCACGGTGTCCTTGGCAGTCAGGATCAAAATCGGTACCGGGCCGCCAGCACGCAGCCGCCGGCAAACTTCCAATCCGTCGATTCCTGGCAGCATTAAATCGAGGACCACCAAGTCTGGGGGATTATCCCTGGCCAGCACCAGCCCGGCCTGACCATCCGGCGCAGTGTCTACCTGATAACCTTCGTAAGCCAGGCCTCTCCGCAAGAATTTTAATATTGCTTCATCGTCTTCGATCACCAAAATACGGGCACTCATTGGACCCTCCTACATTCATTAAAAACTATACCACAAGCCAACCAAAGCTAAAAGACCACAGGCCGGGCTAAATAGTTATTGGACGCTGCACAATGACTTTGTGGGAACGGGCAGGATTTAGCTGGAAGAGAACAGGTGCGAGTAACTGGTCCGCAATGCAGCGACGTTCTCAGCGATGCTTCCCGAAGAGTTATAGATTGCCGATCCCACCACCAGCACGTTCGCCCCGGCGGAGACGACCAGGGCGGCATTTTCAGGCTTGATGCCCCCATCCACCTCCAGGTCCACATGCGCTAAGCCGAGCTCTTCTAGCTTGAGGCGCAGCCGGCGAATCTTTTCGGTGCTGCCAGGCAGGTAGTCCTGCCCTCCAAAACCCGGGTTGACCGACATGATCAGCACCTGATCGACCTGCGGCAGTATCTCTTCCAGAGCGACCAGCGGCGTGGCGGGGTTGAGTGTCACCCCCACTTTGACCCCCAATTCCTTGATTTGTTGAACGGTGCGGTTCAGGTGAGGGCAGGTCTCCACATGCACCGTGATAATGTCCGCGCCGGCGCGAGCGAATGCGGGGATCAATCGTTCGGGGCGTTCGATCATAAGATGAACATCCAGTGGGAGGCCCGAGGATTTCGCCAGAGGGGCGATTGCTGCCATCACGTCCGGTCCGATGGTCAGGTTAGGCACGAAATGTCCGTCCATCACGTCGACATGGACATAATCACAGCCCGCGGCGATAGTTGCCTGCACCTGCTCACCCAGCCTGGCGAAATCTGCCGAGAGGATCGAGGCGGCGATCTTAACGTTCATGCGTTCCGCTCCATAATGCGCACCCCCTCCTCCCCTGCGATTATCACCCGGTGGGCCATATCCAGAAAAAGACCATGTTCCACGATCCCCGGGCGGTGAGCGAGCAGCTCCGCCAGGCCATAGGGATCGGCAATCCCGGCCTCAAACCAGCAGCGCGCCAGATAGTTTTCATTGTCCGTCACCACCGGAGTCCCATCTTCTTCGAACCATTGTTCGGCTCGACACCCCAACTTATTCAGCCACTCGACCTGGGCTTCGATTTCAAAGCGGACCATTTCCACCGGGAGGGGTCCATGGCTGCCCAACCGGGCTACCAACTTGGATTGATCCACCATGACCACAAAGCAATCAGCATAGACCGCCACGATCTTCTCGCGCAACAGGGCGCGGCCCAAGCCTTTGATCAGGTTGAGGCTAGGGTCCACCTCGTCTGCCCCATCCACTGCCAGATCCAGGCGCGGGTTCTCCTTCAGGTTCGTCAATGGTATTTTCAGGGAGCGGGCCAGGCCCTCTGTCCTTTGGGAGGTGGGCACCGCCCGGATATTGTGCAGCCGACCAGCACGCAGCGCCTGGCTCAGGTGTTCGATAAAACGGGCTGTAGTCGATCCCGTGCCCAGTCCCAGGACCATGCCATCTTGGACAGTTTCCAGGGCCCTCCTGGCAGCCAGATCCTTTAGGTCCATCTTACTTTAACGTCAACAGGTAGGCAACCAGATCGTTAACCTCCTGCGAGCTCAGGTCGTCTCCATATCTCGGGTACATTATGCCGGGTGCGAACCCCTGAACTACGGCAGCATTGGGATCAACGATGGATTCCAATAAATATTCTTCCACCGACTTGGCGGGCATATTGCTGGCAGCCCTGGCGGCGATGCCTGCCAGGGACGGGCCGATAAGGGTCACTCCAGGTTCTCGCGAGTGGCAGGTGATGCAACCCGGTGCGGCATGTGGGCCAAGGACGACGCGTTCGAATAAGGCCTGCCCGGTCGCCACCTGGCCCTTCCCGGCTGGGGCAGCCGTCTCACCCCCGCTGCAGGCAGCCAGGACGAGGCTTAAGGCGGCTAGCAAGATTGTCACTCTATTCAGGAACACGGGGACCGGTCTCCCTCGGCAAATCCAGGGGGGTGTCTGGCTGCTGGACTATTTGGACCCACCACACTGAATCCACGATCAGGTATCTGGTCAGTGGCAATTGTACCAGCATCCAATAACCCAACTGCCCGATCGGGGCCTCTCAAATATAGTTACCGGCATTCTGGTGTGCGAGCGACGTCCTCTGCACACACACAAAAACGCTGGTTTAATCCAATTTGTGAAGTCCGACCATTGAGGTCTGGCCAACTGACAGACCGCCAGGTAGGCGGCCTGTCAGTGTTCACCGAGATCAGGCGACTTCGATCACAGCCCCAGCAGCCTCGAGCTTGGTCTTGGCGTCGGCAGCGGCTTCTTTGCTGACCCCCTCCAATACCTTTCCACCGGCGGTCTCAGCCAGCTCCTTGGCCTCCTTCAGGCCCAGGTTAGTGAACTGGCGGATGGTCTTGATGACCTCGATCTTCTTCGGGCCAGCATCCTTAATGATCACATCGAATTCCGTCTTCTCCTCCACCGGCTCAGCCGCCGCTTCCGCCGTGGGAGCCACCGCAGCCACCGCAACCGGCGCCGCAGCCGACACACCCCAGGCGCTCTCCAGCTTCTTCACCAACTCAGCAATCTCCAGTACCGAGAGCTTGCCGAGTTCATCAACCCATTTATCCAAATCAGCCATTTTATTTCTCCTTATAATCTTGATAAATATATATAGTCCGATTGGTGAAACTATATCTTGTCCAGCCCGCAGCGACGAAGGCTATGCCATGTCTTGGGAGGCTTCGCGCTCAGAGTAGGCCTGGAGCACTGCAGCAAGCTGGCGGGCTGGCTCAATTAGGATGCGGGCCAACTGGCTGGCGGGCGCCAGCAGGGTGCCCAGCAATTGGGCGCGCATAACTGGCAACGGTGGGAGTTCAGCCAGCGACTTCACGTTCTCAGCCGACACCGCATCCTTCCCCAGATATCCGCCTTTGACCTTCAAGAACTCCGAAGTGCGGGCAAACTCCACGATGGTCTTGGCCATCATGGGGGCATCTTCGAAGGCAAAACTGATTGCCGTGCTGCCCTCGAGAAAGTCTCCTTGCAATGGCAGCCCAACCGCCTTAAAAGCCAGCCGGCTCAGCGTGTTCTTGACGATGTGGAACTCGCCGCCAGCCTCGCGTACCTTGCTGCGCAGCTCGTCCATCTGTTTTACCGAGAGACCTCGATAATCGGTCAAGATGAGCGCCTGACTGCGGTTAATCCAATCGACGTACAGGCCCAAGAGTTCGTTCTTCCGCTCTTTTGAGATTGCCACAATCTCACCTCCTTTCCAAAAAAAGAGTCTTCGCCTCACCAGGATATCGGGCAAAGACTCCGCAAGATCGTCGGACTGCACAAACGGCATCCTGAACGACCACTTTAGAATGGAGCAGCCCTCACCTCGGCAGGAGATTAAGCCGCCAACCTTGCGGTTCGCCGGCCCCTGCTATCTCTGGTGAAGCTGATGATTGAATATCCCTCAAGTGGTAGCAGCCCGGTCACCCGGGAGCGTCTGGGTTACTCATGCACCTCCATCGCCAGGGCCTGGGCGGGATCGACCTTCACCCCAGGGCCCATGGTGGTAGTCAACGTCACCCGGCGGACGTAGGTTCCCTTGGCGGCAGCCGGGCGGGCCTTGCGCACCGCTTCCATCAAGGCTGCCAGGTTTTCGTATAGCTGCTTCTCTTCGAAAGAGACCTTCCCGATCGGGACATGCAGGTTGGCGGTCTTGTCGATGCGGAATTCCACGCGCCCGGCCTTGGCTTCCTTCACGACGCGGGAAATATCTTCCGCCGGTACAACCGTCCCGGCTTTGGGATTGGGCATCAGGCCTCGAGGGCCTAACACACGGCCCAAGCGGCCCACTTTGCCCATCATGTCGGGAGTAGCGATGGCGACATCGAACTCCGTCCAGCCGCCCTGAATCTTGGCGATGGTTTCATCGTCATCCGCGATGACATCCGCCCCAGCTTCACGCGCCAGCGCTGCCCCTTCACCCTGGGCAAATACCAGAACGCGCACGGTCTTCCCCAGGCCGTGCGGCAACACCACCACATCGCGCACCTGCTGGTCGGCATGGCGGGGGTCGACTCCCAGGCGAATGTGAACTTCAACGGTGGCATCAAACCTGGTAATCGAGGTCGTCTTGGCCAGGTTAACGGCATCCGCCGGGGTATATACCATCTCCGGGTTCACCCTGGCAGCCGCTGCCAGATATTTCTTACCGTGCTTCGTCATTCATAACTCCTTCGTGGTGCAGACGGGCCGACAACCAGCCCTCCCACAGGCGTCTAATCGATGATCTGGATACCCATATTTCGGGCGGTGCCTTCGATCTGGCGTATAGCGTCTTCCAGGTCCAAGGCGTTCAGGTCCTTCATTTTCAGCTCGGCGATTTCGCGGACCTGAACGCGAGTCACCTTTCCGACCTTCTCCCGGGGAGGGTTGGAAGAGCCTTTTTCGACGCCAGCCGCTTTCTTCAACAATACCGCAGCGGGTGGGGTCTTCAACACAAAGGTAAAAGAACCATCCGTGTAGATGCTGATCTCTGCCGGCACAATCTCGCCGATGCGGTTGGCGGTGCGAGCATTGTATTCTTTGCAAAAGGCCATCAGGTTGATGCCATGCCCGGCAAGAGCAGGGCCGATCGGTGGGGCCGGGTTAGCCTTGCCGGCCTGAATCTGTACACGCACAGTCGTCTTGAGCTTCTTTGCCACAATCTATCTCCTTCGTGGTCCTAACGGGTTATGGGGAGAACCCTCCCACAGCTTTTCAGGCTTTTTCCACCTGTAAAAAGTCGAGCTCGACCGGCGTCTCCCGGCCGAAGAAATTGACCATCACGCGAACCTTGGCACGCTCCATATCGATCTCGGATACCGTGCCGCGGAAGTCGTTAAACGGCCCATCCACGATGCGCACGCGCTCCCCGGGCTTGAATGTGACCTTGATGCGCGGGGCCTCTGCCTCCATGCGCTTGATGATCTGGGCCACTTCCTCTGGGCGCAGGGGGGTTGGGGTGTTCCCCATGCCAACAAATCCGGTGACACCCGGGGTATTGCGCACCACGTACCACGATTCTTCGCTGAGAATCATGTTCACCAGGATGTAGCCCGGGAAGACCCGGCGTTCAACCGTGCGCCGTTTACCTTCTTTGACCTCGATCTCCTCTTCTGTGGGGACCACCACATCGAAGATCTTGTCCTTCATACCCATGGTCTCGATGCGCTGCTCCAGGTTGTGGCGTACTTTGTTCTCGTAACCGGAGTAGCAGTGGACCACAAACCAGGCTCGCTCATCGTCGGGCGCAGGCAGCACTTCATCGCCGGGAAGCTCTCCAATGAGAGGTTCTCCCATGCCCGGTTCAAGGCTCTCCCGGGCGGGTTCGCTATCCTGGTCGGCACCCACATCAGTCACTTCAGGTCCTTTTTGCTCGTCGTACTCTACCATCTTTCACTTCTTCTACCCATCGCTGGGTTCTACCCTTCTTTAAAAAAGCCGAATCAACCCAGAATCAAAGCGAATAACCGAGAAAATATAAAGTCCAACAGTCCCAAGACCAGGCTCATCCCGAAGGTAACCACCAGGACGATCAGGGTGAGGCTGGTGGCTTCCTGGCGGGAGGGCCAGTTCACCTTGCGCAATTCCCCAATCGTCTCCCGAATATAGCGCTGGATCCGGTTTGGCTGCCGGCGGCGCGCGATTTTTTCGGCTTTGGCCATGGCGGCCTCCTTTCTCTTTCTTAGTATGCAACCCGATCTGGCGAGAACACACCCCTCCTCAGCAGGCTACACACTCCATCAGTTACGGACAAAACGCCGCCTGTGGAGACGGCGTTGTCCGGAGTTTTGGCAGGCCAGGCAGGACTCGAACCCACAACCACTCGTTTTGGAGACGAGTGCTCTACCAATTGAGCTACTGGCCTGTTTCTGCGTTCAAGTAACCGCCGGCAGATTTACTATCCTTTCGCCCACATAACCAATCTGCGAAAATTCCTCTACCAAACAGCTACTTCGTCTCTCGGTGCAGGGTGTGCTTCCGACAGCGTGGGCAATACTTATTCAATTCCATGCGGCCCGGGTCATTCCGTCTGTTCTTCTCGGTCGTGTAGTTGCGATCCTTGCATTCGGTGCATGCCAGGGTAATGACCGGGCGGATATCTTTCTTCGAAGCCATGATTTCCTATTTTACACCACCCTGGTGAGGATGGTGCACTCCTTGCCTCTCTATCACTCCAATATCTTGGTGATCACGCCGGCGCCGACCGTCAGGCCGCCTTCGCGGATGGCGAACTTGGAGCCCTGCTCGAGGGCCACCGGCACGATCAACTCCACTTCCAGGTTCACGTTGTCGCCC
>Ga0073934_10002043_pt1 | contig 44409 bp, 38 predicted proteins | sample LarsenN4metaG_FD_76834 | JGI IMG/M metagenome (GOLD analysis project Ga0073934, IMG submission 76834) | Hot spring sediment bacterial and archeal communities from British Columbia, Canada, to study Microbial Dark Matter (Phase II) - Larsen... ...
CCAGGAGGTAGCCATCCTGGCCGACCGGATGGAGATCACCGAGGAGCTGGTCCGGCTGCGGAGCCACTTCAAGCAGTTTCACGCCACCATGGCGCTGGACGAACCGGTCGGCAGGAAACTCGACTTCCTCCTGCAGGAGATGAACCGCGAGGTGAATACCATCGGTTCCAAGGCAAACGATGCCGAGATTGCCACAATCGTCGTCGAACTGAAGTCGGAGCTGGAAAAAGTGCGCGAACAGGTGCAGAATATCGAGTAGGAACAGAGGGAGATATGCGGCGTAAAGGGATACTGTTCATTGTTTCGGCTCCGTCCGGTGCGGGCAAGACCACGCTCTGCAGGGAAGTCCTTGACATTTTTCCGGGGCTGCGGCATTCTGTCAGCTTCACAACCCGTAATCCACGGGGGGGCGAAGTTGACGGAAAAGACTATTATTTCGTCACCAGGGAAGAGTTTCAGCGGATGGTCCGGGGAGGCGAGTTTGCCGAATGGGCCGAGGTGCACGGCAATTTCTACGGGACCGCCCTGCGGACCCTGGAGGAGAGTCGTGATCAGGGGATCGACCTGATTCTGGATATCGACTGCCAGGGGGCACTGCAGTTGAAGGAGAAGCAGGTTGCCGGGGTAAACATCTTCATCCTTCCCCCCAGCTACGCAGAGCTCAGGCGTCGCCTAGAAGGGCGTGACTCGGACAAGCCGGAAGTCATCGAGACCAGGATGAGCAATGCCGCTGCCGAAATACGCGAGGCGCGCCGCTATGATTACATCATCGTCAATGATCAGTTTTCCCGGGCTGTCGAAGAGCTCAGGTCGATCATCATCGCTGAGCATCAAAGGACAGCCCTGATGCTCGAATCCGTTTCAGCGGAGTTCAATATTTAACAGGTGACGGCAGGACGGTCGTTCACTCTTACAGGGGAGTCATTATGGCAAGGGTTACTGTAGAAGATTGTCTGGAGCACGTGGATAACCGCTTCCTGCTGGTGATGCTCGCATCCAAGCGGGTGAAGCAGCATTACAAGGGAGCAAAGCCGCTCATCGACAACAAGGCCGAGAACAAGAATGTCGTTCTCTCCCTGCGGGAGATTGCCGCCGGGAAGGTGAAGTACGAGTATTCCGGCCGCCGTGGCGGGAAATAGACATCGATCAGTACATGCCTGATACATCGGGTTTGACGCCAGGGGCGACGGTTTTAATCGTCGCCTTTCTTTTACGTACGGATAGTACAGATTTATGATCAGACTCAATGACATATTAAGCAAGGTTTCGTCCTATAACACCACCGCAGACCTTGATATCATCCGCAAGGCCTATGTCTACTGTGCCAAGGTCCACCAGGGACAGACGCGCCTTTCGGGCGAGCCGTACCTGGTGCATCCCATGGAGGTGTCGGCAATCCTTGCCGACCTCAAGCTGGATGTCCCCTCGGTGGTGACCGGCCTTCTCCACGACACGGTCGAGGATACGCTGACAACCCTGGAGGAACTCTCCGGGATGTTCGGCGAGGAGGTGGCCAATCTGGTCAACGGCGTGACCAAGATCGGCAAGATCCACTTCAAGACCAAAGAGGAGAGCCAGGCGGAGAACTTCCGCAAGATGCTCCTTGCCATGTCCGACGACATCCGCGTCATTCTGATCAAACTGGCCGACCGCCTGCACAACATGCGCACCCTCCAGTTTCAGCCCGAGGTGAAGCAGCGGGCCATTGCCCGTGAAACCCTGGACATCTACGCCCCCATTGCCCACCGGCTCGGGATCCAGTGGGTCAAGAGCGAGCTCGAGGACCTCTCCTTCCGCTATCTCGATCCCCAGGTCTACTATGACCTGGCCTCCAAGGTGAGCACCAAGAAAAAGGAGCGTGAGGCCTACATCGAAGAGGTGAAGCAGGTCATTTCCGAAAAGCTTGCCGAGCACGGCATCAAGGGGGAGGTCTCGGGGAGGAGCAAGCACCTCTACTCCATCTACCGCAAGATGGTGAAGCGGAACGTGGATATCGACCAGATCTACGACCTGGTCGCCATCCGCGTCATGGTGGATGACATCCGCGGCTGCTACGAACTGCTGGGAGTAGTTCACTCCACCTGGAAACCGATCCCCGGGCGGTTCAAGGATTACATCGCCATGCCCAAGGGGAACATGTACCAGTCCCTGCATACCACGGTGATCGGCCCTACCGGCGAGCGGATGGAGGTGCAGATACGCACCGAGGAGATGCACCGGGTTGCCGAGGCGGGCATCGCAGCCCACTGGAAATACAAGGAGGGGAAGGGGTACGACGAGCGGGAGGTCAAACGCTTCGCCTGGCTCAGACAGCTCCTGGAATGGCAGCAGGAGCTGCAGGATTCCCGCGAATTCATGGACAGCGTCAAGGTCGAGCTCTTTCCGGAAGAGGTCTATGTCTTTACCCCCAAGGGGGATGTGAAATCATTTCCCAAGGGGTCCACGCCGATCGATTTTGCCTACAGCATCCACTCTGATGTGGGACATCGTTGCGTCGGCGCCAAGGTGGATGGCAAGCTCGTACCCCTCAAGCACGAACTGAAAAACGGCGAAATCGTCGAGGTCATCACCTCTCCCCACCACACCCCGAGCAAGGACTGGCTTAAGATCGTCAAGAGTTCGCGGGCCAGGAACAGGATCAGGGCCTGGATCAAGACCGAGGAGCGCAAGCGGAGTATCTCCCTCGGGAAGGAGATCTGCGAGAAGGAGTTCCGCCGCTACTCCCTCAACTTCTCCAAGCTGCAGAAGAGTGGCGAGATCAAGCGCGTTGCCGGCGAATTCGGCCTCCATGGCGAAGACGATCTGATGGCCTCGATCGGCTACGGCAAGCTCTCCTGTCTCCAGGTGGTCGGCAAGCTGGTGCCCCACGACAAGCTTGAGCTTCCGAAGGAAAAAACCGAGTCCAGGGTCGAAAAAATCATCAACAAGCTCAAGGGGAAGCCGTCCCGCGCCATCCAGATCGGCGGGGTTGACGATGTCATGGTCCGGTTCGGAAAATGCTGCAATCCACTGCCGGGAGACGAGATAGTCGGCTTCATCACTCGGGGGAGGGGGGTTACGGTGCACTCAAGCGACTGCGCCGTTGCCCTGGAGAGTGATCCCGAGCGACGCATCGATGTTGCCTGGAGCAGGGACAAGAAATCCGCGCTGCCTGTGAAGATACGGGTGGCTTGTCACGACCAGAAGGGGATCCTCGCCAACATCAGCCAGGCCATAACCAACTGTGAGGCAAATATTATCAGTGCCCATATCCAGAGCACGGTGGACCGGATGGGGGTCAACATCTTCGAGGTGGAGGTAACCGATCTGGATCACCTTCGCAAGGTGATGAATTCCATTCTGAAGTTGTCGGGGGTTACCCAGGTGGAGCGGTTAAGGCAGTGAAAAGTAAGAATTATGAAGTGAGAGGGGAGGAATGAGAATGGCACGTGAGATCATTCATACTGACAGTGCGCCGGCGGCGATCGGACCCTATTCCCAAGGGGTGCGGGCCGGCGGGTTCATCTTTTTTTCCGGGCAGATCCCCATCGATCCGGCGACCGGCGAGGTGGTATCCGGCGGCATCGTTCCCCAGGCCGAGCAGGTGATGCGCAACATCGGTGCGGTCCTGTCCGCCGCAGGCTGCGGCTTCGAAGCAGTGGTCAAGACGACGATCTTCCTCACCGATCTGGCCGATTTCGCCCAGGTGAACGAGATTTACGGACGCTGCTTCCCGACCGCTCCGCCGGCCCGGTCGACCGTGCAGGTGAGCGCTCTTCCCAAAGGGGTGGCTGTGGAGATAGAGGTGATTGCGCTGGCCGGTTGACCTGCTTCCGGCATGGGGTAGACCTCAGGTACGGCGGACAAGACAAAGCCGCATTCAACCATGTTGAATGCGGCTATTGTTCAAACTATCTTAGAGGTTCGCTGCAGTCTGCTTCAGAGAGCCTTGGTTACATGACCGGAGCGAATGCAACGGGTGCAGACCTTGATGCTTTTTACAGTACCCTGGCGGATAGCTTTAATCTTCTGCAGGTTGGGGTGCCACGTGCGACGGGTTTTGTTGTTTGCGTGACTCACGTTGTTCCCGAAGCTCGGACCCTTGCCACAGATTTCACATACTTTAGACATGGTGTTACCTCCTGAGAGACTGAAGCATCATTTAATAGCAGAAAGGCCTATAAAGAGCAAGCACTATTTTGCCAGTTTTTTCATGTTTTGCCAGCACGTGGCGTTACGGATGAACCCTCGGGAATCACGCCGTTTTTGCCGGGCGTCGGATCAATACCAAGGCTGCCGCGTGGCCGTGCTCCGTGAATTGCGATTGAAAGCCGGACACGAATAGCGTAATAACGTGGTGCGGCAGTGCTGATTCACTTCCGAACATCCCCCTGATCGGAGAACCCTTGTGGCATATATAAAGGGGCTTTTTTCCCTGATTGTTCTGTTGGCACTGGTCCTGGCCGTGCTGTTCGTCGACTTTGTCTACAAGACCTTTTCCGTCAGGCAGAGGGATGTCAAAACCGATGCGGTGGTTGTCCTTGCCGGCGGCAAGGGGCGGATCGAGGAGGGGGTGCGCCTTTACCGGGAAGGAAAGGGGGAGAGACTGTTTCTTATCGGCGTCGACCCCGCAGTGCGCAAGTCCGACCTGTTCGCGGAAAAGCCCGGTGAGCGAGGGGGGGAGGGTGTTTATCTGGAAAAGCTCTCCCGCAACACCCTGGAAAACGCCATACTGGCCAGGCAGATGCTCATGACCTACAACGTCAGGTCGATGTTGCTGATAACCTCCCGTTATCACATGAAACGCTCGCTGCTTCTCTTCGGGCATGTCTTCCCCAAGGATGTGGCCATCTACCCCTACCCGGTGACGGTCAGCTCCTCGACCGATGGGTGGTGGAGTCACGGCGGCAGTGTCCGTCTCCTCTTCTCCGAATTCTACAAGTATTGTCTTTTCCGGATTGTCTTCCTCTTTTCCCCGGGAGAACTGCGGGGGTGACAGAGAATGCGTTGCATCGCCGGTTCCTTGCCCATGGCCTGCTGCCACGGGGGATCAGAGGATGCGATAGGGTCTGGTCATGTAGGCATGGAACGACGTGTCTCCACCGTACTCCAGCAGAAGGAGCAGTCGGTCCCGGTTCGCCGGGTGCTCGACCATCTGCAATGCTTCTGTTTCATTGAACCACCCAAGCTCCGGGGTTTCCGGGCTCGGTGTCAGTTCTCCCCCCGAAGGGGTGGCGAGAAAGTTGAGGATCAGGGCAGGCGGCGACGAGACCTTTGACCAGACCGAGGCCAGGGGGCCCAGTTTCACGGTGAGCCCCGTCTCCTCATGCACCTCCCGGTGCACCGCCATGATCACGTCCTCTCCCTCATCCACATGCCCCTGGGGGATCTCCCACCCACGCCGGTGGTGTCGGATCAGCAACAACTCTCCCGCTTCGTTACGAATAAGGCAACCGACAATGACTATGTGTGCGGTACGGTTCATGGCGATCTCCGTTGTCGGCGCAGGCTGGCATTTTGTTCCGGGGTCTTTTCTTGAAAGGTGGCAAACAGATCCGGTTGCCTCCCTCCGCATTCCACACCAGGCTTCTTCATCCCCGACCCTCTCCTGATCTCCACATCTCCTTCATAATCGTAGAGCAGCGAGGCACTTTCCGGGTGGTGGCGTTTCCTGTTGGACTCGATGGTTGCCCCGTGCGAATTGGCATAGCAGTAAGCGCAGTTGAAGGAGCAGGTGCTGTATATCCCCATGTCCACCGACTCCACACAGCCGCAGGCTCCTCGCTGGTTCCTGTCCCGGGCAAAGGGCTTGCTGCTTCCGGTCAGCTCGCGGATGAGGTTTCCGTCGATGCAACTGCCATGTTCAATGCCGAACGCAGCAAGGTCGACCTCCTCGGAACAGGAGAGCAGCTTCAGACCATGGCGGTCGGCAATGCTCTTCAGCCCGGCAGCCAGCCGTTCCCTTTCATCCCGCAGTTGGGGTGCGGCTATGTCTGCCAGGGTAATGCCGCTCCGCTCCTGCAGTTTCTTCAGCCGACCCTGAACCTTGCCATAGAAGTCGAGGAAGCTGAAAACCAAACTTTCCGTGCTCCCCGCGAGGGCGGATGCAATCCTGCCGGCCATTTGCAGATGGTATTCCACCGGGGTGATGCTGCTCAGGATGATCGGGTCATAGCGCCAGACAACCCGCTGCGGGCCGATGAACTCTGCCAGTTTCCGGAAGGTCACGATGCGCTCCGTCAGGGGCGGTGTGTTTGGTTCGAAGGGAGTATCGTAGGGGTTGAGGGTGAACTGGAAGTAGTAGTTATAGCCGCGATTATCGAGTTCGGCCAGGTGGCGCAGCAGGGGGTGGGGGTCCTTTGTCCAAAAAATGAAGGCATCCACATCCCCCGGGTCAAGGCTGAAGCCGGTTACCTGTCTGGTGTTGAACGGGTTGACCCGGTAGAAGTGACCCGAACGTACCCGCCTCATGAACCATTCGGCGTAAAAGGCGGGGATGTCTGTGCGGCGGCTGGCTGAGATGATGGTCATGACCACTTGTTACGGACTTATTGCTTGACCGCTTAATGTGTGCGCTTGGAGTAAAGTCTCGCTGTGTCGTTGAACATTACGGCAATGTCAGAATTCTCAACACGCACGACTTCACAGGAATATTCGCTGGTAGACTCTTCATTCATTCTGACTTTGCAATTGTCACCGACGTGAAGGTCCGGCAGCGGGTCGTAGAAATGTATAAGTGCGCCACCAGAAGAGATGTTCTTAACCTTGGCTAAGTAGGACGAATCTCGCAGGAGCAGTTGACATCGCTCTTCGCTGTCGATCCTGATGCGACGTTTATATTCTGCCATGGCTCCTCCCCAGTTTACAGAGTTTTTTGGTTGTTCGCCAGATTTGTATGGATGGGTTGAATTTTAACAACATGCGCGGAACGCCGGTAACCAGTGAAGGGAGCCCTGCTTCATGAATAAGGTAGCGTATCCATGCAACTCAAAACGATGTCAGACGTACCTATTCTGATGACCTGAAAATTTAACTCAAACGGGTACGGCTTCTTGACGCCGTCAAAAAATACCACACAATCGTCGCCAATTTTAACCTCTGGACACGAACCATCAAAGTGTACACCCAAAGCCACAATGGACAGGTTTGTTATGGTCGCCGGGTAAAACGAATCATGCCACTGCAATATGCATTTCCTGGAGCAAATAGCCCTGGCATTATGCCTATAGTTTTGCATGGCGCACCCTACAACATTAAAATATTTTAGATTATCTTACCCGATTATTTCTTCTTTTTCAATAGAGTGAAGCAAAAATCGGGAACCACCTTTGAAGTCGATAAGGAAATGGTTGACGGTCTAAGCACCGCATGAAACTGGCAACGGGGGATGAAAGTTTCCATGCCTCAGCTATAATGATGACTCAAGCGGTATGCGTCACGTCGGCAAAACTCTCAAGATCACTGTTCCGTCATGTGGACACGGAGGCCGATACATGCGACTTTTTATTGCCATAGAGCTTCCGGTGGAGGTCAAGAAGATGCTTGCCAGGCTACAGAGGGAAATTCCCGGTGCACGCTGGGTTCCGATGGAGCAGCTGCATCTGACCCTTTCGTTTCTGGGTGAGGTCGACGATGCAACGTGCGAGTTGCTGACAGGGAAACTGTCTGAAATCGCGGTGTCGGAATTTAATCTCCGATTCAGCGGGAGCGGTTGTTTTCCCACCAGTCGACACCCGCGAGTACTCTGGGCGGGACTGGCAGAAGAACCGCTTCTGACGAATCTGGCGGACATGGTGCGTAAAGCAGTGCTCTTATGCGGCATCCCGCAGGAGGAACGCCCGTTTTCCCCCCACATCACGCTGGCCAGGTTCAGGCAACCCGCCGGGAAAGAGGTCAGCGCATTCCTTGAAAAACACCAGCACATGGCACTGCCTGCATTCAACGTGCTGGAATTTATCCTGTTTCAGAGTCAATTGACACCTCACGGCGCTATCCATATTCCTGTCAGGAAGTTCCCTCTGCTGTTGACGAAATGATTCGAAAACAGGTGGTCATGACGTTCGTCGCACCTGAAGCCCAAAACTCTTCCGTCTTCTCTTTTTCCCGCCGGGCAGACCTTGACAACCGGTTGTAGTCACGGATAATTATAAACGATTAATCTTTGATATGCATGCCGTGTTCAGGGATGCCATGATTATTGGTCGTCATTATTGCAAATTACTCCATGTCACTAACGTTTACGAACGACGGGTACCAAGGAGAACTTATGAAGATAGTCACTTCCTTCATGCGCGTATTTATGGTGATCGCAGCCCTGTTCCTCACGGCACCGCAGTGGAGCTTCGCCCAGGAGGAGGCCAAGGCAGGACTGAAAAAGGATCAGCTGGCGCAACTGGTGGCACCCATTGCGCTCTATCCCGACACGCTGCTCTCCCAGATCCTGATGGCCTCGACCTATCCCCTGGAGATCGTCCAGGCAGATCGATGGCTGAAGCAGAACAAGTCATTGAAGGGTGATGCACTGGCCAAGGCTCTCGAGTCTCAATCCTGGGACCCGAGCGTCAAGTCCCTGGTGAACTTTCCCACCGTGCTTGCCGCCATGAGCGAAAAGCTTGACCAGACAACCAAGCTGGGAGACGCGTTCCTCGGTCAGCAGAAAGAGTTGATGGAGGTCGTTCAGGAACTGCGCAAGCAGGCCTATGCCGCGGGCAACCTGAAGACGACCAAGGAGCAGAAGGTCATCGTCGAAAAGGAGACGATCATCATCGAGCCGGCCAGCACCCAGGTGGTTTACGTCCCTGCGTACAGTCCGACCGTGGTTTATGGCGTATGGGCGTACCCTGCCTACCCGCCGTACTACTATTACCCGCCGCCACCCCCTGCATATCCGGCCTATCATTTTGCTGCCGGCGTGGCCGTGGGCGTGGCCTGGGGGTACGCATGGGGCCATGCGGACTGGCATGGGGGCAGCGTAAATTACAACGTCAACCAGAACATCAATGTCAACAGAAACATCGACCGGAGCAAGTACCAGAACAGGGTAAACCCCAACAACAAGGGGAACTGGCAGCACGACCCGAGCCACCGCAAGGGAGTTGCCTACCGTGACAACGCGACAGCCCAGAAGTACAACCGGGCATCTACCAGCGATGTGGCCAAGGCACGCGACTCCTATCGCGGTCGTACCGATCAGGGGGGATTGTCAGGTCGCGGCGGTGCCGAGCAGAAGGGCCGTCAGACCATGGATCAGCGTGGCGGGGCCGGCGGCAAGGATGTGTCAGCGGGCCGGAGGGACTCATCCGGTCCGGCAGCCTTCGACAGCATGGATCGCGGTAAGTCTGCCCGGGATGCCAGTAGCCGGGGGAGCGCCAGCCGTCAGAATATGTCATCCGGGGGATTTGGCGGTGGTGGTGGCGGCCGATCAGGGGGATTTGGCGGTGGTGGCAGAGGCGGCGGCGGTGGCGGCGGCAGGGGCGGTGGGCGCAGATGATGACTTATAATATTGACCACACCGAGTTTGCTTCGGAGGACCAAATGATGATTTCATTTAAATATGCGAAAAGAGCGTTCCGGAAGTTCCTGGCTGTGGGCGTGATCATCCTGCTCGCGACGCTGTTGATAGCCCAGGCATCCTTTGCCGCGAAACAGAGGACGTTCCCGTCGGCTGAAGAGGCGGTGCAGGCATTTATTACCGCTCAGACGAACAATGACAGCAAGGAGCTAGTGGCGATCTTCGGCCCGTCGGCGAGTAAACTGATTTTTTCCGGTGACGAGGTTTCCGACAAAGAGCGAAGAGAAGGCTTTCTGAAGCTCTATGGGGAGCAAAACAGACTTGTTCCGAAAAATGGCGACATGATTCTGCAGGTAGGGCCGGAGGATTACCCCTTTCCGATACCTTTGGTGAAGAAGGGGGGCACCTGGTATTTTGACACGGCTAAAGGTCAGGAGGAAATTCTCAATCGCCGGATCGGCTCCAATGAACTTTCCACCATTCAGGCGATGCTGGCCATCGTTGATGCCCAGCGCGAGTATGCCCAGCAGGACCATGACGGCGACGGCCTGCTGGCGTATGCCGCAAAGATTGCCAGCGACCCCGGTGAAAAGAACGGTCTCTACTGGGAAACAAAGCAGGGAGAGGAACCCAGCCCCCTGGGCGAGCTTATGGTCAAGGCCCGGGCCGAGGGGTACAGAAAAGGGAAAGCCGGGAAGCCGGTCCCATACCACGGCTACTATTTCCGTATCCTGTCGAAGCAAGGGAAGAATGCCGAAGGAGGAGCCTTCGATTATTTCGAGAAAGGGCGCATGATCGGCGGCTTCGCGGTTGTGGCCTACCCGGCCACATACGGCAACTCGGGAGTGATGACCTTCATCGTCAACCACGACGGCGTTGTCTACCAGAAGAATCTCGGCCCTCGCACGGCGAAGATCGCCATGGCAATGAAGGCATTCGATCCCGGTCCTGGCTGGGAAAAGGTTGATGTCGGTGGCACGAAATAGTTTCCATGCGGAGTCGCAGGGAAAGAAATTACTTCACATGGTGCTTCAATATGCATCACCTAAGGGAGCGAAACTATGAAACAACTTAAATTGTTATCAGTGCTGGCAACAGTTTTTGCCGTGAGCCTTGGGGTGATCGCCCTGTCGGCAGTCACAGCTCATTCCATCCAGGATCCGATTGTCTTCCCGGCCAAGGGGCAGAGCAAGGAACAGACCGAAAAGGACAAGTACGCCTGCTACCAATGGGCCAAGGAGCAGACCGGTTTCGACCCCATGAAGGTACCGACGGCAACCGCGCCACCACCCGAGGAAAAAGGTGGTGTTGTGAAGGGCGCAGCTGGTGGAGCACTTGTCGGCGTTGCCGTCGGTGCGATTGCCGGCGATGCAGGGAAGGGGGCCGCAATAGGTGCCGCATCCGGAGGGATCATCGGTGGCGCACGAAAACATAAAAGTCAAAAAGAACGGAAGCAGTATGAGCAGGAGCAGGGTGCCGCCTATGAACAAAGCCGCTCGACTTACAACCGTGGTTGGAGTGCCTGCATGGAAGGGAAAGGCTACACGATAAAATAACAGTCATAAGGAGAGCATGCCATGGCACGATTAGTCGCCCTCATCATATCCATAGCAGTTTTTACCGGGGCATCACGGGCCGGTGCGGCTGAAAGCACTACCTACACATGCGCCCTGGGAAAGGCGTTCGAATGCACATCGTATTATGGATGTCAGGAATGGTCCGCCATTGAGATGTCTCTGCCACGTTTTGTCCGGGTAGATCTCAATGCAAAGACCATCGTCTCCCTCGACAAGGAGATTCCACGTGATCCGACAAAGATAGCATCTGTCGAAAAACTGGATGAGATGATCGTTTTCAACGGGATCGAACAGCGCAGCTGGAGCATGACAATTGGCGAGGATTCCGGGGAGCTGGCACTCACCGCGGTGGGCAACGGAGAGGTTTTCAGCGTCTTCGGGACATGCATCAGCCCCTGAACACCGCGGCAGCCAGCGTTCCGAAGCAGTGATTGCTGCCTCTCAATTACCCAGGATGACCTGACCCGGATCGGTAATCATCTCCTCGGGGAGATTGTATATTCGCTTGAAAATATCGACAACACCCCTGGATAAGGCTGCCGTCGATGTGGATGTTACCGTGGGGTTGCCCCATGGCCCCTTTGCCGTGTAATAGACGACCAGAACATCACGGCTTTTGCCGGTCAGAAGCCAGCCGATCACCGGAATCCGGCTGATGATCCTGCCAACTGTCTGCAGCGGTTGCACCCCGATTGTTGCGTCGATATTCTCCTTCACCAGGTTAGCCTTGCCAACCAGTGTCATATTGATGGACTTGCTTTGAACCGTCAGATCGCTGGTCGCTACGCTGCCGTCACGAAAGGCGAAGTTTCCATCGATCCGGTCGTAGGGCATGCCTTCGCTCATCAGATCCGGCAGGCGGAAGTCGAGCAGCTGGGAGACGTTGAGCAGGGAGAATATTTTGGAGACAAGGGGGAGCTGGTAGATGACCCCTTTCTCAAAATGCAGTTCAAGTGGCCCCTGAACCGTTTTTTTCAACTCAGCCGTGCTGTCTCCAACGGCGGTAAAATCACCCCGCAGGGCCAGACTTCCCGATAGCTCACGTTGCACACCCACTGTTTGTGATAACGAAACCGCGTCAACTGCCGACAACTGTATCCGGAGCTGGTAACCGGGACTTTGGGGGTTGCTGAAGTCAGCTACACCGCTTCCGGTCGTCACGCCGTCAAAGGCATCAATCCGTGCCGACTCCATGGTCAGCACCTGCCGGTCAATGGAGAGACGGGACTTGATACTCTTGAAGGGAAGCTTGCCGGCTTTGGGCCGCTTTGATTCGGTTGGGAGAAGAAGAATGCCATCGCTGAGAGCAAGTTCAGCAAACCCCCTGGCAGAAGATTGCAGCGCATCCAGTGAGCTCCCGCGGGCAGACAGTTCTGAAGTAAGGGTCAGTCTCCCGGAACTTATCTGTGGCAGACCCGCCGCCTGGAAGAATGGACCTGCATCAAGATTTTCGAACTGGACAGTGAATTGGTAGCCGGGGTCATGTGGATTGTGTAAATCGACACTCCCCACGCCGGTGATCACTCCGTCAAAGGCATCTATCCGGGCCGACTGCAGAGCGAGCATGTTATTGGCAAACGAGAGGCGTGATTTAATACTCTTGAATGGGAATCCACCTCCCTTCTTCTGCGCGGCATCAGTATGGATGTTGATCAGGCCATCTTCGAGCGTGAGTTCCCCGGACAGCGTGGCAGATGCTTTCAGCGCTTCCAGTGAGTCTCCCCGGGCGGTCATTTCTCCTTCCCCGGACAGTTTGCCGGTGGTCATCCGCTGCAGGCCGGCAGTTTGCAGAAATTCATCAGCAACGACATGTGCCAGTCGATAGCGCGCTTCGTATCTCGGCTCGCCATTCATGGAGAAATCGGCGTGTCCGCTCCCACTGACAGTCCCGCCGAAAATTCCGACATTTACCGAATGTACTGCCAGCTGGTTCTTCTCCAGGGAGAGGTCGGTTCTAAACTGTTTAAAGGTGAAATTCCGTACCGCCCCACTTCCAATGCTTACTCGCGCCTTGATGATGTCGACGCCGGGTTGGTCGGTTGTTTTATCGCCAAGGGTCAACCGGGTCAAGGGGAGCAGATCCTCAACCCTGAGAACGGGAAAATCGACGTCCAGAGAAATCTGCGGGTTACTTATATCAAGGACCTCCCCGGTGAGGGAGAATTTCGAGTGCAGCACCTCTCCCGAGAGAGCGGCAATAGTGAGATTGTCTTTCCGGAGAGAGAGTCTGCCGACAAGGTTCTCTACCGTCACCTCTTTGCCCGAAGAGTGGAAACCAAGATCTTCCAGATGCAGGCCTTGAGATGAAAAGTCCAGGTCAATGTCCGGTTTGGCAAAATCATCCAGACGTCCTGCAATTGTTAACGGTGAGTTGCCCAATTTGCCGGTAAGCTGCTCCGTTTCCAGGGTAGTGCCCGTGAAGTTGATTGTGCCGTTGATTCCGCTCACCTGCGGCAGTTGCGCTGGCGGCCGGATTGATACATTCGCCAGGGTCATGGCCCCATGCAGCGCCAGCTTGTCCGTGGCAGGACTACCGCTGCCGCTGATGGTGGCCTGCATCATCCCCCCCGGCTGATAATGCTGCAGTAGCGGGAAGACGGTGAGATTCGGTTTGATCGCGAACTGGTTGCTGGTCGCGGTAAACGCAAGGGTGGAGTTGTCTTCGTCTGAGTAGCGATAGGTTGCGTTGGCAATCACGCTGAGATCGGGCAGCTCATAACGCGCGTCAGAGACGCTGGCGGCTTCCGTGTCCAGATGGGCATTGAAACTGAGGCGGTTCGAAAGACCGACCGGTTTATGGACCAGTTGCAGGTAGCGGTAGTCCGCACGCGTTAGATCCCATGAGCCGGTGAGCCGGTAGTCGTCGGCAGAACCGGTTCCGGTAAGGTTCAGCTTTGACTGGCCGGAGAAAAAGGCTTGTCCCGCCGTATCCTGACGCAGAAGCCAGGCGACTTCAGTCTGAGCCGGCTCCATGGTCATGGTGAACGGATAACTGGTCGGTCTGTCGAGAGAGAAGTCGGCGACCTTGCCATCGAGTGTGAATGGTGAACTGCCGAACTTTCCCTTCATGCCTCGCAGGATGAAATCCTTGCCGGTCAGTTCCAGTGTGCCGCTGATGCCGCTGATGGTCGGGATATCCGGTCCCGTGGTCATCACCCCCTGGTCCACTCGGGCACCGACGAACAACGCCTTGTAGTTGTCCCCCTGACCCATCTGCCGCAGGGTGCTCAACCTGCCATCAAGCCGCACCTGGTCCACCCGGAATACGCCTTCGCGAATATGCTGCCGGATGAAACCTGAAGTCGCAGCGGGGATGATGCCGTAGGGGATGTACTTGCTGCATTCCTCGAAGCGAAACGGCGCGGTGGATGCGTGAACAAAGATGCGCGGGTCGGTCGAGTGGATGTCGCTTACGGAGCAGTTCCCCCTGACCCGGAATCCGTCCACAGAGAGGTCGATGGCTCGTGCCGTCAGGTTCTGCGGCGTTCGCTCCATCTGGTAGGAGAGGGTGACGTTCCCGGATGAGAGCGGGGCAGGGAATACCGTGGGGTAGTCGAGCCGGAATCTTTTGCCTTGGAGACGACCCGAGCTGGTGAACTCCCTGATTGTCCCCGTGTACTTACCATCCAGCTCCAATTCGCCACTGAGTCCGGTAATCGGGAGATAACGGCCATAGAACGGCCAGTAGCTGTTCATATCCAGATTCTTTGCCGTAATTGCCAGGTCAACGGCAGTAGTGGGCAGTGGTTTGCCGGCGGGGGGTATTGCTGCCGTACCGGTGATGTTCAGTCTGGCTCGACTGCCGTTAGCGACCAGTGACGATGAGAGCTTGATCGCTGCGGTTTCGCCCCGGTTCGGGTTCCGAACGGAAAGGTCAATCTCTTCAAGGGCAACGGCTGTCGCTTCTCCAGTGCCGAAACGGTCCGTAAAGCTGACCCTGCCATTGCTGATCTTCAGGGCGTTCAGGTTGATTTTGCGCCCGCCGGGCTCTCCGGCAAACAGGTCGTCAATGTTCAGTCCTCCGGCCTTGTTTCTGTCGAGCTGCAGCCGTGGTCGATCCAGGACCAGATCTCGAAGACGCACCTCATTATGCAAGAGTGGCAGCAGTGCCAGGGAGAAGGTAATCCGGTCCGCCTCAAGGAGTGACGTCCCGCCGGTTTTTTCCTTGATGACGACTTTCCCGAAAGAAAATGCAGGGCCGAATTGCCAGGAAAAGGAAGATGATTCATATGACACCTGGCGGTTCAGGGCGTTTTGGACAATGGAGAGAATCCGGGGCCGATAGTTGTCCAGGTCAAGCAGTCGGGGGAGAATCATGATTGTCGCTGCCATGGCGACGGCTATTGCCAGCAGGATCCCGACAAATATCTTTCGATAACGGGTGACGGTCGTGAACATGGGCCGGGAAATCCCCCGGTGTCCGTCAATCCGTCTGAACATAAGCGTGCTCTCCTTTTGAAGTCGGACAAGTTTTCAATTGCGCAACCCGTCTCTTTTACCTGTATCAATTTGCATGCCAGAGGGATGAAGTTCCCCTTCAGCTCTTAACACGGCGTCATCGTGGTGAAAACGTCAGGTAGATGGTCGATTTCACAATGGTGAGTCAGGTTCGAGACGAAATCCCGACTCTAATATGAATAGTCGACTTGCAATAATGATATCTTGTGCTAAAAGTAGATAAGATAACTTCAATTAAAATAATAACATAATTAACAGCGTTGCTTTCATAAGGAGATAACCTGGTGCAATCAACACTGTTGGCAATGACTGATGACAGTTCGCATACAATTTATCCGGAAAACGGGCAGGAGAGTAAACAGCTGCAGTTCGAGCAACTGATCACCGAACTTTCCGTCAAGTTTATCAATGTAGCGCCGGAGCATGTCGATCAGGAGATTCTGGCCGCGCTGCAGCAGGTGCTGACATTTTTCCGGTTCGATCGCTGCGGCTTGCTTACCTTCACCCCGGACAAAAAAGAGGTGCTGGTTTCCCACGCCTGCTACGGTAGCGGCATTGATCATGTGCCGGAACAGATTGATATCAGCCAGCTGTTCCCCTGGGCCAAGGAAAAACTCCTTCGTGGCGAATACATTCATTTCTCCAGTCTTGACGACCTGCCACCGGAAGCTGCCGTTGACCGGCAAAGCTGGCTTGCAATGGGGGTCAAGTCGAACATCAATATCCCCATCAAGGTCAGCGGTTCCGTAGAGTTCCTCATCGCCGGCCAGGATGTCCATGGTCATCGCCGCGGTCAGGAAGAGCTTCTTCTCCGGTTGCGGCTGATGGGAGAGATTTTCGGGAATGCCCTCATCCGCCGCAGGGCGGATGAACAACGTGCCAAGGCATGCAATGAAATCATTGCGCTGCGGGAAAAACTGCAGCAGGAAGCCGAACAGTTCCAGGTGGAAATCAAGCTGAACAAGTCCCACGAAGGGATCATCGGCAGGAGTGTTGCCCTGGCCAAGGTGCTGGGGAAAGTGGAGCAGGTGGCGCCGACCGATGCGACCGTGCTGATTGTCGGCGAGACTGGCACCGGCAAGGAACTTGTCGCCAAGGGGATTCACCAGCTCAGCCCGCGTTGCACGAGACAGATGGTCAAGGTCAACTGTGCCTCGCTCCCCCCCACCCTCGTGGAGAGCGAACTGTTCGGTCGCGAGAAGGGTGCCTACACCGGCGCCTTGACCCGGCAGGCCGGACGCTTCGAGGCGGCAGACGGCACCACGATCTTTCTGGACGAGATAGCTGAGCTGTCACTGGAGTTGCAGGCGAAACTCCTGCGGGTATTGCAGGAAGGGCAGTTCGAGCGTTTGGGGAGCACGAGGACCATTCAGGTCAATGTGCGGGTCATTGCCGCCACCAACCGCAATCTCTCTGAAGAAGTGAAACAAGGGAGATTCAGGGAGGACCTGTACTACCGTCTGAACGTTTTCCAGGTGGAAGTCCCGCCGCTTCGTGAAAGGGTAGAGGATATCCCCCTGCTGGCCTGGGCCTTCGTGAGTGAATTCGGGGAGAAAATGGGAAAGAAGATCAGCCGGATTTCGAAACAGGACATGGCCGCCATGCAGGCCTACGGCTGGCCGGGCAACATCCGTGAACTGCGCAATATCATCGAGCATGCGGTCATCGTCTGTACCGGGGACCTGTTGCACATTCAGTTGCCGACCGAAGGCAGTAAAAAAGGCCTCAGCTCCTACGCCCTGGCAGACGTGGAGCGTCAACACATTCTTGATGTTCTTAACCTCACCAAGTGGTCCATCAAGGGGGCGAACGGGGCCGCCAGCATGCTGGGGCTGAACCCCTCAACTCTTTATTCCCGTATGCAGAAACTGGGGATAAGCAAACCCTCATAAGAAAGACATGATGTCGTCCCGGGGACGATATTCCGTCCCCTTCTGTCCCGCCTAATCTGTCAGAGTCGCCGGGTTAGTCTCATAACACCTTGCAATCCAGTGCTTTTTTCAGAGCTGTCGTGGCGTTCATTGTTTGGCATGAATCTCGTAATGTCAGATGTATGATTTTAGCCATGGTGAAGATATCGCCGGAACCGGCCAAGCGACAGGAACTTATCGACATCCTGCTGACCGTCAAGGGGCCGGCCCTGGCGACATCGGGATGTCGCTCATGCTCCGTTTACGAGGAGTACGATGAAACGGCTGTTGTCTACCTGGAACTGTGGGATACCGAGGCGGAGATGAAGCAACACATTCGCTCTCCCCTGTATTCGCGGTTGCTTGAGGCAGTGGAACTTTCCGTCAACAGCCCCGAGATCACCTATTACACCATTGAAAAGGCAGCCGGTATAGAGCTTATAGGCGAAGTCAGAAACAGCAACGTCTAGGAGTCTGTCGAATCTATTCTAAGTCCGACAGCCTCCTGGTGACAAGAACGGAAGTCATCATTGCACACGGTTCACGTCAAAGCGGGACCGGAAAAGGAGGATATTCATGAAAAGAATGAGAATGGCAGCTGGTGTAATCATGAGTTTGGCCCTGGCGGTGTCGCTTGCCGGGTGCGGTACGAGTTCTCAGGCGAGATCGGTTGATCTCAATGCCACACTGGTCAATCCGTCGCTTTTGAAGGAGGGCAAGGATGACCAGTCCCTTTACCGGTATGTCAAGCCGGATTTGGATTTTAAGCAGTACACCAAGGTTTACGTAGAGCCGATAATGGTAAGAAAAGATGGTCAACTGGACAAGGACGAGATGGAGAACTACCAGAAGCTGGCCAACAATGCCTTCGTCTATATGACCGAGGAACTGGGTAAGGACTATCAGTTGGTGAAGTTGCCAGAACCAGGGGCATTGCGGATCCAGATGGCGATCATCGATGCCGACAGTTCCAAACCGGTGCGCAACACGCTTGGAACCGTATTCCCGATCGGCATGGCGATCTCCCTGGTAAAATACGGTGCTACCGGCAAGTCGTCGGGTGTGGGTGAGATCACTGCTGAAATGCGTATTACAGATGGCGGAACCGGTGAACTGCTTGGTGCAGCCCTTGACCGGCGTGTCGGCGAGAAGAAATTCTCAAAACTCTGGAGTAGCTGGTACAACGCCGACGAGGCGCTGAAGTACTGGGCCCAGCGGACGCGTTTCGCTTTTTGTGAAATGCGCGGCGGTGGCAATTGTGTGAAGCCGGGCGGCGAAGAATAAACAGACGAAAAGGAGAGTTAACATGAGAAAACTTGCACTAATCTGCTCGGCAGCAGCAATCCTGTCCATGCCGCTGGCCGCGTTTGCCACTGATGAAAAACCGGCACCGGAAAAAAAGAAAGCAAGAACCATTGCCGAGATGAAGGTCATTGAACACGCCATTGTCAAGGCAGTTGACATGAAGAAGCGGATGGTCACCCTTGAAATGGCGGACGGCACGACGCATGAGCTTGTCGTTGATAACAAGGTGAAGAAGCTGGACAAGGTGGAAGTCGGTGACACGGTCAAGGTGAACTATAAGGAGGCGATCACGGTCCGGCTCAAAAAGACCAAGGTAGAGCCGAGCATCACGGTCGATGAGAGCGCGGCGCGCGATCAGGCCTCTGTCAAGCCTAAGGGGAGCGCCAAACGCCAGGTGACGATCATCGCCACTATCGACAAGATCTTCGATAACGGCACGGCCGTGACCTTGAGATCCCCTAACGGCAACACCATTGATGCACGGGTCACCAATCCCGAGAACCTGGCCAAGATCAAGAAGGGTGAGGTAAAGGAAGGAGACCAGGTTGAGATCACCTATACCCAGGCCCTGGCGATCTCGGTGGAGAAGGTTCCCCAGGCTGAAAAGAAATAGTAGCGGGAAAAGCGCACTGAAAGTCGAAGCGGCCATCCATCCTCAGGGAAGGGTGGCCGCTTTTGTCTCTGGGTGAGAAGCCACCAGGGAAGGGAGAGGTTACATGACCAGATCGATCTGTCACCGTTTGTTACTCTTGTTGACCGGTGTGCTGCTGGCGAGCTGCTCTTCAACAAGAGTCGTATCTTCCTGGCGTGATGAAACAGTGCCAGGCGGCACATACAGGAAGCCCCTGGTCCTGGCGATAGCCAACAAACAGCTCATCCGCGCAAAGCTTGAAGACGAACTCGTACGGGAATTGCGAGCCATCGGGGTGGATGCACAGCAGAGCTACCGGGAGTTTCCGGACATAAAAGAGGCGACTCCCGACAGGATCAAGGAGCGTCTTCCCGAACTGGACAGCGATTGTGCCCTCGTGACCCACCTGGCAGATGTGAGAACGGAGACGGTCTATATGCCGGCTTCATATTACCCGTCCGGCAGTTATTCCGTACCTGCTCACTATGACAGGTTCGCCAGTTATTACGCCCACAGTTACAACGCAGTCCACTCTCCTGCCTACAGTTATGAGTCCAGGATATATGCACTCGAAACCAACCTTTATGATGCACGGAACGAGAAACTTGTCTGGACCGCGGCCATCGAGACCGAAGACCCCGACTCTTTAGACTCCGCCATCAGTGAGATCGTCAAGGTCGTTATGAAGAACATCAGGCAGAGCCGGCTGTTTTAGGAGTCATCGATGCTCATAACGCTGACAAAGGCTGCAGTTTCCAACAGATGGGTTCGGGTTCGGTTGCGCCGTCTTTCGCCACGTGCCGGCAGCAATAGCATGTCGGCATTCGTCGTCTGCTGGCCCGGCAAAATCATTCTCTGTCACTGTCTGCTCTGCCTGTTTATCATTCTTGCCCCGTCCCTCGCCTTGACGGCCTCCCTTTCCCTGCCAGGCCTGCCAGCAAAAAAATCCGGGGGTCAAAAAACCGCACCATCGGCAGTCGCCATAACCGATGAAAGCATGGAAGAAAACCGGGTCAAACTGGAATCAAGATTGACCGAGCTCCGCCTGCAGCTGAGCCCCGAAGCCATTGCCGAGCTGCAGAAGAGCTACGGTGCCGTCGCGTCCCCACAGGAGTTGATGGAGTGGGAGGCGCTGATGCACCGGCTGGCCGGGATTCTGGAAGACCATGTGAACAGTTTGCTCCGGTTCAGAAACCTGCGCACGGCAACGCGGGACCGCACCGCTGAGGTCAGGGGGTGGCAGGGGTTTACGGAAAAACCCCCTTATCCCTTCTCGTTACTGGAAAGCATCCGTGATGCCATCGACGGGAATCGTACCAATCTGAATGTTCAGGAAGTGATGCGTACCACCGCCGAAGGAGAACTGGAGGAGTATTCCAATAATCTCAAGGAGTCCGGCAAACAGCTGCGTCTTGCCGAAGAGGCGCTGGAGATGAGTTCCGGCAAGCCGGAAGAGCAGCGCAAACGCTGGCTGGTTATCCTGGCGCAGTTGCGTGACCAGGTTAATCAGGCCGGAACTCTGCTCGCTGAATTGCGACAGTCGTACTACCGCGAGGCTTTGGGGGCGACGCAGGCGGAAATCGATTTTCTCTGGCGGAAGCTTGCATCCGCCAGAGGGAACCATCGCTTTACCCCGGAGGAGTTACAACAAAAAATACAGGCCATTGATAATCGACGACAAAAGCTCAGCCGGGAACTGGAGCAGGCGTATTCTGAAGTGGACAGGGCGCGGAAACAGTTGAAGGCAAGTGAATCAGCCGCGCACAAGGCGGAGTCAGACTTCTCAAGACCGGGGGCAAACAGGCAGTTGCTCGGCCGTATCCTCAAGGAACATGAAGTGCGGCAGGTCCACTTCGATGCCGCCGATTTCCGGGTGCAGATACTCAAGGGGATGCTTCATGTACTGAGGAGTGAAAAAACAATCTGGAATGATCGCTACCGTCTCTCCTCCGGTCCTGGCGCGAAAATGGAGCCGTCCGACGCCGGCAGTTCCAAGAAGAACCTGGAGTTGATCGGCACCTGGAAAGGGTATGTGAATTCCAAAATTTCCAGCCTGGAGTCTCTTGTCAGAAGCAATCAGGAGAAACTTGCGGATGCTGCCCTTGACAGGTATGAGCGGGACGCGGCCCGCAGTAAGCTGGCAGTCTACCAGGGGCAGGAAGTCCTGCTTCGCCGCGGTGTAGAACTTCTCTCGGAATTTGAACGGTTGGAGCAGCGTCGCAATGAGGAAGCGGAAAGCACGGTTGAGCAGGTATCGCTGCGCTGGAGTGCTCAAAATACTTTGACGGCCGGCCTCTCGTTTGCCAGGAAAATCTGGAATACCGAGCTTTATGTGGTCGAAGAGACAATCATTGCCGAAGGGAAGACAATCGTCAGGCCACGCAGCGTTACGATTGGCAAACTGCTTTTGGCACTCATCATCCTGGTTGTAGGAACCCTGGTCTTGCGACGATTGAAACGACCGCTCCACTGGGTCGCGATACACAGGTTCAGATTCGATGAAAGCACAGCGCTGCTCTATGTCAGGCTGCATACCTACCTGTTGTTCATTGGCCTGCTGGTCGCCTCACTCATCTTTGTGAATATTCCCCTGGCTATCTTTGCCTTCTTCGGCGGTGCCCTGGCCATTGGTATCGGCTTCGGAGCCCAGAACCTGATCAACAACTTCATCAGCGGCCTGATTCTCATGTTCGACCGCACTATCCGCCTGGGAGACGTGATCGAGCTGGACAGCCACCGGGGACGGGTCACCGCCATCGGCATGCGCAATTCGCGGGTCAAGCGTTTCGACGGCGTCGAAATGCTGGTGCCAAACAGCCAGTTCCTGCAGCAGAACGTCATCAACTGGACCCTGTCGGACAATCAGGTCCGCTACACGGTAACCGTTGGCGTGGCCTACGGGTCAGTGACAAGAGAGACGGCGCAGGTAATCCTGAAGGCGGTGGTGGCTCAGTCGGAGGTCCTGATCGACCCGCCCCCGTATGTGACGTTCGACAATTTTGCCGACAGCTCGCTTAGTTTCAGCGCCTACTTCTGGCTGGAAATGGATCCTGCCATGAACAGCCTGGAGATCTGCAGCGACATCCGGCATCGCATCGGCGAGATGCTCGGCGAAGCCGGCATATCAATCCCGTTTCCGCAACGGGACCTGCATTTGAGCACCAGTCGTCCTCTGGAGGTAATTGTAAGCGGACCGGACAGATAACCGAAAAGGACGGCATATCAGCCCGGGTCGATATTTCGACCCAGGTGCTGAGCCTTACATCAGACGGAGTGACATAAGCCACCTTTTATCAAGCAGATAGCTGATTTTGGTTGCTTGCCGTGTTGGCATGTATCTCCATTAATCAATTTTATAACCCGAGACTCAGCCCGGGTGCAAAGCCGACAGTAATCAAGAACCGCATATGACGAGCGAACTTGCCATTTCAAGAAATGCCGACGGGTCCCTGCTGCTCGCCCTTGCCGGTGACTGGAAGCTAACGAACAGGCTGCCGTCGCCCGATAGCATCCTGGCGGAACTGGCGTCGGGTCAGGCCGTGCAACGACTCGCTTTCGACACCGCGGCACTTGCCGGGTGGGACAGTGGCCTGCTGGTGTTTCTGGCGCGAGTAATCGATGCCTGCGGCCAGGTGGGGGTAACTGTCGACCGTGACGGTCTTCCGCCGGGGATCTGCAAACTGCTGCAACTGGCCTCTCCGGAGAACCAGCGTTCCGGGGTGACACGGGGAGAGAAGAACCCATCGTTTCTGGAGCGGGTCGCCGATGCGGCCCTGGATCAGGTCAAGGGGTTCAAAGAGGTGCTCGCCTTCATCGGCGAGGTTACCCTTGCATTCATGAAGATGCTGCGGGGGAAGGGTGATTTCAGGCGCCTGGACCTGATCGTGACAATTCAGGAGACCGGTGCCCAGGCACTCCCCATCGTCTGCCTCATCAGTCTGCTGGTGGGGATGATTCTGGCCTTTGTGGCGGCGATCCAGCTGAAGATGTTCGGCGCGCAGATCTACGTGGCCGATGTCGTGGGAATCGGCATGGTGCGGGTCATGGGAGCCGTCATGACCGGTGTCATCATGTCCGGTCGTACCGGCGCCGCCTTCGCCGCCCAGCTGGGAACCATGCAGGTCAACGAGGAGATCGATGCCCTGGAAACCCTGGGTTTTTCGCCGGTGGAGTTTCTGGTACTCCCCCGCATGCTCGCCCTTACGCTGATGATGCCGCTGCTCTGTGTCTATTCAGACCTGATGGGGGTGTTCGGGGGGATGATCGTCGGCGTGGGGATTCTCGACCTGGGGTTCATGGAGTACGTGCACGAGACAACGGCCGCCCTGAGCCTGACGCACTTTGCGGTCGGTCTGTTCCACAGCTTCGTGTTCGGCATCCTTGTGGCGATCGCCGGCTGTCTGCGTGGCATCCAGTGCGAACGGAGTGCCTCGGCAGTCGGCTATGCCGCAACGTCGGCGGTTGTTACCAGCATTGTCTGTATTGTCGTGGCCACGGCCATCATTACGCTGTCCTGTCAGGTGCTGGGAATATGAACGGCGCAGAGATCGTGAAAACCGGCAGCGGGGAACCGGTCATCGATGTCCGCGGCCTGGAGATGTCCTATGGGAGTTTTGTGCTGATGCGCAATCTCGACTTCACCATCAACCGGGGTGACATATTCATCATCATGGGGGGGAGCGGCTGCGGCAAGAGTACCTTGCTCAAGCACCTGGTGGGGCTCAAACAGCCTGCCAAGGGGCAGATCCTCTACGATGGCATCAGTTACTGGGATGCCGGGATCGATGAGCAGGAGCGGCTCAAACGGCGCTTCGGCATCCTCTTTCAGAGCGGCGCCCTCTGGAGTTCCATGACTCTGGCGGAGAATGTTGCCATGCCGCTGGAACAGTACACCACCCTGTCATCGGCGCAGATCCGCGAACTGGTCTCGTTCAAGCTGTCATTGGTGGGTCTCGGTGGTTTTGAAGAGTTCTATCCGTCGGAGATCAGCGGCGGCATGAAGAAACGGGCCGGTCTCGCCCGGGCCATGGCGCTGGACCCGGATCTGCTCTTTTTCGACGAACCGTCCGCCGGCCTGGATCCCATCAGTGCCCGGCTGCTGGACGACCTGATCATCGAACTGAGCGAGAGTCTCGGCACCACGGTGGTGGTGGTTACCCACGAACTGGCGAGCATCTTCGCCATTGGCAACAACTCGGTCTTTCTCGATCCCGATGTGAAGACCATGACCGCCAGCGGTGATCCAAAGCAGTTGCTCAAGGAGTCGCCGGATCCGAAAGTGATCAGTTTCCTGACCCGGGGTGAAGGAGTGCAGCAGCACTGACCCTCAAAGTGGAGATCACGATGAGTACCAAAGTGAACAAGACAGCGATCGGAGCATTCGTCCTCAGTGCAATCGTCCTGCTGGTCGTCGGGGTGCTCGTACTTGGCGCCGGCAAGTTCTTCACCAGGGAGCATGTCTATATCACCTATTTCGACGGCTCCGTAAAGGGGCTGAGCGTTGGCTCGCCGGTCATGTTCCGTGGCGTGAAGGTCGGTGCGGTGACCGACATCAGCATCACCGTTGCCGGAAAAGGCGATCTGAAAATACCGGTGGTCTTCACCCTGCAGCCGTCAAAATTCAAGGGGACTGCTGCCGCGTTCCAGAATGACCCGCAGGCTATTGAGCTGGCCGTCAAGAAGTTTGGCCTACGGACACAGCTCCAGTCACAGAGTTTCGTGACCGGCCAGCTTTTGATCGCCCTTGAATTCTTTCCGGACAAGGAGCCCCAGTTCGCAAATCTGTCCACTGAGTATCCCGAGATTCCGAGTGTACCGACACCGCTCGAAGAGTTGCAGAAGACCCTTGAGAATCTCCCCTTCAAGGAAATTGTCGAAAACCTCAACAGTACGCTCGACGGGGTGGAGCGACTCGTCAACTCCATTGATGCGAAAAAGACGACCCGGGTCATCGAGGCCGCGGTCAAGGACATCCAGACCCTGGCTCAGAACGTCAACGATAAAGTCGGTCCGCTGGCCGACAGTATCGACAGTGCCGCACGTTCCGCCGACGAGGCGCTGGTGGAGACGAAGGAAACGATGGTCTCCATCCGCAGCGATACGAAGAAGGTGCTGGAAGGCGCGCAGGTGACACTGGTCACGGCCCAGTCGGCTCTCAAACAGTCCGAACTGACCCTGCAGGCATACGGCGAAGATTCCCGAACCGTGACCGATCTGCGGAAGACCCTGCGGGAGCTTTCCGCCACGTCCCGGTCGCTGCGCCAGCTCACCGATTACCTTGAACAGCATCCTGAGTCCCTGCTGAGAGGCAAGGCCAGCGAATAAGGAGAACGTGATGTCGAAACTGACCGGAATCATTTTTCTCGCTGTTGCGGGGGGCTGCTTTGCCGGTTGCGCCAGCTCGCCGACGGCACGGTATTACACCATCAGTCCGCTGACGGTTCAGGAACAGAAGGGTGCCGCTACCACCACGGCAACAAACCCGGTATCGGTGAGCGTCGCGCCGGTCGAAATCCCCGATTACCTGGACCGGCTGCAGATCGTGACCCGTGATGGCGCCAATGGGCTCAGACTGGCGGAATTCGACCGCTGGGGGGGCTCGCTTGCCGACAACATCACCACGGTTCTGGTTGAGAACCTTTCCGGTCTGCTTCCGTCCGACCGGGTCTTCACCCATCCCGGGGCGGCAGCCGACAAGCCCGATTACCACCTGGGCGTCCGTGTTCTGCGACTTGACTGCCTGCCGGGCGAGCGGGTCGATCTCAAGGTGCAGTGGCTGATCACCACGGGGAAGGAGAAACAGGAGGTCGCCAGGCGGCAGGCGGTCTTTTCCGAAAAGGTGGCGGATACCAGCTATGGAACCATGGTGGTAGCGGTCGGCCGGACCATCGAACAGTTGAGCCGGGAAATCTCCCGCGAGATCGGCAGTCGTCCCGGGGAGAGTTCCCCCTCCCTTGACGGGAGGGGGGCAGGGGGTGGGTGAAGCCGCAACCTTTTGACATTTCATGGCAATTCGCCCCCCGCGAGGGGGGAGGGGATGATTTTGTTGCTGAACAACAGTGTACCGGAGCGAAGTAGATAACCAGATAATGCAGTCAAGCAGATATAACGGAGGGCCGTGCCTTGAACAACGATCAATCATCCCGGGACATTACCCGCACAATGCTGGCGGTGCTCTTCATCGGCATCCTTATCGCCGCTACGTTCTGGATACTCCGTCCGTTCCTGACGGCCACCATCTGGGCGACCATGATCGTCGTGACCACATGGCCTTTCATGCTCTCCGTCCAGAAGATGCTCTGGGGGAAACGTGGCCTGGCCGTGACGCTTATGACGGTCATACTGCTGCTGGTATTCATCGTTCCGTTCGCCTTTGCCATTATCAGTGTCATCGAACGGGCCGACGATATCGGCAACTGGGTCCAATCCCTTACCCACTTTGCCCTGCCGCCGCCACCCTCCTGGGTCGAGCAGTTGCCCCTGGTCGGTGCGAGAATCACTGCAAGATGGACTGAGGTCGCCGCCATCCCTCCTGAAGAGCTGTCCGGGCGTCTGGCACCCCATGCAAGGAAGGTTGTGGGCTGGCTGGTTTCCCAGGCAGGAAGCGTCGGCATGATGATCGTCCAGTTCCTGCTCACCGTTATCATCAGCGCGGTCCTGTACGCAACCGGCGAGTCTGCAGCAAGTGGCGTCTGCCGATTTGCCCGGCGGCTGGCCGGTGACCCCGGCGAGGATGCCGCCATCCTTGCTGCCAAGGCGGTGCGAGGTGTCGCCCTGGGGGTTGTTGGCACCGCCCTGATACAGTCGCTGCTTGCCGCGATAGGCCTGGCTTTCGCCGGGGTTCCGGCGGTTACGCTGCTGACCGCGGCAATTTTCATCCTCTGTGTTGCCCAGGTCGGCCCCGGTCTGGTGCTCATCCCTGTAATTGTCTGGCTTTATTGGCAGGATCAGACCCTTTGGGGATCGATCATGGTGGCCTGGACGCTCTTCGTCGGCACAATCGATAATTTCATCCGCCCCCTTCTCATCAAGAAGGGAGCCGATCTGCCGCTGCTGCTGATTTTTGCCGGCGTAATCGGCGGCCTCATCTCCTTTGGCGTCATCGGCCTGTTTATCGGCCCGGTAATGCTCGCCGTGACCTACACCCTGCTGGAGGTTTGGGTTTCAAGGGGCGAGTTGGACCAGGGGGAAAGCATACAAGTGGAGAGTGGTACGGATTGAAGCAAAGTCTGGTTACCTGCTTCGCTCCAGTAACAGCATGATCAGCAACAAAATCATCCCCTCCCCCCTCGCGGGGGAGGGTTAGGGTGGGGGGGAGTTGCCATGAAACGTCTAAAGTTGTGGCGTCACCCACCCCCTGACCCCCTCCCGTCAAGGGAGGGGGAACTCCTTTCGAATTGCAACTTGAATTAAGTAGATAACCAGGAAGCAAAGTTTTGGCATAGGGAAGGTGAGTAAATGCTCGTTCTGGCAGGGGACATCGGAGGTACTTCCACCCGGCTCGCCTATTTCGAAAGCGACGGCGTCAAACTTGTGCCGCTGGTCGAAAAGCGCTTCCCAAGCCGTGAGTCCGGGAGCCTGGAGGAGATCGTCGGTCGTTTTGCCGCGGAACAAGGTCTGGTGGCGGAGCGGGCCTGCTTCGGCATTGCCGGTCCGGTCCGCCGGGGAATCGTCCGAACGCCCAACCTCCCCTGGAGCGTGGATGGCGCCGAGCTGGGCCGAATCCTGGGGCTGGCGTCGGTACAACTGATCAACGACCTTGAGGCCAATGCCTACGGTATCGATCTTCTGGAACCGGATGACTTTGCCGTCCTCAATCAGGGTGTCCCCGACCCCACCGGCACCATCGCCGTGATCTCGGCCGGAACCGGCCTGGGCGAGGCTCTGGCCTACTGGGACGGCAGCGCCCATCGGCCCCTCCCCAGCGAGGGGGGGCACGCGGATTTTGCCCCCCGGAACGAACTGGAAACGGAACTGCTCCTCTTCCTGCGTGCCGAACATGGCCGGGTGAGCACCGAGCGGATCGTTTCCGGGCCCGGCCTGCGCAACATCTACCGTTTTCTCCATGATGCCAGGCACCTGCCCGAGACTCCGGCGGTTGTCGAAGCGATGCGCGCGGGCGATCCGTCTGCTGTCATCACCCGGGCGGCCCTGGCAGGGGAGTGCCCTCTCTGCAGCCAGACCCTTGACCTGTTCGTCTCCCTTTACGGGGCAGAGGCGGGCAACGTGGCGCTTCGCCTGCTGACTACCGGCGGGGTCTACTTAGGGGGCGGCATAGCCCCGAAGATCATCAAACGGCTCAAGGGTCCGGGATTCATGCTGGCCTTTACTGCCAAGGGACGCCTCAGCCCGCTCCTGGAGAGTATCCCGGTGCGGGTCATTCTCAATGACCGGACCGCTTTGCTTGGCGCCGGTCGCTGTGCTTCGGACAGCTTTTAAAGGAAAGGTGAAGTTTACAAACAAGGAGAGACTCATGAACGCTGAACAGAAGAGACTCGAAGAGGCCCGTGAAGAGAAAGCAGCATGGAAAAAGTGGGGGCCGTACCTCAGCGAACGGCAGTGGGGGACGGTGCGGGAGGACTACAGCGAAGGGGGTGACGCCTGGAATTTCTTCACCCACGATCAGGCCCGTTCCCGTGCCTACCGCTGGGGCGAGGACGGCATTGCCGGCATATCCGACGACGTGCAGCGCATCTGCTTTGCTCTCGCCCTCTGGAACGGCAAGGACGCCATCCTCAAGGAGCGGCTCTACGGTTTGACCAACAGCGAGGCGAACCATGGCGAGGATGTGAAGGAGTACTACTTCTATCTCGACAGCACGCCGACCCACTCGTACATGAAGTACCTCTACAAGTACCCCCAGGCTCCCTTTCCCTACGAGGATCTCGTAAGAACGAACAGCGGCCGGAACCGGGAGGAGATGGAGTACGAGCTCCTCGACACGGGCGTCTTCAATGAGGACCGGTACTTCGACGTCTTCGTGGAGTACGCCAAGGGGGATGCAGAAGACATCCTGGTAAAGATCACGGCGATCAACCGTGGACCGGACGCGGCCGAGCTGCACCTGTTGCCGACGCTCTGGTTCCGCAACGATTGGTCGGCCTGGATTGCCGAATCCAACCGGGCCCCCTCGAAGCCAAGCATTAAGCAGATCAAGGCGCCGAAAGGGGCGATGGCGGTCGCGGCCTCTCACCCGCTGGCGGGTGAACTCAACCTTTTCTGCGAAGGGGAGGTGCCGCTCCTCTTCTGCGAAAACGAAACGAACCACGAGCGGCTTTTCGGGCAACCGAACGAGAGCCCTCACGTCAAGGACGGCATCAACGACTGCGTGGTGCAGGGCCGGCAGGAGGCGGTGAACCCCGGCAAGGAGGGGACCAAGGTCGCGGCCCACTACAAGGCCACGGTCGGAGCCGGCAAGACTACCGTTATCCGCCTGCGGCTCAGTTCTCCGGAGCGGAAGGGGGAACCCTTTGGCGAGAGCTTCGACAAGGTCTTCGCCGACCGGCTGCGGGAAGCAGACGAGTTTTATCAGTCGGTCACGCCGCCGTCGGTGAGCAAGGACGCGGCCAACGTCATGCGCCAGGCCCTGGCCGGCATGCTCTGGAGCAAACAGTTCTTCTACTTCGACGGAGACAACTGGCTGGACGAGCACAACTCCAACCCCCTCCATAAAGGGTATAAAAACATGCGGAACTCGGAGTGGTACCACATGTTGAACAAGGACATCATCTCCATGCCCGACAAGTGGGAGTACCCCTGGTACGCGGCCTGGGACCTGGCCTTCCACACGCTCCCGCTCTCCATCGTCGACCCCGACTTCGCCAAGGAGCAGATGAAAATGATGCTGCGCGGGACGTACCTCCACCCCAACGGCCAGATGCCGGCCTACGAGTGGAACTTCAGCGACGTGAACCCCCCGGTCCACGCCTTTGCGACCCTCTTCCTGCACCGCACCGAGCAGGCCCTGCGCGGCGAGACCGACCTGGATTTCCTTACCCAGACGTTCAACAAGTTGCTCCTGAACTTTACCTGGTGGGTGAACCGCAAGGACCGCTTCGGCAAGAACGTCTTTGAGGGGGGCTTCCTCGGCCTGGACAACATCGGCGTCTTTGACCGGAGCGCCCCGCTTCCCACCGGCGGCCACCTGGAGCAGGCGGACGGCACGGCCTGGATGGCACTCTTCAGCCAGAACATGATGGAGCTCGCCATAGAACTGGCCGCCCACGACCCCAACTACGAGGAAATGGTCTTCAAGTTTGCCGAGCATTTCTACTATATCGCTGCGGCCATGAACAAGCCCGGAGGGGACGGCATGTGGGACGAGGAGGACGGCTTCTACTACGACCTGCTCTGTCTCCCCGATGGCAGTTCCCAGCGGCTCAAGGTGCGCTCCATGGTGGGGCTCCTCCCGCTGTGCGCAACCACGGTGATCGAGCCGTGGCAGCGTGAGAGCGTCCCGCGGGCAATGTCCGGCATATTTGAACGGCTGCGCCGTATGCCCGAACTTGCGACCACCATGCACGCCACCGGCCCGGGACAGTACGGCGTTAACGAGCGCGGAATAATAGCGCTGCTCAATACAGACCGGCTGCGCCGGGTCCTGACGAAGATGCTTGACGAGAACGAGTTCCTCGGCCCTCACGGCATTCGCGCCCTCTCCAGGTTCCACGCGCAGAACCCGTTCATCTTCTACGTGGACGGCCAGGAGAACCGGGTGGACTACCTGCCGGCCGAGTCCAACACCGGCATGTTCGGCGGCAACTCCAACTGGCGCGGGCCGGTCTGGATGCCGGTAAACGCCATGATCATCCGGGCGCTGCTGAATTTCTACCTCTACTACGGCGACACCTTCAAGATCGAATGTCCCACCGGCTCGGGGAAGATGATGAACCTCTTCGAGGTGGCCAGGGAGATCGCGGACCGGTTGATCCGGACATTCACCCGCGACGAGAAAGGCCGGCGGCCAGTCTACGGCGGCACGGAGAAGTTCCAGACCGATCCCCACTGGCGCGACCACATCCTTTTCTTCGAATACTTCCACGGCGACAACGGCGCCGGGCTCGGGGCGAGCCACCAGACCGGCTGGACCGGGGTGGTGGCCAAGCTTATCCAGCTGTTCGGCCTCCTGGACGCCGAGAAGATGCTGGCCGGTGGCAAGAAGACCGCATTTAAAAAAGGAAAATAGGAGGAAGACATGAAATCATGGCCGAAACATCCCGTCATTTATGAGATTAACACCTGGGTCTGGCTGCAGGAGCTGGGGAAGGGAAAGAAAACCCCGGTGACCCTTGCCAACGTGCCGAAGAAGGAATGGGACGCCATAGGCAACCTGAAGGTTGACGCGGTCTGGTTCATGGGGGTCTGGGAGCGGAGCCCGGCGGGGATTGCCGTCTCCATGGCGAATCAGGGGCTTCTCGACGACTTCCGCCGGGCACTCCCCGACTTCACCGAGGCGGACAATGTGGGCTCCCCCTACTGCGTCCGCGACTACGTCGTCGCCCCCGACCTGGGGGGGCCGGAAGGCATGGCAATCGCCCGCAAGGAACTCGCCAGGCGCGGCCTGCGCCTCATCCTCGACTTCGTCCCCAACCACGTCGCCCCCGACCATCCCTGGGTTGCCAAGCACCCCGACTACTTCATCCAGGGGAATTACGGCGATTCGGTACGGGAACCGGGGGCGTATCTCGCGGCAGAGGGGAATGTTTTCGCCTGCGGCCGGGACCCGTTTTTCCCGGCCTGGCCCGATGTCCTCCAGCTCAACGCTTTCAGCAAGGGGCTGCGTGCGGCGGCCGCCGCGACGGTCAATTCGATCGCCGACCAGTGTGACGGGGTGCGCTGCGACATGGCCATGCTGATGATGAACGATATTTTCCAGCGGACCTGGGGCGAGCGGGCCGGGGAGATGCCGGCAGGGGAATACTGGCCAGAGCTGATCGGCGCGGTGCGTGCCGCCCACCCCGGTTTCCTCTTCATGGCCGAGGCCTACTGGGATCTGGAGTGGCAGCTGCAGCAGCAGGGGTTCAACTTCTGCTACGACAAGAAGCTCTATGACCGGATGGAGCATGGGCCGGCGGAGAACGTGCGTCTGCACCTCTGCGCCGACCGTGCCTACCAGGAGGGGATGGTCCGGTTCATCGAGAACCATGACGAGCCAAGGGCCGCAGCCACGTTTCCGGGTGGAAAGGCCCGCGCCGCCGCCGTGTCAATTCTCACGCTCACCGGGGCAAGACTGCTCCACGAGGGGCAGTTCGAGGGGAGAAAGGTGCGCTTGCCGGTCTTTCTCGGCCGTCGCCCGGCAGAGCCCCTGGATCAGGATCTCGCGGCGTTTTACGAAAAACTGCTCAAGGAGACCGGTCAGGATCTCTTCCGCAGTGGCGACTGGAGCCTGTGCGAGGGTCGCGGCTGGCCCGACAACCAGAGCTGCCAGAATATCCTCACCTGGTGCTGGGCCAAGGATGGAGTGCGCGCCCTGGTCCTGGTGAATTTTTCCGACGTGACCTCCCAGGCCCTTCTCAGGGTGCCGTGGGATGAGTTGCGAGACAAGGTGTGGCTCCTTGACGACAGGCTTTCCGGCGAGAGTTTCGAACGAAGCGGCAACGACATGCGGGATGCCGGTCTGTATGTCGAACTGGCGCCCTGGGAATGCCAGCTGTTCCAGGTGCGTGCTGCATGAGGGGGGGGGCATGTCTGACGTTCCACGGGAACAGTATACGGTTGTCATTCGTGAAATGATCAGGCACGAAAACGACCTCACCAATCACCGCATCATGTGGTTGTTGATCGGCCAGGGTTTTTTCGCCAATGCATATGCTTCAACAAAGGGTGGAGGCCAGTCGCCGAGTTTTCTGTTTCCCCTCGTGGGGATACTTGTCACGCTTTCGGCATTCCTGATGCTTTACCGGAGCTACCAGGCCCGGACGTATCTTCAGTTTCTCGGCCTGCAGGCCAAGCAGGGCGTTTTGCCGGAGGAATACCTGCCACTTGTGGGGTGGCCGAAAAAAAGGATCAAGGGCTGGTGGAGGAACGTCTGTGTCTGCCCATGGTTCCGGCACGCCAGTGACCTGCTGGAGCCGTGGCTCTTCCTGCCGAGTATTTTTCTGTACATGTGGGTGTTTTCGCTTCTGCAGCAGTGGGACAGGTTGTATGGCCCGGTTGACGTGCTATTGGCCGCTATTCTTACGGCAGCGATCCTTGCCTCGTTCTGCATCGTAGTGGTCTGGTCGCAGGGAAGGGAGGGTAAGCGAGATGTATGAGCCATATGAAGAGGTGTCTATTTATTGGTACGAGCACTGCTCTTCCGGGTAAGTTCCCTTCGACTCCGCTCAGGGAACAGGTGCGCTGAGCGGAGTCGAAGCACGTTCATCCGGATTAGCCTTGGAGACAGATGGGGAGGAAACATGGATAAGTCAAAAAAAACCAAACAAGGGGCTGCAGCCGTCAAGCCAACGGCTAAGGTGGCGAACTTCCCGGGGACCTACAAAGAACGGTACGCCGCAGGGAAGGCCATGCGGGAAGCCTGCCCCCGCGAGGCGCACGCCGGCTGGAAGCCCGCCGCGGACCGTCCGGACCCGGTCCAGTTGGTCCTGGAGGCCGATAAGGGGCGCCTGCCCGACCTGCTGCCGCTGCGCCACGGGCGCATGGTCCGCTCCCCCTTCACCTTCTACCGGGGAAGTGCCCTCGCCATGGCGTATGACCTGGCGTCCACGCCGTCCTCCGGTGTTTACGTCCAGGCTTGCGGCGACGCTCACCTGTGCAACTTCGGTGGGTTCGCCACGCCGGAGCGGAGGGTCATCTTCTCCATCAACGATCTGGACGAGACGCTTCCTGCCCCGTGGGAGTGGGACGTCAAGCGCCTTGCCACGAGTTTTGTCGTCGGCTGCCGGGACAACGGCCTGAGCGACGCCGTTGCCAGGGGTGTGGTCGCGACCTGCGTCCGCACCTACCGCGAGTCCATGGCAGAGTTCAGCCGGATGAAGACGCTGGAGTTATGGTACCACGCGCTGACGGCTGACGACCTGGTGGCGGGTATCAAGGACCCCAAGCTCCGCAAGCGGGGTTTAAAGCGCATTGAGAAGGAATCGAAGAAGAGCCGCGGCGAGGAGCTCTTCCCGAAGCTTGCGGAAAAAAGGGGGGATGTGTCCGTCATCAAGGATCAACTCCCCACGATTTTCCACACCAAGGAGTATCCCCCAGGGGTGGTCCAGCAGGCATTACGGGAGGCGATTGCCGATTACCGGGAGACCTTGCCGCATTCCACCCAGTCCCTGTTCGACCGCTACGAAGTCAAGGACGTCGCCATCAAGGTGGTGGGAGTCGGCAGCGTCGGTAACCTCTGCCTGGTTTACCTCTTCATGGCCGGCGATGACGACCCACTCTTTCTCCAGGTCAAGGAGGCGGGACCGTCGGTGCTGGAACCGTTCGCCGGCGCGAGCGTCTTTCCCAACCACGGCCAACGTATCGTGAATGGTTACCGGCTCATGCAGCCTTCCAGCGACATGTTCCTCGGCTGGTCCCGGGGTCGCCTCTACCAGCGACACTTCTACATCCGCCAGTTGAGGGACATCAAGGTAAGCATCCTTGTGGAGACCTTCGGCGCTTCCGAGATGAATCTTTACGCCACCTGGTGCGGCAGGGCGCTCGCGCTCTCCCACGCCCGTTCCGGAAGCTCGGCCACGCTCAGCGGATACATGGGCAAGAGCGACGCCTTCGACCAGGCCATCGCGTCGTTCTCGATGGCCTATGCCGACCAGAACGAGAAGGACCATGCCGCCCTCGACCGTGCGGTCAAAAATGGCACTGTTGAGGCGGTCTTTGAAGAAGAGAAGTAGTCCAAGGTGCGAGGCGTGTTGATGCAGGAGAGGTGGACCATGAGGAAAAACCATTTTATTCGCAGGTCCGGGTTTTTGTTCCTGCCGCTCCTGTTCATCGGCTGCGCGAGCATCGAGCCGAACAGTCTGACAAGGGAAAACTTCAACGACTCCTGCGGCATCGAACCTTGTGCCACCAAGGTTACTCCGCCGAAGGCACAGCCGCCAAAGACCCATTATCAGGCTGCCCTGGCGGAACTCAAGGCGGGCAACATGGACAAAGCTACCCTCAAGGTAAAGCTTGCGCTCCAGGAAAATCCGCTCGATGCCTCATCGCACTTCCTGCTCGGATGCCTGCTCGAGCAGAAGGGTGAGCACGATCAGGCAATCGTGGCGTTTCAGCGGTCGGTGGCCCTCGATCCAACCAACCCCGATGCACTCTACAATCTGGGGACGATGCTGCTGTGGCGGGGAGAACTGGTTCCGGCCTCCCGCATGCTCGAAAATGCCGTTTTGATCCGTCCCGATCATGTCCCTTCCCGCAACAATCTCGCCAAGGCATACTTCCTGGCCAGGCTCCCGGAGCTGGCTGTCGCCACCTACGAGGAGGCGTTGCGTCTTGACCCGTCGAATGCCATCGCGCTCCATAACCTCCTGGTTCTGGCCGAGGCCGCCGGCAACCACGACGCGGCTGCCACCTACCGGCGGCGTCTCGAGGCACTCGGGTCGGGCCGTACCGCAAAGTCAGCCGTAGCTGCGGGAGAGCCGATCATGCAACTCCCCACCTGGCCGCTCGTCACCGCAGCGGACGGCTCAGCCCCGACCCCGTTGCCGCTCATCCATGCCGTGGAACCGCTGGATCCCCCGGACAAGGAAACCAACGCCCTCCGCGAACTCCTCCGCGACCTGCCCCACGTGACAGTCGAACGGCGCGCCGGCCGGCTCATTCTTACCGGCTATACGAGCGGCACGAAGGAACGGGCGATGCTGGACCGGATCCTCGGCAGCAGGCCTCCCGAGGTCATGGACCTGACGAGCGACGACAGCGGGGATCCCCAGCGCATGATCGAGTTCGATGCAGTCCTTTTCATCATGACGGGGGTGGACCAATCGAACATTGGGTTTAACTTTCTCGAACTAATCAATCTCAACTTCAACTACTTCGATTCCAGCGGTACACGCGCCGGGGTTCACCAGCCAAACTTGTCCGGGCTCGCATACGGCGCCTCACAATCGGGCTGGATCTTCTCTGCTGCAGCTGACTATAGCGTCAACATCGCGAACGCGTCGGACGAAAAAGTGGCGGTCCTCGCTCGGCCGCATCTGACCGCGCTGAGCGGGACCAGCGCCAATTTCCTCGCCGGCGGCGAGCTCGTTTTCAAGGTGTCGGGCAATATCAGCGGCGACATCAAACCCTATCCGTTCGGGACGACGCTCAAGGTCACCCCGACTCTCCTGCGAACGCCGACCGAGGATGGCACCCCGCGTGTCCACGTGAAGGTCGAGGCGGGTCGTCTCAGTGTAGTATCACTTCTCAATCAGGACCCGAACCAGCCGACGAATTTCACGAAGGTAGCGGTCGCCAGTGAGGCGGTCCTCAGTTTGGGCCAGACCTTGATCCTGAGCGGTCTCAGCCAGCGGGAGGTCCATAAAGGGCGCTCCGGGGTGCCGTACCTCAGGGACATCCCGATCCTCAAGTATCTGTTTTCGACCGAGACAACCATCCAGGTCGATGCCGCCGTGATCATCCTCCTGACGCCCCGTGATCCGGCTTACTACGGCGAACGGAACCGAAAAGAGCTCGCGGAGTTCGTCGAAATGCGTCGCGCCTTCATCAAGGCGAAGCGAGGTGCCGAGGAGGATATGCGGCGCTTCCGGGAAAAGTACCCGGATTGGCAGCAGATCCCGCCAAACCGCTTCGCTTCGCACCTCTTCATGCTGGAGACAAGCCAACTCTACCGCGCAGCGAGCGTGGAGGACTTCACCAGCGAGGACGTCGGTCTCGAGCTCCTTGGCCCGGAACCAAAATAGAAAGGATTTCCGATATTGCCCTGATGGTTGCGGAATGCAAGCGTTGAGGAGAAGAAGCAAAGTAAGCGAAGCGATTCACCCATCACACAAAAGGAGGAATGAACAGATGAAAATAATGATCAGAACCATATCAACCCTGCTTGTCACCCTGGTAACAACAGTAATCCTGGCTACCCCGCATACGGCCATGGCGATCGACACGGCAAAAATCGAGCGTGAGTCGAAAGCAGCCCTCCAGAAACTGTACGAAACGACCCCTGTGGCCAAGACGCTTGGGGATAAGGCAAAAGCCATCATGGTCTTCCCCAGCATTCTCAAAGGCGGTTTGATCGTTGGTGCCCAGGCCGGAAACGGTGTCCTGCTGGTGAACGGCAAGACCGAGGGTTATTACAATATTTCGGCGGCGTCCTACGGTCTCCAGGCCGGTGTGCAGGAGTTCGGCTATGTCATGTTCCTGATGACCGATGCCGCACGGTCGTATCTCGACTCGAGCGAAGGCTGGGAGGTGGGGGTCGGCCCGAACATCGTCGTCGTTGACGCAGGCGCCGCCAAATCGTTGACAACCACGACCGCCAAGGACGACGTCTACGCCTTCATCTTCAGTCAGAAGGGGCTGATGGCCGGTCTCGGCATCCAGGGCTCAAAGATTACCAGACTCAATCCCTGACCGGTTGCACACGTGTTGAGGTGCAGACATGAAAGCCACGAGCAGATCAAGATTATGGGGCTCTACCGTTCAGAGACCGCTGTCAATAACGGTCACCGGACTGCTCTGTTTCAGCATGCTCCTGTTGACGGCCTGCAGCAACACAGGCCCATCCTCCATCGCCCGGGACCGCTTCGACTATGTGACGTCTGTCTCCGAATCGTGGAAGCGGCAGATGCTGCTCAATCTGCTGAAGGTCCGTTACACCGATGCGCCGGTCTTCATGGACGTTGCCTCGGTGATCAATTCATACGAACTGACGGGTGAAGTCAACCTGTTTGGACAACTGGCCAGGGTGGATAGCGGTGACCAGATTGCCGGCGTGGGCGTTACCGGCCGCTACGCGGATAAACCGACCATCACCTACCAGCCCCTCGCCGGTGACAAGTTCACCCGGAGCCTGATGCTGCCGATCCCGATCCCGTCGTTACTCTACCTCATCCAGAGCGGGTATCCGGCCGACCTGGTGCTGCGTATCTGCGTCAACAGCATAAACGAAATGCAAAACTCCTATGGCGGTGCGGGTCGGTCGCAGGCAGGCGATGCGAAGTTTCGGGAGCTGATTGACGCGATCAGGCAATCCCAGGCAGCCGGGGGGCTCGGCATGAAGTTGAAATCGGCCACTGACAGGCAAGCCGTGGTGATGTTCCTCCGCCAGTCAACCGATGAATCCATTGCCGCGCCGGTCCGCAAGATACGCGAACTGCTCGGTCTCAGTGAAACGACCCGTGAGTTAAGCATCGTCTACGGGACCTATCCGGAAAACAGCACCGAGGTTGCCATGCTAAGCCGGTCGATACTGCAGGTTCTGGTGGATTTTGCCTCCCATATCGAAGTGCCGCAGGCCGATCTGGCCGAAGGGCGTGTTTATGGCAATGAGATTACTCCCGATCAAGAGCGGCTGTTCCCGCACTTGATAGCCGTTCGCAGCGGCTCCCTTGCGCCTGCTGATGCATTTGTGTCCGTGCAGTACCGCAACCAGTCGTTCTGGATCGACGACCGGGACAGACAGTCGAAGGCGGTATTCAATTTTCTGATGATTCTGTTCTCATTGACCGAAACCGGAAGCATCCAGGCAGCACCGATCGTGACGGTACCTGCCAGGTAGGGAAAACACGTAATACGGTACTGCTTTTCGCCAGATATAACACGCCGATTAAATTGGGGATTTCATGAGGATAGCCATAGTACTGTTCGTTGCCACTCTGCTTTTGACTTCTGAACTGCATGCTGACGGGAACCAGCCCGGTTCCTACGCCGGCTCGAAGAGTTGCCGCGAGTGCCACGAGCGGTTCTACGGTCTCTGGTCCAACTCCTTCCACGGGTTGGCGATGCAGCCCTATACCGAGACCCTGGCAAAGGAGAAGCTCTCCCCTCAGACGGAAGACGTGGCTATCGGCAAGAACCGCTACCGGGCCGGGGTCGGCAGTGCTGCCGGCTATCTGCTGGAGACCGGGGCGGACGGGAAGAAGGACCAGTACAAGATCGCCTACGCCCTTGGCGGCAAGAATGTCTTCTACTTTCTCGCCCCCATGGACAGGGGGCGGTTGCAGACTCTGCCGGTTGCCTATGACGTCCGCAAGAAAGAGTGGTTCGACACCGCCCTCTCCGGCCTGCGTCACTTCCCCGTCCAGATGCAGGGTGAAACGCCGGTAGGGTGGAAGGAGTATCCCTACACCTTCAACACCTCCTGCTACGGCTGCCATGTCAGCCAGCTTGCCACCAATTACGACCTGAAGAGCGATAGTTACGCAACCACCTGGAAAGAGCCGGGGATCAACTGCGAGACCTGCCACGGGCCTTCGGAACAGCACAACGAAGCGATGCGGAAATTTCCCCGGGGGGTGAACCCACCTGACACAACCGATTTCAGAATCATCCGCACCAAAAAATTCACCCCAACCCAGCATAACGACGCCTGCAACTCCTGCCACTCCAAGGCGATGCCGCTCACTGCCGGCTATAATACGCCGGAGCGGTTCTTCGACCACTTCGATCTGGTGACCCTCGAAGACCGGGACTTTTACCCGGATGGCCGCGACCTGGGGGAGAACTACACCCAGACCTCCTGGCGGATGAGCCCCTGCGTCAAGGGGGGGCAGCTCCACTGCGTCACCTGCCACACCTCCAGCGGCCGCTACCGGTTCAAGAAGGAGAAGTTTAACAACGCCTGCCTTCCCTGTCATGAGGAGCGGGTCAGGAACGTGGCGGCCCACAGCCATCACCCGGCCGGGAGCGAGGGAAGCAGGTGCGTCTCCTGCCACATGCCCAGGACCGAGTTCGCCCGCATGCAGCGCAGCGACCACTCGATGCTGCCGCCGACACCGGCAACCACCATCGCCTACCAGTCACCAAACGCCTGCAACGGCTGTCATAGCGACAAGGATGCTGTCTGGGCAGATAAACTGGTCCGCTCCTGGGCGAAACGCGACTACCAGGCACCGGTTCTCGAGCGGGCAGGGCTGATCGATGCGTCGCGCAAACGGGACTGGACGAAACTGCCGGAGATGCTCGCGTACATCATTGACCCGAAGCGCGATGAGGTTTTCGCAACATCACTCATCCGCCTGCTGGCCAACTGCAACAATCAGGCAAAGGTACCAGCGCTGCGCAAGGCTCTCAGCGACCCGTCGCCGCTGGTGCGCGGAGCCGCCGTGGAGGGGCTTGGCCAGAATCCTGACCTGGAACTGTTGCAGGATATCGCCGCTGCCGCCGGAGACGACTACCGTCTTGTCCGGGTGCGGGCTGCCGCGGCGTTGGCCCGGTTCCCGAACATCCGGCCCCAGGGTAAGGCGAAGGAACAGATCGATAAGGCAACCGAAGAATACCTGGCCGCTCTCATGGCGAGACCCGACAGTTGGGACGCCCACTACAACCTGGGCAACTACTACCTGGGGCAGAACAGGCCGAAGGAGGCCCTGGCCGAGTACGACATCGCCTCGAATATGGAGCCGCAGGCGATTCTCACCCTGGTCAATGCCGCCATGGCCCACGCCAGACTGGGCGAGACAGAAAAGGCCGAAGAGCGACTGAACCAGGCGCTGAAAATCACCCCCGACAGCGCGGCAGCCCTCTACAACCTGGGGCTGCTGAAGGCCGAGCAGGGTGATCTTCCGGCGGCGGAAAAGAATCTGAAAGCTGCGTTCAAAGCTGACCCGCAAATGGCCGGGGCAGCCTACAACCTCTGCGTCATTACAGCACAGGACCGCATCGGCGAAGCGCTTTCCTGGTGCAGAAAGGCGTCAGATCTCAGGCCACAGGATCCGAAGTATGCCTATACCCTTGCCTTCTATCTGAACCAGAAGGGCGACAAGGATGAGGCGGTGAAGAGATTGAAGTCGATCCTCGCTAGAAATCCGCAGCGCAAAGATGCCGAGATGCTTCTCAAAGAGATAACAGGGCAGGGTTCAACGCTGCACTGAAGGAGAACAGGGTATGAGACAAACCAGGAGGTGGGTCATTCATTCGCGAGAAATGCCCCAACTCTTTCGATCATTTTGCCTGAGCCGGTTGCTGAGCGCACTGGGCATAGTCGTATCTTTTGCGGTTATTGCCGCGCCAGTCCAGGCCGCCGATTCGGACGCGGAGCTGGCTAAGAAGACCCAGAACCCGATAGCCAATCTGATCAGTCTGCCGTTACAGAGCGACTGGAATTACAACAGCGGCCCCCAAGACGACAAAACGAGCTATACCCTTAATGTGCAACCTGTCTGGCCGTTTTCTGTGAGTGAAGACTACCTGCTGATTACCCGCACCATCATGCCGGTAAAAAGCATTGAATTTCCCGAAAACGAGACCGGCATCGGTGATATCCTGCAGAGTTTCTTTGTCTCTCCGAAAGAGCAGGTCAACAGATGGATTGTCGGCGCCGGTCCGGTATTCAGCTACCCGACCGCCAGTGATGACCTGCTCGGCAGCGGCAAGTGGGGCGCCGGGCCGACGGCGGTCATCCTCCGCCAGGAAAGCGGGTGGACATGCGGCCTGCTGACCAACCATGTCTGGTCGTTTGCCGGCGACCGCGACCGCAGCGAGGTGAACGCCACGTTCCTGGAGCCGTTCATCTCCTTCACGACCAAGACATACACCTCGCTGGGGGTGAACACGGAATCCACCTATGACTGGAAAGCCGAACAGTGGACGGTGCCGGTCAACTTCATGCTGCAGCAGATGCTGAAGATCGGCGGACAGCCTCTCAGCCTGCAGCTCGGTTACCGCTACTTTGCCGAGAAACCGGATTACGGCCCTGACTGGGGCCTCAGATTCCAGCTGACATTCCTGTTTCCCAAGTAGGGGCGCAACGTCGCACAGAAATCAATCAGTGACTGATACACTGCAGATGCACACCAACAGAAAGGATGACCTGTATGAAACAAATCAAGCTGACTTGGAAAGCACTGGCAATGCTTTTCGCCGTTGTCATTGTCACCTCTGCGAACGCCGCCGAACCGCCTCCCCCGGCACCGGTAAACAATGAGGCGAAACGTCCGAACATCGTCATCATCCTCGGCGATGACCTGGGGTTCGCCGACATGGGCTCGTTCGGCAGCGAGATCAAAACGCCGCATCTCGACTCGCTGGCAAAGGATGGGGTGCGCTTCACGAACTTCTACACGAACGCGAGCTGTTCGCCCACACGATCGGTGCTGCTGAGCGGCGTAGACATGCACCAGAACGGCCTGGGCAACATGGACGAGTTCACGGCGCCCAACCAGTGGGGAGTGGACGGCTACGAAGGGGTCCTCAACAACCGGGTGGTCACGCTGCCGCAGCTGCTGAAGGATGCCGGCTACCACACCTACATGGTCGGCAAGTGGCATCTGGGCAAGAAACCGGAACAGATTCCGGCGGCGCGCGGCTTCGAGCGGGACTTCTCGCTGCTGGACGGGGCGGGCAGCTACTGGGACATGACGAACTTCACCGCCGCAGCGCCGAAATCGGTATTCACCGAGGACGGCAAGTATCTGACCAGACTCCCCGATGATTACTACGCGACCAAGACCTACACCGACAAGCTGATCAGTTTCATCGAAGCCGGCCGGGGAGACGGCAAACCGTTCTTCGCCTATGTCTCCCATCAGGCGCCGCACGACCCGCTCCACCTGCCGCAGGACTGGCGCAATCGCCATGTGGGCGAATACGACAGGGGGTGGGACGCGGTCCGTCAGGAGCGGCTGCAGCGCCAGATCGAGTTGGGGATCATGCCCGCGGGGACAAAGCTCGCCGAGCGGATGTGGTTTATCCCCGACCCGATCGTCCTCGCACCGGCAACCAAGGCGATACTCGGCAAGAAGATGGAGCTTTACGCCGGTATGGTTGAGAACCTCGATTTCCACGTCGGCCGGCTCATCGACTACCTGAAGAAAACCGGCTTGTACGACAACACGATTTTCCTCGTGTTCGGCGACAACGGCGCCGAGGGGACCGACCTCTTCAAGATGATCGCCGGAACACCCGGCACGCGTGATTTTCTCTTCGGCGCAATCAACTGGTCGCAGACCCATCCCAACGCCTGGGGTGGCCCGGAAAACTATGTCGGCTACGGTCCGATGTGGGCCCAGGTGTCCATGACCCCCTTCAGCCAGTACAAGGGGTGGGTAGCGGAAGGGGGGATTCACAACGCCCTTATCGTCAGCGGCCCGGGCGTCAAGCGGCCCAAGGGGAGCATCAACAGCGGGATCATGCATGTGGCCGACATCATGCCGACGCTGCTGGAAATCGCCGGCACCGGCTACCCGAAAACTTACCAGGGGCGGGAACTCCCTGCGCTCTTCGGCAAATCCTGGGGCCCGGTTCTGATTGGTCAGGCGGAGTCGCCCCGTACGGAGCAGGAGTACCTCGCCTGGGAACTCTTCGGCAACCATGCGGTACGCCAGGGGGAGTGGAAGCTGCGCTGGCTGTACAAACCGTTCGGCAAGGGGGAGTGGGAGCTGTTCAACCTCGCGGCTGACCCGGCCGAGCGCAAGGATCTCGCCGCCGAGCGCCCCGACAAGGTAAAGGCTCTGATGGCGCTCTGGGACGACTATGTGCAGAAAAACGGCGTGATTCTTCCGAGCCGCTCTCCGTTCGAGACGCTGGACGACGTGCTGCCGAAGCGGGTGCCGGACGACCCGGGCTATCCGCCGCTAATTTACAAGAAGCAGTTTGTGCCGCCCAAGGATATGGTGGTTGATCCCAAGCCCTGAGCAACGTCGCGCCGAGAACTATCATTAATCAATAAGGGTGGAAAAACTATGAAAAACAACGGACGTCTGATGAAACCGATTATTCTTGTGTGGTTGGCCTTTGCTGCCATACCCGTCATGTCTGCATTTTGTCCTTCGCAGGCTCTGGCCCAGCTCCCGGCACGCTTCTATCTGAAATCACTCTCTGGAGGGAGTGCGGTGCCGCTCATTGTCGAATCGATCAGCGGCAACACCAATCCGTTCGACCCTGCACATAACGTGACAGCAGGAGCGAATTTCGATGCAACCATGGCATTGGCGGGTTATGCGCTCG
>Ga0073934_10002044_pt1 | contig 44354 bp, 35 predicted proteins | sample LarsenN4metaG_FD_76834 | JGI IMG/M metagenome (GOLD analysis project Ga0073934, IMG submission 76834) | Hot spring sediment bacterial and archeal communities from British Columbia, Canada, to study Microbial Dark Matter (Phase II) - Larsen... ...
AAGCTGACGCGCTTGTAGCGCATGGCCTTGGCGGCCTGCCGCTTGAGGCTGCCGATCTGGCGCGCCACCTCGGTGATGACGTCGCTCACGCGCGCGAGGTTCTGCTCGGTCAGCGCGAGCTTGTTCATCGCCTCGCGGCGCTGGCTCTTGTATTTGGTGATGCCGGCGGCCTCCTCGAACACCACGCGGCGCTCCTCGGGCTTGGAGGAGAGGATCTGGTCGATCTGGCCCTGCGCCATGATCGAGTAGCTCGTCCGGCCGACGCCGGTGTCCATGAAAAGCTTGTGGATGTCCTTCAGGCGGCAGGGCTGGCCGTTGAAGAAATACTCGCTCTGCCCGTCGCGCAGCACGCGGCGCATGATCTCGATCTCGTGGTAATCGCTGCCCAGCTGCTTCTCGCACTCCGTGAGCTGGAGGGCGACCTCGCAGAGCTGGGCGGGCTTGCGGGTGTCGGCGCCCTCGAAGATGACGTCCTGCATCTTGCCGCCGCGGAGGGCCTTGGCGCTCTGCTCGCCCAGCACCCAGCGGATGGCGTCCGCGATGTTGGATTTGCCGCATCCGTTGGGCCCCACCACCGCCGTGACCCCGGGCTCGAAAGTGAGCGTGGTCGCGTCCGCGAAGCTTTTGAATCCGTTAAGTTTTAGCGCCTTCAGATGCATGAACTGAACGCCCAGTTAGAGGGCGCGCGCCAAGCGTGCGCAACGGCAAAAAGGCATCCGGGCCGCCCGGTGCGGCCTACCGGTGATCCCAGGGTAGGCGCACCTCAATCCGGGGGTATTTCCAGAGGCGGACGGGGGTGAAAATCTTGCCGGGATTGAGGATGCCGCGGGGGTCGAGGGCGCGCTTCACGGCCTGCATGGCGCGGACCTGTGCGGGGCGGTGCTGGAGGCGGAGGAACGGCGTCTTGGCCAGGCCGATGCCGTGCTCGCCCGAGATAGCCCCGCCCAGCGCGACGACCGTCTTCATCAGCTCGACCACGGCGGCCTCGGCCCGCCTGGTCTCCGCGGCGTCGGCGCGGTGATACATGATGTTCACGTGCAGGTTGCCGTCGGCCAGGTGGCCGAAGGTCGGGATGGGCAGCCGTGACCGCCGCTTCAGCCCGGCGAGCCAGCGGGTGAACTTCTCGTAGCTCCGCATCGGGAGCACGACGTCCTCGTTGAGCTTGGCGTCGCCCAGCTCGAACATCGCCCCCGAGCACCGGCGGCGCACCGCCCACAATTGCTCGGCCTCCGCGCGTCTGCGCGCCTCGCGGAAGGCCGCGGCGTGCCCCTGCGCCCAGGCCAGCGCCTCGAACTTCACGTCCTCGACCTCGCTCAGGCCGCCGGCGAACTCGAGCAGGATGACGGGGCGGCCGGCCTGCCCGGGGAAAATCGTGGTCTGCATCGCCCGCTCGGCGCAGAGCACGCTCTCGCGGTCGAGGAATTCGCAGATGGCGGGCTGGAGGCGGGCGCGGAACAGCGCCTTGGCGGCCTTGATCGCCGCCACCTCGTCGCGGAATGACGTCAGTAGGGTCCACCGGGCCGCCGGCCGCGGCACGAGCTTGAGCACGGCGCCGGTCACAACGCCGAGCGTGCCCTCGCTGCCGATCCAGAGGTCGCGCAGGTTGTAGCCGGCGGAGAATTTCCGCGTCGCCGTGCCCCACTCCACGTATTCGCCGGTGGGCAGGAAGCCGCGCAGGGCCACGACGAAGTCGCGCGTCACGCCCCACTTGCCCCCGTGCATGCCGCCGGCATTGCAGGCGATGTTGCCGCCGATGGTGCAATGCTCCCGGGACGACGGATCCGGCGGATAAAACCAGCCCGCCCGGTCCGCGGCGCGCTGCACGGCGGCGGTCGTCGCGCCCGCGCCGGCCTCGATCAGGCCCGCGTCGCGGTCGAGGCGCACGCGGTTGAGTTTTTTCAGGTCGAGCACCCAGCCGCCGCGCACCGGGGCGGCGCTGCCGGTCAGCGAGGTGCCGCGCCCGCGCACGGTCACGGGCACGCGGTGGCGGTTGGCCAGCGTCAGCACGGCGCCGACGTCCGTCTCGCGCCGCGGCGTGACGACCGCCTCGGGCGGGAAGGACACCTTGCTGCTGTCGAACGAGGCGGCCCAGCGCGCCCCGGCGGACACGTCCACCCGCGCACCGAGGCGGCGTTTCAATTCGCGGGTGGCGGCGGCGTATTTCATGGGTGGTGCAGGGCGGATGTCATCCCGAGCGCAGCGAAGGATCCCGATTGATTCGGAGGAGATGGATTCTTCGCTGCGCTCAGAATGACAGGCTGACGGGCAACAAAGCGGCCGTTTGCCTGCCGCGCCAGAACAGAAATCACGCCGCCGGGCGCAATCATGCCCGGCGGCGCAGCAGCGTCTCCATCCGGGTGAACACCTCGTCGGGAAAGCCGAGCAGGCGCTTGAGCCGGAAGTTGCGCTCGAGGGGATTGCGTTCGCGGCGGAGCATCAGGAACTGGGCGAGGTTGATGCGCCGGCGGAAGAAGGCCGGCCAGGCCTGCACCAGCACGGGCACGTCGCTGCCGTAGAGCACGCGCTCCACGACACCGGGCTGGCGGCACAGGGGCAGCCAGCGGTCGCGCCCGGGCAGGCTGAGCGCGCTGATGTCGCCGTAGAGGTTGGGATATTGCCGGAGCATGGCGCGCCATTCGTGGAACCAGTCGCGGCCGAGCAGGGGCTGGCCGGTGGCGCAATGGGCGGCGATCACGGTGACGCCGGCCTCGAGCGGGGCGCGCAGGTTGTGCGGGTGGGCCAGGTCCGGCCGGGTCTCGTCCACCGTGCTCTCGACGCCGGTGTGGCAGATGAAGGGCAGGCGGGACTCCGCGAGCCGCCGCCAGAACGCGCGGTATTGCGGGAGGGCCGTGTCGACATTGTGGCAGTTGGGCAGGAGCTTGAAGGCCGCGGCGCCGGCCGCCACGCAGCGGTCGAGCTCGGCGAGGGCGTCGGGCCGCGCGGGGTGGATCGACACGGCGGGCAGGAATTCGGGATGCTCGCGGGCGAGGCGGAGCACGACGTCGTTGGGGACGTGGAAGGTGCCCCGCCCCTCCCACAAAGTGCCGTCGGCGTGGTAGACGTTGTCCTGCGCGAAGAGCACGACGGCATCCACCGAGCTGGCGCGGATGAGCTGCAGGAGCCGGTCGCGGTAGAGCGTGTCGAAGTCGCGGTCGAGGGCGTCGCCGGGCAGGCCGAGTTCGCGCAGCATGAACGGGATCAGGTGCTGCGTGATGCCGCGGCGGCGGAACCAGCACCCGGAACCGCCGGCGCCGTTGCCGACGAAGTGCACGTGCATGTCGATCACGCGCGGGCGCGGCGGGACTGGGGGCGTGCCGTTCACGCCGGGCTCAACCCTGGCCGTCCTTGGTCAGCTCGATGGCGAGGTTGCGCACGCCCTTGAGGTCGAGCTTGCCGGTGCCGAGCATGGGGATCTTCTCCACCTTGCGGACGATCTTCGGGATCCAGAGGTTGGGCAGGCCGGCTTCGAGGAGCTTGGCGCGGAGCTGCTCGGGCGTGACCTCGTGCGTCGTGAGCAGGACGATGGCCTCGCCCTTGGTGGCGTCGGGCACGCCGGCCACGGCGACGGTCGGGCCCTCGTTCTGGTCCCAACCGAACAGCTCGGCACAGCGCAGCTCGACGGTGCCGTGGGGCACCATCTCGCCGCCGATCTTGGAGAACCGCGAGAGCCGTCCCTCGATGTAGAGGAACCCGTCCTCGTCGAAACGGCCGAGGTCGCCGGTGACGAACCACTGGCCCTTGAGCGCCGCGGCGGTCTTCTCCGGGTCCTTCAGGTAGCCGGGGAAGACGTTGGCGCCGCGCATCCACAGCATGCCCGTGGCCGTGAGCGGCATCTCGGCGCCGGTGTCGGGGTCCATGATGCGCGCGCTCATGCCGGGGAGAAGGCGGCCGACGGAGCCGGTGCGCTTGCCGGGCTGCTCGTCGGCGTGGGCGTGCGGCACGGGCGGATCGTATTGGTTGATGTTCGAGGCGGGGGTCGTCTCGGTCAGGCCGTAGCCCTGCAGGATCTCGATGCCGAACTGCTGGAGGAAGGCCTCGTAGAGGTCCATCGGCAGCTTCTCGGCGCCGGTCACGACGAGGTGCAGCGAGGCGAGGTCCTCCTTGGTCGCCTTCTTGAGGAAGGGCCGGATGAAGGTCGGGGCGCCGACCATCACGGTCGCCTTCTCCTCGCGGATGCTGTCGATGATCTTCTTGGTCTCGAGCGGGCTGGGCTGGGTGACGACGGAGCAGCCGCGCAGGAGCGGATACCAGAGCGTGACGGTGAAGCCGAAGGAGTGGAAGATGGGCAGGCAGGCCATGATGCGCGACGAATCGGGCAAAATGGAGAGCGACGAGATCTGCGCGCAGTTCGCGAGGATGTTGCGGTGCGTGAGCACGACGCCCTTTGGTTCGCCCGAGCTGCCGCTGGTGAAGAGCAGGCCGGCTTCCTCACGGTCGCCCTCGCGGGGCAGGCCGAGGAGGTCGGCGACCCACTGGTTGGGCAGCAGCCAGGCGGCGAGGAGCCAGGGCAGCATGGCCTTCTTGCCGCCGGCGGCCTCGATCTCCTTGCGCAGGTCGCGCGTGTCCTCCGGAAAGGGGAACTGGGCGATCTTGGCCTTCATCGCGTCGGCGGTGATGACGGTGCGGATCTCGCCGATGCGGAAGGCGGCCTCGACGGCGGCGCGGCCGACGGTGAAATTGAGGTTCACGGGCACCTTGCCGGCGCAGGCCACGGCGAGGTTGGCGATGTGCGCGCCCGCGCCCGGCGGCAGCACGATGCCCACGCGCTGGTCGGGCACCGTGGCCTTGATCCGGCGCGAAAGCGCGGCGGCGGCGGCAAGGAGCTGGGCGGCCTTGACCTCGCGGCGGTCGGCGGTGCGGTCGATGACCTCGACGTGGCCCGGGCGCTTGGCCAGCGCGCGCACGCACTCGCGGCCGAGGTGGCGTTTAAGCACGGGGCGCTCCTGGAAGGCGGATTCACCGAGGTCGAGCAGGGCGCGACGGCAGGTCTCGAGGTCGGCCTTGGCCGGCGGGATGGGGGCGCCGAACTCGACGAACACCGGCGTGGGCATGAGGCGCGGCGACTTCCAGAGGTATTTGTTGCCGGCGAAGGAGAAGACCGAGCCCCAGAGGCCGTCGAGCACGGCGGGCACCACGGGAGCCCGCGCCTGGCGGGCAATGGTCTCGAAGCCGGACTTGAGCCGCATGAGCTGGCCGGTGCGGGAGATGGAACCCTCGGGGAAGACACAGACCAGTTCGCCGCGTTTGATGGCGTCCACCGCCTGGCGGATGCCCTTGAGGGGCTTGTCGGGCGAGAGCGGGATCATGCCGGCCGCGCGCAGGAGGAAACGCACGGTGGCGGTGCGGGCATCGCCGCCGAACGCAAAGAAGCGGAGCGGCCGCGGCGACGCGATCTGCAGCACGACGGCGTCCACGTAGGACAGGTGGTTGCAGATCATCAGCGCGCCGCCGGCGGGGATGTGCTCCGCCCCACGCGAGCGCACGCGGTAGAAGAGCGGTCCCAACGAACGCATGACCGTGCAGAGCGTGTCGTGCGGGAGGTGCCGCAGCGCGAAGACGATCATCAGCACCGTGATGCCGGCGAGCACGAGGAGCTGCGGCGTCGGACCCCAGCCGAAGCCGCTCTCGGACGCCAGCGTCCAGAACAACCCGCTGGCGGCGAGGCCGGCGAGGCTGTCGAGCAGGCCGACGCTGGCCAGGATGCGTCCGCGGCGGTCGTCGCCCGCCATCTGCTGCACGTAGGCGAAGAGCGGCACGAGGAAGAAGCCCGAGGAAAAGCCGGCGACGGCCAGCCAGATCTTGAAGCCCGTCGTGGGCGCGCCGATGGCCGCGAGCATGACGAGGGAGATGAAGAGCAGGCCGCCGCCGATGGGCGCGAGGCCCATCTCGACGCCCCGCCGCGACAACAGGCCGGCCAGCAGGTTGCCCACCATCGTGCCGACGCCGAGCAGGAGCATCATCAAGGCCCCCAGCGTGGCCGAGCCCACGCCCCCGCCGAAGGCCGCCGCCCCCATCTGGCTGAGCAGGAGCAGGAAATAGCCGCCCACGCCGTAGAAGAACACGATGCCGAGCGTCGCGCGCCAGATCAGCCGGTTGCGGTAGACTTCACCGATGTGCTGCAGGTGGCACCAGAGCAGCGAAGGCTTGAACGGCTGGTCCGAACGCAGCGTGGTGCGTTGCACCAGCTGGAAAACGCCCCACGACACCACGCACGCGACCGTCAGGTAGAGCGAGGCGCGCAACGCCCCCTCCCAGGCGCCGCCCTGCGAGACCGTCCAGGTGTCGAACATCCGGCCGCCCGCGTAGCCGCCGACGAGGATGGCGGTGACGGAGAGCATCTCCATGATGCCGACCGCGCGGGAGAGTTTCTGCTCGCCCACGATTTCGAGCAGGATGCCGCGCTTCGCGGGGGCGAAGATGGTGGTCTGCACCGCCAGCAGGAAGAAGCACACGCCGGCCCACAGCAGCGACTGCATCCACAGGGCCCAGACGAGCAGGAGCATGACGGCCACCTGCAGGCCGAGGGCGAAGTTGAGCACGCCCCACTTGGTGAAGCGGTCCGAGGCCCAGCCCGACACCGGGGCGAAGAGCACGAACGGCGCGACCAGGATCGCACCCAGCCAGCTCCGCACCGCCTCGACGTCCGTGCCGGCCGCCAGCACGCCCGGGAACTGGGCCAGCGCGATGAGCATGAACTTCGCGGCGTTGTCGTTGAACACGACCTGCGCCTGCGCCACCATCAACGCCGGCAGGGAAAGCGGGGAGGACTTCATGAACAGGGGTGCTGCAAGGGAAGGAATCGCCCGCCCCGGCGCAAGCCTGCGCTCACTAGAAAATCAGGCGCATTTTTTCTCAAGAGTGTCTATCAGCTATGCGGCACTCACAATTAGGAACGCATTCGTTTCAGAACATCGCTCTCGCAAATACTTTCTCTTGAAGCCCAAGTTTGGCTTGTTGGAATAACTGCAAACTGAAATGAGCCGCTTCGGACTCAGAATAGCTCGCCTCTTTGGGCAGCGTCTCCCGTCTTTTCGCTCCTTAGACGAAGCCAAGAAACAGCTATTCGAAGAGCGCGATTGTCGAATTGCGAAACTAAAGGCTCTGACACCTACCGTCTACTTTATCCCCGATGAAACGCCCGAAAGTCTGAAAGGAATGGAGGAATGGTATTTCAAGCTCCACGAATCCGACGGCTTTCGCCAACTGGGCGTGACACGCCAAGACTTTGAACGATACATGGCGACATACTTCTGCCACGTTGCTGTCGCGAATTGTTCCGATGCTGAATGGCACGTCAGCGAATATGCATTTCAGCCTGGCAAATACGAGATCGGCGTTAGACGCGGCGCGTTAACACTAAACCGTAGTTCGTTCGAAGATCATTACGCAAAGCCCGGCAACCTGACTCGCAAAGCGATTTTTCGCGAATACCAACGCTATTTTGGCAGATGAACAGGGGCAGCTTTCTCCCGCCACGCCCGCAAATCGCGGGTGAGGGCGCCGAAACCGAGGGGAAAATCGTTCTCGAGGCGGCGGACATCGCCGCGGTGGCGCGAGACCTCCTGCACGGCGCGCCTGATCTCGTGCGGCAGCGAGGGCCGCTCGGTGCCGTAGACCTTCCACTTGAGCTGGGCACGCGTGTAGGGCGGCCGGCCGCTCCCCTGCCCCTGCACCCACGCGGCCTCGGTCACCGAGGTGTCGCGGCCGCAGAGCAGCCAGGCCTCGATGGCCGGCACGGCGAGGCCCACGGCGCGGAGCACGCGCTCGCGTCCGCGCGCGGGCGGCAGGTTCCGGACCGTGCGGCGGAACGCCGCCCGCAGCCGGCAGATGCGGCAGAACGGGTGGTGGTAGTTGGGCGCCTCGTGTTCCGCGGTGTGCACGGGCGAGTCGTCGGAATCGACGACGATCACGAGCCCGTCGGCATCGGTCTGGAAATGCAGGTGGCGGATGATGGGCGGCAGCACCTGCTCGACCGAGGGCCAGCCGCGCGCACGCAGGCGCGTCTCGACCCGGGCGAAGGGCCCGAGCACGAAGCCCACCAGCACGTCGAGCGCGGCCTCGTCGGCGGGCGATTCGCTGAGGATGGCGAGCTTCATGGGAGAGCGCCCACGGAGCACACGGCAATCGAGGAAGGAGCGGTTTTGCTTTCTGTCATTCTGAGCGAAGCGAAGAATCCATGCTTCATATCGAGCCCTGCGATATTGGATCCTTCGCTGCGCTCAGGATGACACAGTGCCGGGTAATTCATTTCAGTATGTTCCGTGTCTTCCGTGGGCCGCCCTATTCCGGCACGCCGCCGAGGATGCCGCTATACCAGAGGTCGCCGAGGTGCGTCTCCTTCATCAGCTCGAGCACGTCGGGCCGCTCGGAGAGCCGCTGGAAGGTGGCGGCGGTGCCCTGCTTGTTGGCCAGCACGATCTCCTCGGGGTGCTCGCGGAACTGGTCGAGCATGTAGGGCGAGTGCGTGGTGGTGACGACCTGCACGGGCGCACGGTCCAACCCGAAGTCCCGCGGATAACTGAGCCGGTAGAGGGCGTCGCGCACCTCGCGCAGCATGCGCGGGTGGACGCCGCGGTCGCCCTCCTCGAGGCAGACAATGCTCGGGGGTCGCGGGGCGAAGGACAGGGTGAGGATGGCCAGGAGGTAGAGGGTGCCCTGGGAGAAATTTTCCGCCGGCACGGGTTGGTCGCCATTGTGCAGGCGCGCGAGAAGGGTCACGCGTCCGTCGGCTTCGTGGAAGTCGAGCCCGGTGAACTCGGGAATGATGCGGCGGAATTCCTCCTCGAGCGCGGCGAAGGAGGCCGCATCGGTGTGCCGGTGGGCGGCGAGCACGGCGGCGAGGTTGCCCGCGTTGGAGGCCAGCTCGGAGCCGTTCTTCGCCTCGGCCGGCTCGGCCATGGCGTAATGATCGAAGAGGAAGGCCCGGATGCCGCGGAGGCGGGCGCGCAACTCCTCCCACCGCGCCCCGGCGCCGGGCGGGTGCGTGACGCGCAGGAGGTCGCACATCATCTCGGAACGGCAGCCGAGCGACACCGCGATGTCGGCATGGGGCGCCGCGAATTCGAAGCGGATCTCGGGGCCGTCCGCGCGGTGGCCGGCCCAGTCGTCCTCCTTGGCCACGGGCAGGCCGGCCAGCGTGCGCAGGCGCAGCAGCGCCTGGATGAGGCTGGTCTTGCCGCTGCCGTTGGGACCGATGAACAGGTTGAAGGGGGCGAGCCGCACCTCCGCGCTGCGCAGCGCCTTGAAGTTGCGGAAATGGACGGCGGCGATCATGGCGGAGGCGGCGGGGAGGTAGCGGGCGGTTGCCGCCTACGAAAGACCAGCCAGAGCCCGGCGCAAACCAACACGGCGTAGTCCACCACGTAGCACCATTCCGCCGGGCCGGAGTGGCCGTAAGCTTCGACGCCAGTCTTCTCCTCAAATAATCTCCAATCCGGAAATGCGAGGAGCGTCAGCACGATGGCGGCGGGTGCGCCTACCAGCAGCACGGCGGCGATCTTCAGCAACACCGTCACGGCTCAGTCGCTCAATGCCCCGGGGCGTGGTGGGTGCCGGCGGCGCGGGCGGCCTTGTATTGCTCGACGAGCTTCCGCTCCTCGTCCGGCGGCATCTCCTCGTAGTGGCTGAACTTCTCGCTGTGCATGCCGCGCCCGCCGGTGAGCGAGCGCACGACCGTGCCGTAGTGGTGGAGCTGCGCGGCGGGCACGTGGGCCTTCACGACCTGCATGCGGCCGTTCACGTCCATGCCGAGGATCTTGCCGCGCCGGCCGGAGAGGTCGCCGACGACGCGGCCGACGTATTCCTCGGGCACCTTGATCTCCAGCTCGTGGATGGGCTCGAGCACGACGGGGCGCGCGGCCGCCACGGCCTCGCGGAAGGCGAAGTAGCCGGCGATCTGGAAGGCGATGTCCTTCGAATCCACCGGGTGCATCTTGCCGCCGAAAAAGTCGATCTGCACGTCGGTGACGCGGTAGCCGGCATGGATGCCCTCGGCGGCGGCGGTCTTCACGCCCTTCTCCACGGAGGGGACGAAGACGCGGTCGACGTCCTGGCCGACGAGCGACTGCTCGAAGGCGAGGCCGCTGTCGCGCGGGGCGGGGGCGATGCGCATCCACACCTCGGCGAACTGGCCGGCGCCGCCGGTCTGCTTCTTGTGGCGGTAACGCGCCTCGGCCTTGCCGCGGACGGTCTCGCGGTAGCGGATCTTGGGCGGGGCGAGCGAGACGTCCACCTTGTAGCGGCGCTTCAGGCGCTCGAAGAGCACCTCGAGGTGCAGCTCGCCCTGCGCGGCGATGATGAACTGGTGCAGCTCGGGGTCGGTGTGGTAGGTGAAGGCCGGATCCTCCTCGTGCAGGGCGGCGAGGCCGGCGGCGAGCTTCTCCTCGTCGCCCGGGGCGTTGAGCACGAGCGCGGCCTGCGTGTAGGGCGTCGGGTAGGTGACCTTGGGCAGGGAGACGACGTGCTTGGCGTCGCAGAGGGTGTTGCCCGTGTGGGTGTCCTTGAGCTTCACGGCGGCGCCGATGTCGCCGGCCATGAGCTTGTCGACGGGCGTGCGGAGCTTGCCGTTGAGGCGGTAGAGCTGGCCGATGCGCTCGGTGATGCGGCGGTCGCTGTTGTAGAGATCCATGCCGCCGTGGACGTCGCCGGAGTAGACGCGGAAGAGCGAGAGGTCGCCGCTCTGCGGGTCGGTGAGGGTCTTGAAGACGTAGGCCACGTGTTCCGCGCCGGAGAGGCTGACAAGGCAGGGTGCGCCGGAGGCGTCGGTGGCGCCGACGGTCTGGCGGTCGTCGGGCGAGGAGCCGAACTTGGCGATGAAGTCGAGCAGGCGGGCGACGCCGATGTTCTGTTCGCCGGAGGTGCAGAAGAGGGGGATGAACACCTGTTTCTGCACCGCGGGATGGATGCCGGTTCGCATCACCTCCTCCGAGAGGCCGCCGTCGGCGAAAAACTTCTCGAGCAGCGTGTCGTCGCTCTCGGCGATGTGCTCGATCAATTCCTTGTGCAGGGCCTCGACGCGGGTCTTCCACTCGCCGGCCGCGGGCTCCTCCTTGTATTTGCCGCTGCGGTCCTTGGCGTAGCTTACAACCTCGCTGCGGAGCACGTCGAGCACCTGGTGGAAACCCGGGCCGGAGTCCACCGGCACCTGCATGGGAAAGATCTGCGCGCCGAAGCGCTCGCGGATCTCCTCCACGAGGAGGTCGAAGTCGCACTTCTCCTTGTCGAGGGCGTTGACGACGATGAGACGCGGGATGCCGAACTGGCCGGCGTAGTCCCACATCAGCTCGGTGCCGACGCCGATGCCGTGGCCGGCGTGGATGACGACGAGGGCGAAGTCGGCCACGCGGAGGGCGTTGATGGCCTCGCTGGAGAAATCGAGGTAGCCGGGCGTGTCGATGAAGTTGAGGCGCTTGCCCTGCCATTCGCAGCTGAGCGGCGTGCCGTGCACCGAGAACTGCCGCTGCTGCTCGCCCACGTGGTAGTCCGACACCGTGCTGCCCTGCTGGATCGAGCCCATCCGGTGGATGACGCCGCTGGTCATGAGCATCGCCTCGGCGAGCATGGTCTTGCCCGCGGTGGCGTGCCCGACGAGGGCGAAGTTGCGGATGTCGGCCGGACGGTAGGTGGTGCTCATAAGGAACGTGGGGTAGCAACCCCGAGGCTACCAGACCGGCGCAGGCCGACAAGGCGTCTTTTGCGGAAAGCTGGGCAAAGGTGATGGGACGCTGGCATCGCGAGGCTTGCTGGCCCCGTGGCAGGGCGCGACCGCCGGGCGCGCCGCAATCGTGTTTCGGCGGGCCCAGCGGCCCCGCCCTACCTCACGCGACATCAACCGAACGCCGTCTTACGGCTTCGGTTTCTCGGTGGCGGGGGGCGGCGGCGGGCGGTTGGGCGTGAGGAAATCCGGGAGCCGTGACGCGGCAAGCCGGGCGAAGAACTGCGTGGGGTCGGGCCGCGCCAAGGTGCCGCCGACGAAAATGGAATCCCGCATGCGCGAGTAGCCGAGGTCGTCCTTCGTGACATCGAGCACGCGGAGCTTGCCGAGGATCTCCTCGACCGGGCCGCGGGCGGCGAGCGTGGTCGAGAACCGCAGCGGGCGCTCCAGGATGCCCTTCGCGGGGTCGTGCGTGACGACGCCCTTGCCGGCCAGGCGCAGCTCGGGGGCGAGCAGGCGCAGCTCCTCGATGTCGATGTCCAGCGACTGGTCGCGCGCGAGGCGCACGAAAAGCTGGTCGTATTTGAATTCGCCCAGCGCCGTGGCGAGCTGGTCCACGAGGTAGGCGTTGCCGGCGAGCTTTTCCGCCGTCTCGCGCACGCGGTCCGAGCCGAGCAGCGAACCGAGGGCCGCGCCCAACTCGACGGCCTTGCTCGCGGTCGAGAGCCGGTCGGTCGAGCGCTTCAGGCCCCGGAAAACACCCTGCCGGCTGGTCAGCTCGGCCTGGCCGCGCCAGTGAGCCAGCGTATCGTCCAAGGTCAGGCCGACGGCCTCGACACGACCGCGGGTGGAAAAAAGGCCCTCGACGGTCGGCGCCCGGGCTGCGTCCAGGGCGCGGAAGAGCTTGCCGGCGTCGAATTCCGTCAGCGTGAAATCCGCGCTGAGGCGGTAAGGCCGGGGTTCGCCGGTGTAGGCCAGGGCGCCTTTCGCCCGCAGCCGGCTCTCGGCGCCGAAATCAGCGCGCAGTTCCTTCAGGCTGACCTCGGTCGCAGTCACGGCCAACTCGGCCTGCAGATTCGACATCGCCCAATCCGTGCCGCGGGCGACTGACCTCACGTCGAGGGCCAGCGTGCCGGTGAACCCGGTCCAGGCCGGGCGCGGGTCCGCCGTGACATCGGCGGGCGGAGCCGGCGCCGGGGCCGGCGCGGCCAAGGCCAATGGACCGGCGAAGACACCGAAGACCGTGAGGAGATCCTCCAGCGCGATCTTCTCGGCCGTGATGCGCGCATCCCCGGAGAAGCCGGTGCCATCCGCGACGAGCGCGGCCCGGAGCGTGGCATCGGAGCGCTCACCCGCGCGGTCGAGCAACAGCGGGGCTTCGATGGTCACACGGCGGTCGGGCGTGAAAGCGGCCAGCACGCTGAGATTGGCGACGGGCAGGGCCGCCCCGCCCTGCCGCGCGACGAGGCCGTTGAGGGTGGTCCTCGCCTCGACGCGACCGCTGCCGTCGGCGGCCAGGACGCCGCGCACCTCACCGCTGGCCCGGCCCTGCGCGACGGAGGCGATGCGGGCGAGTGCCGGCTGCGTGGCGAGCCCCGGGAGATTCAACTGGAAGCCCAGCGTGGCGCGCGCCTCCGTGCCGGGTTGGAAGGAAAGCTCACCGTTCAGGGCTCCCAGATCATCGCCGGCGGCGGACCGAAGCCGGATGTCACCCGTCCGGGCGGAGGCCAGGGCGGGCGACCATTCGGCGGAGGGCGCAAACTCGACGGACAGATCCTGCAACCACGGGGCGGCGGCCGGTCCATAGGTGAGCCCGAGGATGCGGCCCGCGCGCGTCGTGCGCAGGAGCAGCGCGTCGTCTTTCAAGCCAACGATGAATTCAGCGCCCTCGATGCGCCCGGCGAGCGGATGGGGCGGGCGGCGGCCGAGCAACAGCGTGGCCAGCGGCGCGCGATCAATGGCGATGCGCAGCACGTCCGGCAGGTCGGCGGACGGCGGGCGCGGACGGCGGACGGCGAGGTCGATCAGGAGCGGTTGCAAGGTCTGCACGCCGAGGAGCGAGGCGCCGGCCATGTCGTTGACCTGCTCGCTCCATTGCTGCAGCTCCAGTTCCGGACCGCGCAGCACGGCGTCGATGCTGCCGCGGGTGCGCACCGGGCCGAGGCCCGGCAGCAGCGTCCCGGCCAGGTGCGGCAGTTCGGTCTCGTAGCCGGCCTTGGCCCGCAGAGAGGGCACGGGGGCGGGTTCGTAGCTGAGGAGCCCGGCGGCGCGCACCCGGTCGCCCGACGGCGCCTGCAGGGAAAAAGTGCGCATGGCCAGCTGCCACTGCGAGCCGACGGCACTGGCGTCGAAATCCGCCACGACGGCGGCTTGGAGCAGCACCGGCCGGCCGGCCACGACCACGTTGAGGGCGTCGACGGCGAGCGGCCGGACGGCGCGGGCGGTGGCGCGGCCTTCCTCGCTCACGAGCGCGAACTCGCCCGTGATCGCGCCGCCCGAGAGGTCCGCGGCCGTGACAAAGGGGCGGACCCAGGCGAGGGGCAGGCCGTCGAGCACGACGCGCAGCACCTCACCGGACCCGGCGGGGCCGATCTGGACCGTGCGCTCCGTCAGGTTCAGGCGCGCGGCACGGTGGGCCACGACGCGGAGCACGTCGGCGGGGCCGCCGAGCGTGAGTTCGAGGCGGTTGAGCGAAAGCACCGCGCCTTCGCGCGCGAGGTTGAACGTGGAGGCCAGCCGCACTTCGCCGAGCGGCCGCAGGCGGGGCTGCCAGTTTTCCAGCTCGCCGGCGGTGGCATCGAGCCGGCCATCCACGGCCACGGCGCCGGAGGCGGGATTGAAGGTGAACGTGCCCTCCCCGGCCGCCACGAAGCGCGGCAACACGCCGCCGAGATAGTAGGGCTGCACCTGCGTGGAACGGGCATCGAGATGCCAATCGCCGCTGAAGGCCGGCTGGCCGGTCGCCAGGCGGGCGTCAACGGAGAGCAGCTTTTGCGCCGAGGCGCCGAGCCCGGTGGAGACGGTCACGGTGTAGCGCTCACCGTCGGCCGCTTGGTAGAGCGCCGCGGCGACCTGGAGCTGGTCGCCCGCCGCAAAGGCCGCGCTTTCCGGATCGACGGTCGCCTTGAGTTCAACCCGGCGGAAACGGCGGTCGGCGCCCTGTTCCAACTGGAGGTTGAGCTGCGCCCGGAGACCCGGGACCTGGGCGCCGGGCGAGGGATCGCGCAGGGCGGCAGTGATGCGGGTTTCACCCGACCGGCCGGGGGCGATGCCGCCGCCGACGACCGTGAACCGGGTCTCGATGGCGGGGCGGCCGGGAGCGGCCGGCAACCGCCCTGTGCCCTCGAGGGAGAGGCCGTCAAGGTGCAGGACATAGGGAAGCTCGACCTGCGACAGCACCCCGGGCAGGACGGCCGGGGCGGCAACGGCGCCCGCGCCGGCCGGGGCGGGCGCGGACCGGCTCAGGTCGACGAAGACGCCCGTCGCCTCGACGCGGGAGAAGCGCAGCTCCCGACGGGCGAGCAAGGCCCACAACGACCAATCCGCCTCCAACCGGGCGACACTCGCGGAGCGGACGCCCTGCTCCGCGCGCAGACCGACCAGCGTGATCCGGTCGAAACCCGCCACGACGGACTGCACGTCGGCCCGGAGGTGCGGCACCGCGGCCAGCTGCCGGAGGAGAAACCAGCGCTGGACGGCCGGCACCATCGCGACCAGGAACACGGCGCCGAGCAGGCCGAGGACGACGGCGAGGGCGATGAGAGTTGGCCGCACAAACTTCATTGCAAGGGCAGTGGGATAGTGGCGGAGGCGGGACACGGAGGGCCAACACGAAAAAGCCGCACCCCGGGGTGCGGCTGGAGGCAGACCATCCGGCGAAGCCTCACTGCGCCGCGAGCTCGTCCGGCAGGCCGAGGGCCTTGCGGACCCGGGCGACGGCGATGGTGTGGCTGTAGTAGGCCTGAGGCTGGTTGAGGCGGGGGGTCGTAAGCTCGGTCTGCGCGGTGAGGACGTCGAGCTGGGTGGCCGAACCGGCGCCGAAGCGGGCGTTGGCGAGACGGAGGCTTTCCTCGGCCTGGGCGACGACTTTTTCCGACGCGGCGGCCAGCTCGTTGGCCTCCTGGAGCGAGGAGATGGTGCGGCGGACCTCGACATCGACGGCGAGCTGGGCATCGCCAAGGGCGAGGCGGGCCTGCTCGAGGAGGGAGCGCGCCTGGGCGACACGGCCGGCGGTGGCGCGGCCGTCAAAGATGTCCCAGGTGGACTGGAGGCCGACGGTCCAGCCGTCGCGGGTGCTGCCGCTGGTGGACGAGACCGGAGCCTTGCGCCAGTCGTAGCTGCCGAAGAGCGAGACGTCCGGGTAATAATTGGCGCGGCGGGCGGTGACGCCCTCCGCGGCGGCGGTCTCGAGCTTGCCGAGGCGGAGGAGGTCGGGGCGTTTTTCGCGGGCGGTGGCGAGCGAGGAGCGGAGGTCGAACTCGGCGGGCTTGAACTCGAGCTGGCCGATGAACTCGGGGAGCTTGGTGACGTTGGGCTCGGTGGCGGTGACGAAGCCGAGGGCCTGGCGGAGGTCCTCGATGGCGTTGCGGAACTCGTTGCGGGCGCGGATGAGGGCGGGCTGGGCGTTGGCGAGCGCGACCTCGGCGCGAAGCACCTCGAAGTTGGAAACGGTGCCGGCCTCGTAGCGGTTCTTCACGTCCTGCAGCTGGCGCTCGAGCAGCTGGACATTCTGCTCCTGCACCTTGATGCGCTCGCGGTTGACGATGACGGTGTAGAACTTGGTGCGCACGTCGAGCAGGGCGTCGTTGATGACGGCCTGGAGCGCGAGGATGGCGGCCTCGCGGGCGGCCTCCTGGCCGCGCACGGAGGCGGAGACGCCTCCGCCGGAATAGAGGACCTGGCGGGCGGTGATGCCGAAGGACCACGTGTAGTCGTAGCCGTTGGTGGAGATCTCGTCGGCGTTGCGCGAGTAGCCGCCGCTGGCGGAGACGTTGGGGATCTGCGAGGATTTCACCTCGAGGACGACGCCCTCCTGCTGGCGGATGCGCTCCTTGGCCTGGCGGATGGCGAAGTTGTTATCGAGGGCGAAGGCGAGGGCGTATTTCAGCGTGAGCCCCTCGGGCACGTCGAAGCTCGGGTCGGGCTGGCCGTCGGGCCGGAAGATCTCCGCGGTTTGCGCGGAGAGCGGAAGGGCGGCGAGGCCGAGGAGCAGGCCGGTGGCGGCGATACGGTGGAGTTTCATGGCGGAAAAGTTCATTTGGCGGCGACGGGTTCGACGGCTCCCGGGGCGGGCACGGAGGCGTGCAGACGCTCATGGGAGTGGTCCTTCGCCATCAGGTAGTAGAGCGAGGGGATGATGAACAGCGTGAAGAAGGTGCCGATGGTCATGCCGCAGACGAGGACGAGGCCGATGGAATTACGCGCGGCGGCGCCGGCGCCCTCGACGAAGACGAGCATGATGTGGCCGAAGACGGTAGCGGCAGTCGTCATCAGGATCGGGCGGAGGCGGGTCATGGCGGCCTCGCGCACGGCCTCGAGCTTGGCGCGGCCCTGCTCCTGGAGGACGTTGGCGAACTCGACGATGAGGATGCCGTTCTTGGCGATGAGGCCGATGAGGGTGATGAGGCCGACCTGCGAGTAGATGTTCCAGGAGGTCGTCCACCCCCAGGTCCAGTGCGGCGTGGTGGGGTCGCCCGGGGCGCGCATGGCGGTGAACAGCAGGGCGCCGAACATCGCCAGCGGGGCCGAGCCGAGCAGGATGATAAGCGGATCGCGGAAGCTGTTGAACTGCGCGGCGAGCACGAGGAAGATGAGCACGAGGGCGAGGCCGAGGGCCGGCAGGAACTTGCTGCCCTCGCGGCGGAGCTGGCGCGACTCACCGGCGTAGTCGATGGTGTAGCCCTGCGGGAGGATCTTGCGGGCCTCATCCTCAAGGGCCTTGAGGGCCTGGTCGAGCGGGGCGGCGGGAATGCCTGAGATCTTGACGGCGTTGAGCTGGTTGAAGCGGTTGAGGGAACGCGGCTCGGTGGTGTTGTGGAGCGTGGCGAAGGTCGAGAGCGGCACGAGCCGGCCCTGCGGACCGCTCACGTAGATGTCCTTCAACTGGTCGGGATTGAGGCGGCCGATGCGCTCGATCTGCGGGATGACCTTGTAGCTGCGGCCGTCGATGCTGAAGCGGTTGACGTAGCCGCCGCCGAAGAGGGAGCCGAGGTCGGCGCTGACCTGCTGGAGGCTGAGGCCGAGGGCGGCGACCTTGTCGCGGTCGACGCGGATCTCGGAGCGCGGCTCGTCAATCTTCACGTCGACGAAGGGCGGGAAGGCGAACTTGCCGCTCATGGCGGCGTTGTGCGCGATCTTCTGCGCGAATTCGACAATTTGCCGCGTGTCGGCGGTGGAGGCCACGACGAACTCGACGGGGAAGTTGCCGCCGCCGGGCAGAGCCGAGGGCAGGATCGGGAAGACCTGCACGCCGGGAACCATGTGCAGCGGGAAGAAAAGGTCCTGTTTGATATGGAAGATGTCGCGCTCGCGCTGGTCCCAGGGCTTGGTGACGACACCGCTGAAACCGCCCGTCGGGAAGGTGATCTGGAAGGAGAACTCGGCCTCAGGGATGCTGAAGAACACGTCGTTGACGCGCGCGGCGAACTTCGAGGACTGGTCGATGGTGGAGTTGGAGGGCGTGTTCAGGACGCCGAACACCACGCCCTGGTCCTCGGTCGGGGCCAACTCGGTGGACATCGAGGAGAGGATGAAGAGCGGCAGGATGAGAAGCATGATCAGGCCCCAGGTGGCGTAGATGACGCCGCGGGCGCGCAGGGTGCTGTCGAGGGCCCGGCCATAAAGGGCCTTGAGGCGGTCGAAGGCGTGGTTCACGAAACCGGCGAAACCTTTTTCCTCCTCCTCGGCGCTGTGCAACATGCGCGACGCGAGCATGGGCGAGAGCGTGAGGGCGACGACGCCGGAGATCATGACGGCGCCGGCGAGGGTGATGGCGAACTCCCGGAAGAGCGAGCCGGTGAGGCCGCCCTGGAAGGCGATGGGCGCGTAGACGGCGGCGAGGGTGACCGTCATGGAGATGACGGGGCCGACCAGCTCGCGGGCGCCGACGATGGCGGCCTCCATGGGCGTGCGGCCCTCCCGGAGGTGGCGCTCGACGTTCTCGACGACGACGATGGCGTCGTCGACCACGAGACCGACCGAGAGCACGATGGCGAGGAGCGTGAGCAGGTTGATGGTGAAGCCGAAGACCTGCATCAGGAAGATGGCGCCGATCAGGGACACCGGGATGGCCACCACGGGCACGAGGGCGGAACGGAGCGAGCCGAGGAAGAGGAAGATGATGACGACGACGATGAGCAGGGTCTCGCTGAGGGTCTTCACGACCTCCTTGATCGCGCTGTCAATGTATTTGGTGCCGTCGTAGGCGACGTCGCCGGTGAAGCCGACCGGGAACCGTTGCTTGAGGTTCACCATCTCGGCCTTCACGCGCTTGGCCACGTCGAGGGAGTTGGCGTTCGGCAGCACGTAGATGGCCATGAAGACGGCCTGCTGGCCGGAGAAGCGGATGTCGGCGTCGTAGTCCTCGGCGCCGAGGACGACGTCGGCCACGTCCTCCAGGCGGACGATGACGCCGTTCTCCTCGCGGACGACGAGGCGGCGGAACTCCTCGACGCTCTCGAGGCTGGTGTCGGTGGCGAGGTTGACCTGGATGTAGGAGCCCTTGGTGCGGCCGACGGCGGCGCGGACGTTGTTGGCGGCGAGGGCCTGGCGAACCTGCGCGGCGGAAAGGTTGAGGGCGGCGAGGCGGTCGGGCTTGAGCCAGACGCGCATGGCGAAGGTGCGGGCGCCGAGGATCTCGGCGCGCTGCACACCCTCGAGGGCGGTGAGCGCGGGCTGCACCACGCGCACGAGGTAATCGGTGACCTCGTTGGCCTCGAGCACGGTGGAGCCGAAGGTGAGATACATCGAGGCGATCTGGCTGTCGGCCGGCTCGAGGGTGACGGAGGGCAGCTCGGCCTCGGGCGGGAGGTCGTTGCGCACCTGGTTGACCTTGGCGTTGATCTCGGCGAGGGCCTTGGTGCCGTCGTAATTGAGGCGGAGTCGGGCGGTGATGATGGAGACGCCCTGCGAGCTCTGGGACTCGATGTATTCGATGCCGTCGGCGGAGGCGACGGCGCGCTCGAGCGGGCTGGTGACGAAGCCGCGGACGAGGTCGGCGTTGGCGCCGATGTAGGGCGTGGTGACCTTGACGGAGGCGTTCTCGCTCTTCGGGTATTGGCGGACGTTGAGCGAGCGGATGGCCTGCAGGCCGGCGATGATGATGATCAGATTGACCACGATCGCCAGCACCGGGCGCTTGATGAAGATGTCGGTAAATTTCATGGCGGGGCGGCGCAGACGGCGGCGTCAGGAGTTCTTCGGCTGCGGGGTGAGCGAGGCCGCCGGGGCGAGGCTGTTGTCGATGGCGAGCTTGGTGCCGTTGCTGAGCTTGAAGACGCCGGAGGTGACGACCTCCTCGCCGGGCTTCACCCCGGACTCGATGACCACGAAGTCACCGCGGGCCTCGCCGAGGCGGACGAAGCGTTGCTCCGCGCGCTTGACGGTCTGGCCGGTCTTCTCGTCCTTGGCCTCGACGGCCACGAAGATGCTGTCGCCGAAGGCCTGGAAATACACGGCGGTGGCGGGCACGACGGTGACCGCGAATTTCTCCGGGGCCACGACCTGGACATTGACGAACATGCCGGGGCTGAGCGTCTCGTCGGCGTTGGCCAGGGTGCCCTGCACGCGGAAGGTGCGGGTGCCGGTGTCGACCTCGGGATTGATGGCGGTGACCTTGCCCGTGAAGACGCGGCCCGGCAGGGCGTCGCTGGTCACGCGGACCTCGTAGCCGGTGCGGACCTCCGCGAGGCGCTGCTGCGGCAGCGAAAAGTCGACGTGGATGGGATCGAGCGACTGCAGGGTGACGACGGGGTTGCCGCGGTCCAGGAACTGGCCGAGGTTGACCATGCGGATGCCGGTGCGGCCGGCGAAAGGCGCGCGGATGAGCTTCTTCTCGATGTTGGCCTGGATGGAGGCGACATCCGCCACCGCGCTCTTGTAGGCGGCATCGGAGGCGTCGAACTCGGATTTGGCGATGGCGTTGCGCTCCCAAAGCTCCTTGGCGCGCTCGAGGTTGAGGCGGGCCAGCTCGGCGCGGGCCTGGGCGGAGGCAAGCTGGGCGCGCTCGACGTCGGCATCCAGCTCGATGAGCGGCGCGCCGGCCGCGACCTTCTGGCCGGACTCGAAGCTGATGTGGCGCACGGCGCCCTGCCCCTCGCTGGGCACGGTCACGCCCTGGTCGGCGCGCAACGAGCCCACGGCGCTGACGAGGCGTTCCCACTGCTGGGCCTCGGCGACGGCGGTGGTGACCGCCTCGGGCGGGAACTCAAAGGGCGGCGGCGGCGCAAACTGCTTCTTTTTGACGGCGGCGACGGCGACGACGATCAGGATGACCGCGCCGGCGATGGAATAGGCAAATTTCTTGGACATAAGATGGTGGCTGGGGGTTAGGACGAATGAGAGGCGCGAAAAAGGACTAGCGGGACGCGGGGCTGGCAGGATCAAGCGCCGCGGAGTGCTGGAGGACCTTGTTCAGCAGGCGGGCGAGGGTCTTGCGCTCGGTCTCGGACAAGGGACTCATGAGCTCGGCGATGATGCGGAAATGGCCGGGCAGGATCTTTTCGAGGAAGTTGCGGGCCTTGGTGGTGAGGACGACGCGCATCATGCGGCGATCCTCGGCGTCCGCCTGGCGACGGACCAAGTTGTCGCGTTCCAGCGTGTCGACGAGGCCGGTCATGGTCGCGCGGGTGACACCCGCCTTGTCGGCCAGCTCGGCCGGGGTGAGACCGGAGGGATGCTGCTCCTCGCAGGCCTGCCAGAGCAGCATGAGGACGCCGAATCGGCCGTGCGAGATGCCATGCTCGCCCAATTCGCGTTCGATGATGGCCGCCACCTCGTCGCCGGCCCGCAGGAGATGGAGCATCGCCTCACAGGCCGAGGGGTCCAGGGCCGGGTAAAGTTTGGCGGCTTCGAGCAGGCACTCGTAGCGGGGAAGGTCTTTGAGCAGCAGGTGCGGCATGAGCAGGAAGGCGTGATGGTTAGCCTCCTAACGAATTCCGCAAGCTGCGTTTGGTGAAATCTAGCCGAAAGGCGAAATTCAGGCCCTCAAACAGGGGGAAGACCCCACGAAAGGCGACGGCCAGCCGCGAGCAGCTGGCAACAAGAGGGAGGTAAGAGCGGCTAGAGCGACTTGGCCGCGGCGACGACGGCCTCGGCGGTGATGCCGAGTTCCTTCATCACCGTGCCGCCGGGGGCGCTGAGGCCGAAACGGTCGATGCCGACCACCCTGCCCTCCAACCCGACGTATTTGTGCCAGAGACCGGTCACACCCGCCTCGATGGCCACGCGCTTGCGGCATGAGGGTGGCAGCACGGAGTCGCGGTATTCCTGCGGCTGGCGGTCAAAGCGGAAGAAGGATGGAACGGAAACCACCCGGACTCCGCCGCCGAGCTGCTTGGCCGCAGCCAGCGCCCACTGGAGTTCGCTGCCGGAAGAGAGCAGGATGTGGGTGAGCGGGGCCGTCTCGCGGAGGGCGATGTAGGCGCCCTTGAGGACCCCCTCGCGGCGGGCCGCAACGGGGATTTCGTTCAGGATCGGCACGGCCTGGCGCGTGAGCGCGAGCAGGGTCGGGCCACCGGTGCGCTCCATCGCGGCGGCGAAGGCCCCGGCGGTTTCCTCCGGGTCGGCCGGACGGATGACGTCGAGGTTCGGGATCACACGCAGGCCGCTCACGGTCTCGACGGGCTGGTGCGTCGGGCCGTCCTCGCCGACGCCGACGGAGTCGTGAGTGTAGATGTAGACGACGGGCAGGCCCGAGAGCGCGGCGAGGCGCATGGAGGGGCGAGAGTAATCGGCAAACACGAGGAAGGTGGCGCAGGAGGCACGGAAAATGCCGTCGTAGGCCACGCCGTTGCTGATGGCGGCCATGGCGTGCTCGCGGATGCCGTAGCGGAGGTTGCGGCCGGCGCGGTTGGTGCGGTCGAAGTCCTTGTCGGCGGCGATGTAGTTGAGCGTGGAGCCGTGGAGGTCGGCCGAGCCGGAGATGAGCAGCGGGAGCGCGGCGGCGAGGGGCTGGAGCACGTCCTTGCCCGCGGCGCGGGTGGCGAGCTTGGCGTCGGTCGGGAAGGCGGGGATCTTCGCGAGCAGCGCGGCGGCGTCCGGTTTGGCGCTGCGCGAGTCGAGCAAGGCGGCCTTGTCGGGATTGGCGGCGCGCCAAGCCTCGTAGGTTTTCCTCCATTTGTTGTAGGCGCGCTTGAGGCGCTTCTTGTGCGCGGCAAAATACTCGCGCACCGCGGCGCTGACGAAGAAGTGTTCTTCGGGAAGACCGAGGCCCTTGCGGGCGGCGTCGGCGAATTTCGCCCCGCCCTCGCCGTGGCCCTTGGCCGTGCCGGCGACCTCGGGAATGCCGCGCGCGATCTGGGTCTTGGCGATGATGAGCTGCGGGCGGCCGGTCTTGGTTTTCCTGGCTTTGTTGACCGCCTTGAGGATGGCGGTGAGGTCGTGGCCGTCGGTGAGCGTCTGCACATCCCAGCCGATGGCCTTGAAGCGTGCGGCGGTGTTCTCGCTCTGCGTCTTGTCGGCCATGGCGTCGAGGGTGACGTCGTTGGCGTCGTAGATGAGGATGAGGTTGTCGAGGCCCTGGTGGCCGGCGAAGGCGCAGGCCTCCATGGCCACGCCTTCCTGCATGCAGCCGTCGCCCGCGAGGCAGATGACGTGATGGTCGAAGAGGGTGTGCTCGGGCGTGTTGAAACGCGCCGCGGCCATCTGGCCGGACATGGCCAAGCCGACGGCGTTGCCGACGCCCTGCCCCAGCGGGCCGGTGGTGCATTCGACGCCGGGGGTCTCGTGAAACTCGGGGTGGCCGGGCGTCTTGCTGTGCAGGACGCGGAAATTCTTGAGCTCGTCGAGCGACAAGTCGTAGCCGCTGAGGTGCAGCCACGAATAGAGGAACATCGAGCCGTGGCCGGCGGAGAGGACGAAGCGGTCGCGGTTGAGCCAGCGGGGCTCGTCGGGGTTGTGCTGGAGCGCATGGCCGTAGAGGACGGCGCCGATCTCGGTGGCGCCGAGCGGCAGGCCGAGGTGGCCGGAGGAGCATTTGTGGACGGCGTCGATGGCGAGGCCGCGGGCTTGCGCGCAGGCTTGGGTGAGGATCTCGGTGTTGAGCTTCATGAAATTTGACTGGGGATGATGAAACTGAGGGTAACGGCCGGCCCGACGGCGCTGCAAAGCCGAATTGCACAAGAAACGCTGCTCGCTCCAGCGGCTTGATCTTGGAATCTGTTGCGACCTTAGTCTAGCCGCATGAGACGCGCGAAGAAGTTTTTGCTCAGCGCGGCCGTGGCCGTAGTAGTGGCCGTTACTGTTGTCGCCTTCCTGCAGGCGTGGGCACTGGAGCGTCGCGCCGGGAAGATTAAGGCGGGAATGTCGCTGGGCGAGGTCATGCAGCAGCTCGATGGCTGGTGGATGATCAATACCCATCCGCTCACCCGCCGGGCAATCCCGAGCGGCACCGGGCCGGAGTTCAATGGCTATTCCGGAGATATGTATGTGCTGACGCCGGTTCAGTCCACCGGACAGGAAACCGACCTGCGCAAGATCTCCCGGGAAGAATTCACGGCGCGCGTCGAGAACCTGCTCAACAACGGCGAGCCGTGGATCGTCTATTTCAGTTTTCGGACAGTGCCGACGCACCGCGGAATCCTAGTGCGATTCGACGGGAAGGGTCGGGTGGCTCGCTAAGTCGGCTATTAGCGTATGACCGGGCCAGGCCACCGAGCACAAAGGTGAACGGACGACGAGGACTCGTGGTGGCTGGCGGCAGCCAGTTTCCCGGTTCGAGGGCAAAAAAAGCGAACCCATCGGGGTTCGCTTTATCGCTTTGAATTGTCGCCGAAGGTTCAGGCCTTGGCGGCGGCTTCCTCGAGGCGCTTCTCCTTCACGGCCATGGCGGCCTTGCCGGTGCGCTCGCGGAGGTAGTAGAGGCGGGCCTTGCCCGGCTCGGACTCGCGCTCGACCTCGACCTTCTCGATGTTGGGCGAGTTGACCGGGAAGACGCGCTCGACGCCCTCGCCGTAGCTGATGCGGCGGACGGTGAAGGTCTCGTTGATGCCGCTGCCCTTGTGGGCGATGACGACGCCGGCGAAGACCTGCACGCGCTCCTTGTCACCTTCGCGCACCTTGGTGTGGACGCGGACGGCGTCGCCGACCTTGAAGGCGGCCTTGGCGGTCTTCACCTGGGCGGCGGTGATGTCTTTGATAATCTGGTTCATGGCTGTTTCTTGAGTAAATCGGGACGGACGGAACGGGTCTTTTCCAACTGCCGCGCGCGCCGCCACTTCTCGATTTCGCCATGGTTGCCCTGGAGGAGCACTTCCGGCACGGACATGCCGCGGTAAACGGCGGGACGCGTGTAATTGGGAAAGTCGAGCAAGTTGCGAACGAAGCTTTCCTCGGTCAACGACTTTTCTTCGCCGAGCACGCCGGGGATGTGGCGGGCCAGCGCGTCGATGACGACGGCCGCCGCAAGTGTGCCATTGGTAAGCACATAATCCCCGATGCTCAGCTCCTCATCGATCAGGGTGTCGCGGATCCGCTGGTCCACGCCCTCGTAGTGGCCGCTGAGAAAGATGAGGTGTTTCTCGTGCGAGAGGGCCTCGGCCTTGGCCGCGGTGAAGGGCACGCCGTCGGGCGTCAGATAGATGCGCCGGCAACCGGGGGTCTGCAGCTCCTCGATGGCGGCGAAGACCGGCTCGCACTTCAGGATCATGCCGGGACCCCCGCCGAAGGGCCGGTCGTCGGTCGTCTTGTGCTTGTCGGTGGCCCAGTCGCGGAGGTTGCGGACGTTTACTTCCAGCAGTTTCGCCTCGCGCGCGCGGCCGAGCATGCTCTCGGCCAGGAAGCCATCGAGCATGGCCGGGAAGAGCGTGAGGACGTCGATGCGCACAATGAGGAGTTACACCAAGATCGCAAAGATCGCCAAGTAGCTAAATGAAAGGCCCCGGTGTATTCCGGGGCCGTTGGAGCGGACGAACTCTTTGCGTTCTTTGCTTGCTTGGTGTGAAAAATCAGGCCTTGGCGGCGGCGGAGCGCTTGGCGCGCTTGACCAAGGCGTGCAGGCTGGTGGAGGGCTTGGCGCCCTTCGAGACCCAGTAGTCGTAGCGGTCGAGCTTGATGGTCAGCGGGTTACCCTTGGAACGCGGGTTGTAGGCGCCGATTTGCTCGACGCCGTCGCCATCGCGGCGGGAACGGGCCTCGGTCACGACGACGCGGTAATGCGGCTCGTTCTTGGTGCCGAAGCGGGAGAAGCGGATCTTGAGGGCCATTAGCGGATGTAGGTGCGGCTGGTTGGACAGCGGTTGTTCGAGTGGAAAAGGGCACAGAGGGTCGAAAGCGAAGGGCGCTTGTCAAGCCCCCAAAAGTCTCCCTGTGCCCGCCCCGTCCGGCGCAAGGAACCAGCCCCCATTCGCCTTGGATTAGGGGCATTTTCGTTGACCGACCCCGGGGCGGGCGCGACGTTGCCCGGCTCTATGCTCAAAGCCGGCATCGTCGGCCTACCCAACGTAGGCAAGTCCACCCTCTTCAACGCCCTCACGCGCTCCCGCAAGGCCGAGGCGGCCAACTATCCGTTCTGCACCATCGATCCGAACGTCGGCGTCGTGACCGTGCCCGACGACCGCCTCTACGTCCTCCAGAAGATTGCCAAGACCAGCGTCGTCATCCCGGCCGCCATCGAGTTCGTGGACATCGCCGGCCTCGTCGCCGGCGCGAGCAAGGGCGAGGGCCTCGGCAACCAGTTCCTCGCCAACATCCGCGAGGTTGACGCCATCGTGCAGGTCGTCCGCTGCTTCGAGGACAGCGATGTCGTCCACACCATGGGCGGCGTCGACCCGGTGCGCGACATCGAGGTCATCACCACCGAGCTGGTGCTCGCCGACCTCGAGGCGGTGACCAAGCGCATCGAAAAAACCCAGAAGAAAGCCAAGTCCGGAGACAAGGAAGCCATCGCCGAGATGGCATTGCTGCAGAAGCTCGAGCCGCACCTCAACGCCGGCAAGACCGCCAACCTCCTTCCCTGCTCCGACGACGAGAAGACGATGATGAAGCTCTTCCAGCTTCTCACCGCCAAACCCGTGCTCTTCGCCTGCAACGTCGCCGAGTCCGACCTCGCCACGGCCGAGCAGAACAAGTTCGTGCAGAAGGTCGCCGAATACGTGCGCACCCACCACGATGCCGCCTACGTCCCGATCAGCGCCAAGATCGAGGCCGAGCTCATCGACCTTTCACCGGAAGAGGCGAAGTCCTTCCTCAAAGACCTTGGGGTGGACGACTCGGGCGTGTCGGCCCTCATCAAGGCCAGCTACGCGCTGCTCGGCCTGCAGACGTATTTCACCGCCGGCGAAAAGGAGGTCCGCGCCTGGACGATCAAGAAAGGCTGGAAAGCCCCGCAGGCCGCCGGCGTCATCCATACGGATTTCGAGAAAGGTTTCATCAAGGCCGAGGTCGTCAGCTACGAGGACCTGGCCCGCCTGGGCTCGGTGGCCGCGGCGCGCGACGCCGGCAAATACCGCCTCGAAGGCAAGGAATACGTTTTCCAAGACGGCGACGTGGCACTTTTCCGCTTCAACAACTGATCGGCAGCCTGCATCGGCTATAAGAAAAAATAGGGCGAGTATCCGAATAATTTTACAAATCGCCCTTTAATGTAAGGTCGTTCGGACGTATCGTCTGTGTGTAGAGATGCCAACGTCCCACACAGCCTCGGCATTCGTATCTCCCATCCGCATTCAAGGGGTATGGGCGCTGTGGTTTCTGCTCTCCCCCGGTGTGCTCTGCGCGCAGATCTACTGGGATCATGGCGCCAACAACAACCGATGGGGCAGCGCCGGCAATTGGCGCCCCAATGGCGTTCCTGGAGCGGGCGACGACATCATATTCGACAACACCTACGACGCCGATCTGCCCACGACGATCGAGCTGCGCGGTAACCGCTCCGCCAACAGCCTGACCATCGACCTCGACGAAACCTTCAGCATCGTCAACGGCACGGGCAGCCGCATCCTCACCCTCACCTCCGGTGATATCACCCGCACGGCCGGCAGCAGCGGCACACAGACCCTGGCCATGACCGAACTCGCCCTCGGTGGCGATTCGCTCATGAACATCGGCGGCACGGGGAGCCTGACCATTTCCTCGGAGATCAGCGGCGCCTACTCCCTCACCAAAAGCGGCGCGGGCGAGCTCATTCTCTCCGGCGCCAACACCTTTTCCGGCGGCGTAACCGTGAGCGCCGGCACCCTCACCCTTTCGAATGCCTCGGCCCTCGGCACCGGCAACGTCACGCTCGCGGGCGGCACGCTGAGGCTCAATGCCCTGAATGTCTCCGTGGGCACGCTCAGCGTGACCGGCAATTCCACCATCGATTTCTCCGGGGTGAGCACGCTCAACCTCACCAACTTCTCCATCAGCGCCGGTGTCACCCTCAACATCATCAACTGGACCGCTGCCTCCGACTTCTTCTACACCACCAACTGGACCGGCGCGACCAAGGATGTGATGGGCAGCGCCCCGATGAACCAGATCACGTTCTCAGGTTACACTGCATCCGTGACGGGCTGGGATGGGTGGGACAACCAGATCCGCCCGCATGTGCCGGAGCCTTCGGTCTACGGCGCGATCCTCTTCGGGGCATTGGCCGGTTTGATGGCTTGGCGGCGTGTCCGTGGCCGTCCCGCGGCCTGAAATCCGGCGCACCTGTTGCCCTGTTCGGCCCTATACCCCTAGGGCCATAACACTCGTGGCGAGAAAAAACAAAGAGCATATCCTGCATGTTAAGCCAGCTGCATGCAGACACGGTCCACAGGATACCCTCGATGGCTGAGCATCTCCCTACGCTCAGTCCTGGTTGTTGTTTTCCTGCCATGCCTTCTGTCGGGGCAGACGGTTTGGGATAATGGCAACGGCAACAACCGCTGGGGCACCGCCAACAACTGGAACCCGAATGCCGTGCCCATCTCCTCCACGGACGTGCAGTTCAACGCGACTGATGACAACGCCACGGTCAGCAACATCGAGCTGCGGGGCGATCAGGTCGCCAACAGCATCACGTTCAACAACGTCGACGACAACTTCAGCATCATCAACGGCACGGGCAGCCGCACCCTGACCCTGACCTCGGGTGACATCACCCGCACCGCCGGCAGCAGCGGCACGCAGTCATTGGCCATGACCACGCTCACCCTCGGCGGCGACGCCGCCATGAACATCGCCGGCACCGGCAGCCTGACCATTTCCTCCGTCATCAACGAGACCGGTGGCGCCCGTTCGCTCACCAAGAGCGGAGCGGGCGAGCTCATCCTCTCTGCCGCCAACACCTTTTCCGGCGGCGTAACCGTGAGCGCCGGCACCCTCACCCTTTCGAATGCCTCGGCCCTCGGCACTGGCAACGTCACCCTTGCCGGCGGCACGCTCAAGCTCAGCGGGGTCAGCGTCTCCGTTGGCACGCTCAGCGTGACCGGCAACTCCACCATCGATTTCTCCGGGGTGAGCACGCTCAACCTCACCAATTTTTCCATCAGCGGCGGTGTCACCCTCAACATCATCAACTGGACCGCCGCCTCCGACTTCTTCTACACCACCAACTGGACCGGCGCGACCAAGGACGTGATGGGCAGCGCCCCGATGAACCAGATCACTTTCTCCGGCTTCACCGCTGCGGAGACCGGTTGGGACGGCTGGGACAACCAGATCCGGCCTCGCGTCCCCGAGCCCTCCACCTACGGTGTGATGTTTCTCGGCGGACTCGTCGGCTTCTTCGGCTGGCGCCGCCGCCGCCACCGGCGGGTCTAGCTGGTGGCTCCGGCGGCCACCTTGAGGTCGCGGCGATAATCCACGGCCGCGGCGATGGCCAGCCGGATGCCGGCCGTCATCAGCTCGAAGGGCAGGCTGGGCTGATCCTTGGTCTGCTCCGGCACGAACGGCACATGCACGAAACCGCCGCGCACGCCCGGCCGGTGCAGCGCCAGCTCGTGCATCAGGCCGTAGAAAACATGATTGCACACAAAGGTGCCCGCCGTCTGCGACACCGCCGCCGGGATGTCATGCTTCCGCAGCTCCTGCACGATCGCCTTGATGGGGAGCGTGCTGAAATAGGCGGCGGGACCATCCTTGACGACCGGCTTGTCCACCGGTTGCTGGCCCGCATTGTCGGCGATGCGGGCGTCGTCGATGTTGATCGCCACCCGCTCGGGCGTGATTTCCGCCCGGCCGCCGGCCTGGCCGAGGCAGATCACCACCGCCGGATCGTGCAGCTTGAGCTGGTGCTTCAGCTCCTTGAGCGCCGCTCCGAACACGCACGGCAGCAACGCGCCCACCACCTTGTGCCGCGCGATCGTGGCATCGTTGATCTCGCGCGCGATCTCCTCCGACGGATTGATCGCCTGGCCGTCGAACGGCTCGAATCCGGTCAGCAGCACTTTTCTCATTTCTGCGCCAGACTCTCACACCAAGAACGCAAAGTCGGCAAAGAAGAAATGGCGGGCGGCGAAAACATGGCGGGGATTTTTGCGCCGGCCGGTCGTCGTTGCTGATCCGGATAGGGGGTGGAAGCGCGGGCGCCCCCGGCATGCTCTGGTCTTTGCGATCATTGCGGCCTTCGTGTGGACTGCTTCCGCCTCAGAACCGATAGACGCACAGCGCCATCAACGCCACGTTGAAAATCCAGATCGCCACCGCGAACGGCGCCTGGGCCTTGATCACCGCCCAGTCGTCGCGCAGCTCGAGCAACCGCACCGGCACGAGGTTGAAGTTCGCCGCCATCGGCGTCAGCAGCGTGCCGCAATACCCGCTCAGCATCCCCAGCGCGCCCATGATGGCCGCATTGCCGCCATGTGCCTGCATGATGAACGGCACGCCGACACCCAGTGTCATGATCGGGAAGGCCGCGAACGCGTTGCCGAGCAGGATCGTGAACAGCGCCATGCCGAGGCAGTAGGCCACCACGGCCACCAGCGGATTCTGCACCGGCAGGGCCCACGCCACGAACTGCGCAATGTTCTCCCCCACCCCGGCCTGGGCAAAAATCCCGCCCAGCCCTGCCAGCATTTGCGGCAGGATCAGCGTCCAGCTGATCGCCTGGATCAAGCGTCCTCCCTCCGTGATTGCGACCCCCGGCCGCTCTCTGGTCGTCCGCACCGCCAGCAGCAGCGCCAACACGCAGCCCAGCCCGAGCGAGATGCCCGACACGGTCCGTGCCTCGGCCAGCACCACCCCGCCGAGCTGCACGCCCCCCAGCGCGTAGCCGCCGATGATCGCCACCAACGGCACGAGCAGGATCGGCCGGAGCAACCGGTTGCCCAGCGCGCCGGCACGACGCTCCAATTCCTCCACCGGCTGCTCCTCGGCCCGTGGCAACCCCACCTGTCTGACCGCGGCCAGCAAGACCATCACCGCCACGGCATGGCCGACGACGACGGGTGGCGCCTGTTTGCCGCCGAGCATGATCGCCGCCAGCAAGCCCCAGAATGCCACCGAGCCCCACCGCGTCGGATGCGTGGCGTCGCGTGCGATTTGCACCGCCATGGCCGCGAGGATCAGGCCCGCGATGACGAAGAAGACGTTGAGCGTGAGGAGGGTCATGCGCCCTCCTTCCCTGCAGGGCCGGTGCCCGACACCGGGCCGTCTTTTCTGATCTGCCGGTCCAACCGCCGAAACCGCCACCAACCCACCGCCATCACCCACAGCGCCGTGGGCAGGCTCCAGAGCTGGATGTCCCGCAGCGACACCTCGATCTTCGCCGTGTCAAAGAAGCCCTTGATCAACAGCAGCGCGCCGATGGCCACGAAGATGTCGTCCGCGAAAAAGTTGCCGGTGTTTTCCGCCGCTCCCGCCTGGGCGCGGATCGTCTGCGAGTCCGCCGGCGCCAGCTTGCCGCCGCCCCTTTCCTTGGCCGCGGCTTCCGCCATCGGCACGATCAAGGGTCGCACCATCGATGCATGGTTGCCGATGCTCAGGCCCACCATGCTCGTCAGCTCCCGCAAACACTGGTAGAGCCACAACACCTGCCCCGCGCTCGTCACCTTCGCCTGCCGGATGAGCGCGGCCACGCGCTGCTGCAGGCCGTGCCGCTCGAGCAGCCCCACCACCGGCACCATCAGGATCACCGGCAGCGTCAGGTTGCGGTTGTCCACAAAGAACCGGCCCACCATCGCCATGATCTCGGTCCACGAAAAACCCGCCGCCAGTCCCGTGCTCACGCCCGCGACAAAGATGACCGCAAGGGCGTTCAACCGCAGGGCAAACCCCGCGACGACCACGGCCAGCCCGATGAGCTTCCAATCCATCACGCCCGGAACGCCTCCACGGTGACAGCCGCTGTTTCCAGTTCCTCCCGCAGCCGCCGGGCAAACGCCACCGCATGCGCCCCGTCGCCGTGCAGGCAGACGGTATCGGCGCGGATGGCCACGTCGCTGCCGTCGCTGGCGCGCACCTTGCCCTCGCGCACCATCCGCAGCACCTGCGCCACAGCCGCCGCCTCATCCGTGATCAGCGCGCCCGCCTGGCCGCGCGGCGTCAGGCTGCCGTCCGGCTGGTAGGTCCGGTCCGCAAACACCTCCTGCGCCGCCACCAGCCCGCAGCGCTCCGCCGCCCGCCCGAGCGCGCTGCCCGCCAGCCCGAACAGGACGAGCCGCGGGTCGCATTCGTAGACCGCGTGCGCCACCGCGTCGGCCAGCAGCGAATTCCGCGCCGCCATGTTGTAGAGCGCGCCGTGCGGCTTCACGTGCGCGACCTTCATGCCCGCCCCGGCCGCGACGCGCTGCAAGGCCTTCGTCTGCGCGAGCACAAGCTGGTAGACCTCATCCTGCGAGGTGACCTTCTCGATGCGCCCGAAATTCTCCCGGTCGGCGAAGCCCGGATGCGCCCCGATCGCCACGCCGTGCCTTCGCGCGAGCGCGACCGTGGCCCGCATCGTCGCCTCGTCGCCCGCATGCGCGCCGCAGGCGATGTTGGCCGACGTGATGAACGGCATCAGCTCGGCGTCGTGGCCGGCCCCTTCGCCCAGGTCGCAGTTGAGGTCCACGCGCGCCATGATCACAGCGGCAGCCTCGCCAGGCCCATCTGCACGCGCTGCAGATCACGTTCCCTTTGGGCCAGCAGGTCCTGCGCCGCCGCGACCGTGATCTCGCGGAAGCGCACGGTGTCACCGGGCTTGAGCTGGGCGATGCCACCCCAATCCACCGCGGCGACCGCCGCGATGCGCGGATACCCGCCGATGGTCTGCCGGCTGGCGGAAAGCACGATGGGCTGGCCGCCCGGCGGCACCTGCACGACGCCGGCATTCACCGCGGACGAAATCATTTCGCGCGGGGCGGCGAGTTCCAAGGGCCGGCCATCGAGGCGCAGCCCCATCCGGTCGGCGTCCTTGGTCACCCGAAACGGCTCCGTGAAAAACGCCGCCTGCGCCGCGGGCGTGAACCAGTCCCACTCCGGCCCGCGCATGGCCCGGAGTTCCCCCGCGGACGGAGGCACGCCGAGCACCTCCGGCCGGATGCTCCACGCGGGCGCCACGCGGCCGGCGCGCAGCAACTTCTCCAGTTTTTCCCGGGCCGGGTCCGGCGCCGGAAAAACTTTCAGCTTGTCGCCGGGGATCAGGCCGCGTCCTTCGTGGCCGCCGACCCCGGCCCGGCGGTAGGTGCTCCGGCTCTGCATCACCAAGGGCACGTCGATGCCGCCCGCGACCGCCAACCAGGCCATTGCGCCCTTGCGGGCGGGCCCGAAGGACAGCACCTGCCCGGCCGCCACCCGCACGGGGCGGTCTTTGGGCAACGCCGCGCCGGCCAGCTTGGCCTCGAATTCCGCGCCACAGCAGGCAACGAGCGCATCGGCGGCGAATTTCAATTCCGGCCCGATCAGCGCCATCTCGATGAGGGCCGCATTCGGTTCGTTGCCGACGAGCAGATTCGCCACCCGCGCGGCGAATCCGTCCACGGCTCCTCCCACCACCACGCCATGGCGCTGGTAACCGGGGCGCCCGAGGTCCTGCACCGTGGTCAACAGGCCCGCTTTGCTCACCTCGATCATGCGCCGGCCTCCCCACGGCTGTCATTCTGAGCGGTCCGTCCTCCGCAGCCTTGGCGAAGGAGGAAGCGCAGAATCCAGGCTCTCGACTCAGATGCCAGCCATGCTGGGCTTGTCAGGGTGGAGCCGGCACTCCGTGCGGGCTTAACCTGCACGGAGTGCAGGTTCCACCGCGATGCTTCGCTTCGCTCGGCATGACACAGACTCGTGACCAAGGTCTTCATGCGCCGGCCTCCAGTGTCCGGAATTCCTCAGGCGTGATGGCGCGAAAACGCACGCGGTCACCCGCCTGCAGGAATGCCGGCGGATCCTGCTGCGGACGGAACATCCTCGTCGGCGTGCGGCCGATCAGGTTCCAGCCCCCGGGCGTGGCCAGCGGGTAGATGCAGGTCTGGTCGTTGACGATGCCGATGGAGCCCGGCGGCACCTTGGTGCGGGGCGTCGCCCGGCGCGGCAAGGCCAGCTCGTCCGGCAATCCACCCATGTAGGGAAAGCCGGGCGCAAAACCGATGACGTAGACCAGAAAATCCGCCGCAGCGTGCCGCCGCACGACTTCCTCCGGCGCCAAGCCGGTGCGCCGCGCCACTTCCTCGAGGTCGGGCCCGAATTCCCCGCCATAGCAAACGGGAATCTCGACCACCCGGCCGCCTTTCCCGCTGACCGAACGGGGCAACTTGGCCAGGGCGTCGGTCGCCTTGGCGCTCAGCCACAGCACCGGGTCCCCGTCCGCCGCCGCGGCGGTTTTCAGCGGATCATAGAAGAGCGTGACCGTCGTGTAGGCCGGCACCGCCTCCCAGACCCCGGGCAGCTTGGCGGCATCGAGCAGCCGGGTCGCCGCCTGCACCCGATGATGGGTCGCCTCGTCGATCTTTTCGCCGATCTCGATGATGAGTGCCGTGTCGCCCAGCGGCGTGATCCGCATGGGCCCGGTTTAGCGGTCGGAGGCCGCCGCGCACGCTAATTCGCCGTGCATTTTTTGCTTATTGCTGGCCTTGGGCTGGCTTCGTGGCCGCTTAAGGTTGAACTTTCCCCCGGGTTGCTTTCCTAGTGGCGGCGATGCGCCATCCACGCCACGCACTCGCCAGCTTAGCGCTGGTTACCTTGTTAGCCGCCGGCTGCCGCGACCGGGAAATCACCTCCTACCGCGCGCCCAAGGATCCCGCCCCCGCGGCCCTGCCCGCCGCTTCCGCCCCGGCCAACACCAACGACCTCCCGCCCGGCCATCCACCCATCGAGGCGGGGTCCACCGCCACCACCACTCCCACGGCGGACCAGAACATGGCCAACACCGCCGTGCCCACCGCCTCCGGCTCCGGCCTGACTTGGACCGCTCCGGACAGTTGGACCTCCATGCCTGCCAGATCGATGCGGAAAGCCACGTATGCCATCAAAGGCCCGGAGGGCGAAGCCGAGCTGGCCATCACGGCTTTCCCCGGCGACACCGGCGGCCTGCCCGCCAACCTCAACCGCTGGCGCGGCCAGATCGGCCTGCCCGCCCTGCCGGCCGACGAGGTCACCAAGAATCTCGAGCGTTTCGAGTCCAACGGCCTGAGCTTCATCGTCGTGGACTACCTCGGCACGGCCGGCGGCACACCCACCCGCATGCTCGGCGGCATCACCACCTACGGCGGCAATTCCTGGTTCTTCAAACTGACCGGTCCCGACGCCCTCGTCGCCCGCGAAAAAGCCGCCTATCTCGCCTTCCTCCGCACCGTCAAAGCGCCATGACACAGCCTGCTGAATTTCTTTCGAATTATTCCGGTGGAGCCCGCACTCCGTGCGGGCTGAACCAGCACGGAGTGCTGGTTCCACCCCAAGCGCCATGACCATGCCCACGCCCACTCTCTACGAGCAGTTCCGCGATTTCTTCGTGTCGCTCAAGCTCACGGTCGCCCTGCTGCTGTTCTCCCTCATCCTGGTGTTCGTCGCCACGCTCGACCAGGTCAACCTCGGCATCTGGGCCGTGCAGGAAAAATACTTCCGCAGCTTCTTCGTGATGTGGCGCCTGCCCGGCACGGAGGTGGCCATCCCCGTCTTCCCCGGCGGCTATTTCGTCGGCGGCCTCCTGCTCATCAACCTCACCGCCGCGCACCTCTATCGCTTCCAGCTCAGCTGGAAGAAATCCGGCATCCAGCTCGCCCACGCCGGCCTCATCCTCCTGCTCGTCGGCGAACTGCTCACCGGTCTCCTGCAGAAGGAGAGTTTCATGCGCCTCGACGAGGGCGAGACCAAGAAATACTCGGAGTCGTTCCGCGGCCACGAACTCGCCTTTCTCGACACCACTGCGCCCGATTACGACGAGGTCGTCGCCCTGCCCGAGGCCCTGCTCGCCGACCACGCCACCGTGCAGCACCCGAAGCTGCCCTTCCAGGTGCGCATCAAGGAATACTTCCCCAACAGCAACCTCGTCATGCGCGACTCGTTGCCGCCGGCCGCCCAGGCGCAGTTCCCCACCGCCACGGCGGGCGTGGGCCCGCGCCTCGCGCTCCAGCCCCTGCGCATGACCTACAAGCCCGACGAGCGCAACGTCCCCGGCGCCATCGTCGAGGTCGTCGGCCCCGAGGGCCCGCTCGGCACCTGGCTCGTCTCGCCCCAGCTCAACGTGGCGCAGGGTTTCGACTACCAGGGCCGCAAGTGGCAGCTGACCCTGCGCTCCCAGCGCACCTACAAGCCCTTCTCCGTCACCCTGCTCAAGTTCTCCCACGACAAATACCCCGGCACCGAGATCCCCCGCAACTTCTCCAGCCGCGTCCGTGTGAAGAGCGACGACGGCCGCGACGACCGCGAGGTCCTCATCTTCATGAACAACCCGCTGCGCTACGGTGGGCTGACGTTCTACCAGGCGGGTTTCGACAACAACGACCGCACGACCATCCTCCAGGTCGTGCGCAACCCCGGCTGGCTCCTGCCCTACATCGCCTGCGTGATGATGGGACTCGGCTTGTGCCTCCAGTTCGGGTTCAGCCTGCGCGACTTCATCCGCCGCCGCTCCGTCCAACCCGCCGGAGCATAATCACACCAAGCTCGCAAAGGGCGCAAAGTCGATGCATCCGAAATACCAGAAGGCGCACGCCCTCAGCACTCAGGTGATAGGTGCCGCCCTGGAAGTGCATCGCTTGATGGGTCCGGGGTTGATCGAGAGCATTTATGAACGCTGCCTGATGCATGAACTGGCACTTCGCGGCATCAAAGCGGTGAATCAGACGGTCGTGCCGATAGAATACAAGGGGTTGGTTTTCGAGGAGCCGCTTCGTTTGGATGTCTATGTCGAGGAATGTCTGATCGTGGAGAACAAGGCCTGCGAAGAGGTGCTGCCGGTCCACAAGGCCAAGCTGCTCTCCTACATGAAGCTGCTCGATGCCCCGCTGGGTTTGATCATCAACTACCACGAGCCCTTGCTTAAAAACGGCATCACACGGCTCATCCTCCCCGGAGCCGACCAACCCTGACTCTTTGCGCTCTTTGCGACCTTGGTGTGAAAAATCTCCTTCCACGATGAAACGCTTCCTTCCCCTCGCCTGCCTGCTCCTCGGCGCGCTCTATCTCGCCTCCACGCTGCGCGACCGCACCCCCACCGCGCCGCTCGACCTGCGCGGCTTCGGCCGCGTGCCCGTGCTCGTCAACGGCCGCATCAAGCCCCTCGACACCGTCGCCCGCACCTCGCTGCTGATGATCCAGGGCCGCCAGCGCCTCGTCACCCCCGACGGCCGCACGCTCCTGCCCGTCGAGTGGCTGGCCGATGTGATGTTCGCCCCCGACAAGGCCGACACCTACCAGCACTTCCTGATCGAGAACCACGAGGTGCTCGACCTCATGAAGCTCAAGGTCGAGGACGGCGCCGGCAAGAAGCGCTTCTCCTACGCGCAGCTCCGCGACGGCCTGCCCGAGCTCGACCGCCAGGCCCGGCTCGCCGAGCCGACCGAGCCCCAGCTGCGCAATCCCTTCCAGAAGCAGGTCATCAGCGTCCGCGACCGCGTCATCCTCTACCTCCAGCTCAAGAACAGCGTGCAGCTGCCCGACTCGCCCGACTTCCTCACCGAGCTGATGGCGATGGACAAGGCCCTGCCCGCCGGACTCACCGCCCTCCAGGCCAAGCGCAAGGGCGAACCGCACAGCGAGGACGCCGTCAAGGCCATGCGCGAGATGGCCGACCGCTTCACCTACCTTGAGCAGATGGGCTACCTGCGCACCATCCCGCCCGCCCCCGGCGACCCCGACCCCACCCATTGGCAGACCACGGGCCAGGCCCTGATGGGCTCCTTCGGCAGCGGCCGCATCGACCCCACCGCGCTGGCCTACGCCGTCCTCGGCCACGCCTGGCGCAAGGGCGACGCCAGTCAGTTCAACGAGGTCGTGACCATCTTCCACGACAAGATCGCCGAGCGCTATCCCGAGGCCATGCGCAAGAGCGACGTCGAGGCGCGGTTCAACACCGCCGCCCCGTTCTACAGCAGCCTCAACCTCTACGTCCTCGCCTTCCTTCTCGCCGTCGCCTCGTGGCTGGTCTGGCCGCAGGAGCTGGCCCGCGGCGCCTTCTACGTCACGCTGCTCGCCTTCATTGCCACCACGGCGGGCATCGCCGCCCGCATGTGGATCGGCGGCTACGCCCCGGTCACCAACCTCTACTCCTCCGCCCTCGGGGTCGGCTGGGGCGCCGTGGCCCTGTGCCTCGTGCTCGAGCGCTACTTCCGCAACGGCATCGGCAGCGCCGCCGGCGGCTTCATCGGCTTCGCCACCCTGATCATCGCGCACTTCCTCTCGCTCACCTCCACCGACACCATGGAGATGATGCGCGCCGTGCTCGACTCCAACTTCTGGTTGGCGACGCACGTCGTCGTCATCACCCTCGGCTACTCCGCCACCTACCTCGCCGGTTTCCTCGCCATCGTCTACATTTTCCGCGGACTGCTCACGCGCTCGCTCGACCGCGGCACCGCCGACGCCCTCACCCGCATGGTCTACGGCATCGTGTGCTTCGCCACATTGTTCAGCCTTGTCGGCACCGTGCTCGGCGGCATCTGGGCCGACCAGAGCTGGGGCCGCTTCTGGGGCTGGGATCCGAAGGAGAACGGCGCCCTCATCATCGTCATCTGGAACGCCGTCATCCTGCACGCCCGCTGGGGCGGCATGGTGAAGCAGCGCGGCCTCATGGCCATGGCCGTGTTCGGCAACGTTGTCACGAGCTGGAGCTGGTTCGGCACCAACATGCTCGGTGTCGGCCTGCACAGCTACGGCTTCATGGACGCCGCCTTCTACTGGCTCATCGGCTTCGTCCTCTCGCAGCTGGCCATCATCGCGCTCGCGCTGGTCCCGCTGGAGAAATGGCGGAGCTTCGCCGGCCAGCCGGCCGCAGCCTGAGCGAGCCCATTCGGGCTTTGCTTTTTGCCGCCGACTTCTGACTGCCGACCGCTTGCTCGCGCAGCAGGATTTGCGCTTTGTGGCCTTAGCGAAACTGCGCGATCAGCCGCGCGCGGCTGGGGACACGATGCTTGAGCAAGATGGAGCTGACCTGGTGCTTCACCGTCGGCTCGGCCTTGTTGAGCGCGGAGGCGATTTCCTTGTTGGCCAAACCCAAAAGCACGTAGCCGAGCACCTCACGTTCGGCCTGAGTCAATTGCACGGCTCCCACCCCGCGCGCCGGGCCCAGACCTACAGCGGGCGTGATCACAACCCCAGGAGGCGCTTTACCTCCGCCTCTAGCTTCGGGCCACGAGCATCGGTTGCGACTAACCGACCGGCTTGGTCGAAGAGATACGGTGCGGGAATGGAAGTGATACCGAGCTTCTCCGCGAGCACGTTGCGTCCCTTTTCATCGAGCACGAAATGCTGCGGCCAAGGCAGTTGGTGGTCGCGGACGTAATCCTCAAGCTTCTTGCGGTCGGTCTTTCGATCAAGGGAGACTGCGATCACCTCGAAGCCATGCCCATGATACTTATCGTAAGCCGCCTTGACGTTAGGAATCTCAGCTTTGCATGGGGCGCACCACGTGGCCCAAAAATCGACCAAAACGACCTTGCCGCGCAAGTCCGCCAAGTCGACTTTCCGCCCATCAAGAGCAATAAAGGCTAGCTCCAATGGTTCCTCGCGCAACCGGGCGGCGCGCAGCTTGCCCTCGGCCATCTGACGGACGTCAGCGTGCGGACTACTCGCCATCTTCTGTAGTGTATCTGTCACCAACTCCGGCGCGATGCGCTCTACACGTGACAAATGGCGGGCGGCCAGCAATGAGGCCTGCCGGCTGCTAGGAAATCGTTCCACATGAGTGTTTATCTTTAAAAGCATGTCGGCGAGCTCGGAGTGAGTCGGGTTGGCACGATAGGAACCGCGGCTGATGCGATGGGCGTCATAACGCTCCTGCACATCGATCGGAACATCTGCCGCCTGTTCCATCGCAGCAGTCAGCGCGTCGAGTTTCTTGCGCCAATTCTGCATCGCTTCGCGATCAATGGTAGCCGTAAGTGCTCGGAGACGTTCGATGTCAGTCGCACTGGATGGCAGAGCGGCAGACTGGCTCTCGGAGAAAAACATCCGGGGGCGTTCGAGCATGTGCATCAGGGCCTCCCAACGGCGCGGATCGCCACTGTGTTTGCGGAAAAAATCCAACGCCCGATCGCCGTAGCGCGCGGCGTTCGCATCGGACCAGCGCATGCGCTGGTCGACGAGCATACTGTCGCCACCCGGGGGTTGCTCGGTGGAAATGGCCTGAAGGACCTGCCAGTCGGCATCGGCTGCTGTCGGTTGAGCCAAGCCAAATGTCGCCGCACCAAGCGTGAAGATAATATGGGTTACAAAGGTTTTCATGCTGTTTAAAATTTCTTCCTCAGATCGATCTGATACTGGGCTTGGTAGGCATTGCCGCGGCCAATGATATAGCCGTTGGCTCGCTGGAATTGCGGATCCTGGGGCAGAATATCCATACCACGGACGGTCAGGCTGAGATCTTTGAGCAGTGTGCCGACCATCCCTCGATAGTGACGCGTCGATTTGCCAAAATCGTAACCGACCCAAGCGTCGTATTTCGTATAGGCGGGCACCTCGTTCAGGGCACCGCTGACCAGACTGGTGCGCCATGCCTCGTCATAACGGATTGCAGCCCCGTAGGTCCAAGCTGCACGGGTCAGGGTGATTGTTGTCGTGTAGCGCCCGGAAGACCGGAAATCGAAGTCGGTGCGCGGTGCGCCTGGAATCGCTATCTCATAATTCCGGATGGGCTTCGTGCCCTTGACGTTGACTGCCAGGCGACCGAGGGACGCAAAGTCACGGCGATACTCTAGGCTGAGGTCGAGGTTTGAGGTTCGAAATTGCGCGAGGTTTAGATTTCGGGCATCGATATGTGTCACGAGACCTCCCGTGTAGCCGAGTGCCTGATCTGCCGGAGTGAGTGCCGATCGAGTGAGCCGATCAGGCAAGAAGTTGAAGATGGATTGGAAATTCTGAGTGCCAAAGACAATTTGATCCTGGATGTTGGTGTCCGAATAAACAGCAGCGAATTTGAGACCGGGAATGAACGGAAGATCGATTTCGAGGCTGGCACCACGAGTCTCACCGTTCTGCGGTCGCAAGCCCGGGTTACCACCACTGGTTGTCGGGATTGAATAGAGCACCTGGGTGTTTCCACGTGCAGGATCAAAGACTCTGAATGAAGCGATGAGCGGGGCAAGCGAAGGGAAGTTCGTTGAACTTGTAGTATTGGGTGAGAAGGCTTGGCTCAGCGTAGGAAGCTTGTAGGATTCACTGCGGCTTGTCCGCAAGGTAAGCCAGCTGAACGGCTGCCAAATCACACTAAGATCGGTCACCGTGCTCGAGCCTTCAGGTCGATTCTGCTCTGTTCCGCCCGCCGTGAAATTTAGCCGCAGGCTGTGAAGAAGCGGAAATCGCCAGTGCTCTCCGGCCAACGGAATCTGCAGTTGCGCCGTGTAATCCTGAGATTCGCCGTTTACTGATCGAGGTATGTGGAAATTTTGAATCGTGTCGTTCGGCACATAATGTGTGTCGATGTAATACTCATAGCGCACCGCAGCGACGGCCGCGCGGATATCGCCCGCCGGGATCGTCCATAATGGTCCGTCGGCCCGCAGCCCGTATTCCCAAGTGATGGTCCGATTCGTGATGGGCCGCATCTCAAAAAGGTTTTGCATGACCGCAGACGAATTGGGCGAAAACCTCTCGCTATTGTGCAAGAGAACGGGTCGAAGGGTTGGGTCAGGGTTGTTGATGGCGTTGTTGAAGCGTGTGGTGCCGCCGCTGGTTGACGAAAAGGACAGGGCCCCGAACTGCTTTTGCTTGCCCCAACTATTGCGGATGTAGCCTTCGTAGGCCCAACCCTTAGGCAGATCGCCGCGGAGTCCGAGTTCAAGACTGGGATTGATGCTCGTCTCTTTCGCGTCGAGGAAGGGTATCAGATCCCAGAAAACCTTTTCGACGATGATAGGAACTCCAAAGGGGTTGCCTGGATAGCCGGCTGGCAATGTGATGGGGCCGACCGCATCACCGCGTGAAACCACTCCTGTGCCAAGCATGGGCAGTGTATAGTTGCCCGGGCGGTAGGCGGTCTTCTCCCCCCAGCGTCCGTTGACGAAGAGCTTGGCCCATGACCGCCATTCAAAGTCCGCCCTGAGATTGACCCCCTTGTTTTTCGTCCGGGCATTGTCTGTGTATTGTAACGTATCGGTCGGCCCAGGCGTGGGCCCGGCGTTGGCGTAGTCCGCAATCGTGACGTTGCGACCATCGGAGTTGGCGGGGATCGTGGCCCGCGACGAAGTCAAACCGGGGAGATTGGCGCCATTTGTGGTTCGCACCGTGCCCGGCCCGCTGGGAACAGTGCTGCGACCATCGGTGCCTCCATGGGGCCGCATGTCGGCTGAGGCGTTCCACCAGCGATCGCGCGGGGCCAAGGAATTGGAATCAGACCATTCCAACGTCCCGCTGTAGGAAAAATTCCCCATGGAGCGCCCGAAGCTGAGGCTCATACCGCGCTGTGCCGTGTCGCTTTCGAAAGTATTGCGGTATGATAGATTGAGTTCGGTCGCTTGATAATTCTTCCGGAGGATAAAATTGATCACACCGGTGACTGCGTTCGTGCCGTAGATTGCGCTTGCCCCGGAAGGCAGGATCTCAACGCGCTCCACGGCGGACAGTGGAATGCCATTCAGATCTTGGCTATCGAAGCCATTATACTGCTGTAGTCGCGGGAGCCGCCGACCATTAACCAATACGAGAGAATAATTTGAACCCAATCCCCGTAAGTCATTGAATGTCGTGTTTGTGCCGCGAAACTGCGAACCAAAATTGCCCTGCGTCTCAGGGTCAAATCCACCCTCGATACTCAGTTGCGGGATATAACGTGCCATGTCGTGGAAATTATGTATGCCGAGGATATCCAAGTCCGCTCGCGTGTAAGTGATAATGGCGTTGGGTGTAGCTTCGCCCAGCAACCCGCGAATTCTTGAGCCGGTCACCTCGACCTCCTCCATCTTGACCACACCATCTTCAACTTTGACGCTTTGGCTTGGGCGGTCGCTGTCCGTCTGCGCCGCCCGGAGGTCGTTTTTTCCGTTGCGGGTCACCGTGAGCGCGCCGGTTTTTTGGTCCTGAACGATGTGCAGCCCGGTCTCCGCCAGCATCTGGTCGAGGGCCTCGCGGGCCGACAACTGGCCGCTCACGGCCTTCGTCTGCACGCCACGCACACTGTCGACGACGTAGACGATCTGCTCGCCCGATTGCTCGACAAACTGCTTGAGCGTGGCCGCGGCGTCGCCCGCAGGCAGGGAATACGACTTCTTCGCGCCTTCCTGGCTCGCCGAGGTCGTTGCCTGGCCAAAGGCCAGGGCGGGAAGTAGGGTGAAGCACAGGGCAAGGAGGCGCCAGCCAGCAGCCGGCCGCCGGGTGTCAGGGTGTGGGTTGATCATGTGGGGATGGCGGCGCGCCGGAAGGGATTATGCCGGGCCGCTACTGATTGTGACGGACCGGCGACGAAACCGGACTATCCCCCGGCCTGAAAATACGTCGAACACCAAGACCGCAAGGCCGCAAACTTCCGGAGCCGAAGCTCCGCGCACTCCGCGTCCTCTGCGTTTACGTGACTTTCCCACGAATCAACGGCGCAACAGGCGCCAAGGGCTGGTCCCCAACCCGCTTTGCGTCCTTTGCTTCCTTTGTGTGAAGACTGTTTGATCAGGCCGACCAGCCTTCACGGCGCCTTGCGCAGCACGATGTGCGTCTCGTCCATGCGTTCGGCGATGACGCTGCCTTCCTCCGCCAGCAGACGGGCGAAGCCCTCGACGTTGTCGGGCCGGAAGCTGCCGTCCACGGCCAGATCCCCCACCACGCGGTCGCCGAGGACGAGCTGCACGCGGTTGCGCTGGTTGAACTGCCGCACGGCCTCGCGGAGCGGGGTGTCCACAAACCGCAGGCGCGGTTCCTGCCAGGCGAGGGCCTCGCGGAGCGCCGGCTCGGTCACCTTCTCGACCAAGGGGAGCACCGGGGCGGTCGTTTCCGCCACCGCCACGGTGGTGGGGACCAGGGTCTTCTG